>ENA-OQCS01000062-OQCS01000062.1-human-gut-metagenome-genome-assembly--contig:-NODE-62-length-45554-cov-8.992361_pt1 | contig 45554 bp, 57 predicted proteins | sample MGYA00242757_ERZ504575 | MGnify/ENA primary metagenome ERZ504575 (study PRJEB26092, sample SAMD00036297) | human gut metagenome | host: Homo sapiens | study: EMG produced TPA metagenomics assembly of... | reverse complement strand
TGTATAGAAAAATATAAAAATTTCAGTTGCTGAACTTACAAAACTAACAGGACTTTCCAGAGGTTTTTCTATAATAATCCGAATGTGAAACAGTTCATGATGGAATTGAAGGAAAAGCAACAGGGAATGATATTGCAAAATCCCAAAAGCGATGCTATTGCAAAAGCACAGGAAGCACGGATTAAGAGTTTAGAACAGAAATTATCCGATAGTGTTCCGAAAAATGAATATGAAAATCTTCAGAAAAAATATGAAGAATTACAAGTGAAATATAGTCAAATGAAAAAGGAAACACTGTTGAAGATGTACGACCAATTATAGAAAGAAAAGGAGAATATTTTATGCAGAACGAAATTTATGATGAGAAAAATGGACTTACTTATATGTTATGTGGTGATTATTATTTGCCGGAATTGGCACTTGCAGATATCGAACCAACTTATGGGAAATATGGGATGCTTCGTAAAAGCTATTTACAGGAACACAGAAAGGCAAAATATCAAATATTGTTGTTACAAGGAACACTTGTCGAGCATTTGAATCAGATTGATGCAGAAGCAAGGGATAGGGAAGAACAATTAGTAAAACAGATGATGGAGAAACAAGGAATTACAGAGAAATTAAAAAGGCAGGACAACATGGAATGGACAAGAAGGATGAATAGCATTTATCATGATGCAGAAGAGATGATTTTGACGGAAATGATATACACGAAAGGATAATGATCTGTAATGGATAGCAAGAATTTTGCAGTCCGGATAGCAAAGTGGAAGTCTGGATGGCAAGATTCTTGCAGTAATGACATTGATTCGCTGGTTATTAAAAATTCCGATGATGCTGGGAAATATTTTGCTTTACTTTTTATCAATTATATTTATTCTGACAGGTGTTTTGAGTTATGGATTTGCATTGGAATCTGCAAGAGAATGTGGTCGAATGATAATAATTGGGATGGGATTTGGTGCAATACCAAACTTTATCCCATTTTTGGGAAAAAGTTTAGAGACATTGGTTGACAAACTGTTGAGTATGACAAATGAATGAGAAAGTCGATATGAAAGGGGGCTGTGAAAGGCTCTCTTTTCTTTTTGCAGCTGTGAAATGGCAAGATAATAACGTTATATACATTGTATATTATGTACAGATATTGCATTTATGCATGATGAGGCATAGGGAGTCCATATAAAGCTTTGAATACAGGGCATGAAGGGTCGCTGTCTACTGCCCATGCCAATTCTGCCAGGGATATGTTATCCAGACTGGAAACAATGGTTCTGATGGGCGTTGATCTTCCATTGGAAGCAATCAGAAGACAGATTGCTTCCGGAGTGGATATTCTGGTACATCTGGGAAGAATGAGGGATAAATCAAGGAAATTGCTGGAAGTAACTGAGGTGTGCGGCTTTGAAAATGGAGAAATCCGTATCCGGCCGCTGTATCAATGGCAGGAAGGGAAAGGTCTTGTAAAGACAGCATCCTCCTTCATGTGGAAAAACTGGAAAGAGCGGGGATTGAACTATGAAAGGGAAAGAAAAAGAACAGCTTTATCAGAAACGTAATTATGATCATTATCGTTTTTCTATGAAAGAACTTCTGAAATATATGGGACAGGCACTGGCGTTGTGCATAATGGCAGATTATCTTTTTTACAAAAGTAAATGGGTGTTGCTTCTTATGCTTCCCGTTCCTGTGTTTTATCTGAAATGGCAGAAAAATCGTATGATCAGGGAAAGACGGAAGAATCTGAATTATCAGTTAAGGATGCACTTACTTCGCTGAGTGTTGCGGTTCAGGCCGGATATTCGGTGGAAAGCGCAGTAAAAACCTGTGTCAGAGATTTGGAGAGACTCTACGGAAAGGGAAAGGATATTGTGGAGGAATTTCGCTATATTGAAAGCCAGCAGCATATCAGTGTTCCGCTGGAAGAGCTGTTTCTGGATCTTGGAGAAAGAAGTCAGATAGAAGATATCGAAAATTTTGCCTCTGTATTTTATACAGCCAAGCGTACAGGTGGTGATATGAACCGGGTAATTCAGAAGGTGTCTCGTATGCTTGGAGATAAGATTGACGTTAAAAAAGAGATAGAGGCTACACTGGCAGCAAAGAAGTCAGAACAGATGATCATGAGTCTTATGCCTGTGGGAATTATCCTGTACTTGCAGATGACTTCACCGGGCTTCTTAAGTGTTCTTTATGGAAATCCCTTTGGAATTGCAGCAATGAGTATCTGTCTTGTCATTTATGCTGCGGCATACTGGCTTGGCAGAAGGATTGTAGATATTGAGGTGTGACAGTACAAATGTGGGTACATGTTGTCATTTTTGTTATGATCTGTGTGCACTGACCGGCTGGAAAAAGGATGGATTCCATCTTCCGGAATCGGAGGGAAGGATGGTATCAGACTTTTGCGGTAGTAGCGATAGCCGGAAATCTGCTGGGCATGATCCTTACTTTGCAAAACGGTGGACAGGTGTATCCTCAGAGATACCGTCTGGAAAAGGAGGATACAGGATCATATGAGAAGGAATTTATGGTATCCGTTGACGGAGAAGAACCGGTCTCCATGTACATTCAGGTACCGGAGAAGGAACTGGAAGAGCAGGAGGAAGAACCGAAACAGAATAAGAAGCTGACCAGAAAAGAACAGGCACAAAAAAGTATTGCAGAGGCAGTATCCCGGTATAACGAGCAGCGCAGTGATCCGGATTATTATTATCTTCCGGATAAGCTGAATGGAAAAAAGGTAAAATGGGAAAGTCCGGCAGACACTTCCGGAATGCTTCTGACAGGACTGTTTCTTATTGCGGCAATGGCAATTCTTGTGATGAAAGGGAGAGAAGAACAGGTTCAGCTTCAGAAACGGTATGAAGAACTTCTTATGGATTATCCGGGACTGATCATGAAATTTACACTTCTGGTTCAGGCCGGGATGACTGTAAGAAAGGCATTCCAGAAAATTTCTCTGGATTATGGAAGAAAGAGAAAGCGGAATCCAAGACCTGCGTATGAAGAGATACGGATTGTCTGCTATGAGATGGAAAGCGGAATTTCTGAAAGTGAAGCATACAGAAGATTTGGAGAAAGATGTGGTCAGGCAAAGTATAAAACATTTGCCACGCTTCTTATCCAGAATCTTCAGAAGGGCAGCAGACAGATGGCTGATATGCTTGAAAGAGAATCAACCGAAGCATGGGAAGAACGAAAGAGAAAAGCACGTGTTCTTGGAGAGGCTGCAGCCACAAAACTTCTGGTGCCGATGATCATGATGCTTATTGTCGTTATGGCAATTGTCATGATTCCTGCTTTTATGTCTTTCTACGGAGAAACATGATAAGGTGCTGCAGTAAATTCTGTGCAGCGTAAAGGGTGCTTTTGGATATGGAGGGAAAAAATGGGACAATTGATAAGACAGATAAAAAAGAAAAACGGACTGATACGAAGATTCGCAGAGGAAGAAGACGCTGTAGGTGTTGTGGAGATCATTCTGATTCTTGTAGTCCTGATCGGGCTTGTTATTATTTTCAAAGAGCAGCTGACCGAACTGGTGCAGAGCATTCTTTCAAAGATCGCCAAACAGAGTAATTCTATTTAAGATGAAAAGAGAAGGAGGTGTACTTCCTGTATGAAATATTGCGGAAAGGAAAGAGGAAGCATTACATTATTTCTTGCATTAATACTCAGTCTGCTTTTGTCTCTTGTATGTACAAGTATAGAATCTGTACGTATGGCATCGGCCAGAACCCAAATACTCAACAGTATGGATATCGGACTTTATTCTGTATTTGGACAGTATGACAGGAAACTTCTTGAGGAATATGATCTGTTTGCGCTGGATGGTTCCATGGGAGGCGGGCAGCTTAATCTCGCAAAGATCTGCGATAATCTGGAATCCTATATGAAACCGGTGTTAAAGCAGAACAGTCAGAAACTTGAACTGCATCAGAGCGGACTTACCGGTTACCGGCTTCTGACAGATGAGTGCGGAGAGGTTTTTTATCAGCAGATTGTGCAGTATATGCAGGAAACTCTTGGAAGTCAGGGGGTACAGCTCCTTCTCAACAAAATGTCTGATCGAGAGAGAAAAACAGAAGAGGCAGATCTGAAAGCGAAACAGGCGGAGACAGGAGGCTCCATCGACAGATATGATTCAGAAATGAATCAGGCTTCTCAGAAAAGTCGGCAGGCAGCACAGGAAGCTGAAAACAGGCAGCAACAGGAAGGACAAATATCAACCAGCCAGCACCGACGCAGCCACAGGCTGACAATCCCATCAGTATTATAAAAAGAATTATGAAAATGGGAATACTGGAGCTGGTTTTGCCACCCGGACGGAAATTTCCACCCGGACAGTCAGCAAAGACACAATGGTTTCGGGAAGACAGCTGCAACAGGGAATGGAGATGCCGGACGGAGTGACAGCAGATAGCAGTTATACTTCCGGGGTTTTGTTTCAGCAGTATCTGATGAATCATCTGGGAAATTACACAGATCCGTCAAAAGAAGTCTTGCATATCAGATGGAATATGTTTTGGAGGAAGAGACAATGATATAGATAACCTTAAATCTGTGGCATCAAAGCTCCTGTTCATCAGAGAAGGCGTAAACTTTGCATGTTTGATGGCAGATAATGTAAAAAGAACAGAGGCACAGGCACTCGCTGCAGCCATTGCGTCGGGATTTCTGGTTCCTCCGGCAGCGGTAGTGATAGAGTCTGCATTGCTTTTATGCTGGGCATTTGCGGAGAGCGTACTGGATGTGAGAGAACTTTTTGCAGGAGGGAAGATTCCCCTTGTAAAAACTTCCGCAGACTGGCAGATTTCGCTGTCTAATCTTTCAAGTCTGATGGAAGGACTGGATTCCATGCGGAAAAACAATGAACATGGATTGTCCTATGAGGATTACCTTCAGGTTCTGATATTGCCTGTTTCAAAGGAAAAGAAAGTGATGAGAGCTATGGATATGATCGAAGATGCGATAAGAAAGAAAGGCAGGGCAAATTTTTATATGGATTCCTGTGTTGTAGCTCTGGAGGCATTTGCGGAGGTAAAAGCAAACAGGAAAAAGGAATTTCAGGTGATACGTCAGTATTGTTATGAATGAATTGCTGAAAAGAGGTGTGAAAAGATGCTTTTACAGAAAGAAAAACAAAGCATTGAAGAAATCGGAAAAAAAGATAAAAAAATTTATGAAAGGAGAAAAGTCTCTCTAAGCAATATTTACGATCTTTTATTCCCCCAAAAGAGTCGGAAATATTTTCGGACAAATGCAAAAGAACATATTGGAGAAGTTTCTTCTGTAAAAGTATCTTTCTGCACCTCTTTTCGGGGAAAGATTAAGAAGGGAAGTCTGGCAGTAGAAACAGCACTTGTACTGCCGCTGTTCTTCCTGGGAATGGTTACGCTGATTTCGTTTATGGATATATATAAACTGCAGACGGAACATCTGACTGCATTGTGTACGAAGGCAAAACAGGCGGGAATGTATGCGTATCTTCCGGGTGGGGACAGTGTTGATGATATTACGCTGCCGGATATCTACACGTATAACCCCTTTGGTGGACTGATACCTCTTCCGGATGTTGGAGTTTATAACCATGTGAAAGTCCATGCATGGACAGGAACCGAATTTCCTGACAATGGAGGAGAGCAGGGAGAAACAGAACCGATGGTTTATGTAACTGCCTCGGGCAGTGTGTACCATAAAAATCCGGGCTGCAGCTATCTGAATGTTTCATTAAAACAAATTCCCGGAAGTTCCGCAAAATCTGCATCCAATAAGTACGGGGAGCATTATTCAGCCTGTGAAATCTGCAGCAGGAATCAGAATCCGGCAGGAGTGGTATATGTTACGGAACAGGGAAACAGATACCATAATCTGGAGTCCTGCAGTGGGCTGAAACGTTCGGTAAGACTGGTAAAAGCTTCCTCTGTTTCGGAAATGGGAGCATGTAGCAGGTGTGGCTGAATTTTTCCGGAGAGATGTATATGGAGATGAATGGCGTAAAAGAAATATGTGTACTTGGATTTCTGGGAATAAATTCATGGATAGATATCAGAAAAAAGCAGGTTTCTCTTCTGCTGATCATAATATTTGCAGTCTGCGGAACTGTGTGGACAATATATAGCAGAAGAAATGTTCCGGAGGTTCTTATGTGCGTGGGGACAGGTTTTCTCTTTGTGCTGATCAGCATCCTTACAGAAGGTGCTGTGGGAATGGGCGATGGCTGGCTGCTTATGGCACTGGGGACAGTGCTGTACCCAGAAGAATTTTTTTCAACACTTTTTATAGGAATGATCTGCAGTGCAGTATGGTCCGGCATCATGATGATGGGATTTTGCAGAAAGGGAAGTACGGAAATACCGTTTGTGCCATTTCTGCTGGCAGGATATCTGGGAGGATTTTTGATATGAAAGATAATTTTTGTATAACAAATGAATACAGTATAATTCGTAAGGGAAGTTTTACAATCGAGACTGCCTGTGTCATGCCGTTGATCCTGCTGGTGTTGATGGGACTTATCTATCTGAGCTTTTTTGTACATAACAGGGCATGGCTGACAGCGGCAGCTTATGAATCGGCAGTAAGCGGGAGCATGGAAGGGATTAAGAAAAACGGAGAAATATATGATACTGCAAGGATGCGCAGTGAGGAGCTGGGGAGTATTGGCTTTTTCGGGGCGGAGAATTTAGGTACCCAGACAAATGTGGGAAAAGAAGTGCAGGTAACCTATGACCTGGACACGATCTCGTCGTATGGCAATCTGAGCTGGCATTTGAGGACAGAAGGGAAATCCGCAGTGATAAATCCGGTGAAACATATCCGCAGACTGCGGGCGGCGCAGGCGGTACTGAGAGAAATGGGGGAATAGAATAGTATGCGGACAGAATATAAGAGGGATATGAATCATAATTATCTCATTGTCTATGGTGAGAATGAGATCAATACAGATTCCTATCAGGTAAGGATGCTTGCGGGAAATGTGATTCCCTCTCTTCTGAAGTGCAGGATACAGGGGATGGATGGCAGATTTTTTATCTATTTTGATATTACTTCGAAACAGGCGGTGAATGTGCTGTATGAAGAAAAGAAGATGGGGGTTGAAGATCTCAGGCTTATTTTCGGTGGTTTTGTAAAGGCTATGGAAGATGCGGCGGAATATCTGATCAATCCCGGACAGTTTATAATGTCGCCGGAATATATTTATACAGATATTGAAAAAAGACAGATTTATTTCTGCATGATGCCCGGATATGAGAAGGATATTAAAGAACAGTTTCAGCTTCTGACAGAATATATCTGCCGAAAATAGACCATCAGGATCAGGATGCGGTAATCCTTGGATATGGAGTATATAAAAGAGCAATGGAAGACAGTTTTCATCTGGAGCATATTAAAGAAGAATTATACAAAACTCAGAGTTCAGATGTAAATGGGGAGAAGAAAGAAAAAATAAATGCAAAAAAGACAGAGCAGGAGATGGAGTTTGCAGAAGAAGAGACTTTCCCGGAAGATAATGAAAACCGGAATGAATTTGTAAGAGAAGGAGAAGATTCAAAAGAACCCGGCCGACTGAACCCGGTCGGTGTTATTGTGCCGGCTGCTGTTCTGATCTGTGGACTGGCAGCTGCTATCCTGAAGGGATATCTGCCACATGTGGAAATGGAAACCATACTTGGTGTAATTGTTATAGCTATAGCGGGTATCATGCTGGGCCTGCGTATTATAAAGACAAAAAAGTTTTGCATCTCCCGGAACAGGCGTATGCATCAGGAGAAACAGTGAGACACATAGAAAAAATAAGAAATATGCCATCATGGAATAAAACAGAAAAGAAAACATCAGGGAAAAGATCAGGATGGAAAGAAGCAGAAGGAAAAGTGTCAGAGCAGAAATGGGAGGACAGATTATATGAAAACCTGTCCCAGACAGTGGAGAGAAATCAGCAAACAAATCAGAGTCAGCCGGTGAATGGGCAGAAAATGTCAGACTGTGGACAAAAAACTTCCGAATCATCCCGGATACATATGGACTATGGTGAAACAGTAGTACTATCTGCCGGAACAGTAAGCGGACCTGCAAGTCTGGTGAGCAAAGAACCGGGAGAACTGGCGACCATTTATCTCAATGAAGATCTGACTGTGATCGGAAAGTTGGAAACTGCCTGTGATGCGGTGATCAGCCTGCCTACCGTAAGCCGTATCCATGCAAAAATACGAAAAAAAGAAGAAAACTATTTCCTTAGTGATATGAATTCCAGAAACGGAACGTCTGTAAATGGAAGATTACTTCGTCCGGATGAGGAATATCAGCTTGAACCGGAAGATGAAGTGGATTTTGCACAGGCAAGATATATATTTCTGGAATAAATGTTTTTACAAAATACAGGAGGTCTGCTACAATTAGTAATGGTACATTGTTTTTGAGATAAAGAAACAGAAAAGAGGTAAAACTTGGAAGAACTGAAAAAGGCACCGGTTACAGTGCTTCTCATTCTGGCGAATATTCTTGTTTTTACTGCAGTGGAATTTACCGGAGGATCAGAGGATACCATGCATATGCTTCAGTGCGGAGCGGCATATACTCCCGCCATTATGCAGGGAGAATACTATAGGATCTTTACAAGTATGTTCCTTCATTTTGGACCGCAGCATCTTGGAAATAACATGCTGGTACTGTTTGTGCTTGGAGGCAGACTGGAGCGTACAGTTGGAAAACTGAAATATCTGCTGATCTATCTTCTGGGAGGAATGGGTGGAAATCTGCTGTGTCTGTTCCTGGAACTGGACAGTGCGGATTTTGCAGTTTCGGCAGGTGCATCCGGTGCAGTGTTTGCTGTGATGGGTGCAATGATCTATGCTGTGATCAGGGGCAGAGGTCATATTGAAGATCTTTCTGCCAGACTGGTAGTGATCATGGCTGCTTTTTCGCTTTATTTTGGTTTTACAAGCGAAGGGGTGGACAATGCGGCACATGTAGGCGGTCTTATCTGTGGATTCCTGCTTGCAGTTCTGCTTTATCACCCTTCGCAGCGTGCAGGATAACCGACCTTTATTCAGGGGATGCCGGCAGATAAATATAAAAGGCAGAACCCTGACCGGGAGTGCTGGAAACCCTGATCTGACCATGGTGTGCAGAGATGATTTCTGCTGTTACTGCAAGCCCGAGACCGGTTCCTTCCGGTTTATATGTAATGAAGGATGAAAGATATTCTCAGTCTGCTTATGCGTCATACCACATCCGTTATCTTTAATACAGATGCAGATGCCGGAATCTGCAGGGGTGAGATTTACAATAATCTTTCCGCCTGGCTGATCGATGGCTTCACAGGAATTTTTGATCAGGTTAAATATGACCTGACGCATTTTTATCCGGTCAAGAAAAACAGGTGAAGAAGTATGTTCCACATGTATTTCCAGCCGGATTCCCAGATAGTCCAGAGTGTTTTTCTGACAGGATAAAACAGTGGTCAGAAATTCCGCGGGATTTACGGGAACAAGAGTAACTGTCTGCGCATGGCTGAAGTCAGAGAGTTCTTTCAGCAGTTCTTTTACATATTCAAGGTTATCCATAAGACTGTCCCATTGTCTGTAACTGCACAGTTCCGGGTGAGAGGAAGCCATCAACTGAAGTTCACTGTTGATCAGCGTGACCGGATTACGGATTTCATGTGAAAGTCTGGATAAAAGAAAACGAAAATCTTTTTCTGATTGTTTTGTTATTTCAATCTGCATATTATCACCTCAGGAAAAGTGTATCATTGTGAACTTTCAGCCGCAACTGATTTCGTCCTGAAAAATTCGCAATAAAACGACAAGTATTACTGATTATTGCAAATCAAAATCTTGAATTTTAAGAAAGAAGGATTTAAAGATGGAAAATTGTATTTTTTGTAAAATCGCTAATGGAGAGATTCCTGCTGCAACACTTTATGAGGATGAGAATTTCAGGGTAATTCTTGACCTGGGCCCGGCGAGTAAGGGACATGCGCTGATCCTTCCGAAATCGCATGCTGCCAATATTTATGAATTATCGGATGAAATGGCTGCAAAGGCAATGATTCTTGCAAAGAAAATGGCGACAGCAATGACAGCAGCACTGAAATGTGACGGATTTAATATTGTACAGAATAATGGCGAGTGTGCAGGGCAGACAGTATTTCATTTTCATATGCATCTGATTCCGAGATATAAAGGAGATCAGGTGGGAATCACATGGCACCCGGGTGAACTCAATGATGCAGATAAAGAAGAAATCCTGTTAAAAGTAAAGGAGCAGCTGTCCTGATATTCTGATACAGCACATTACAAAAGATGGAGAATATAGATTTTGTAAGTATCTACAGGAAATACCGCTCTCGGGCGTCAATATTGGAAAATTTATCCTTGGCGATGAAGACGAAGCAGAAGATGTCTGTCAGGATGTATTTGAGACTTTGTTTCATATGGGCCGGAGTGTGGATTTTTCAGATGAAAAGAAACTGGAGAATCTGATTGTCAGAATCAGCTACCATAAGGCATCCGATCATCGCAAAAAGGCCTTCAGGAAATATGAATATGCGAACTCAGATGCGATTCTGGAAATGACAGATATGCGGGTAAGAAAAGGTAATCGTGTAGAGAGATTGTTCTGAATCTGGAGGCAGCAGGATACCTGCAGTCGATATTTGAAAAACTGAGAGAAAAGAACAGGACAAATTATGAAATCTATGTCAGTGTAACGTTATATGACATACCAACGCGTCTCGTTGCCAGACATTATCATATCACAGAAAATAATGTGAATAACAGAGTCATGAGGACGAGACGCTGGCTTGCCAGGGAATATAAGAAAATAACCCGGTGATTACTGTTTATTTACGCAGTCTTCGATCAGCCCGGTGATTTTTTCAATAGAATTCATATGACTGCTTTCTGACATGGCATGAACATAGGACTCTCTGTTCTGGTACAGTTCGCGGATTGCGTTTAAAAGTGTGCTTTCTGTAATCTCTTCTTCCTCAAGTACCATGCTGAATCCCTGACGTTCAAATGAACGTGCATTGAGGATCTGGTCACCGCGGCTGGCATTTGCAGAAAGCGGGATCAGAAGATTGGGTTTTTTTAAAGCATTCAGTTCACAGATTGCATTGGCACCTGCGCGGGAGATGACGATATCAGACAGAGCAAACAGATCGGCAAGCTCCTGTTTAATATATTCATACTGTACATATCCTTTTGTGTCTTTGAGACTTTCATCCATTTTTCCCTTACCACACAGGTGGATAACCTGAAACTCTTTTAAAAGTTCCGGAAGGATTTTGCGGATATTTTCATTGACAGATGCAGCACCAAGACTTCGCCGATCACCATAAGAACCGGTTTGTCATCTGTGAAACCACAGAATTCGCGGGCTGCCTCTTTACTTCCGTTTAATAATTCCTGACGGATAGGAGTACCTGTAAGTACTGCTTTGTCAGCAGGAAGACTTTTTACAGTCTCAGGGAAGTTACAGCATACTTTTGTTGCAGATGGAATGCAGATCTTATTTGCAAGTCCGGGAGTCATATCTGATTCATGAATGATGGTAGGAATTTTACGTCGACCGGCAGCGATTACAACCGGGACAGTCACGAAGCCACCCTTGGAGAAAACCACATCTGGTTTTAATTGTTTCAATAATTTTTTGGCCTCACCGAATCCTTTCAGTACACGAAATGGATCTGTGAAGTTTTTCAGATCAAAATAACGTCTCAGCTTTCCGGATGAGATTCCGTAATAAGGAATATTCATTTCTTCAATAAGCTTTTTTTCGATTCCATCGTAGGATCCGATATAGGAAATTTCGTATCCAAGCTCCTTAAGGCGTGGGATCAGAGCAATATTCGGAGTCACATGTCCGGCTGTGCCGCCGCCGGTGAGCACAATATGTTTCATAGAGATTCCTCCTGTTTTATTCTGAATAGTTACAACAATTCTATAAAAGACTGCAGGGAATATGTGAAATCCTGCGAAAATGTCCGGATTCATTATTTTATGGAATTGCTATACGTTACTATTTAATATGAACCCAGGGGGAGAAATTGTCAAGGAAAGTTAAATATTATGAAGAACAAAACAGATATACAGACAAAAAATCAGCAGATAGACAAAATACTTCAAGAGCAGTATGATGCTGAAACAAAATACTTGGATCCGCATTGCTGAACGTAGCAGGCAAAACCTCATGGGATGAATTTCCGGAAGAATCCGAGGAGAAGATCCGGGCGGGATATGATCGGCTGATCACCCGACTGAGAGAAACAGGGGATTTCAATGAAGCAGCCAGGGCTGAAAAGACAGGAAGCACCAGGGCGGCAAAGGAAAAACTTGAAAGTCTTGAGTATGACGGGAACAGGACTCACAGAATCCTGAAATCTGCAGCTGCCGCAGTGGCAGTAGTTATGTTGACTGCGCTGGTGGGAATGACTGCTATAGCTGACTGTCGATATCCGGATAAAAATACGCAGACATATCAGAAGACATCCGTTTTTGAAAAAATAAAAAATTTTATTTTTTTGTGTGATATTTGCCGATTTGATTCGCATAGTATATGTAATGAAAGTTTGCGAAGCAGAAATCCGGCATTTTATTCTTCGGATAAGTGTGCGGATCAAAGGCTCGGAACAAAACGTTATATATTTATGCACTGACCGACAGAGAATCATTAAAATATCGGCAAATTTTTAAAATTCTTACGTGGCAGATGCAAAGAAAGGCAGGAACAGTCGAAAAAAAACTGTTTCTGCTTTTTGTTTTCAGAAAAGATATTGTTAATTTGTTTCATTGTAGTGTATAATTAATACAATATAGAAGGATCATAAAAGCAGTAAAAAGCTGCCGGGTTAAACAGGCAAAATGCAGCAAAACAATTGGGGATATCAAAAAGATTCCGAGAGTACATCAAAATCTGAAGGGAGGTTTTTATATGAAGATTACATTTATCGGGGCAACTCATGAGGTTACGGGATCCTGTTATTATCTTGAGGCAGCAGGTCACAAGTTTCTTGTAGACTGCGGAATGGAGCAGGGACCGGATTATTATGAAAATGCAGAAATACCAGTGGCTTTGGGAGAGATAGAATTTGTTCTTCTGACACATGCACATATAGATCACTCAGGTAATCTTCCGGCTATTTATGCAAAGGGGTTCAGGGGACCGGTATATGCCACAGATGCCACCAGCCATTTATGCGATATTATGCTCAGAGACAGTGCGCATATTCAGATGTTTGAAGCAGAATGGAGAAACCGTAAAGGCAGACGACAGGGCAAACCGGAATTTGTTCCGGCTTATACAATGGAAGATGCCATGGGAGTGATCAGAAATTTTGTGGGATGCCCGTACAATAAGATGATCACTCCTGCAGAGGGAATTTCAGTCCGGTTTATTGATGCGGGTCATTTGTTGGGTTCTGCAAGTATTGAACTGACGGTCAGGGAGGAGGATACAGAGAAAAAGATTGTATTCTCCGGAGATATTGGAAATACCTGCCAGCCTTTGATCAAGGATCCTGAGTATCTGCACCATGCAGATTATGTAGTTATGGAATCCACTTACGGTGACCGCAGTCATGGAGAAAAGCCGGATTATGTGAAACTGTTGTCGGAAATCATCCAGGAAACCTTTGACAGAGGAGGAAATCTTGTGATTCCTTCTTTTGCAGTGGGACGTACGCAGGAAATGCTGTACTTTATCAGACAGATCAAGGCAGACGGACTGGTGTATGGACATGACGGATTTAAAGTATATGTGGACAGTCCTCTTGCAAATGAAGCTACCACGATTTTCTCGGAGCATCAGTATGACTGTTTTGATGAAGAAGCGATGGAACTGATTAAAAAGGGAATTAATCCAATCAGTTTCCCTGGATTGAAGATTTCCGTCACCAGTGATGATTCGAAGTCGATCAATTATGATGAGGAGCCCAAGGTAATCATTTCAGCCAGTGGTATGTGTGATGCAGGCCGTATCAAGCACCATCTGAAACATAATCTGTGGAATGAGAAGAATACGATTCTTTTTGTAGGATATCAGGCGGTCGGTACTCTTGGAAGAGCACTGATCGAGGGGGCTGCAGATGTGAAACTGTTTGGTGAACCTGTTCATGTGGCAGCGCATATCTGCCAGATGCCGGGAATCAGCGGTCATGCGGATGTGAATGGCCTTTTAGACTGGGCGAAGGCATTTGAGGAGAAACCGCAGAAAGTCTTTGTTACTCATGGAGATGATACAGTTACAGAGATTTTTGCAAAACGTCTGACAGATGAACTGGGGTATGATACAATGGCTCCGTTCAGCGGTACGGTTTATGATCTGGCAGACGATGTATGTCTGTATGAGGCAAAGGGTGTGAAAATCCAGAAAGCATCTGCATCACCGAAGGCAACAAGAGCAGCCAGAGCCTTCGAGAAACTTCTGGCACTTGGTTACAGGCTTATTACGGTTATCAGGAAAAATGAAGGAACGCCGAATAAAGATCTGGAAAGATTTTCAAGAGATGTTCAGTCCCTGTGTGATAAATGGGACAGGACAGATATGTAAATTAAAAAATATCCCACGAAACTTATCTATAGCAATCTTTGTAAATAATATATTGATTCAATTTACATTATTTAAGAGGCTTGCTATAGTTTTCGTGGGATATTTTATACGGTCACCTGCGTAACTGTTCAGTATTTCCACAGTTATTTATTTGTTCAGAACTTCCTCCAGTGCAGTGGAAAGCTGATCCGGACATGAGGTATTCTTAAATCCGCATTTGATTCCTTTTAATCTGCTGATCACTTCCTCTGCATCCATTCCCTCTACAAGACTGGCTACACCTTGGGTATTTCCGCTGCATCCGCCGATGAAACGGACATTGTGGACTTTCTTATTGTCATCTACTTCAAATTCAATATGGCTGGCGCAGACACCTTTTGTTTTATACGTCATGATATGTTTCCTCCTGTGTGAAAAATGTAAATATAAATGCTGCTGTTCATATGCCACTACGTGACTGTTCATTCCGTTCATAGTAACGTAGCCAAAATTCATTCCAGATTGCCTGCGGCAATGGAATTTGGGCTTGTATGTCTCGGGATTTTGGCATATTCATGCCACAACACCTCGCGGAATAGTGATATGTGAACAGTAACATAAAATAGCAATTGTATTATAACAGAGGATAAAAAAAAGTTTCCATATAAATAAAGTTTTGCTATAATAAAGAAATGTCAGGAACATTTGTCACTGTTTACACATCTGAACCTGATACCATGAAAATGAAAAATTACAATATACAAAGAAGAGGTGTTTTAATAATGAAATGTATCGGAATTATCGGAGCAATGGAACAGGAAGTTGCAAAAATCAAGGAAAAAATGCAGGATGTCACAATTACATCCAGAGCCCGTATGGATTTCTATGAGGGAACTCTGGAAGGAAAGAAAGTAGTTGTTGTACGCTCAGGAATCGGAAAAGTAAACGCAGGTATGTGCACACAGATCCTTGCAGATGTATTTGGTGTGGAAGCGGTGATCAATACAGGAATTGCAGGAAGTCTGAATAATGATGTAAATATTGGGGATATTGTTCTTTCCACAGATGTTTTGCATCATGATATGGATGCGATCGGCTTCGGATATAAGAAAGGTCAGATTCCGCAGATGGATGAATTTTCCTTCCCTGCTGATGAAAAACTTCGTAAACTGGCTGCAAAAGTATGTAAAGAAGTAAATCCTGAGATCAGTGTATTTGAAGGAAGAATCTGTTCCGGAGATCAGTTTATCTCAGATAAGAGCGTTAAAGATGCCATCATTTCAGAATTTGGTGGATTTGCAGTAGAGATGGAAGGTGCTGCTATCGGTCAGGCTGCTTATCTGAACCATATTCCATTCCTTGTAGTAAGAGCAATCTCTGATAAGGCAGACGGAAGTGCTCACATGGATTACGCTGAGTTTGAGATGGCGGCAATTGAACACAGTGTCAAATTAACTGTAAGAATGATCCAGGAATTGTAATCTGCAAGAAGTAGATGAAATAAAGCGGCACGTGAACTGTATTTCGGCACAGTCTGCAGAACTTTGCATATACTGAAATAGACAATCGAAAAGAATGCAGGATCGTACGATGTATCTGAAAGAATATTTTCCGTTTTATACCACATATGCAAATCCTCTTCTGTATGAAGGAGAACGGATGCAGGATAAAGAATTTAACCTGATGAAATCCTATTATCCGGGGACTGTACAGCATATTCAGGAGAAAATAGAAGAGGAATGTGATCTCATGGATTATGAGGGAAGCCGCCTTTATGATGAATATCCGGATAAATATATGATTTATCATTTAAGCTGCAAGATCAGGGAGAGTATGGAACCGGAAATAAGCACTCAGGCTATCAGGGAGGATTTTCTGGATGAACTGATACAGGTAATGCTTTGTCAGGAAATATCCAGAAGAAGATGCCGCAGATATCGCTGCAGGAGATACTTTTAAAACAGATTGTAATTGCTCGGGAAATCGGTTTGCTGGTACACCGGACAGTTACAACAGATTATATAACATTAACAGACAGAAAGAGCAATGAAAAATTTAAGAGAATATTTAGAAGAACAGATAAATGAAAATCTGATACAGGCTGTTCTGAGTGCCGGCAGAAATAAGGATGGCATATCAAAAATAAAGATTCGTCCGATCCGGCTGAAAGGACAGATCTGTTATCAGGCATCTGCCACAGAAGGACAGAAAGTTCTGCATAAAAACTACGGGCGTACGGAACTGATTGAATATGTGGAAAAAGAACTTGCAGAGAATTTCAGACAGTTTCAGGCACAGGGTGCAGTAACAGACGGGGTTGTTCTTGTCAGTAAAAAGGGGAAAATGACTATTAAACAGAAACACCATGAACAGAAAGAAAAAGTTCAGATCCAGGCACATAACCGGGTGAAACAATATATTCTTAAAGAAGGTGTTCCGGTTCCGTTTTTGATCGATCTGGGAGTTATGAATGAACAGGGAAAGATTATCCATGCCAGATATGACAAATTCAGACAGATCAATCGTTTCCTTGAATTTATTGAAGATATACTTCCCAGACTTTCCAGAGACAGAGAAATAACGATTCTGGATTTTGGCTGTGGAAAGAGTTATCTTACCTTTGCCATGTATTATTATTTAAGAGAACTAAAAGGATATGATGTAAATATCATAGGTCTTGACCTGAAAACAGATGTAATTGAGAAATGTAATTCTCTGGCACTCAGATACGGGTATGAGAAGCTGCATTTCTATCATGGTGATATTGCAGATTATGAAGGTGTATCCTGTGTGGATATGGTGGTAACGCTTCATGCCTGTGACACAGCTACCGATTATGCACTTGCCAAGGCAGTGGAATGGGGAGCTGAAGTCATTCTTTCCGTACCCTGCTGTCAGCATGAAGTTAATAAACAGATTAAAAATGAAATGCTGGAGCCGGTTCTGCGCTATGGAATCCTGAAAGAAAGGATGTCTGCGCTGATCACAGATGCTGTGCGTGCAGATCTTCTGGAGAGCAAAGGTTATGATACCCAGATCCTGGAGTTTATTGATATGGAACATACACCTAAGAATCTCCTGATCAGAGCAGTCAGAACAGGGAAAAGATCAGACCAGGGTAAGGTGGAGAAAATGCTTGCAGCCCTGAATATCCATCCCACACTGGACAGGCTTCTGAATGAAAAAGAACAGGAAGGGAGTGTGCGATGAAAAGGATACTGAAAAAAGCAGGTATTCTTCTTCTGGTATTTCTGCTTGGTACAGCAGGTACTGCATTGCTTCTTAACAGTGAATCCACAGATAACCGTTCTGATTTTAATGACGCAGTGTTTCCGGAAGTCATGGTGGATATGAATGATACGCTGATAAACCGGATGTATGGATATGCGCAGCCTATGCAGGCGGATTTTACCAGAGACAGTGTGACTCCTCTGGATACATCAAAAAAACTGACATTTAAAGTGAATCCCTATGATTCGGAAGTAAAGAGTTTTTCTTATGAGATCCGTACATCTGATGGAAGTAAAGTCCTTGAAAATAAGAAGATTAAGAATCTTGTAAAAGAAGATCAGTATTTGTCCGTAGACGTGGAGATTGGCAGTGATCTGCGTATGAATCAGGAATATTCCATGCAGATCGCCCTGGAACTGGATGAGGGTACAGCATATTATTATACGAGAGTTGTTTCCAGGTCACAGTACATGCATCGGATTATGCAGCTTTTGTAAAATATTTTTATGAAGCGTGTCTTGACAAAGAGTCAGCAGATGCACTGGGAAGTTATCTGGAACCACAGACAACAGGAGCAGCAACGAATTACTCGGGAATTAATATTAATTCTTCCCTGAGTGAGATCAGTTGGGGGAATCTTGCTCCGCAGCTGTGTCAGGAGGGAATTCCTGTGATCAAAGAGATCAATGAGACAACTGCCAGCGTTGTGCTGGAATATCAGCTGACTTCGCAGAATGATGAGGAGGAAACGGAATTATATGACGTAAAAGAATTTTACAGAATGAAATATCAGGATACCAGGATTTATCTGCTGGATTTCCAGCGTTCTGCAAATCAGGTCTTTGATGGTACACTGCCTGTTTATGAGGATGATGGGATTATCCTTGGAGTGCGCGATAAGAATGTAGAATATATGATGAATGATGCTGCTACTGTGATAGCTTTTGTGCAGGAGGGAGATCTGTGGTCCTATTCACCGGGCAATGAAAAGGTAAATCAGGTTTTCAGTTTCAGAAAATTGAAGGACGGAGATTTCCGCGATTCCAGAACTCAGCATGACATCAAGATCGTCAGAGTAACTGATGAAGGGGATATTGATTTCGTACTTTATGGATATATGAACAGAGGAAGCCATGAAGGATATGAAGGAATTGCAGTTTACCATTACAATCGTGATAAAAACGTGGCAGAAGAAAGAGCCTTTATCCCTGTTTCGGAATCATTTGAATTTTTGAAAAAAGATCTTGAAAAACTGTCCTATGTCAATGAAAAGAATGAGCTGTTTCTGATTCTGGCGAAGAATCTTTACAGGATCAATATCGAAGAGAACTCCAGTGAAATTCTTGAAAAAGGAATAAAAAATGCGAATTTTGTATCTTCCGATAATAATGACCATGCAGCCTGGCTGGTTTCAGAGGGGATGAAAAGGGAAATATCAAGGAAATTGATTTTGATACCTGTAAAACCCGACTGATCGCACCGCAGAAAGGCCAGAGACTTCGTACAGTTGGATTTATGAATGAAGATCTGATTTATGGAATGCTGAATAAAGAAGATATTCTTACAGATGAGGAGGGACATAAATCTGTTGGGATCCGCATTCTGCGTATTGAAGATTTTGAAGGAAATGTAAAAAAAGAATACCGGAAAGACGGACTTTATATCACTGATATTTCAGTAGGAAATACTCTGATCGAGTTTGAACTTTCTGCAAAATCCGGAGAAACCTCTTATGTTGCCCAGAAGAAAGATACGATCATGAATAATAAAAAGGCAGCGGCAAATACAGTAAAAATCGAACTTATTTCTGCATCCAGGACAGGTGTTCGTGTGAAACTGGTATTTAACACAACCAAACAGACAGATTCTCCGCTGACTATGTATGCAAAGGTAAGCAGTTCCGACCGGAAAGACATTGTTCTGGACACTCAGATTCCTCAGGAAACAGCATATTATGTTTACGGACAGGGCGGACTGGACGGTATCTATACAGATCCGGCGAAGGCTGTATTGCATGCAGATACGCTGGGAGGTGTAGTGCTGAACCGTACACAGCAGTATGTATGGGAACGTGGAAATAAAAAGACAAAAATGCAGATAGATACAGAAGGGATTCCGGAGATTGTGCTTCAGGGAATCTATGATATTAAAACCCTGAAAAAGAGCCTCAAAAAGACCGGAACTGTGATCGATCTTTCCGGCTGCAGTCTGGACAGTGTGCTGTACGAGATAAGTGCACAGCGTCCGGTAATTGCCAAAACGGGAGCAGATACAAGCGTGGTGATCGTAGGATATGATGAATATAATACCTGGCTGTATGATCCGGTTAAAAAAGAGACCTATCCGTATGGAATGAATGACAGTACGGATCTTTCCAGAAAGCCGGAAATGTGTTTATCACCTATATAGAAACAGTAAATTACTGATGAAAAACATAACCGGCAGGCAGCTGAGAACGGAGCGAACAGTAATGCGACAGCAACCTGCCGGTTATTCATCCAAAAAATTGTAAAAATGCTTCTTTACATTTCACTGATATTTGAGTATTCTAAAAAGGACAAACAGTGGCAGAGAAATTTATTGTTTAAACACGTTACTGTAAGAGTGAAACAGTAACAGCGAAACGGAGGAACGTACAGATGTTATATGAGAACATTAAAAAATTAGTACAGTACGGAGTAGAAACAGGACTTACACCGGCCTGCGAGAAGAATTATACAATAAATCTTCTTCTGGATGTCTTTAAAGAAGACGAATATGTGGAACCTGAGGAAGAGTACAGGGATATCGATCTTGAAGAGGTATTAAATGCACTTCTGGATGAGGCTGTGAAGAGAAATCTCATAGAAGACAGTGTTGTGTACAGAGACCTTTTTGATACCAGACTTATGAACTGTCTGATGCCGCGTCCGGCGCAGGTACAGAATGAGTTCTGGAGCAGATATGAGAAAGATCCACAGGAAGCAACCGATTACTTCTATAAACTCAGTCAGGACAGCGATTATATTCGTCGTTATCGTGTAAAGAAAGATCAGAAATGGACAGTAGACAGTGAATATGGTAAAATCGATATCACCATCAATCTTTCCAAACCGGAAAAAGATCCGAAGGCAATCGCTGCTGCCAAGCTTGTAAAATCCAGCAGTTATCCGAAATGTCTTCTTTGCCCGGAGAACGAAGGATATGCAGGAAGAGTTAATCATCCTGCCAGAGAGAATCACAGAATCATTCCTATCACTGTAAATGACAGTCCCTGGGGATTTCAGTATTCCCCATATGTGTATTACAATGAGCATTGCATCGTCTTTAACAGTCAGCATGTTCCGATGAAGATTGAGAAGAATACATTTATCAAACTTTTTGATTTTGTAAAACTTTTCCCGCATTACTTCCTGGGATCCAATGCAGACCTGCCTATCGTAGGCGGTTCTATTTTAAGTCACGATCATTTCCAGGGCGGACATTATACTTTCGCAATGGCAAAAGCACCGATCGAGAAACATGTGACTATTCCGGGATATGAGGATGTAGAAGCAGGTATTGTTAAATGGCCTCTTTCAGTTTTAAGGATCCGTCATAAGGATGAGAAGAGACTGATAGAGCTTGCTACACATGTTCTGGAAGCGTGGAGAGGTTATACAGACGAAAGTGCGTTTATCTTTGCTGAAACTGATGGAGAACCGCACAATACGATCACACCGATCGCCCGCAGATCCGGAGATATGTTTGAACTGGATCTCACACTTAGAAATAACATTACTACTGATGAGCATCCTCTTGGTGTATACCATCCGCATGCAGAGTATCACCATATCAAGAAAGAGAATATTGGTCTGATCGAAGTAATGGGACTTGCCGTACTTCCGGCAAGATTAAAAGAAGAATTGGAACTTCTGGCAGAATATATTCTGGAGGGAAAAGATATTTCTTCCAATGAGAAGATTGAGAAACATGCAGCGTGGGTTGCAGAATTCCTTCCGAAATATGACAACCTTGATAAAGACAACATTCAGGATGTTCTCAGAAAAGAAGTCGGTAATGTATTCGTTCATGTACTTGAGGATGCCGGCGTATATAAATGCACTGCTGAAGGCAGAGAAGCATTTATGAGGTTTATCAATAAATTATAAGGAATATTTTCAACCATAAGAAAACAGTGTTTACATAGCAGGATGACAAATCTGGTATTATTTACATATGAGCAGGTTGTGGCGGTTCTGATCAAAAGCCGGGCAGTCTGAAGATGTTTTTGAATGATTGGGAATGCATAGAGAACGTCCCGCATATTTTATGTTGGGACGTTTTTGCAAAATGGAGGTAAATATGTACAGAAAAAGACACAAAAGAGGAAAGCGTCTGGCAAGTGTGTTTCTGACTGTGGCACTGATCACTGCAACAGTTCCCGTACAGGCAGCAGAGTTCGGCACTCCGGACAGTTTTGAAGAGATTTTCAGTTCAGGGGAAGAAGATTCGTGCATAACTGATACAGAAAATACTTTGCCGGCAGCTTCTGATTCGGAGAAAGTAATGGCATCGGAACTGTCACCAACACCAACAGTGACTTCGACACCGGAGGGTACACCTGCACTGACAGAAACACCGACTCCTTCGGTCACACCGATGCCGTCTTCAACACCGACTCCTTCAGTCACACCATCACCATCTCCCACGCCGACGATTAATCCGGAGAAAGAGGTAATGCTCCGGTTTATAGACGGAGAAGGAAATGAATGTGAACAGCTGCGAACAGTGATGTCCTGGGGTGAATCTTTGATCCTTCCCAATGTACCGGATACAGGTGCACCGGATATGTGGAAACTGGAAAAAAATGAAAAACTTGGAGATGCGATCACTCTGAAGGGTGGAGATATTCTTACTCTGAAGAAAGGCGAGAGCTGGAATCTGTTTCTCGAAAAAGGCATCCTGAACTTCTATATGCCAAAGAAATGTACGGTTTCCCTTTATAATAATTCAGGAACCAGTGTGTTTTCCAATGGAATTCTGCAGGCATATGAGACAAAAAACGTCATACTTCCGGATATGCCATCATCTAAATACATTAATTATGGATGGACAGATACAAAGGGAAGTTCTGCTGTAAAATATGAACTGAATTCAGAATTTACAGTGACCGGTGACACAGATTTTTACATTGTGCGCCGTACAGCACTTCAGGTGAATTTTAAGACCAATACAGGGGCAAGCAACAGTAAATTTACCAGACTGAATCAGAAGTCGGAAAAGGACTTACAGTTACAATGCCGCAGGTGCCTGTCAAGACAGGATATCAGTCTCTGGGATGGTCAAAGAGTAAAAAAGCCTCCAAAGCTGACTATAAAGCAGGCAGAATGTGACTATATCAAAAACACTGACTCTCTATGCTGTATATAAGAAATTGCCTTACACAGTTACTTTCAATAACAATAATGGAACAAGTACCAGCAAAATTTATACTTCGCTCACCATGTATGCGTCAAAAAATCAGAAAGTGACACTGCCTGATGTGCCGAAAGTAAAGGGCTATACAAATCTGGGCTGGACAACTGAAAAGGGAGAAACAGAACCGGAATATTCAGCCGGTGATACAGTAAAGATTACAAAGGCAACTCGGTTCTATGCAGTGCGCAGAAAGAGTAATTATTATACGGTCAGCTACTATCTGGGAAATGGAAGCACTAATGCGGCTTATCAAAAACTTACTCAGACAGTAGAAGAGGGAACGGTTGTTACCTTTGCAAAAGTACCGGCAAGAACCGGTTATGTTAACCAGGGATGGTCAAGTAAGAAAAATTCTGAGAAAGCAACAGCAAAGGCGAAATGTACAGTCAACAAAAATATCACTCTTTATGCGGTACAGAAGAAGGCAGTACAGCTGACTTTTCACAGATGTGACGGTAGCACCTGGCAGAAAACGACTCTGGCAAAAGGAAGTTCTTATTCTCTTCCGGGCGTAAGGGATGCAGAAGGTTATACTTTTATGGGGTGGTCCACAAAACCGATGCAGAGTGTTTCTCCGCAGTATGAGGCAGAAGAAAAAATCACGGTAAATGGAAATGTGGATCTCTATGCAGTGGTATTTAACAGAACAACGGAAACAGACCTTACAGAGGATCAGCTTCCGCAGGTAGATATCTATAAATATAAACAGGTGATTTTTGTAGGTGATTCCCGTACGGAATTTATGGAAAATGTTCTGACAGGAATGGGAGAATCTGCGACTAAAAATGTGAAGTTTGTCTGCTCGGCAGGAAAGGGACTGGACTGGTTTACCACTACAGGATGGGCTCAGCTTTATTCCATAGTACAGCACGATTCCAACAGTATTCTTTCAAAGAAAACCGCAGTGATCTTTAATTTTGGAGTAAACGACTTGTCAAAATCTGCAGATTATGCGGAGTATTATAACTGGATTGCACCACAGCTTAAAAGCAAAGGATGTGAACTGTACTTCATGTCTGTAAATCCGGTGAATCGTCTGATGCTTTCCAATGCGGGAAGAGCGGACAGAAGTGAGGCGGCAGTCAGATCATTCAATCAGTATATGAAAGCAAATCTGTCTTCTGCTTATACTTATATTGATATGTATTCTTATCTGAAATCAACAGGATACAGCTTTGCCAGTGATCATTACGGAACTGGTACGGTAGATGACGGGCTTCACTATACTACAAGGACATATAAGCGTATTTTTGCAAAATGTATGGATTCATTGAGAGTGCCTGCCTGACGAAATGGCAGAGAGCATGATTTTGCTACACCTGACAAAAGAAAAAACATAGTTAAATACCAGATTACTCCTTGCGTGAAAACAGGGAATAGTCTATACTAAAAGGCGAGACGGCTGTTATCTGAAACAGCGTTTCGTCTTTTGTGTAAGACCAGAACGATGAGGAGAAAGAGGAAACATAGATATGAAGTTAACAACAGTAAAAGAGATTTACAAAGAGAGAGAAAAATACCTGGATAAAGAGGTTACAGTAGGTGGATGGGTACGAAGCGTACGTGATTCCAAGACATTTGGATTTATCGTGCTTCACGACGGAAGCTTCTTTGAGACTCTTCAGGTAGTTTATCACGATACAATGGAGAACTTTGCTGAGATCAGCAAATTAAACGTAGGTGCAGCGATCATTGTCAAAGGTACACTGGTAGCAACTCCACAGGCAAAACAGCCATTTGAGATCCAGGCAGCAGAAGTTACAGTAGAGGGTAATTCTGCACCTGATTATCCGCTTCAGAAGAAACGCCACAGTCTTGAATACTTAAGAACCATCACACATCTCCGTCCGAGAACAAACACATTCCAGGCAGTATTTCGTGTACGTTCTCTGTGTGCCTATGCGATTCACCGTTTCTTCCAGGAGCAGGGATTTGTTTATGTGCATACTCCGCTGATCACAGGAAGCGACTGTGAAGGTGCAGGTGAGATGTTCCAGGTAACTACTCTGGATATGAACAACGTTCCGACAGATGACAAGGGTGCTGTAGATTACTCTCAGGATTCTTTGGAAAAGAAACTAATCTGACAGTAAGCGGACAGTTAAACTGCGAGACTTTTGCACAGGCATTCCGCAATGTTTATACTTTCGGACCAACCTTCCGCGCTGAGAATTCCAACACAACCCGCCATGCGGCAGAGTTCTGGATGATCGAGCCGGAATGCGCATTTGCAGATTTAAATGACAACATGGATCTTGCAGAGGCAATGCTGAAATATGTGATCCGTTATGTACTGGAGAATGCACCGGAAGAGATGAATTTCTTCAATTCTTTTGTTGATAAGGGACTTCTGGACAGACTGAACCATGTGATCAATTCTGAGTTTGGTCATGTTACTTACACAGAAGCAGTAGAGCTTCTGGAGAAGAACAACGATAAATTTGACTACAAAGTATTCTGGGGATGCGATCTGCAGACAGAGCATGAACGTTATCTTACAGAAGAAATCTTTAAGAAACCTGTATTTGTAACAGATTATCCGAAAGAGATCAAAGCTTTCTACATGAAGATGAATGAGGATAACAAGACTGTTGCAGCTATGGACTGTCTGGTGCCTGGAATCGGTGAGATCATCGGTGGAAGCCAGAGAGAGGATGACATTGAGAAACTTGAGAAACGTATGGACGAGCTGGGACTTAAGAAAGAGGATTATGACTTCTATCTTGATCTTCGTAAATATGGTTCCACACGCCATTCAGGATTTGGTCTTGGATTTGAACGTTGCGTAATGTACCTTACCGGCATGGGCAACATCCGCGACGTAATTCCATTCCCAAGAACTGTTAAAAACTGTGATTTATAATTTGACTGATATCAGTATTGTGGGAGCATTGAAGCTGCAGAGCAATCCGCAGATATCAAAAATGTTATAGAAAGAGAGATTGGCATGAGATTTATTCATCTTGCAGATGTACACCTTGGTGCAGTTCCTGACAGGGGCTGTCCATGGAGCAGCAGGCGGGAGGAAGAAATCTGGGAAACTTTCCGCCGGGTTATTGCGGGTATCCGCGAGAATCCGGTGGATTTGTTATTTATAGCAGGAGATTTGTTCCACCGCCAGCCTCTTCTACGGGAACTGAAAGAAGTAAATAACCTGTTTTCCACCATCGGATACCCGGGTTTATCTGATGGCAGGAAATCATGACTATATTAAGGCTGATTCTTTTTACCGGGATTTTCAGTGGGAAAAGAATGTGACATTTTTTAAGAATGAACAGCTTACCTGTGTGAAAGATGAGAAACTGGATGTTTATGTATATGGACTGAGCTATGAACATCAGGAAATAGAGAATCCTCTGTATGATTCTATACATCCTGCAGAGGGAGAGGGGGTTCACATTTTACTGGCTCATGGTGGAGATGCGAAGCATATCCCCATGAATATCAAATCAATTGCTGCGTCAGGATTTGATTATATTGCATTAGGACATATTCATAAACCCCAGATTCTGATCCGGGATAATGTAGCTTATGCAGGTGCGTTGGAGCCTGTTGACAGAAATGATCTGGGTGATCATGGATACATAGAAGGACATCTGGAAAACGGAAGGCTTAAGACAAATTTTGTTCCTTTTGCCTGCCGTTCCTATGAGCAGATTCTTCTGATGCTGCGTGAAGATTCTACACAGGCATCTCTGGAAGATATGCTGAAGGCGGATCTGGCGAATAAAGGACGCATGAATATCTACAGGATCGTGATCCAGGGAACCAGGCACCGGAGCTTCTGCTGCTTCCCGAGAGACTGAAGTCTTTTGGCTACGTAACAGAGGTTCTGGATGAATCAAAGCCTTCCTATGATCTGGAAGCACTTCAAAAAAAATATAGTGGAACACTGATCGGTGACTATATCAGTTATTTTCTTGAAAAAGACAGAAATGCAGTGGAGGAGAAGGCATTATATTATGGTCTTCAGGCTTTACTGGAAACAAGCAGGTGACAGACAGAATATGATTATCAGACAGTTAAATATTAAAAACTCTGGAGAAATCCATGATAAAACTTTAGAGTTTTCTCCGGGAATTAACGTTCTGTATGGAGAGAATGAAAGCGAAAGAGCGATAGTACATACGTATATTAAAAATATGTTTCTCGGAGATATCAGTGAAGCAATCTACGATAATGCAGTTTTTGCTGCGAAGTTAAAGAGTCCGACAGAACAGGATCTGGCTCGGGAGCTGCAAAAATTTATGACCGGCTATCAGGGAACTGCAGACAGCTCCATGGATCTGGGACGGGCCATGCAGATGCTCAAGATGTCCAGAAAGGGTTATCTGTCCAGGCAGACAGAAAACAGAAAGAGACAGAACAGGAGAGGCAGAAACTTCTGACCAGGATGGATGATATCATAAGTGATCTGAATGATCTGAATGGAAAGCTGGATCAGATTAATGAGAAAGAGGAGTCGTTACGGATGCATCCCGGAGATGAAAATGGTGCGGTTATTCTGGATGAGAGAATGGCACAGGCAAAGGCAAAAAGAAACAGCTTTGCAATGGGAATGCTGATATCGGCCGCTGCGGCATCTTTGGATTGATTCTGACTGCGATTATAGCGGACAGTGTTTCGGTAAGTCTGATCGTAGCGGTTATTGCAGCTGCTTGGTGGGATTTTGTGGAAAACAGCAGCTGAAGTATGCAAGGGAATTTCAGAAGAGAATACGGATGAAGAAACGCTGGGTATCCAGGCAGGAGAAACTCAGATGCAGTAAAGAAAATCTCAGACAGGACTATGATGAGAAAGAAACAGAACTTTGTAACCTTAAGGAAGAATACCGGGAATACGAAGAAAATTCTTTTCTGCTTACATCGGAAGAGCGGGAGGTACAGGCTCTGAATATGGCGATGGAAACCATAGAGAGAATGTCAGGAAATATTCATCTTCAGGTGGGACGAAAGCTGCAGATACGTACTTCTCAGATTTTGAGTGAGATTACAGATGGTGAATATCAGGACGTACAGATGGATGCGGCATCCCACATGACAGTAACTACCGGGAACGGAGTGGAAGCACTGGAATGTCTCAGTCGTGGCACTCTGGAGCTGATTTATTTTGCATGCGCATGGCTGCAGGAGAGCTTCTGTGTCAGGAAGAAAGTCTGCCGGTGATACTGGATGATATCTTTGGGATGTATGAGGAAGAAGATCTTGAGGCAGTTCTTGGATGGATGTATAAGGAGAAAAAGCAGGTTATCATCAGTACCTGCAATAAACGCGAGATGGAACTTCTGGACAGAGAGGGAATCCCTTATGGGAAGCAAATTATTTCCTGAATTTTTAACCAGACTGCGAAGCAGTTATTCAGTGTAGGGTCGCATAGAAGAGTGGATTGCATTATATATAACAAAAAGAGAGATTTCATGTACTGCAGGAATTTCGGATGAAACAGCCGGAACAGAACATGAAATCTCTTTTTATAAATTTTACAGAAGTTATTTATTTCTCATCATACTGAGCCATGTAATTGCTTACGCAGCGGTTGATCCTGTCAACCGGGTTGAGCAGATAGCTTACAGACTGATCATGATTAAGAGTATCAATGATCAGGGCGATATATTTACTCATATCACAGGAGATATAGTAATCTTTTGCAAGAAGCTCAGGAGACTGATAGATCAGGTTTGTAGTGAGCAGGTTGTCAAACACTCCTGCCTTATGAGCCTCATCAAATTTCTCGAGTCCGTTTGTAAACAGTCCGAAAGTAGAGCAGATATAAATTCTGCCTGCTCCTCTTTCCTTGAGGAGAGAAGAAATCTTAAGAACTGTATCACCGGAAGAAATCATATCATCGATCAGGATCATATCTTTACCCTTAAGGTTTGGACCGAGGAATTCGTAAGCTGCGATCGGGTGACGTCCGTTGATTCTCTTGGAGTAATCCAGACGTTTGTAATACATACCCATATCAACACCAAGGATATTGGCAAGATAGATTGCGCGGTTCATGCTTCCCTCATCAGGGCTGATGATCATGAAATGATCGTTGTCGATGTGAAGTCCTTTCTCATGGTTGAGAAGAGCTTTGATAAACTGATAGGATGGCTGTACAGTCTCAAATCCATGCAGAGGTGTTGCATTCTGCACGCGCGCGTCATGTGCGTCAAAAGTGATGATGTTTTCCACACCCATACTTACAAGCTCCTGAAGTGCTGTTGCACAGTCCAGGGATTCTCTGCCGCTGCGGATATTCTGGCGGCTTTCGTACAGATAAGGCATGATCACGTTTACTCTGCGGCTTTGCCGCCGATTGCACCGATCACACGTTTCAGATCCTGAAAATGGTCATCAGGAGACATAAGATTCTCGTATGGTCCGATGCTGTAGGTAAGACTGTAGTTACATACATCAACCATCAGATAGATATCGTCACCACGTACAGATTCCATGATCGTACATTTCGCCTCACCGGAACCGAAACGTGCTGTCTGGACCGGTATCAGATAGGAATCTCTCTGATAACCCTCAAATGCAAAAGAATCAAGCTCTTCGTGGCTGCGCTCTTTACGCCACTGTATCAGCCATTCATTTACTTTTTCACCCAGATCCTTACAGCTGATCAGAGGGATCAGACCAAGTCTGCCCACCGGAAGTGTAGTTAAATCTTTAGTTGTTGCCTGTGCCATGTTTTATTTTCCTCCTAAAAAAAATTTTCTGTATACGGATATCCTTTCCTTCCAGCTTCACCATACGGTAGTTGCTGGCGATTCTCGAAAAGGTTCGTTCGGAATAAGTATCCGAGAAATTTTCCAGTTTCAGATTTGTTGATATGATCGTAGACTTCCTGCGCATGATGCGTTCATTTATGCACAAAAACAACTGGGAAGAGACAAAGCTGTTTGTAAGTTCAGTTCCCAGGTCGTCGATGATCAGCAGATCGCTGTCAAATACAAATTCCTGTCCTTCTGTTTTATCTCTGGAGAATTTGGAGTCTGCCAGCAGTTCAAACAGATCAAATGCGGAAAAGTACATAACGCAATGTGCTGATTCCAGAAGATCATGAGCAATACAGTGAGAAAGAAAAGTCTTACCCACACCGGTATCACCGTAAAGAAACAGATTCTCAAAGGAACTGTCAAAATTTCTCACAAAACCTCTGGCAATATCATAAGCTCTCCGGGCCGTCTCTCTTTCTGTCAGTCCGGTAGCTTCGTTCTTCATTGTATCAGAATAATAATCAAAAGAAAAGTGGTCAAAGTTTTCTTTTTGAGAATTTCTTTTAAATTGGACTGCGTATAGAGCAGTTCTATCTCTGCTTTCTTAAAACAGGTACATTTTTGGCTTCCGACGTAACCGGTATCCTGACAGACCGGACACTTATATGGAAGTTCCAGATAATCCTCCGGATATGAGTTACATACCAGCAGGGCATTGCGCTCCTGGGACAGAAGAGAGATTGCAGCTTTAAGGTCCTCAAGACCTGATGATTCTCCGCTTAAGAGTGCTCTTGCTTTTTTTGCGCTTAAGGTGGCAACCTCTTCATCTATTTCGTGGATGCGCGGGATTTTTTTATAAATCTCCTGAGTACGCTCCTCCAGAATACGTCTGTTCTGAGACTGGGTCTTGCTGTATTCCCGCATGATCGTATCATACTGATAATTCTGTAAAGGCATGATTTCACACCCTTTCGTTTGTTTTTTTGTAGCTGTTCAGTGACTTTCAGACGATTATGTCACTGTCGTTACTGATTCAGCAATTTCTTTTCATATTCGTTAAAGTCGTACTGTCGCTGATGGAAATTGTTAAACCGGTTTGATGCAGCCGGTTTGGAAGCTGCTTTTCGCTGGGTATTCTTTTCCAGCTTCTGTCGCTGATGCTGAGCATCGAGGAGCCGGACATCTGCAAGTGTACGGACATTTTTATCTTTCCATCCGGAAAGGATTTTATCTGCATACTGGAAACTTGGCTGTCCGGTAGAGAGAACTGTACGGCTGCAGGCTTCCTGGATGATATCCATGGTAAAACCATAATCATTCAGCCAGGTGTTCATAAGAGAAATCTCTGTATCTACCGGATTTCGTCCGCTGATTCCCATTGATTTAAAAATAGTAAAGTATTCTTTGGCATAACGGGAATTTGCCTCTTTTGCCATGGTGACAGTGGTGATTCCCTCATCTGCCCAGGCAAGAGCAACGGTTTCTATGTAACGCATACTCTTATGTCCGCGGCTGACACTGTATTCGATCAGGTACTCGATCAGATCAGGCGAGAATTTCAGCTCATCATAGAAAAACAGGATCTTTTTCATCTCGGTAGGAGTGAGCGTTTTGCCGAGATACTGTTCTGCTATATAGAGGAGCTGTACGATCTCATCATTTTGCTTTAATTCTTTTACACGGTCAGGAGACAGTGCAGTGGCTGATCTGGTGGTCTGCTTCACAGGCTGTGCCGGCGCAGAAGAAGTCTGGGTTTCTGTTTTTGTAACAGGGGCTGCCGAAACAGGTGTGTCGGAAGCAGCAGATTTTACAGGTGGTACATTCAATATGATATCTGCTATATCTTCGTTATTTCTGTAGGTTAAAGTAAGGAGTTTTTCTTTCTCCCAGTATTTCAGAGCGCGGATAATGTCACGTTCTGTACAGAAGAAATGATCAGCATCTGCTCCAGACTGAAGGGTACAGAGGTGTCAGAAAGAAGCCTCAGAAGATAGATATATACTTTCACAAATTCTCCATTGGCCCCAGGCATATAGTTGTCTATGAAATTGTTGGTTAATACAGTTACTTCCGCATTGCGGGAATTCTGTAAAGTGATCATAGCCATGAATTTCCACTCTCTTTCATAATAATAAGATGTTAGGGTCAAAAGGTATTTTGCCCCTAACCTGATATCCACGAATTGCTCCGCTGCAAAGCAGCTCCCACAATTCTCAAACATCGAAATCCGCTGATTTACTGCGTAAATCGCTACTTCTCATGTTTGGCGGGTCCCAAGTTCAAAAGTCTTATCGTGCAAGCACGAACGACTTTTTGACCTTTTGACCCTGATATCATAATAATAAGATGTCAGAGTAAAAAAAGATATTTTTCCTCTGATTGATATCTATGAATTATAGCACAACATTTTTTAAAAGAGAATAGGGGATTTTGTCGAAGATTCATCCACATTTGAATGTGGATAATGTGGATAATGTGGAAAGGTGAAATATGGTATATATTATTGGAAACCTGAAAAATGTTGAATTTCAGGGAAAAACGGAGTATTACGGGGACGAATAATGTCGAATTATGTTAAGTGATTTATGCACATATACATCCACATATGCAGGCAGATGAAAATGTGTATAACGATGTGGAAAATGTGGATAAGTGATCTGAACTGTTATAAATAAAGGAAGAACTGAGGGGGATAAAATGTTTATAACTTTTTAATGGAAATTGTCGACAGAGACACAAGTGTTCAGTATCTTCTATTGCTATAAGTTGGGCGGTTGTAAAAAACAGGACAATTCTGAAAAATTATTTTCCGAATTGTCCTGTGTAAATTGCTGATATCTATGTCAGGCAGAAACATTATTTACCCAGCAGATGCTCCCCGATATTTACAACATCTCCGGCTCCCATGGTGATGAGCAGATCACCCTCCTGGCAGTTGGAGAGCAGATAATTCTCAATCTCATCAAAGGTCGGGAAATATTCGCATGGCGTTCCAAGTTCCTGGATACGCTTCTGCAGATCTTCAGAAGAAATTCCCAGAGTATCGGTTTCTCTTGCTGCATAAATATCCGCAACTACCACATGATCTGCCAGGCTGAGTGCTTTGGCAAACTCCGGAAGCAGAGCTTTGGTACGGGTATATGTATGTGGCTGGAATACACACCATAATTTCTTATGGGGATAATTGTGTGCGGCATGAAGAGTTGCTTCAATTTCTGTAGGATGATGTGCATAATCGTCTACGATCGTAACCCCTGCAACTTCTCCTTTATACTGGAAACGGCGGTCTGTTCCTGTGAAACTTCCAAGTCCCTTGATGATCACTTCTTCGGAAAGACCAAGAAGATGACCGAGGGCAATTGCTGCCAGTGCATTGGAAACATTGTGGATGCCCGGCACTTTCAGATAATAGCTGCCAACCTTAACGCCATTGCGCAGAACGGAGAAGGAAGCATGTCCATATTTGTCATAAGTGATATCTGCTGCCTGATAATCTGCATCATGTTCCAGACCATAAGTGATCACATTACATGGAAGATCCCGGATGATATCTTCATATTTCGGAGTATCTGCATTGATGATCAGTGTACCGTCAGCAGGAAGAAGCTCTGCAAAGCGGCGGAAGGAATGACGGATATCGTCAATATCCTTAAAGAAATCCAGATGGTCTGCATCCATATTCAGGATAATACTGATCTTCGGGAAAAAGCTCAGAAAGCTGTTTGTGTATTCGCAGGCTTCTGTGACAAAAGTCTCAGAATTGCTACGCGATGTTTCCGCCGATAGCAGGAAGAATACCTCCCACACTGATGGTCGGGTCACAGTCTCCTGCAAGAAGAATGTGAGATACCATAGATGTTGTGGTTGTTTTTCCATGAGTTCCGGAAATGGCAACAGGAGTATCATAATTCCTCATGATCTGTCCGAGAAGCTCTGCACGTGTGAGCATTGGAAGTCCTTTTTCCTTTGCACAGGCAAATTCCGGGTTGTCAGGATGGATAGCTGCGGTATATACCACAACATCTACGTCATCGGTAATGTTTGTGGCACGCTGTCCGTAATAGATGGTGGCTCCCTTTTTCTCCAGTGCCTGGGTAAGAGGACTGGATTTGGAATCGGAACCGGAAATGACAAAATCCTCGCCGAGAAGAATCTCGGCCAGTCCGCTCATGCTGATGCCGCCGATACCGATAAAATGTATATGAAGTGGTTTGTGAAAATCTATCTGATACATAGTATGTTCTCCTTGATCAATTATTTACAAATCTTTATAAATCCGGTAACTGTAACATATTCGCATAGTTACTGGAACTGTTTTATCTGTCTGTTTATTATACTCCTGTGCCTTAAAATGAAAAGGACTTCTTTTGGTTGATAAAAAATCACAAAAAACGACATTGGATATATAAAAAATGCCTAATAATATATCGGTGGAAATACAGACTCAATAAAAAACGTGTGCAAAAATCATAAAAAAACAAAAAATGAGAAACAAAAATTGTAAATAATGTTCACTAACAGATAAAAGTGTGTTATAATTAAATAATCATAACCTGTAACTGTTCAGTGCCTCGCGAAACAGCAGACTGACGAATAGTTACCATAACTACAACAAGAGGTGATTGCATGATTAAGAAAGAAATGATAGCTATGCTTCTGGCCGGCGGTCAGGGCAGCAGACTGGGTGTACTGACAGAAAAAGTAGCGAAACCTGCAGTTGCTTTTGGCGGGAAATATCGTATCATAGATTTTCCTTTAAGTAACTGTATTAATTCAGGCATCGATACAGTAGGTGTATTGACACAGTATCAGCCATTGCGACTTAATACACATATCGGAATTGGTATTCCATGGGATCTTGACAGAAACGAAGGTGGTGTAACAGTACTGCCGCCTTACGAGAAGAGTACCAGCAGTGAGTGGTACACAGGAACAGCCAATGCAATCTTCCAGAATATGGATTACATGGAACAGTATAATCCGGATTATGTCCTGATCTTATCCGGTGACCATATCTATAAGATGGATTATGAAGTAATGCTTGATTTCCATAAAGCGAATAAAGCGGATGTGACGATTGCCTGTATGCCGGTACCTATTGAGGAAGCAAGCCGTTTTGGTATCATGGTAACAGATGACATAGGACGCATTACGGAGTTTGAGGAGAAACCGGAGCATCCAAGCAGCAATCTGGCGTCCATGGGAATTTATATTTTCAGCTGGCCTGCTTTAAAGGAGGCACTGATGTCTCTGAAGGATCAGAACAGCTGTGATTTTGGCAAACATGTTCTTCCATACTGCAAGGAGAAAGGTGAAAGACTTTTCGCCTACGAATACAATGGATACTGGAAGGATGTAGGAACACTGGGTTCTTATTGGGAGGCCAATATGGAACTGATCGATATTATTCCGGAATTTAATCTCTATGAAGAATTCTGGAAGATTTACACAAAGGGAGATATTATCCCGCCTCAGTATATTTCGGCAGATGCGGTTACAGACAGATGTCTGATCGGTGAGGGTGCAGAAATTTACGGGGAAATACATAATTCTGTGATCGGACCAAATGTTGTGATCGGAAAAGGCAGCGTGATCCGTGATTCCATTATCATGCGCAATTCTACCATTGGTGAGGGCGTACAGATGGATAAGGCTATTATTGCCGAGGATGTTGCTATTGGAAACAATGTTGTACTGGGATGTGGTGAGGAAGCACCGAATGTGCTGAAACCTGCAGTTTATGCATTTGGAATTGCTACGGTTGGTGAACGCAGCGTGATCCCGGATAATGTAAGGATCGGAAAGAATACAGCAATCTCAGGTATAACTGTTCCTGAGGATTATCCTGATGGTGAGCTGGCCGGCGGACAGGTAATTACAGCAAAGGACGGTGACGAATAATGAGAGCGATAGGTATTATTTTGGCTGGCGGTAATAATAACCGCATGAGAGAATTATCAAATAAGAGGCAATCGCAGCAATGCCGATCGCCGGAAGCTACAGAAGTATCGACTTCGCACTGAGCAATATGGCGAGTTCTCATATTCAGAGAGTTGCTGTTCTGACACAGTACAATGCCCGTTCTCTGAATGAACACTTAAGCTCTTCCAAATGGTGGGATTTCGGAAGAAAACAGGGTGGTCTCTTTGTATTTACACCTACGATCACAAAAGAGAACAGTCTGTGGTATCAGGGAACAGCAGATGCTATTTATCAGAATCTGGAATTCCTTAAAAGCAGTCATGAACCATATGTAGTGATCGCATCCGGCGACTGCGTTTATAAGATGGATTACAACAAGGTTCTTGAATATCATATTGCGAAACGTGCAGATGTTACGGTAGTATGCACTACCTGCGATGATCCCAGTGAGATTGAGAGATTTGGTGTTCTCCGTATGAATGAGGACTGCAGGATTGAGGAATTTGAAGAGAAGCCAATGGTTTCTTCTTATAATACAATTTCAACAGGTATCTATGTTATCCGAAGAAGACAGTTGATCGAACTGATCGAGAGAGCTGCACTGGAAGGCAGACATGATTTTGTAAAGGATATTCTGATCCGCTACAAGAATCTTAAGAGAATCTATGGATATAAGATTGACACATACTGGAGCAATATCTCCACAGCAGAAGCATATTATAAGACAAATATGGATTTCCTGAAACCGGAGATCAGAAACTATTTCTTCAAACAGGAACCGACAATTAAGACAAAGATTGATGATCTGCCTCCTGCAAAATACAATCCGGGAGCACAGGTGAAGAACAGCCTGGTTGCCAGCGGATGTATTATCAATGGTACGGTGGAGAATTCCGTTCTTTTTAAAGACGTATTTGTAGGAAATAACTGCGTGATCAAGAACTCTGTGATTTTAAACAATGTATATCTGGGAGATAATACTCATATTGAGAACTGCATTGTTGAAAGCCGGGATACTATTCGTGCAAATTCGTATTACTGCGGCGACGGTGAAGTGAAGATCGTCGTGGAGAAAAATGACAGATATATACTGTAAATAAAACAGCCGGATAGATTCGGTAAATCGAAAGGAGTAAATTTGTATCATGAATATTACTGACGTGCGTGTGAGGAAAGTAGCAAAAGAAGGAAAGATGAAAGCGGTTGTTTCCATAACGATCGATGATGAATTTGTAGTACATGATATCAAGGTGATTGAAGGAGAAAAAGGGTTATTTATCGCTATGCCAACCGTAAGGCAACAGACGGAGAATATCGTGATATTGCACATCCGATCAATTCTGCAACACGTGACAGGATCCAGACGATCATTCTGGACAAGTTCCAGGAAGTTATGGATGCGGAACCGGAAGAAGCTGCAGCTGCGGAATAACCGGTGAATAAAGAACTGTAAACAGATAAGAAGCACAGGCACTGTCTCTGAAAAAGGGGCAGTGTCTGTTTTTGCTGAGCATTAGTGAAGATAAAATGTTACATAATTATTACATAAATTAATAAAAAGTGTTGATTTTTTACGAAATATGATATACTGGGTTTCAGATTAACGAGAAAGGTGATTAATTATGAAGAAAAGTTTTTTCATTACTGCTGGCCGGAATGCTTACTTTTTCCATGGGAACAACTGCATATGCAACAGAAGATGCGATCGCTGACATGCAGGCTCAGAAACAGCAGGCAGAAGCCGGACTTGCCCAGACACAGGCGAATATTGACAGCTTCAGAGCAAGAAGCAGGAGCTGGAGAACTATCTGTCTGATTTGAATACACAGTATGAAGACCTGACTAATGCGATTTCTGAACTCAGCATACAGGCCGGAGAGAAAGAGAATGAGCTGAAACAGCTTCACACAGAATTAAAGAAAGCTAAGAAAGCATTAAATAAACAGTACGATGATATGAAACTCCGCATCCAGTATATGTATGAGAATGGTGGTACATCTGCATTAGAGACTTTGCTGTCATCTAAGGATCTTTCTGAGTTCCTCAACAATGCAGAGAGTGTTGCGAAGATTTCCCAGTATGACAGGACTATGCTGGAGAAATGCGAGAACCTTCAGAACACTATCAAAGATCAGGAAACAACTGCTGAGGAAGAGAAGGCTGCTATTGATCAGCTTCTTGAAGAGAGAGCGGCCAAACAGCAGGAGGTTCAGAATCTTGCAGCAAGCACAAGTGATAACATCTCTTCCTATGTAAGCCAGATCAGCGCAAGCCAGGAAGAAGCAGCAGCACTGACTGCAGAAATCAACAATGCAGATAACAGCATTGCTCAGCTTGTGCAGCAGGCAGAAGAGGAAAAAGCAGCCAGAGAGGCAGCGCAGGCACAGGCCGAAGCAGAGGCGGCAGCGGCGCAGGAACAGGAACAGGATGCAGAAGAGAGTTCTGATGATTATGAAGAAGATACAGATTCCTATGAGGAAGACTCTTCGGACAGTCAGGATTCTTCGGAGACTGAAGGATCTGAGGATACTTCTGAAGATTCAGGGGATTCTGATGATGAAGATACATACGAAGAGAACGATGCAGATTTCTATGAGGGAGACTCTGACAGCAATGAATCAGAAGATACATCTGACAGCCAGGCATCCTCAGACAGTTCTTCCGGTCAGGGAAAATACCTTGGCAACTTTACACTGACTGCATATTGCAACTGTGCACAGTGCTGCGGTACAGCAGGTAACCTGACAGCCAGCGGAACAGTTCCGACAGCAGGACGTACTGTAGCTATGGCGGGAGTACCCTTTGGAACACAGCTTCTGATCAACGGAAATGTATACACAGTAGAGGATCTGGGAACACCTTATGGACATGTTGATATTTATTGTGACAGCCATTCAGAAGCATTAAGCTTCGGACTTCAGTCTGCTGAGGTTTATCAGTTGAACTGATAACAAAACAATAATGTGATTAAGAACTCTGGTAAAACAGGGTTCTTTTTTTCGGATTTTTGCCCGGATTGCTATAACATAGATGGTTTAACTTGAGGATTCAGATGCCTGATGATAAAATGATATATCAGATTTATATACGGTAAAATATAATTGGAATGGAGATAAACAATGAGAATCTGTGGCTTTAATAAAACGACATTGCTGGACTATCCGGGAAAGGTAGCCAGTACTATATTTCTGGGTGGATGCAATTTCCGCTGTCCGTTCTGTCAGAATGGTATATTGGTTGTGGCTCCCGGAGAACAGCCGGATTACAGTCAGGAGGAACTTTTGACTTTTTTGAAAAAAAGAAAGGGGATTCTGGACGGGGTCTGCATTTCAGGAGGGGAACCTACACTGTCAGATGGTCTGGAGGAATTTCTGGGAAAAATCAAAGAGCTGGGCTATGCTGTTAAACTGGACACCAATGGCTCACGTCCGAAGATTGTAAAACATCTGGCAGAAGCCGGACTGATCGATAAAGTAGCTATGGATATCAAAGCCTGTCCGGATAACTATGGAAATCTGGCCGGAATAGAAAAGCCTGATATGGACAGTATTTTTGAGACAGCAGATTTTCTGCTGCATGGGAATCTGGACTATGAATTCAGAACAACAGTAGTACGGGAACTGCATACGCAGAAGGATTTTGAAGAAATCGCCGGGTGGCTGGCAGGAGCGAAAGAATATTATCTGCAGGCTTATAAGGACTCAGACGGAGTCTCAGGCCTGGATATGGAAGCTATACTTTTGAAGAACTTCAGAATTTTCAGAAGATTCTTCAAAAGACGATTTTATCTGTGGGAATCCGGGGCATCGATTAAACGATACCAGTAACCGCCGCGCATTTTTGGAATCTCTATATAGCTGCTTTCTTTGAAGTAAGGAAAGCCAAACATATTTGCCATAAAGCGTTCCTGCTGATTATAAACGCCGGGAACGCCGAGGATATACTGTCCGTTATTTCTTTGTCCTAAAAGCAAATATCCGAAATTATAATGCCCATACTGTAGAAAACGGTTATTGCGCAGTGCACAGTAATGCCGCGGAAAATGCTTCAGGTCATCAAGGTGTATCTTCCATGCAGAAATCAGTTCGCCATCGGAGAAGGGGGAAAATTCGGCAGAGGTTTTTCTGTTTTCTGCATTTCTTTCCGGGACAGGATTGTCGGCATTTTCAGAACTATTGGAATCTTCAACGGTATTATCTGAGATATAGGATGACTCTGTTCCTGGCTTGTTATCAGATGTTCCCTGAGCCGGAATGTTGGCAGACGGTTCAATTGATAAAGAATCGTCAGGAACTTTTGGAAGCGAGGTATCTTCGGGTTTTTCTGAAATATCTTCAAGTTCTTCGGGCATTTCCTGTAATACCATATCTGCCGGAACTTCGGGTTTCTGTGAAGTGATTTTCGCAGATTCAGGAATATCTGCGTCAGGCATAGCTTTTATTTCATGGAAATTCTCCGGACGTATAGGCTGATCGTCCCATTCAGTACCAAAGAATCCGCCGGTATCTGAAGTAATGATCATTCCGCCCAACTTACCCATTGCAACGCCGGAGTCATTCATATCTGTTGCATCTGTTATGATCAGGCATTCTACAGTTTCTTTTTCTGTCTCGCAGGTATCCAGAAGAATTCCGTTGATCAGGCCATCCTTTCGTGTAAATCCATAAATATTGCATTTTACATTTTCAGGCAGCCCCGGACAATGCAGATGAATCTCAACAGAACATTGCTGATCTTTTACTTCAACTTTAATAAATCCGCAATTGCTGCCTTTCTTTCCGCTTTCATAGTCATATACATATGCGATAAAAACGCCGATATCCAGACAAAATCCTTCCTCCGTAAAACCAGATTCAATAATGTATATGACCATCAGAAGAAAATATTCGAAAAAATTAAAAAAATTTGAAAAAATCTATTGACAAACTGCGATTTTATTAATATAATAGCACTTGCATTGACGAAGCGTGGCTCAGTTTGGTAGAGCGCTGCGTTCGGGACGCAGAGGTCGTGGGTTCGAATCCCGTCGCTTCGACTACGCATAGGAAGTCTGAAACCAATTGGTTTTCAGGCTTTCTTTTTGCTATTCTGGTAGTGATGCAACAGCAGAAAGGAAAAGAAAAGTTGACAGATCAGGAACGTTTTATGAAAGAAGCTATCCGTCAGGCGAAGAAGGCAGAAGCTCTGGAAGAAGTGCCAATCGGCTGTGTGATCGTGCATGAGGGTAAGATCATCGCACGTGGATATAACAGAAGAAACACAGATAAAAATACACTCTCCCATGCAGAACTGAATGCAATCCGCAAAGCCAGTAAAAAACTTGGAGACTGGCGGCTGGAGGGATGCACTATGTATGTGACGCTGGAACCATGCCAGATGTGCTCCGGGGCACTTGTCCAGTCCAGAATAGATGAAGTAGTGATCGGCTGTATGAATGCCAAAGCGGGCTGCGCAGGTTCTGTGATGAATCTTTTGCAGGTGGATGGATTTAATCATCAGGTAAAGATTATACAGGGAGTTCTGGAAGAGGAATGTTCTTCTATGTTGTCTGAGTTTTTCAGAAAGCTTCGTGAGAAAAAGAAGCAGGAAAAGGCAGCCCTTAAAGCTGCACAGGAAAATCCGGAGGGAGAACCGGAACAATAAAAGTAAAAGACAGAAAAAAACAGGAAGAATCTTAAAGGCAATAAGAGTAATAAAAGTAATAGAAGTAACAGGATTAATGTTACAGGCAGAAATAAAAAGAGGCAAATAAAAAGAATGAAAAAAGACACAACAAACGACATGACCGTCGGCAGTCCGGTGAGTTTGATAATAAAATTTATGATCCCAATGTGCCTGGGAAATCTTTTTCAGCAGTTTTATAATATTGCAGATTCCATTGTTGCCGGAAAATTTATCGGAGTAAATGCCCTTGCAGCTATCGGAAGCACCGGTTCACTGATGTTTTTTGTGACCGGCTGGCTGAATGGACTCAGCAGTGGATTTGCGATTATCGTAGCCCAGATGTTCGGAGCGAAAAAGTTTGACAGGATGCGCCATTATGTTGCCATGTCCATTTACCTTATGGCTGCATTTTCCATTGTCATGACCATAGGATTCAGTCTTGCGAACAAACCAATCCTGCATCTGATGAATTCGCCGGAAGAGGTATTTGGTGATGTAACTGCATATATGGGAATTATTTATGCAGGTCTTATTATCACAGGTGCATATAATGCACTTGCGGCTTTCCTGCGTGCGCTGGGTGACTCCAAGTCGCCATTGTATTTCCTGATCATTTCGGCTGTGATCAATGTTATTCTGGATGTAGTTTTTATTGTAGTCTTTGGAATGGGTGTAGAAGGATGCGGATATGCACAGTGATTGCACAGGGAATTTCGGCAGTGTGCTGCCTGATTTATATTGTAAAAAGATTTCCGATCCTTCATCTGGAACGGAAGGATTTTGAGATATGCTGGGACAGTTTCGGCAGACTTCTGAAGCTTGGAATTCCTATGGGACTGCAGTTTTCGATTACAGCAATCGGAACCATTATTGTACAGAGCGCGGTCAATATTTACGGACCTGTACATATGGCCGGATTCTCTGCTGCCGGTAAGATCCAGAATATTTTTGCCACAGTATTTACAGCCTTCGGTGCAACCATAGCAACCTATGTAGGTCAGAACAGGGGCGCAGGAAAAATGGATCGTGTGAAACAGGGAGTCCGTTACACGCAGATGATGGTCCTGGGATGGAGCGTTTTTGTTATGTTCCTGATGTTTTTCTTCGGAAAATATCTGACATATCTTTTCGTAGATCCATCGGAACAGGACGTAGTAAATGTGTCTGTTACTTATTTCCGGACAGTATTCTGGGCATATCCGTTTCTCGGAAGTATTTTCCTCTATCGAAATACTCTGCAGGGAATGGGATATGGACTTGTACCAATGCTTGGCGGGGTATTTGAACTGGTGGCGAGAACCGGAATTGTCGTATTGATTGCGGGACATACTTCCTTTGCCGGTGTCTGTATGGCTGACCCGGCCGCATGGATTGCTGCACTGATCCCGCTGATTCCTTATTATTTTCATGTGATGAAGAAATATAAGAACAAAAGTCAGGTACAGGCAGTGGAGGATTAATTATTTTTTCTAGCCTATGTTAATATATGGACTTTTTGCAAATTACAAAAATAAGAAAAGCATTCAGGAAATTATCAACAGATAAAATTCTGAATGCTTTTTATATGATGACCTGCATCATGAATATTCTTTTTTGCGCGCCGCACTTCGGAATGGTCCCACAGACGTTACCTCTACAGTTAACTCAGCCCAGGCACCCTTACGGCACACAAGAGCTTCTGCTTAGTGCTGCTACATTCCTGTCCTGACACGGTTCACAGATTCCTGTTGCGTAAGACCCAAACGTCAACGCCACTTATAGAGGGCAGCTCCACAGGATACAAGCCTCGGATTGGCATCACCCCTGCTGTAGCGGATTGCAGGTACAGGGCACCGCTATCTCCCCGGCTGCGCATTTCTGATTATATAGGCAGGAGGCTGTTTTGTCAATAGTGAATCATTATAGTAAAACTTATTACTGGGAACGGAGTGAACAGTAACTAAAACTTTTCTAACACTATTGTATGAAAACGATAAATATTATATAATAAACAGAAATAAACTATCTTTATTCTGGAAATGGATATGCCAGAGTACACAACATGTCTTGTATGTATGGATATGGATAATTCTTAAAACACAGAAATGGAGGATACTATCATGATTAAAAGAATAGGTATGCTTACCAGCGGCGGTGACTGTCAGGCACTTAACGCTACCATGCGAGGAGTAGTAAAGGGACTGAGCAACAATTTGGATGAACTGGAAGTTTATGGATTTGATGATGGATATAAAGGACTGATCTATGGTAAATACTGTATGCTCACATCCAAAGATTTTTCCGGAATCCTTACACAGGGCGGCACAATCCTCGGAACATCCAGACAGCCATTCAAACTGATGCGTGTCCCGGATGAGAATGGCCTGGACAAGGTTGAAGCAATGAAGCAGACTTATTATAAACTCTGCCTGGACTGTCTTGTGATCCTTGGCGGAAATGGTACACAGAAGACAGCAAACCTTCTGAGAGAAGAAGGACTGAACATTATCCATCTTCCAAAGACTATTGATAATGACATCTATGGCACAGACATGACCTTTGGTTTCCAGAGTGCGGTAAACATTGCCACAAATGCCATTGACTGTATCCATACGACAGCATCTTCACATGGACGTGTATTTATCGTAGAGATCATGGGACACAAGGTAGGAAGTCTGACACTTCATGCAGGTGTTGCAGGCGGTGCGGATATCATCCTGATTCCTGAGATCCCATATGATATCAAAAAAGTTACCGCAGCAATCCAGAAACGCGCCAAAGCAGGCAAGCGTTTCACAATCCTTGCAGTTGCAGAAGGTGCGATTTCCAAAGAAGACGCAGAACTTCCTAAAAAGAAATACAAAGAGAAACTGGAAGCCCGAGCAAAGAAATATCCGTCCGTTTCCTATGAGATTGCTGACCAGATCTACAAAGAGATCGGAAGCGAAGTCCGCGTTACAGTTCCGGGACATACACAGAGAGGCGGAGAACCATGTCCGTATGACCGCGTCTTTCCACAAGAATCGGTGCAGGTGCAGCGCAGGCGATCATGGATGGTGAATATGGCATCATGATCGGCGTGGTAAACGGCAAAATTAAACGTGTACCTCTTGAAGAGTGTGCAGGTAAGCTTAAGATGGTATCACCGAAAGATCAGCTTGTAGTTGCTGCCAAACAGATCGGTATCAGCTTTGGTGACTGATTAAGTGAAACAGTACTTGACTGACAGATACTTTTTCATATAAGATATGGATGTAAAAAAGACCGCCGCGGGAATTTTTTTCCGCGGCGGCTGTGATAATAAGATAGAGATAACTATTTGGCGCGCTGCTGACAGTGGGGGTGCTGAATAGTTACGATAGGATTTACTCATGAGTTACACTGCTCTTTACAGAAAGTTCAGACCGGATAATTTCGCGGATGTCAAAGGTCAGGATCACATAGTGACTACTCTGACAAATCAGATTAAGCATAACCGTATCGGCCATGCGTATCTGTTCTGCGGCACCAGAGGAACCGGTAAAACAACAGTAGCCAAAATTCTGGCGAAGGCAGTCAACTGTGAGCATCCCGTAAATGGCAGCCCCTGTAATGAATGTGCCATGTGCAAGGCAATCCAGGCAGGAACTGCAATGAATGTGATCGAGATCGATGCTGCATCCAACAATGGTGTGGATAATATACGTGAGATCAGAGAAGAGGTTTCTTACCGCCCTACAGAAGGTAAATATAAAGTATATATTATTGATGAGGTTCATATGCTTTCCACAGGTGCCTTCAATGCCCTGCTGAAAACACTGGAGGAACCACCGTCTTATGTTATGTTTATCCTGGCAACTACAGAGGCGCACAAGATTCCGATTACGATTTTATCCAGATGCCAGAGATATGATTTCCACAGGATCACCATAGACACTATCGCGGCCAGACTAGATGAACTGCTCAAAGTTGAAGGTGTAGAAGCTGAGGAAAAAGCAGTCCGATATGTAGCGAAAGCGGGAGATGGTTCCATGCGAGATGCGCTCAGCCTTCTCGACCAGTGTATTGCTTTTTATCTTGGACAGGAACTTAC
>ENA-OQCS01000061-OQCS01000061.1-human-gut-metagenome-genome-assembly--contig:-NODE-61-length-45611-cov-10.732214_pt1 | contig 45611 bp, 51 predicted proteins | sample MGYA00242757_ERZ504575 | MGnify/ENA primary metagenome ERZ504575 (study PRJEB26092, sample SAMD00036297) | human gut metagenome | host: Homo sapiens | study: EMG produced TPA metagenomics assembly of... | reverse complement strand
AGTAATCATCAATTACTGTTCACTGGTAATATCCCGCGAGGTGTTTTTTGTGAGTGAAGGTCACAGAAAACCCGAGACATACCGCGCGATTATGCGATTAGCATAAATTCTGTGCATCGCGAAGCGTGTTGCTGTGAACAGAGTGAACAGTAACATCATCAATCCATATGGTTCTTTTTTTCGCATCATATTTTCTTGTAAACAGACAGTATCGCGGTATAATATGGGTATATAATTTTAGCAGGCTAATCACTTGTTATGCTTGATAAAGGAGGCCGAAAATGAGTAAAAACAAGCACAAATTTCTTACATTTGCTGCTCTGATGACCGGCGCAACTGTTGCTGTTCATTTCATTAACCACACGATTGCTACTGCTGCACAATTAAAACAGATGCTCCACATTTCTAATGACAATTACTTTGAATGGCGCTTTGGGAACATTTATTATACCAAAAAGGGAACTGGGTCACCGATTCTTTTGATTCATGACACTTTACCTGGAGCTTCCGGGTATGAATGGAGCAAAATTGAAGACGAACTGGCAATTGACCATACCGTATATACTGTTGATTTGTTAGGATGCGGACGTTCGGACAAATCCAGCATTACCTATACAAATTTTGTTTATGTTCAGATGATCAGTGATTTTATCAAAAAAATAATTGGTCAGAAAACAGATGTGATTGCAAGTGGTTTTTCAGGCTCTTTTGTTACTATGGCCTGTCACAATGAGAAAGAACTTTTTAACAAAATCATGCTGGTAAATCCGCCCAGCCTGACTCAATTAAAACAGATGCCAAACAGAAAGGACCGCCTGTTAAAAGCAGCTCTGGAAATTCCGATTTTCGGAACTCTGGTTTATCATATGATCGTATCACGTGATAATATAAATAATCTTTTTATCGAGAAGATGTATTATAATCCATTCCATGTGGATAATCAAATGGCAGATGCTTATTATGAAGCAGCTCATAAAGGTGGATATTATACCAGATTTTTGTACTCCAGTCTTGCAGCTAAGTATATAATATAAATATCTGTCATGCACTTAAGGCACTGGATAACAGTATTTATATTGTTGAAGGTGAAACAGAGCCAAACGGAAAGGCTGTCACTGATGATTATTGTGCCTCCAACCCGGCTATTGAAGTTTCTGTTCTCAAAGAAACAAAACATCTTCCACATGTTGAAGCACCTGAAGCGTTTCTTGAACAGGTTAAAATCTTCTTTTAAGCCTTATATTTAAGCCAGAACGAGTCGACGAGTTGATTTTGAGACAGTTTTGAAGGATAAATTTTTTTATTTCAAGTCGGAAGAAGGCGACGTTGCGGTGACTACAGCAACCGAATTCGGACAAAATATACCGCAAAGTGGGGCGTGCAGATTGTGGAAATGATTTTTCAAACACGCTCTAATACAACAAAAAGTGAGGCAGGCATATGGAAGAAATTCTATATGCCTGCCTCACTTTTTTATAGATTCGTTTATTCTTTTACTCTTCTGTACTGTCCGTTTCCTGAGAATCTGTATTCTCCTCTTCGGATGTATCAGAATCGTTTGTTATGCCGGCTGTTTCAGATGTACTGTCATCGGACTCTTCTATGCTCTCACCTGGCATATCTGTTGAATCTGATTTAGTATCATCTGTTGTTGCTTCGTCTGAATCTGTCTTATCTGAACTATCTTCTTCTGTTCCAACAACTGATTCAAATGCTGTGAACAGTTCTTTTACATTCATCTTATTTACGAGATATACTTTATTATCCACCACTGCTGCATAATAGTTTGTATCGTAGCTATAGTATGCAACTTCCTGTGTATCACCGTCTTCTTCTGTAAATGTAGCTGTCAGTTCTACATCACCGTCAGGTTCATATTTATCTGTCAGACGTTTCTGAGCCGTCATGTTGATCAGTTTATTGTAGAATGTTGTAAATGTTGTTTCATCCAGATCAGAACCATTCAGTTTATAGGTAACTGTTTCTGTATCGTTTCCATCATCATCTGTGGATGTTTCACGTGAAACATTTACTTTATAATCACTGCCCTGATAATTTACTTTGAGGCTTCCGAGGCTGTTTAAAGATACATAACTTACTGTCATATCCCAGAAGTCTTCTTCTGATTTATCAGTGAGCGCGGACAGAGTATCCGTTGACATCGTATAGACTTCATTGCTGTCATTTACCATGACATATCTGCTGCTGTCATCTGTTTCATTTCCAACAAGAATTGTAAGCTGCTTATCTTCCATCTTAGTTTCTTCTTCCGAAGAATCCTCATTGTCTGATGCACTGTCTGAGTTTTCTGATGTTTCATCCGTAGTTTCACTTACACTTTCGTCTGATTCTGTATCCTGTTCAGCATCGTCACTGTTTTCTTCCACAGATGAAGCATCTTCATCTGCCGCCTCACCGGAAGCTGTCGTATCATCTTGTGTGTCATCATCAGCAACTTCTTCCTGATAATCTACTGTGATTGTTGCATATGGTTTATCCAGACCATATTTGCTCTTGTCGTCGCATTTATAATCTGCAAGTGAACTATATGCCATGCTTCCGAATGAGGATACCAGAGAACTTACGGTAGCTGAGTCTGCTTTTTCTTCATCCTCGCTGCCTTTTACTGACCAGGTACTTGTATCTTCGTCTTTTGATAATTCATAGGAATTATCGCCGTCTACAGAAATTTTTGTAATGGTATCTGTATTGGAAATTGCAGGGAAATCTTCCATCTGCGCATAATCATTCAATGATTTGGCAAACGGCTCTACGCAGGAAGAATCTATCAGGTATACTGTCTTCTCATCATCATCTTTTCTTACATAATACTGACTGGTGGAGGAATTTTCATCTCCCACATACAGTGTAGTTGTTATGTCATCGCCATCTTCCTCATCAGATTTTGTTACAATCTTAATCGTGTTTGACGGAGAGTCCAGACCATATTCTGAAAGATCATCTACGTCCTCCAGAACTCTGTCCGAATCGACAGATGCAATAGCAGATGCTGCACTGTCCAGAGTAGTCTGATTTACCGGAAAATCTGTTTCGTCTTTCTTTACCCAGCTGTCATCATCTTTTTCAAATGTTGTCTCTGTATCATCAACCATAAAATCCAGAGATTTAATGTTATCTGTTGATGCAGTAAATACAGTTGTGCTTCCTTCAGAATCTTCTTCGGATTCTTTCTGCTCCTGATGGGCTACGTAGGTTTTTACACCTGCGTAAGCCCCGCAGCAGACACCAAGAACTACAACTGCAAGAACCATTTTTACAGTTTTATTCTTCATTTAAGCTTTTCTCCTCTTCATCCAGACTGCAAACCCTACAACAAGGAAGAATCCAGGAATCAGACCGATGGTGCAGATCTTCCAGAATGCAGCATCATAGTCTGTAAGTGTCAGATACGATACAGACAGGCTCTTGGATGGGATAGATACGGTTGCACTGTCTTCTGTATCTGTCATCCACTTCAGGGATTCGATGATCAGCTTCTCATTTCCGCCGGATACCATCTGATTTACCTGTGATTCCATCAGATTGGAAGTTGAATAGTATACGATCTGCGTTTCTTTGTCATCATCCAGAGTCTCTGTGATGCTTACTCCCAGATCAAATGGGCCAGCTTCGTCTCCGTCTTCTTTCTCCAGAGTATCACTGTTCAGATCTGTCTTGGAATATGCCTGTCTGATGTGGTGAGGATACTGTTGATCGTTACGGTATCTCTTACATCATCCATTTTTTTGATTCCCTGTGCATATGGTACAAGTACATGATATCCTCCGGAAACAGTCTCAGAGCTTGCATCTGTGCTGTTTATAGTCGGAACCAGATAATATGGCATCTGCATTGCATAATGCTGATTATCACCTTCAAATACGATTCCAGCTTCTCTCTGAACACCATAGTTTTCCAGAACTGCATCAAAGTTTGGCAGGTCTTCTGTTGTATATCAGAGAAAATCATCGCCTTTCCGCCATTTTCAAGATAATCAATAATAGCAGTCTTTTCATCTTCTGAAATATCTGTGGATGGAGAATCAATGAACAGGCAGTCTGCATCATCCGGAACACTTCCCTCTGTAAGAAGATTCAGAGACTGAATATCCATGTTTGCCTTCTCGATGTCTTCTTTGATAGTAGAATCCATCTCCTTCTCACCATGTCCCTCGAGTGTATAAAGGATCGGGAGATCTTCGGATGTTACATATCCGATCGCACTTGTGATCTGACCTTCACCGTCGAAACCGGTAGTCTGAGAGCTGTAGGTCTGATAATCAATTGTGCTCTCATAGATATTGTTGTAATCAATGACTTTATTTCTGTCGCCGCATACAACGATCAGACTGTTTGCAGAAAGATCATCACTTGTATATTCCGTTACAAATTTAGGATTTACTACAGGATCCTTCTGCTCTACTTTAATATGCTTGGATTCATCTTCATATTTCTTAAGCAGATTGGTAATATTTTCATCTTCAGAACCGCTCTGTGCAATCTGGTAAATTGTTACGTCCTTGTCCAGATCTTTCAGCATTGCTTTTGTATCATCACCAATACTGTAGAGTTTCTGGCTGCTGATATCAATTTCTGAATATTTGGACGGAATCGCATTTACGATCATGTTGAGCACTACAACTACTGCAATAAATATCACTGACATAGCCATTGTGTAAGAGCCATTTTTGATATGCTTCTTACTGATGGTGCCAATCAGTTTCTTTTTGTCAAATTTTTTATGGTTATTATTTTTCATCTTTTCTTTCAGTTTCATTTTCTTTCACCTCCCCACTAATTCCAGCGTCTCTTCAAAATAGACTGTGTTGTAAGGAACAGGCATACTGCAATCACAGAAAGAAAATATACAATTCCTTTTATATCAAAGATGTTACTTGTAAAATTATCAAAGTGTCCGCTCAGATTAAACACATCCAGGACTTTCTGAATACCGCCCTCAAAAATACTGGATTTTACTACATAAATAATAATCAGTGCCACTTCTCCGATCACACCGATCACTGCTGAGATCAGAATATTCTTGATCATGGTATAGATAATGATGCTGCTGCCAGGATCAATAACCCAAATGTCACGCATGTCGACATAGATGTCTGAGAGAAGAAGGAAGAAATACCATTCATCATATAAAATGCAAATAAGAAAACAAATGTGAGTACCGCTGCAATTACCTGGCTCTCAGTTAATGCTGACATAAATACACCGATTGCAATATTTGCACATCCCAGGAGAAAGAATCCCAGGACTGCTGTATATGCAGATGCAAACTCTACTGTGCCAAACCTGGACATAATCAGCGGATAAGTACACATAACTGCCATCGGAACAGCAAATACAGTTACCAGTGCAAGATATTTACCTATTACAATACCGCTCACAGAAACCGGTGCTGTCAGAAGCAGCTGATCTGTTTTCTGTTTTCTTTCCTCTGCAAGTACACGCATAGTCAAAATCGGTACTCCGATCAGGAATGCAAAGGTAATTGCACTTAAGGTGTATTCAAATTTCGGATATGCTGCTGAAAGCTGATATGCTGAAAAATAAATACCTGTCAGTACAAGAATGAAAAAGATAAATAAATATCCTACCATGGATGTCAGGTAACTTTTCAGCTCTCTTTTATATATAGCTGTCATGGTTATTTCTCTCCCCCTTTATCATTATTCTGTTCTTCCGGTATTTCTGCTGATGTCTGTTTTACGTTTGTCTCGTTTGATCTACCGGCATCAGTATCTTTATCTTCAGGTGTATTTGGGACTTCGTCTGCAGATATTGGTTTATCGGATGCAGTAAGTTCAAGGAAGATTTCCTCCAGTGATACTTTCCTGGACTTCATCTCATAGATTGGGCTGTTAATCTCCGACATTTTGTAGAATACTTTTTCCCGAATGTCATTCTGCTCCTCTGTTGAAACTTTCACACTCCAGAGATTCTGTTTCTCATCTTTTTCCATTGTTACGCTGTTGACTCCCTCGATTCCCTCGAGAGCCAGCCTGATCTGTGTTTTTTCACCTTTAATAAGCATCTCCAGAGTATTGGATCCCTCTGCAAGTTTTCCAAGATTCTCAGGAGTATCGCTTGCTACCAGTTTTCCATGAGAAATGATCAGCACGTAATCGCATACCGCACTTACTTCAGAAAGTATATGCGAGCTGAGAATAACGGTATGTTTCTTTTTTAATTCTTTAATTAAGGTTCGGATTTCAATAATCTGTTTAGGGTCAAGACCTACTGTCGGCTCATCCAGGATGATCACCTCCGGATACCCCATAATCGCCTCAGCAAGACCAACTCTCTGTCTGTAACCTTTTGACAGGTTCTTTATCAGACGGTTTCTCATGTCTGAAATCTTTACCATATCCATGACTTCTTCGATCATGTTTGCTTTTTTATCTTTTGGGATTTTCTTGAGATCTGCTACAAATTTCATGTATTCCAGGACAGTCATATCAAAATAGACCGGCGGCTGTTCAGGCAGATAACCGATACATTTCTTTGCCGCTTCCGGTTCTTCGAGGATATCGTGTCCATCAATTTTGACGGTTCCTTCGGTGGATGCGATGTATCCGGTTATCATATTCATTGTAGTGGATTTTCCTGCACCGTTTGGTCCCAGAAATCCATAGATTTTGCCTTTCTCTATTTTAAAGGAAAGGTGGTCAACTGCCGTATGGTTACCATATCGTTTAACCAGATTGTTTACTTCAATCAATGTGTTCTCCTCCTCTTAATTTTTGCCAAAATAAAATATAGAAAATGTCCCCAGGTGAAACAGAGAATGGGGGAACCCGAGGACATCTCTATAAAAATAGTTTATGATGAAGTTGTGATGAAATTAGGATAAAAGTGTGATTATTCTGTGATGTTTGTTTGAAAAAATAGCTGTCCCGAAATCTCGCATTTTTTGCCAGAAGATTTCATGAGACAACTATACATAGATTTATTATGACAATGGTTCTTTTAATGGTGTTCCTGCTTTACGCGGATACTTTCCAGGTGTAGATTTTTTCTTATTTATAATGACAAGGGATCGGTCAATCTCGGAGTCCGGCAATTTAAAGTATGTGATGTCTTTCACCTGACCACCGAGGATATTGATTGCTTTCTCTGCTTCTTCTGCCTCTTCCTGTACAGTTCCTGATTTATAGGAAATGAAAGTTCCTCCTGTCTTTACATAAGGAAGACAATATTCTGACAGAGTTGCAAGGTTTGATACTGCCCTGGATACACAGAGATCATATTTCTCACGATACTCTTTATTTTTTGCATACTCTTCTGCTCTTCCATGAATCGCCTTAATCCCTTCTAATCCAAGAAGCTCAAAACTTTCCTCAAGGAAGTTTACCCTCTTTTTCAGAGAATCCAGCAGACATGCCTCCAGATGTGGAAAAGCAATTTTCAAAGGCACACCTGGAAATCCGGCACCTGTACCGATGTCCATAATTGTTTTTACTTTTGTCATATCAATGGCTTTTACACAGGCAAGACTGTCAAGAAAGTGCTTTGTAAGTACTTCCTCAAACTCAGTAATACCTGTCAGATTCATAACCTTATTTTTTTCTACCAGAAATTCATAAAACTGGATAAACTGATTTTTCTGCTTCTGGCTCAGCTCTATACCCAGTTCTCTGCATCCATTTTCCAATGTCGTCAGATTATACAGCATGTATTATTCTCCTTTTTCTACCTTTGATTTATTATTTTTGTATATTTTACAGGGTTGTTTTATGTGCTTTTATGATTTTATCTGTTATTTATAGTCCGTTATTTTACTCTTTTATGTACTATTTTAATATTTTTTGCCAATTTCTTGTTTTTATAAGCACATTAAAGCGTATTATATTAATTATTTCGTACTGGAAAGATACACCAGTAAAACTGATATATCAGCAGGAGAAACTCCTGAAATTCGGGAAGCCTGTCCGATTGAAATCGGTCTGTATGCTTCCAGTTTCTGACGTGCTTCGATTCTCAGGCTTCCAACTTTCTCATAATCAAGATCTGTCGGGATTTTCTTTGCTTCCAGTTTCTTAAACTGTTCTACCTGTTTTAACTGTCTGCGGATATATCCATCATACTTGATGTTAATGTCAACCTGTTCCTGTACATCCCATGGCAGCTCCGGACGTTCTTTATCAAGTGGTTTGATTGCTTCATAAGAAGTTCCGGACGGCGGATCAGTTCTGCCAGAGTGGTTCCGGATTTCAGCGGTGTGCTGTTATAGCTTTCCAGAAGGGTCTGAACCTCTTTGTTTGCTCCGATATTTGTATGTTCTACTCTGCTGATCTCTGTTTTTATCTGTTCTTCTTTCGTAAGGATTTTCTGATAATCCTCTTCACTGATGAGCCCTGCCTGATATCCCTTTTTACGAAGTCTCAGATCCGCATTGTCCTGTCGGAGAAGTAATCTGTACTCCGCTCTGCTGGTCATCATTCTGTATGGCTCATGGTTTTCTTTTGTTACCAGATCATCAATAAGAACACCAATATAAGCCTCAGAACGGTCAAGAATCAGCTGTTCCTGACCTTTAACTTCCAGAGCAGCATTAATTCCTGCGATCAGTCCCTGCGCCGCTGCTTCTTCATACCCTGAGCTTCCGTTAAACTGACCGCCGCTGAACAGTCCTTTGATTTTCTTAAATTCCAGTGTAGGATATAACTGACGTGGATTAATACAGTCATATTCGATGGCATATGCATTTTTTACGATTTTTGCATGTTCCAGTCCCGGTACGGAATGATACATTTCTTCCTGCACATCTTCCGGCAGAGAGCTGGACATTCCACCAATATACATCTCATTTGTATAGAGACCTTCCGGCTCAATAAATACCTGATGACGATTCTTATCTGCAAAACGGACTACTTTATCTTCAATTGACGGGCAATAACGCGGACCGGTTCCTTCGATCATACCGGAATACAATGGAGAACGGTCAAGGTTTGCACGAATGATCTCATGAGTTTTCTCATTTGTATATGTCAGCCAGCAGGATTTCTGCTCTATCTGAACATCTTCCGGATTAGTTGAGAATGAAAATGGTACAACTCTCTCATCTCCAAACTGTTCCTCCATTTTACTGTAGTCAATTGTATTTCCGGCAATACGGGCAGGTGTTCCTGTTTTAAAACGGAACATTTCAATTCCCAGCTCTTTCAGAGAATCAGTCAGGTAGTTGGCTGCCTGCAGTCCGTTTGGTCCTGTATAATTACTTACATCACCGTAAATACATCTTGCTTTTAAATAAGTTCCTGTACAGAGGACCACTGCTTTACAGTTATAAGTTGCACCGGAATATGTTTTTACCCCTGTAATCTTTCCGTCCTCGACCAGAAGTTTTGTTACTTCTCCCTGTTTAATAGTCAGATTAGGTGTATTTTCAAGCGTTTTTCTCATTTCATTGCTGTATGCCTGTTTGTCAGCCTGCGCACGTAAGGAGTGCACTGCAGGTCCTTTGGAACAGTTAAGCATTTTGGACTGGATAAAGGTCTTGTCAATATTTTTTCCCATTTCACCGCCCAGGGCATCAAGCTCTCTTACCAGATGGCCTTTAGAACTGCCGCCTACGTTCGGGTTACATGGCATTAATGCGATACTGTCTACACTTACAGTAAACATCACTGTATTCAGGCCCAGGCGCGCGCCCGCAAGTGCTGCTTCACATCCGGCATGACCGGCACCGACTACAACAATATCATAATCTTCTACTAACGTTCTCATTTTGTCTCCTTTTATTTTACAACTGCTCATCCTATTCTTTCAAAATCGCCGAAGGCGATTTTTTGATTTTTATTTACCCATGCAAAACTTACTGAATATCTCATTTACCAGATCTTCACCAACAGACTCTCCGAGGATTTTACCCAGATTTTCATATGCATTCATAAGATCTATAGAAAAGAAATCTTCCGGCATTCCCATTTCGATACTGTTTCTGACCAGATCAAGGCTTCTGTCAGCCTCTTCCAGTGCTGCTTTATGACGGGCATTTGTAATATATACCTCATCATTAAAGGAAATCTCTCCTCCAAAAAACATTTCTTTAATCTGTTCTTCCAGTTCTGTAATGCCTTTTTCTTCTTTTGCAGAAATCGGAATTACCGGATGTCCTGTTTTTTCTTTCAGGATTTCCGGCTGGATTTCCGGCTGAAGATCAGTTTTATTATACAGGATAATCGCCTTTTTTCCAGTAAGCATTTCCATGATTTCTTCATCATTTTCGTCAAGCGGAACAGAAGAATCCACTACATAAAGAATCAGATCTGCTTTCTGTGCCATTTCTCTGGCTCTGTCTACCCCTATTTTTTCCACAATATCCTTTGTTTCCCGGATTCCGGCTGTATCAATAATCTTCAGAGATATTCCATGAAGTGTGATATATTCCTCCAGAATGTCTCTGGTCGTTCCTGCAATATCTGTCACAATAGCCCTGTTTTCTCCGATCAGAAGATTTAACAGTGAGGATTTTCCGGCATTTGGTTTTCCGAGGATAACTGTCTGGATTCCCTCCTGGATCATCTTTCCGTCAGAAGAAGTTTTCAACAGGCGCTTCACTTCTTTCTGTTCATTATCCACAACTTCCAGAAGTTCCTGGGGATATCCATCCAGACTGATATGTTCCGGATCATCCAGTGCCGATTCTATATATGCAATGTGATAAATCAGCTTTTCTCTGATATCTCGGATTGCTTTCTGCACAGAACCTCTTAACTGATCCATGGAACTGCGAAGCGCATATTCATTTTTCGCCTGTATAACATCCATAACAGCCTCTGCCTGGGACAGATCCATCCGTCCGTTCAGGAAGGCACGTTTGGTAAATTCTCCTGGTTCTGCAATTTCGGCACCATTTTTCAGCACTGTATCCAAAACCCTCTGCATAGCATATACACCACCATGACAGTCTATTTCTACTGTATCTTCTCCTGTAAAAGTCCTCGGTGCATGCATGATCATTACCAGAACCTCATCAATCAGTTCCTCTCCATCATAAATATATCCATAATGAATGGTATGAGTCGGAACTTCTTTTATTTTTTTCTTCCCGCCTTTTGATCTGTAGATACGGGAAATCACATCCATGGCATTCTCGCCGCTGATACGGATGATTCCGATTCCGGACGCACTCATGGCTGTGGAAATTGCTGCGATTGTTGTTTCCATTTTTTTCTCCTCACTTGCCTGTTCTATAATAGTTCCGCCCCTGCGGAACAGTAGACTGTTACAATAATTCTGTCATCTTATATACATAACAGGAAAATCACACTGACTACTGTTATTTTTTTCTGCAAGTGTGTAATCTCTCTGGTATATATACAAGACTTTCCGTAAAATAAAAATGTTACTCCAGGCAAAAGTACACACGCAAAGTTACGTGTTATTCACGCTTTCACCTAGAATAACATTCTTTTTTCATATCTGCAATGAAGCAGTCATATTATTAATTTCTTTTTAATTTTACCACTACATGACGGTAAGGCTCTTCACCCTCACTGACTGTCTCAACGAATTTATTTCCCTGAAGAGCAGAATGGATAATTCTTCTCTCATAAGGATTCATTGGCTCAAGAATAACCGGCTTACGGGTTTTTCTTACTTTATAAGCAATACCTCTTGCAAGGTTCTCAAGAGTTTCTTTACGGCGCTTGCGGTAATCTTCTGTATCAAGTTTTACACGAATGTAATTTGATTTACCTTTATTTACCACAAGACTCGTCAGATACTGAAGAGAATCCAGAGTCTGGCCTCTCTTGCCGATAAGGATTCCCATATCTTCACCTTCAAAGTCAACTTCCAGACTTCCGTCCGTTGTGTTATATTCAGATGTAATCTCTACTTCTCCAAGATTCATGGACGCAAATACATCACGAAGGAATACCTTTGCTCTGTTTTCTACTTCTTTAATCTCTTCCGGATCTGTAAGGATCTCAACAGGCTTTGCCGATTTTACCGGTTTAGCCGTCTTTTCTCTGATTTGTTTCTCTTTTGGCTCTCTGAATTCTCTCGGCTGTTTTTCTTTTGCAGCCCTTTCCTTTACAGGTTTTGGCTGTCTTGGTTTCTCAGAAACAGCTTTCGGCTCTTTGATTTCTTTCTTTACCGGTTTTATAGCTTCCGTTTTCTTTTCTTCCTGAACCGGGGCTTCCTCTTTGAAGGAATCGAGTTTCACTGTCTCTACGATCTCCTTCATTTCTTCTTCCTCAGAAACCGGCTCAATCTTACGAACCTTAATTACTGCAGGCTTGCTTCCGATTCCGAAAAATCCGTTGCTGCCTTCACTTATTACCTGAATCTCAAGCTGGTCACTGGATACGCCAAGCTCGATACATGCTTTTGTAATTGCTTCACTCTTTGTTTTCGCTGAAAACTGGATATAATCCTCCATGCCAACCCCTCCGTTCCTGACTACTTCTTCTTATTACGCTCATCAAATGCTTTTACCAGATTGGCCTTTGCAGTAATGCTGCCAGGTTTTGCATTCGCAGCGTCTTTGTAAGCTTCTTCAACCTTCTTGGCTCTTGTCTCAACATTTGTATTGCTGCTGCCTTTTTCAATCTTATTGATATTCTTGGCGCTCTGATGGGCCTGATTTGTAATCTTCTGAGGTGGAAGTCCCGCTTTCTCACGCTTCTTTTCCATCTTCTTCATATTCTCACTGATCAGGTCTTCAATCTGGATCTTATCCATCTTTTTATTGATAACAACCTGCTGCACACTTCTTACTGCTGCACTTGCTACCCAGTAAATACCAAGACCTACCGGGAATGTGAAACAGAATACTGCTGACATCAGTGGCATTACCATATTCATTGTCTTCATGGAATTCATCATTGCGTCCTGCTGTGAATCACCACCCTGCTGTGCTGCCTGAGGCATCAGCTTTATGCTGAGTGTCTGTGTAGCCCACGCAAGAATCGGGATAAGAATCGCAACGATAGCAAGAAGAACAGATCCACCTACAAAAGCTGCTTTAATATAAGTCAGTGGCTGATCAGCGATATTCAGACCAAAGAAATTCTGCACATGTGAAATCTCTTTTGCAGTGCTGTTCAGTGTATCAGTAAATCCTGCAAACTGGCTTGTCTCAGCAAGTGTTTTCCACTGAGAAGGTGATAATGCATACAAAAAGTCTGTGACTGAATTACTTGTAGCTTTACTTCCATCCATAATAAGCTGAACTCTTGTCATCTTATTATCTGTGATAAACTGCTGAAGGATATCTGTATATCCGTTTACACCTGTAATACTGGTAACTGCAGATGCAAGGATATCCCTTACACTTCCTACATATGCCGGAATTTTATAAATTACCTGATATAAGGCCATCAAAATAGGGAACTGGATTGCAAGCTGTACACAGCTTCCTGTAGGAGATACGCCGTATTTCTGATATACAGCCTGTGTTTCCTCCTGCATTTTCTGCATTGCAGCAGTATCGTTGTTTTTTCCCTTGTACTTCTTTTGAATTTTCTGAAGTTCCGGCTGCATGATCGCACTCAGCTTAGAGAATTTCTGCTGTTTAATCTGCAGTGGGGTCATAAGAGCATAAATAAGGATACTGAAGATGATAATACAAAGACCGATATTCTGAATTCCAAAGATATTCAGCAATCTGTAAATACCATCCATGATCCATCCCATAACGGTCGCAAGCTGACCAATGATAGGAGTGCTGCTCTTTGTCGCTAAAATCATTTCCAAGTTCATTTCCTCCTAGATCCATAAATGACAGGAGGTTCCTTCGATCGATCAATATTCAATTTTCAAGTACATTCCTGTCTTTACGGTACAGGGTCATAGCCTCCATGGGAAAAAGGATTACAGCGAAGTATCCTCCATACCGCAAGAAGACCACCCTTTAATGCACCATATTTTTCGATTGCTTCTAAACCATATTGAGAACATGTGGGAATATAAGGACATTTTGTTCTCTTCATCGGTGACAAATACTTTTGATAGAGTTTAATTATTCTGATCAGAAACTTCTTTATCATTGTTCTTACCTGCTATGCAGTGCTTTCCCGCAAGATGCATCAGTGCACTTTCTATCTCATGATAGGTTCTGTCTTTTGCCTGGGGACGTGCAACTACTACAATATCCAAACCATTTTCAAATTCCGCTTCATTTAACCGATAACTTTCTCTTATCAATCTGGTGAGTCTGTGGCGGACCACACTATTCCCTACTTTTTTACTTACTGATATTCCCAGACGATTCTTCATGTACTGATTTTTCAGTACGTACATCACCAGATACCGATTACCTTTTGATGTTCCATGTTTATATACTTTTTGAAAATCTTGATTTTTTTTTAAGGACTCTGATCTTTGCATAGAATCCCCTTTCATAATCTCTTTTTTAAGAGAAGAAAAGACCACATAACTGCGGTCTTATTCTTAGGCTGATAAATGCTTTCTTCCTTTTAATCTTCTGGCAGCTAATACTTTACGACCACCTTTTGTACTCATACGAGCTCTGAAACCATGAACTTTCGCTCTGGATCTCTTTTTTGGCTGAAATGTCATTTTCATAGGTAAAGCACCTCCTTTATCTATTATCCATGTTAAATTTTGTAACTTTTTAAGTATGACAGACACCGGATTCTACAGCTCTCCTGCCCGCCAACTTACTTATTAGAACATCATTTCAATTATATTCATAAAGGGTGGATTCGTCAAGTATTATTTACACAAAGATTTAAATGGTTTTTTATGCCATTGTGGATTACATAATTGGTTTACGTAATATTATCCACATTTTGTGGATAACTTGTGGATAACTTGTGGAATACCTATATATCTTTCCACTTTCTCCTGTCTATTTTACACATATCTTCAAAAAAATGCTTTTATTTCTACTTTTCTTACTGTGCATAAAATTATCCCCATTTTTTATCGTTTTTAAAAGAATAACGTCACATTATGGTAACCGGAATTGGCTTTTCCACTGTTATCCACACTAATCCACATAAAAAGTGGGGATAACTTTTTTCCACATTTCCCTCAAATATACATTGCGAAAACAGGCATTTTATTATAATATATATAAGGATATTTATGTCTTTTTTAAGAATACGGTCAGAGTTTGTGGAAAACTCAATATTATCAATACACACTAATATAGAAGTAATACGAACCGGGAGAACCAGAAAATGAACAAAGTTGTGGAAAAATGGGACGAAATCCTGCAAATCTCAAGACAGAACATGATCTGTCCGACGTTTCTTTTAATACCTGGCTAAAACCACTTACTGTTTACGAAGTAGTTGACAATGTTGTCACTATTATCGTGCCTTCAGAGCAGGTAGGTCTCAATTATATAAGTAAAAAATACAAACTTCCACTTCAGGTAACGATCAGTGAAGTTACCGGAATGGAAAACTGTGACATCAATTTCATATTGCCGGAAGATGTTCCGAAAAAAGAAGAAGTTTCTCCAAAAGCGCAGTCTCAGGACGCACGCTGCGAGGAAGCTCATTTGAATCCAAAATACACTTTTGATACCTTTGTAGTCGGAAGCAATAATAAATTTGCCCAGGCCGCAGCTCTTGCAGTTGCCGAATCCCCGGGTGATACCTACAATCCACTCTTTATCTATGGCGGTGCAGGTCTGGGAAAAACTCATCTGATGCATTCTATTGCTCATTTCATTATTGATCATGATGAAAACAGCAAAGTACTTTACGTTACCAGTGAAGAGTTTACCAACGAACTGATCGAAACAATCCGTAATGGAAATAACTCGGCAATGACCAAGTTTCGTGAAAAATACAGAAACATTGATGTTCTTCTTGTCGATGATATTCAGTTTATTATAGGAAAGGAATCTACACAGGAAGAATTTTTCCATACCTTTAACAGCCTGCACAGTGCCAAAAAACAGATTATTATTTCGTCAGATAAACCTCCAAAAGATATGGAAATCCTGGAAGAACGTTTCCGTTCACGATTTGAATGGGGCCTGATCGCAGATATCACACTGCCGGATTACGAAACCCGAATGGCAATTCTTCATAAGAAGGAAGAAATGGATGGATATGATATTAACGAGGAAGTAATCAAATACATTGCAAACAATATTAAATCCAATATCCGCGAACTGGAAGGCGCGATCAACAAGGTGATGGCTTTTGCCAAACTTGAAAAAAAGGAAGTTACACTTGAACTTGCCGAACAGGCGTTAAAGGATATTATTTCCCCTGATGAAAAGAAAGTCATCACGCCGGATTATATTATTTCCATGGTTGCTGAACATTTTGATGTTACAGTGGATGACCTCTGTGGAAATAAGCGTAACTCCAAAATTGTAACCCCCCGCCAGATTGCTATGTATTTATGCAGAGAAATCATCTCAACTCCGCTGAAATCTATCGGAAAATGTCTTGGAAATCGTGATCATACTACCATTATGCACGGCATCGACAAAATTGAAAAAGAAATCAACAACGATGAAAACCTTAAAAACACCATTGAAACTTTAAAGAAAAAAATTAATCCACAGGGATGAGGATAACTGACTGTATAACATGTGTATAAGATGTTGATTGAATGTGTATAAGTGTGTATAACTTTTCGCCGCTTTTTGGGCGCTTCGGTTATACACAAGTTATACACATACTTAAGCACACCTTTACACGAAGTTATCCATATCCGAACTCCTTGAAAAATCAACTTTCAATGGAGTTTTTCACATATTCACATCCCCTACGGCGGCGACGACGAATTCCTTTTATATATTTATCTATAAAAAACCACATCACCCAAGAAAGGAAGTTATACACATTATGAAAATCATTTGCCAGAAAATCAACTTGCTCAAAAGTGTAAACATCTCACTGAAAGCAGTTCCCTCTAAAACAACAATGCCAATTCTGGAATGTATTCTGATTGATGCTACTACAAACCAGATCAAATTTACTACTAATGATATGGAACTCGGTATAGAAACAATTGTTGATGGAACCATTGAAGAAAAAGGAATCATTGCGCTGGATGCAAAAATTTTCTATGAAATCATTCGTCGACTGCCAGACAATACGGTAACTATTAAAACAGATGAGAAACTTACTGCCACCATTACCTGTGAGAAAGCAAAATTCACGATACCTGGTAAATCCGGAGAAGATTTTGCATATCTCCCACTGATTGAGAAAGAAGAAAGTCTTACTATCTCTCAATTCACATTAAAAGAGATGATTAGACAGACTATTTTTTCAATTGCCTCCAATGAAACCAATAAGCTGATGACCGGTGAACTTTTTGAAATCAAAAATAACTACCTGAAAATAGTATCTCTCGATGGACATCGTATTGCGATCAGACGTATGGAACTGAAAAAAGATTATGCTGACCGCAAAGTGGTGGTACCTGGCAAAACACTTAATGAGATCAGTAAGATTTTATCCGGTGAAATTGATGATATTGTAAATATTTATTTCTCAAAAAATCATATTTTATTTGAGTTTGACCAGACTATTGTTGTTTCCAGATTAATCGATGGAGAATATTTCCGTATTGATCAGATGCTTTCCAGCGATTACGAAACCAAAATTAAAATTAATAAAAAAGAATTTCTGGACTGTATCGACAGAGCCACTCTGTTGGTAAGAGAGGGAGAAAAGAAACCGATCATTATTGAAATTACAGATAATTCTATGGAATTACGTATTGATTCTGCAATGGGTTCCATGAATGAAAATATTGATATTGATAAAGAGGGCAAAGATATCCTTATTGGCTTTAATCCAAGATTTCTGATCGATGCACTCAAAGTAATTGATGATGAAACAATCAGTATCTACTCGTAAATCCAAAAGCACCATGTTTTATCAGGGATGACGAGGAAAATTACACATATTTGATTCTGCCTGTAAATATCAACCAGAATCAGGCAAGATAGGGAGTAAATGAAAATGGAAGAAATTAAAATCAGAGATGAATTTATAAAACTGGGGCAGTTACTGAAACTTGCAGATATGGTTCAGGACGGGGTTGAAGCGAAATATGTGATCACTGACGGACTGGTAAAAGTAAACGGAGAGGTAGATGACCGTCGTGGCCGAAAGGTTTATGAAGGTGACATCGTTTCTTATGATGGAAAAGAAATTAAAGTGATCAGGTGAATAAATGTATATTGAATCTGTTCAGTTAAAAAATTTCAGAAATTATGATTCTCTGGAACTCGATCTGGCACAGGGGACGAATATATTTTACGGCAATAACGCTCAGGGAAAGACCAATATCCTGGAGGCACTTTATCTTTGCGGAACTACAAAATCGCATAAAGGAAGCAGAGATAAGGATATGATTCAGTTTGGAAAGGATGAATCTCATATCAGGATGATGGTAAAAAGAGATGAGCTTTCCTACAGGATTGATATGCATCTTAAAAAGAATAAAGCAAAAGGCGTTGCGATCAATGGTCTTCCTATCCGGAAGGCCAGTGAGCTTTTCGGAGTAGTTAATCTGGTGTTTTTTTCTCCTGAGGATCTGAATATTATAAAAAATGGTCCGGGTGAGAGAAGGAGATTTCTTGATCTGGAACTGTGCCAGTTAGATAAAATATATCTTACAGATCTGGCTTCATATAACCATATTGTAAATCAGAGAAATAAATTGCTGAAGGATCTCAGTGTTCAGCCTTCACTTAAAGATACACTGGATATCTGGGATATACAGATGGCTGAATATGGACGGAAGATTATTGACAAGCGCAGTGAATTTATTAAAGAACTAAATGAAACGGTTCGAAAAATACATGGTAATCTTACAGGGGGATTGGAAGACTGAACGTTATTTATGAACCGGACTGTACAGCAGAGAAACTGGAAAGTACCATTTGTGCCAACAGAGAAAGAGATATGAGGATGAGACTGACATCCGCAGGCCCACACAGAGATGACCTGTGTGTAATGGCAAATGGGATTGATATCAGGAAATACGGTTCTCAGGGACAGCAGAGGACAGCGGCACTTTCACTTAAATTATCAGAAATATATATAGTAAAGAGAAAAATAAAAGACACACCGGTTCTGCTTTTGGATGATGTTCTGTCCGAGCTGGACAGCAGCAGGCAGAATTATCTTCTGGACAGTATCAGTGATATCCAGACATTGATAACATGTACAGGGCTGGATGATTTTATCAGTCATCAGTTTCAGATAAATAAGGTATTTCAGGTAGTTCAGGGAACAGTATCACAGCCTGTGTAAGAAGAAACAATCTTTTGACAAGGGTACGCTTATGATACACTGAGCGTAATTATGGAAAGTTGGTGAATGCATTGGATAAAGAAGAATTTCGGATAAAACTTGAAGAGATTAATAAGCTGGTTCAGGACAAAGATTATAAAGGTGCCATGAACATTGTAGACAGCATAGACTGGAGACGCGTCAAAAATGTCCGCACCTTATGTGTTGTCGGTGAAATATATGCAGCAAACGGAAGATATGAGGACAGTAAGGAGATTTTCCTTCTTGCATATCATAAGGCATCTATTGGAAAAAATATTCTTTACCGTCTGATTGAGATCTCTCTGCGAATAGATGATATCAATGAAGCAGAAGAATTTTTTGAAGAGTATAAGCAGGTGGCTTCGAATGACAGTACACAATATATTCTGCAGTACAAGATTGCAAGGGCAAAAAATTCTTCATTAAATGAGCAGATCAGAATCCTGGAAGAGTATAAAGAACAGGAATTTACAGAGAAATGGTCATATGAACTGGCAGCCCTGTATTACAAAGCAGGAGAAAAACAGAAATGTCTGGATTTATGCAATGAAATCATTCTCTGGTTCAGTGAAGGCAAATATGTTATGAAAGCCTATGATCTTAAAATGAGAATGGGTGAGCTGACAGGTGCTGAGAAAGCAAAATTTGAGAAACAGTTTGTTCCGAAACTTCTTACACCAGAGCAGGCGAAAGAACTGGAGAAGAAAAAAACGGAAACAGAAGTAAAAGCGCAGGAAGAGCCTGAAGCTGAAGAAGTGGAAGAAACGACAGAAAACAATGAGCCGGAAGTTCAGGTCAGCATGGAAGGCATTCAGGAAAAGATTTCAAAGGGGATCAGGGATGTCTTTGGAGGTAAGACTCAGGAAGAGAAAGAAGATTTTCCGGAAGAATCCATGGATATGGTTAACGAGGCTGGTATCACCAGGGAAGATGAGATTCCGGAAGAAATCATAAAGAGTGATGCGTCACAGAAAGAACCTGAAAATGTTCCGGAATTGGAGGCAGAACCTGAAAAACCGGGGGCAGAACCCATGGCTGCAATTAAGATGCCTGAATTAAATATTCCGGCATCCATGAAAAATATGGAATTGAGCAAACCGCCGAAAGTTGAGGAAGTTGCTGAGACGAAACTGAATATGGATTCTTTTGATCTGGAAGGGAAAGAGCTGAATCTGGAGGATACAATCCTTGCTGCTGCCAGTGCGCAGGGAATTGAGATTCCGAAGGAAGAAGAGTCAAAAACAGAAGAAGTACAGGAAGAAAGTTCAGAAACTGATGTTGATAATAAAGAAATAAAAGCCCATGATATTTCAGAGGAACTGGAAGAACCGGATTTCCTCAGCGGAGATATACAAGATATAAAGGTTGCTGATCCAAAGCCGGATGAAGAACCGAAAAAGGAAATACCGGTGCAGCCGGAAATAGAAGAAGAAGATGAGGTTACAGAAGAAGATCTCAGAAGAGCTGAAGAGGAATTTCTCCATGGACCGATGGGGAATACAGATCTGAATCCGGAAGGTGATACAGAGGGAACGGAAGAAGCCAAACCCCTGACAGAAGAAGAGGAGCTGGAACGTTTTATAGAATCTATCCAGCCGGAAAATGGAGCAGATCCAAGGGATATCGTACCAAGAGAAAAAGAACTTACAGATGATGAGAAGCAGTTATTTACATATTTTGTAAAGGTTCCGGGTATGAAAGAGCAGCTTGTGGATACTTTATATGATGTACAGATGGCTGCAGCAGACAAGACTTCTAAAACTGGAAATATTATTGTGATGGGCGGTAAGGAATGCGGAAAGACCAGACTGATCTCAGGCCTGATTCCGGCAATCTGTAAAGAACTGAATCTGGAAGCGTCAAAAGTAGCATATGTTTTTGCAGATCAGATCAACGGAAAAAATATTTATAAGATTTTTTCAAAGCTGGCAGGTGGCTTTCTTGTGATCGAAAATGCAAATCAGCTGACACCGGAAACAGTAGAGATGCTTGACAAAGCCATGGAAGTTAATACAGACGGACTTACAGTAATCGTGGAAGATGAGAAGATTGGTATGCGAAAACTGATTGCCAGATATCCGAAATTCGCAAAGAAGTTTACTTCAATGATCAATATTCCTGTGTTTACCAATGATGAACTTGTCAATTTTGCAAGGGTTTATACAAAAGAGAATGGTTATGCTATTGATCAGATGGGAATGCTTGCGCTGTATAATCTGATTGGAATTAACCAGAAAGAGGATTCTCCTATGAATGTTGGCGCAGTAAAAGACTGATAGATGCTGCGATTGCAAAATCACAGGAGGAATCCGTAAATTTAAACGAAATGTATCTAAGAAACGTATAGACAGAGATGGATATATTGTTCTGTACGAGAAAGATTTTACTAAATAATGCGTATTTGTACAGTTACAGGTAATAAAGAAAAAGGAGTAAAGATTATGCCCAGACCGTATCTAGGAGATCCAAAGTATACCATAGAAGTGCTTCAGAAGTATAATTTTGCATTCCAGAAAAGGTTTGGTCAGAACTTTCTGATCGATACTCATGTTCTGGATAAGATTATAGATTCTGCACAGATCACAAAGGATGATTTTGTATTGGAGATTGGACCGGGAATCGGAACCATGACACAGTATCTGGCTGAAGCAGCAAGGGAAGTGGCAGCAGTTGAGATTGATAAAACACTGCTTCCTATTCTGGACGACACTCTGAAAGATTGGGATAATGTGACAGTCATCAACAACGACATCCTCAAAGTAGACATCCGCCAGCTTGCACTGGAAAAAAATCAGGGCGTCCGATCAAGGTTGTTGCCAATCTGCCATATTACATTACTACCCCGATCATCATGGGATTGTTTGAGAATCAGGTTCCTGTTGATTCTATTACTATTATGGTACAGAAAGAAGTTGCGGACAGAATGCAGGTAGGACCGGAACAAAAGATTACGGGGCGCTTTCACTGGCTGTGCAATATTATGCGAAACCAAAGATCGTGGCAAATGTACCGCCCAACTGTTTTATGCCAAGACCTAAAGTGGGAAGTGCGGTGATCAGACTGGAACGATATGAAAAACCGCCGGTTGAGGTAAAGAATGAGAAGCTGATGTTTCGTATTATCAGAGCATCTTTTAACCAGAGAAGGAAGACACTGGTGAATGGTCTGAAGAATTCACAGGAGATACCATTTTCTAAAGAACAGATTGAGCAGGCGTTGGGGATGTGTGGACTTTCCCTGAGTGTCAGAGGAGAAGCACTGACACTGGCACAGTTTGCACAGCTGGCAAATGCATTTACAGAAATTTCATAAAAAGATAAATATAAAAGCATCCGGTGGCTAAGCGGATGCTTTTTATATTACGTTCAAATTTATTTTTTAAAAGGAAGGAGAGTTAATTGCCTCTTCCGGCAATCAACATATGAAAAAGAAATTTTATAAAAATAACGTTGGCTTTATTATTTTTATGGCTTTAGTATATCTTGCAATTATGAGAAAATCGTGTTTAAGATGTGAAAAAAATTTGAACAAATGTCGAAGGAATTATGAAGACAGAAATTGGGATATTTATTTTACAGAAGGCATAAGATTTCTGATATAATGAGCCGGTAAATGAAAATGCCTGTTCATTGTCTGTAATCTGCTGACAGTGAAAAGACAGAGACTTATTATTGACTGGCAAAAGTATGGAGGTAATTAAATCATGAGAATAAAAAAAGCAGGAATATTTATTATTGCGGCAGCAATTACATGTACGACACCGGCAGTACCGGCGATGGCAGCAGATACTTCGGAATCTGTACAGGAGATTATTTCTGATAATGAGATTGATTCTCTTGTATCAGATCCGGACAAAGTAGTTGATATCATTATGTATGTGAAAAATGAGGCAGCAAAACAGGATATTTCAGATGATCAGATCAGATCGCTGATCCAGACTGCGGAGAGTACTGCAGGAGTTAGCCTTTCGGAGGAAGAAGAGAACAGAATCATAAAGATCGTTAAACAGATCAAGGATTCTGATATTGATGAGGAACAGCTCAGGAGTGCTGTGACGAAGGCATATGATAAACTGGAAGAAATGGGGATTGGTAAAGAAGAGGTAAAAGGAATCCTGCATAAACTGGCTGATTTTGCAAAGAGTCTTTTTGAGTAAAATCTGCTCATTCTCAAATCGTAACTGTGAAAAGACAAAATAGTTATGGAAGATTATGGGAGATATACAAGATAGACAAGCATAAAATAAAACAAGAACTATAAATATGTGGTAATTCTATAAAAAAATATTAAAAAATATAAAATAATTGTGCAAATAAACGAAAAGTTAACCGCGAGTTCATAATTTGTTCATAAATGATTGCTACTATATAGATAGTTCGAAAGAACCTACGAAAGACGTTGTAATGTGTTATCATTACACATAAATTTTTTTCATAATAATAGCCCCGGTAAACCACTGCCGGGGCACTCCTCGTTTTACGGGGATTTTTTATCTGATAATTTTCCATATTTCTGGATTTCATTATTGAGTTCTTCCATGCGGGTATCCAGTTCTGCTACATATCGCGCACATTCTCTTAATTCTTTTGTGATATAGTCAGGTCCGTCTCCCTCAAATTTGTAATGCATCTTATGCTCCAGAGTCGCCCAGAAATCCTGTGCAACTGTGCGGATCTGAATCTCTACTTTGGTATCAATGATACTGTCGGAGAGAAAGACCGGTGTGGTAACCAGCATATGATAACTGCGGTAACCGCTCTTTTTAGGATTTTTCATATAATCACGTCTTGCAAGGATCGTCAGGTCATTTTGTTTGGAAATCATATCTGCGATCAGATAGATATCAGATGTAAAGGAACAGCTGATACGGATTCCTGCGATGTCATTTACATAGCGTACCATGTTCTCGATACTGGATTCATATCCATGTCGTTTCAGTTTTTTTACAATGCTTTCCGGAGTTTTGATTCTGGATTTTACATGTTCGATCGGATTGTATTTATGTCTGTGCTGAAATTCACCGTTTAGAATATCAATCTTTGTTTCTACCTGTTTAAGGGCAGACTGATAGACAAAAATAACTGTCTCCCAGTCATTCAGTTCTTTAAAATCCTCAAGGGGACAGAATCATAATTCATGTATAATAATATCCTTTCCTGATACAGGCAGTTCCCCGTTGATTTTTGTAATCTCACAGGGGACTTGTTTATAGATTTGCTATAGTTGGTTGATGATATTATTGTAACATATAAATATCCGTTTGTGTGAACTATCTGTATGAAAATTCAGATTTCCATTATTAAAGTGATTGTGTTATAATGTTTGAAAATAGCTGAGATGATATACTTTATTTGTAACTGTTCAGTATCCTGTAACAGATGGAGAAGAGTTACATTTATTCCAGGTAAAGGAGAAAACAGATAATGGCTGAATCAATGAAAGATTACGAAACAGAACTGGAAGCCTCTTTTAAGAAAATTGAAGAAGGGGATATTCTTACAGGAACTGTCATCAGTGTAGATGAAAAAGAAGTTGTGGTAGATCTGAAGTATTATGCGGAAGGCATTATTCCGGCAGAGGATTACAGCAGAGAACCGGGATTTTCTTTAAAGGAACAGGTGAATGTGGGAGATGAAGTTTCTGCGACTGTTGTGAGTAAAGACGATGGAAATGGAAATATTCTGTTGTCCAGAACAGAAGCAGCAGATGTGCTTGCATGGGATAAGCTGAAAGAATTAAAGGATTCAAAAGAAGTAATTGATGTGGTGGTAAAAGGCATTGTAAATGGCGGCGTGATCGCCTATGTAGAAGGTGTACGTGGATTTATTCCCGCCTCAAAGCTTGCCCTGAATTATGTGGAGGATACAAACGAATATCTGAACAAACCAATCCAGGTTCAGGTTTTCGATATTGATAAAGAAAAAGGAAGATTAATTCTCTCTGCAAAGGAAATATTAAGAGAAAAAGCAGAAGAGGAGAGAAAAACAAAAATCTCCAATGTGCAGGTCGGACTTGTAACAGAAGGTGTTGTTGAGAGCTTACAGCCATATGGTGCATTCGTAGATCTGGGAAATGGTCTGTCAGGTCTGGTTCATATTTCACAGATCTGTGAGAAGAGAATTAAGAAACCATCAGAAGTTCTGACAGTTGGAGATAAAGTAAAGGTAAAAGTAACTGCTGTCAAAGATGGAAAATTAAGTCTGAGCATCAAAGAGGCAACAGATATGATGGCTAAGGAAATTGAGGAGGAAGTGATCGAGCTTCCAGATTCAAAGGAAGAGGCTTCCACATCTCTTGGCGCACTTTTGCAAACATCAAATTAGATAATTGAGGTTAGAATCTGTATGAGAAATCAGGAAAAAATATTTGTAATAGGTCACAAGAATCCGGATACGGATTCCATCTGTTCAGCAATTGCCTATGCGGACATCAAAAACAGGACTTCTCAGAAGGTGAAATACATTCCAAAGCGTGCAGGACAGATCAATGAAGAGACAGAATATGTGTTAAATCGTTTCGGCATGCAGCCGCCGGGATATCTGTCTAACATTGGAACACAGATAAAAGATATGGATATCCGTATGAGTCCGGAAGCTGATAAGAGTATGTCCCTGAAAAATGCATGGGATCTGATGATGGAGAAAAGTATCGTATCTCTTCCAATCAGAGACAGAGAAGGACAGCTGGAAGGTCTGATCACAATCGGTGATATTGCTAAGACTTATATGGATACAACGGACAGTTATCTGCTGTCAAGAGCGAAGACACAGTACAGAAGAATTGCCGAGACAATTGCAGGTACCGTAGTAGAGGGAAATGAGCATGGATATTTTACAAAAGGAAAAGTTCTGGTGGGAACTGCAAATCCGGAAATGCTCAAAGCCTATATTGAACCGGATGACCTGATAATCATGGGAGACAGAGAAGAGGATCATCTTCAGGCGATTGCGCAGAATGTTAGCTGTATTATCGTTGGTATGGGAATTGAAGTCAGCGAAAAGGTGATAAAGCTTGCTCATGAGAGAGAAATTGTAATTATTATGTCTCCGTATGATACATTTACGATCGCAAGACTGATCAACCAGAGTATTCCTGTACGGTATATTATGAAAACAGATAATCTGGTTACTTTTAATACAGAGGATTTTACGGATGATATTCAGAATGAGATGATCAAACACCGTCATCGTGCGTTCCCTGTAATTAACAAAAAGGGAAAATGTATCGGAACAATTTCCCGAAGAAATTTTCTGGATATGCACAGGAAAAAAGTAGCACTTGTGGACCATAATGAGAAAGATCAGGCAGTTGACAATATCGATAAAGCTGAAATCGTGGAGATTATTGACCATCATAAACTGGGTTCTCTGGAAACTATGGTACCGATTTCTTTCAGAAATCAGCCGGTTGGATGTACAGCAACGATTCTGTATGAAATGTATGGGGAGCAGAAACTTGAGATTTCACCGAGTATTGCGGGGCTTCTCTGTGCTGCGATTATTTCAGATACACTGATGTTCCGTTCACCTACCTGCACATTATCTGACAAGATGGCGGCAGGTGCGCTGGCACTTATTGCAGGAATCAATATTGAGCAGTTTGCAAAAGAGATGTTTAAAGCAGGAAGTAACCTGAAAGACAAATCACCGGAAGAAATTTTCTATCAGGATTATAAGAAATTTATTGCTGAGGATGAGATCAACTTTGGTGTTGGACAGATCAGTTCTATGGACAGCGATGAGCTGGCAGAAATCAAAGAGCGTCTGGTTCCGTTTATGGTCAGCGAGTGTGGCCGTCATGGTGTTACCCGCGTATTCTTTATGCTTACCAATATTATTGAGGAATCTACAGAGCTTCTCTATTATGGTGAGGGAAGTGAGGAAATGGCACGTATTGCTTTTCATATGGAGCCAAAGGATGGTGTATTTGATCTGAAAGGCGTTGTTTCACGTAAGAAACAGCTGATTCCGGCACTTATGGAAGCTGCACAGGCCGGACAGAACGATTACAACTGATGGCAGCAGACAGAATAGCTGAGGATAATAAGAAATGGAAAAAGAAACCTGGAAAGCAGGAAATATGCTTTATCCACTTCCGGCAGTTATGGTAAGTGTTTCTGACGGAGAGGGGAATGACAATATTATTACAGTTGCATGGGCAGGAACTGTCTGCACGAATCCGCCGATGGTGTCTATTTCTGTGCGGCCATCCCGTTTTTCCTATGATATGCTCAGAAAGACGGGAGAATTTGTAATAAATCTGACAACAGAGAAACTGGCATATGCAACGGATTACTGTGGAGTCCGTTCCGGCAGGGATGTTGATAAATTTAAAGAAATGAAGCTTACCAAAGAGAAGGCGGATTTTGTGAAAGTTCCCATGATCGCAGAATCTCCGGTGAGTATTGAATGCAAAGTAAGGCAGGTTCTGGAATTGGGTTCCCACCATATGTTTCTGGCGGATGTGCTTGCAGTTCATGCTGATCCGCAGTATATGGACGAGAAGAAGAAATTTCATCTGAATGATGCGAAACCTCTGGTGTATTCTCATGGTGAATATCTGGGAATTGGTAAAAAACTGGGAACATTTGGATACAGCGTTAAAAAAAGAGAAAAATCCGGAAAAAAGAAACAGTAATCCGCAATTTGCAGACGCAGACAATGTATGATAAAATGAAAGGACATAAACATGAATAATGTGACATTAATAGGAATGCCCGGTTCAGGGAAAAGTACAATAGGAGTTATTCTTGCAAAAGCATTGAGATATGAATTTCTGGATTCGGATCTTCTGATACAGAAACAGGAGAAAAGAAAGCTTTCAGAGATCATAGAGCAGGACGGACCGGAAAAATTTAAGGAAATTGAAAATCAGGTTAATGCAGACATTCATGTGACAGATACGGTCATTGCACCCGGCGGAAGTGTTATTTACTGTGATGAGGCAATGGAACATCTGAAGTCTATAGGTAAGGTTATATATCTTAAATTATCACTGGAATCTTTATCCAAAAGACTGGGAAATCTGAAAGGCCGCGGAGTTCTGTTAAAGGACGGTCAGAGCCTGAAAGATCTGTATGAGGAACGTGTACCTCTGTACGAGAAATATGCAGATATTACCATTGATGAAGAGGGGAAAGATTTGGATGAAAGTCTTCGGGCAATTCTGGAGATAATACATATCAAAGAGCAGGGAAAGTGATTATTACAGCTCGGGAAAAGGACAGTGGTAAATAATTTTTGTTTACAAATGATAAATATATGATATAATATACAACTGACTTTAAAATAGGATGATCGTTTAGTATAAACATATATGCATTTGAAACAGAAGTTACATGTTCGCAGAAAACGAAAAACAGAGTGAACAGTGACCATTAATTCTGCTCATGGAGTGAAAATAAATAAGAGGTGTGATATGGAACAGTATGTTATAAAAGGAGGCAACCCTTTAGTCGGTGAAGTTGAGATTGCCGGTGCCAAGAATGCGGCACTTGCTATTCTTGCAGCAGCCATAATGACTGATGAGACGATTCTGATAGAGAATTTGCCGGATGTAAGGGATATCAATGTATTGCTTGAAGCGATCGCTGGTATTGGAGCACAGGTAGACCGTATTGATAAATCTACTGTGAAGATTAACGGATCTACAATTGGAGATGTAAGTGTTGATTATGAATATATCAAGAAGATCAGAGCTTCCTACTATCTGCTGGGAGCACTTCTTGGTAAGTATAAACATGCAGAGGTACCGCTTCCAGGTGGATGCAACATCGGAAGCGTCCGATCGACCAGCATCTGAAGGGATTCAGAGCGCTTGGTGCAGATGTAGATATCATGCATGGAGCAATTGTTGCGAAAGCAGATGAACTTCATGGAAGCCATATTTTCCTTGACGTTGTTTCTGTAGGTGCAACGATCAATATTATGATGGCAGCCTCATTGGCTCCGGGACGTACTATTTTGGAAAATGCCGCAAGAGAACCGCATGTAGTTGACGTTGCCAACTTCCTGAACAGTATGGGGGCAAATATTAAAGGTGCAGGTACAGATGTGATCCGTATTAAAGGTGTGGAGAAGCTCCACCGTACAGAGTATTCTATTATTCCGGATCAGATCGAGGCAGGTACATTTATGTTTGCTGCGGCAGCAACAGGCGGAGATGTAACAGTTAAGAATGTAATTCCGAAGCATCTGGAAGCAACTACGGCTAAACTTGAAGAAATTGGATGTGAGGTTGAGGAATTTGATGATGCAGTTCGTGTACGTGCACCAAAGAGACTTCACCGTACTCATGTAAAGACTCTTCCATATCCCGGATATCCTACAGATATGCAGCCACAGATTGCTGTAACTCTGGCACTTGCAGAGGGAACCAGTATTGTAACAGAGAGTATTTTTGAGAACAGATTCAAGTATGCGGACGAACTTTCACGTATGGGAGCAAACATCAAAGTTGAGGGAAATTCAGCAATTATTGATGGTGTGAAGAAGCTTACAGGTGCGAGAGTAAGTGCACCGGATCTGCGTGCAGGTGCAGCCTGGTGATCGCAGGTCTTGCAGCAGATGGAATCACAGTTGTTGATGATATCGTATATATCCAGAGAGGATACGAGAATTTTGAAGATAAGCTGAGATCTCTCGGTGCTGAGATTGAGAGAGTATCCAATGAGAAAGAAATCCAGAAATTCCGTCTCAGGGTGGGATGATAAAAAATACCAAAAAATTACTTGACATTTGTAAGAGTTAAGTATATTGTATGGTATGCAGCAATCTTAATTAATGCAAGTTAATAATTAGTAATAGCCTTTTATTCAGAGTGGTGGAGATACAAAGGATCTGCGAAGCCACGGCAACCCCTGTTTGTGTAGGAAGGTGCCAACCTGAGCGAGTGATCGAACAATAAGAGGATTGTTGAGATAATCAGACAGTCCGATTACTTCGGGCTGTTTCTTTTTGTTAACGGAAAAGTATCAGCGGAGAGAAATAATCTGTTGATACAGTACATAAATGGCTGCGGGTTATTCTGCGGTCGGGAAACAATTGTAAATGAATAAAAAAGGAGAACACAATGGAGAAAATTTTATTTACTTCTGAATCTGTAACTGAAGGCCATCCGGATAAAATGTGTGATGCTATTTCCGATGCTATTCTTGACGCTCTTATGGAAAAAGATCCTATGAGTCGTGTTGCATGTGAAACTGCTACAACTACAGGTCTTGTACTTGTTATGGGTGAGATTACAACAAATGCATATGTTGATATCCAGAAAATCGTAAGAGATACTATCCGTGAAATCGGATATACACGTGGAAAATATGGATTTGATGCTGATACATGTGCAGTTATCACAGCAATCGATGAACAGTCTGCTGATATCGCTCTTGGCGTAGATAAAGCTCTTGAAGCAAAAATGGGTGAAGATGAAATTGATGCCATCGGAGCAGGTGACCAGGGTATCCAGTTTGGTTATGCTTCCAATGAGACAGAAGAGTATATGCCATATGCCATCAACATGGCACACAAACTTGCACGTCAGTTAACGAAGATCCGTAAAGACGGTACATTAAAATATTTAAGACCGGATGGAAAAACACAGGTTACTGTAGAATATGATGAAGCCGGAAAACCAAGCCGTATCGATGCAGTAGTATGCTCTACACAGCATGATCCGGATGTAACTCAGGAGCAGATTCATGAGGACATTAAGAAATATGTTTTCGATGAGATCATTCCGGCAGATATGGTAGATGAGAACACAAAATATTTCATCAACCAACAGGACGTTTCGTGATCGGCGGACCTCATGGTGACAGCGGACTTACCGGACGTAAGATCATCGTTGATACTTACGGTGGAACCGGACGTCATGGCGGCGGTGCTTTCTCCGGTAAAGACTGTACAAAGGTAGACCGTTCCGCAGCGTATGCTGCACGTTATGTTGCAAAAAATATTGTTGCAGCAGGTCTTGCAGATAAATGTGAGATTCAGCTTTCCTATGCGATCGGTGTTGCTCATCCGACATCTATCCACGTAGAAACATTCGGAACCGGTAAACTTTCTGATACAAAGCTGGTTGAGATCATTCGTGAGAACTTTGACCTTCGCCCGGCGGGAATTATCAAGATGCTTGATCTGAGAAGACCGATTTACAGACAGACAGCTGCTTATGGACATTTCGGACGTACGGATGTAGACCTTCCATGGGAGCATCTGGATAAGTTGATGACCTTAAAAAATACCTTGTTTAAATAAGAAAATCGTAACTGTTCAGTACTTGCACAGACAGTGGAATGCTGAATAATTACAGAATATCACAAAAATTGCAGTGCAATGGGATAAAACAGGAATTATCTGAAAGAACAGGACAGATGATTCCTGTTCTTTTTATAGAAAATTTAGATATGTAAAACAGACTTTATGATATAATGCTTGCAGAGGGCAAAATTATAGAAACCTTATAAATCAACAGATAAAGGATGATCGGGATGAAGTTAAAAACAAGGATTATAGTTGGATTCGGTATGAGTATTCTGGTTCCTCTGCTTTTATTTTCGGCAACTTTGTACGGATTAGGTCATACAAAGTTTGCACAGCAGACAAAGGATTCCTCGGAAGTGGTGTATGATATTTCAGTAGGGGAATCCACCCACAGCCAGACACAGGTAAGGATTATTGCAAAAGATCTGCTGTTTACTGCGACGGTAATATTAGTATTCACAGCTTTATCTATTGGATTATGGATTTACAGAAGTATTGCCACACCGCTGGTTAAATTAAAGAAAGCCACTCAGAATATCAAAGAGGGAAATCTTGATTTTGTTCTGGAAGTAGATGGTGACGATGAGTTTTCGGAACTTTGCCGGGATTTTGAGGAGATGAGAAAGCGGCTGAAGGAATCAGCAGAAGAGAAAGTTCTTATGGATAAAGAAAATAAAGAACTTATCAGCAATATTTCTCATGATCTTAAGACGCCGATCACAGCGGTAAAGGGATATGTAGAGGGGATTATGGACGGCGTAGCGGATACGCCGGAGAAAATAGACCGTTATGTGAAGACTATTTATAATAAGACGAATGAGATGGATCATCTGATCAATGAGCTGACTTTTTATTCAAAGATTGATACCAACAGAATTCCATATACTTTCAGTAAACTGAATGTAGAAGATTATTTCAGTGATTGCGCAGAAGAAGTAGGACTGGAACTGGAAACGAGAGGAATTGAACTGGTATATGCCAATTATGTTGAGGATAATGTGCAGGTGATCGCAGATGGAGAACAGATTCGGCGTGTTATTCATAACATTATCAGCAATGCTATCAAATATATGGATAAACCCAAAGGTATCATCCAGATTCGCATAAAGGATGTGGGAGATTTTATTCAGGTTGAAATTGAAGATAATGGAAAGGGAATTGCAGCAAAGGATCTGCCGTCTATTTTTGATCGTTTTTACAGAACAGACGTGTCGAGAAATTCATCCAAGGGAGGAAGCGGAATCGGTCTTTCCATTGTGAAAAAGATCCTGGAGGATCATGGAGGAAAGGTCTGGGCAACCAGCAGGCTTGGAATCGGCACAATCATGTATTTTGTACTTAGAAAGTATCAGGAGGTACCAATGAAATGAGCAGAATTTTAATTATAGAAGATGAAGAGGCAATTGCAGATCTGGAGAAGGATTATCTGGAGCTTTCCGGATTTGAAGTTGAAATCTGCAACAGAGGAGACACCGGACTGACGCGTGCGCTGAATGAGGAGTTTGACCTGATTATTCTGGATCTGATGCTTCCGGAAGTGGATGGCTTTGATATCTGCAGGCAGGTAAGACAGGAAAAAAATACTCCTATCATCATGGTATCTGCAAAGAAAGATGACATAGATAAAATCAGAGGTCTGGGACTGGGGGCAGATGATTACATGACAAAACCATTCAGTCCAAGTGAACTGGTAGCCAGAGTCAAGGCACATATGGACAGATATAATCGTCTGATCGGTTCCAATGTACGCAAAAATGATATTGTGGAGATCCGCGGGATCAAGATTGATAAGACTGCACGCCGCGTATGGGTAAACGGAGAGGAGAAAACATTTACTTCCAAGGAATATGATCTGCTTACCTTCCTTGCAGAGAATCCGAACAGAGTGTTTACCAAGGAAGAGTTGTTCCGGGAAATCTGGGATATGGAATCTGTGGGAGATATTGCAACAGTCACTGTCCATATCAAGAAGATCCGGGAGAAAATTGAATTTAATACTGCAAAACCTCAGTATATTGAAACAATCTGGGGCGTAGGATACAGATTTAAAGTTTAACTGAATCAGGGAAGTTCCATATTTCAGGCACGAAAAGGCAATAATCAGTGGGAAATTTGGAATGAGTATTGGAAATTTAGACGCAAGATTGTTCGAGAAATCAACTTGTTGGCACAATAGTATAAAAAGGAAAAAAATGGAAAGATTATATAAAAAATTAAAAAGCTATGGACAGTCTGACTATTATCCGTTTCACATGCCGGGGCATAAGAGAAACCGGGCATCTTCAGCAGATGATTTTCTTTTTGAGAGAGATATTACAGAGATTTCAGGATTTGACAATCTTCATCATGCGGAAGGGATTTTGAAAGAAGCACAGGAATATGCAGCTCAGATTTATGGGACAAAGAAATGTTTCTTCAGTGTAAATGGAAGTACGGCGGCTCTTCTGGCAGCAGTCAGTGCAAGTGTAAATAAAGGTGGGAAGATACTTGTCGCGAGGAACTGTCACAAGGCTGTTTACCATGCATTGTATTTACGTGAGCTTCAGCCGGTCTATATTTATCCACATGAAGATCAGAGACTGGGGATAAACGGAGGAATTTCTCCTGAACGTGTGGAAAGATATCTGGAAGAAAATACGGATGTGCAGGCTTTTCTGCTTACTTCGCCTACATATGACGGCGTTGTGTCTGATATAAAGACAATTGCAGAAGTTGTACACAGACATAAGATTCCTCTTATTGTGGATGAAGCACATGGTGCACATCTTCATTATTCTAAATATTTTCCGGTGTCTGCTGCTGATCTGGGAGCTGACATTGTAATACAGAGTTTCCATAAAACGCTGCCATCTATGACTCAGACGGCGGTGCTTCATATATGCAGTGATATGGCAGATGTGGAAAAGATAAAGAGATTTATGGGGATTTACCAGACCAGCAGTCCGTCGTATATTCTGATGGCGAGTATGGATGCATGTATGGATAAACTGAGAAAAGACGGGCAGCAAATGTTTCGTGAATTTACCTTCAATCTGGAGAAGGCCAGACAGCGTCTTTCAAAGTGTGAAAAAATAAAACTGATCGAAGGTCTATGATCGAAGGCAGTGGAATCTATGATTTTGACAGATCCAAGCTGTTGTTCTCCACAGTCGGAACTTCTGTTAACGGACGCCTTCTCCATCAGATACTTCGTGACAGATATCATATTGAAATGGAAATGGCGGCTGAGAAATATGTTCTTGGAATTGCAGCAGTGGGAGATACAGAAGAGGGATTTGAGAGACTGTGTACTGCAATTGAAGAGATTGATGCAGAGATACAGCAAACAGATGAGTCGGAGGAATCGCAGTATCATACTTCTCATGCGAGAATGACACAGCTTATGACAATTTCTCAGGCAGTGGATGCGCAGCAAAGGCGATATTCTCTGAAAGAAAGTGTTGGCAAAGTCAGTGCAGAGTTTGCTTATCTGTATCCGCCCGGAATTCCGATTATTGTGCCGGGAGAGCAGATAACTGGACAATTTGTAAGAAATGTGAGAAGATACATGGAACAGGGGCTGGAAGTACAGGGACTCAGTGATACATCTGCTGAAACAATCTGCGTAGCTGCCCGAAATGAAATTGGACAGGAAGAAATACAGTCCGGCAAAGGAATAACATAACAGATATGGGAAAGATTTTTTACATCATGGGAAAGAGTGCATCCGGAAAAGACAGAATCTATTCACTTCTGGCCGCACATAAAGAATTGAATCTGAAAACACTTATTCTGTATACAACCCGCCCGATCAGTAGGAGAGCAGGATGGAAAATTATTATTTTGTAGATGACGGAAAACTGGAAGAATTCAGAAAAAACGGAAATCTTATCGAGGAGAGAGCATATCATACGGTTTATGGGATATGGACTTATTTCACTGCAGATGATGGTCAGGTGAACCTTGCAGATTCCGATTATCTGGGAATCGGTACTCTGGAGTCATTTAAAAAGATGCGTAAATACTATGGGGAAGATGCAGTCTGTCCTGTTTATGTCCAGGTAGAAGATGGAGAAAGACTGAGTCGTGCTCTTAATAGAGAGAGAGAACAGGAAAATCCAAGATATGAGGAAATGTGTAGAAGATTTATTGCAGATCAGTCGGATTTTTCAGAGGAAAATATTCTGAACGCAGGGATAGAGAAACGTTTTCAGAATATAAATCTTGATGACTGTGTGAAAGAAATCGCAAATTATATAAAGTCTGTGCAATAGTTCTTCTTTTATGGTATAATATCTTACAAAACGGACTGGTGAGGTGATTCTTATGATGGGATTTAACAATATTATCGGACATGAAGAGATTATCGGACATTTAAAAAATGCAATAGAATCAGGAAAAATATCGCATTCTTATATTTTTACCGGCGAACCAGGTTCTGGTAAGAAGCTCCTTGCAGGGACTTTTGCGGCAACACTTCAGTGTGAGGCCGGAGGTACAGAACCCTGCCAGAAATGCGACTCCTGCAAAAAGGCGATGGGTAAGAATCATCCGGACATTATTATGGTCAGTCATGAGAAACCTGGAACGATCACAATTGACGAGATCAGGGATCAGGTGATCAATGATATAGATATCAGACCATATTACAGTCCTTACAAGATTTATATTATTGCAGATGCAGATCTTATGACACCACAGGCACAGAATGCTCTTCTTAAAACAATTGAAGAGCCGCCGGAATATGCAGTGATTCTTTTGCTGACTAATAATATCGGGGGACTGCTGCCGACTATTCAGTCAAGATGTGTTCGTCTTGATCTGAAGGTAGTGGATGACGGTCTTGTAAAGAAATATCTGATGGAGCATCTTCATGTTCCGGATTACCAGGCGGAGATTGACGCATCCTTTGCACAGGGCAGTATTGGAAGGGCAAAAGAAGCAGCTACTTCTCAGGAGTTTGCAGAGATGACTCAGAATGCATTGAGGATTCTTAAATATGCAAACACCATGGAAGTTTATGAACTGTCAGATGCGATTAAGAGTCTTTCTGAGGACAAACAGAATATCAACGATTATCTGGATATTTTCCAGTTCTGGTTCAGAGATGTCCTGATGTTTAAGGCAACACAGGAGATTGACAATCTGGTATTTAAACAGGAAATTAATTTTATCAGAGAACAGGCAAAGCAGCGTTCCTACGAGAATCTGGAGAACATTCTGGATTCTATTCAGAAGACAAAGGTACGTCTGAAAGCAAATGTTAATTTTGATCTGGCATTTGAATTGCTGTTCCTGACGATCAGGGAGAAATAGAATGACAAAAGTAGTAGGCGTGAGATTTCGTAATGTAGGTAAGATTTATTATTTCAGTCCTAAAGATTATGAAATTAAAACAGGCGATCACGTGATCGTGGAGACAGCCCGGGGAATTGAATACGGGAAAGTCGTACTTGCACCAAGAGAAGTAGGTGAGGAAGATGTTGTTCACCCTCTCAAAGAAGTTCTTCGTGTGGCAACAAAGGAGGACGACGAGAGAGAGGCACAGAACAGAGTCAGAGAGAGAGAGGCATTTAAAATCTGTCAGAAGAAGATTCGTGAACATGGTCTGGAAATGAAACTGATAGATGCAGAGTATACATTTGATAATAATAAAGTGCTGTTTTATTTCACTGCTGACGGCAGAATTGATTTTCGCCAATTGGTAAAAGATCTGGCAGCAATTTTTAAAACGCGTATCGAACTTCGTCAGATTGGTGTTCGGGATGAGACAAAGATTCTGGGAGGAATCGGTATCTGCGGAAGATGTCTGTGCTGCCACACATATCTGTCTGAGTTTGCACCGGTATCCATAAAGATGGCAAAAGAGCAGAATCTGTCCCTTAACCAGACAAAGATTTCCGGTGTGTGCGGAAGACTGATGTGCTGCCTGAAGAACGAGCAGGAAACATATGAAGAGCTGAATAAAAAGCTTCCGGGACTGGGAGATACAGTTACAACTCCGGATGGGCTTACCGGAACTGTACACAGTGTAAACGTGCTTCGTCAACGTGTAAAGGTAATTGTAGAGATCAATGACGAGAAAGAAATTCAGGAATTTCCGGTAGATGACCTGAAATTCAGACCGAGAAAGAAGAAAGTCAAAGTCTCTGAAAAAGAATTAAAAGAACTTGGAAATCTGGAAGATAAAAAAGGAGATTCCAAATTAAATGACTGATCAGCTGGTAAAAGATAATGAACGTATAGATGATCTTCAGAACGGATATTATGTGATACAGGATCCGGATAAATTCTGTTTTGGGATGGATGCAGTTCTTCTTTCCGGCTTTGCAAAAGTAAAAAAGGGTGAGACTGCTCTGGATCTGGGAACAGGAACGGGAATTATCCCGATCCTGCTTAAAACCAAAACAAATGGGAAACACTTTACAGGTCTTGAGATTCAGAAAGAGTGTGCAGATATGGCCGGACGCAGTGTCAGATATAATCATCTGGAGGACGATGTTGAGATCGTACGGGGTGATATTAAGGAGGCTGCTGATATTTTTGGGGCAGCTTCTTTTGATGTAGTGACAAGTAATCCGCCTTATATGATCGGACAGCATGGACTTCGCAATCCGGATATGCCAAAAGCAATTGCCAGACATGAAGTACTCTGTAATCTGGAGGATGTGGTGAGCCAGGCATCAAAGGTTCTGAAAGAACGTGGAAGATTTTATATGGTTCACAGACCGTTCAGACTGGCTGAGATTATGAATGTTCTCACAAAGTATCGTCTGGAACCGAAAAGGATGCAGCTTGTATATCCATACATAGACAGAGAACCGAACATGGTTCTGATCGAGGCATTAAAGGGAGGAAATTCCAGAGTTACAGTGGAACCTCCTCTGATCGTATATAAAGAGCCGGGAGTCTATACAGAAAATATACTGAAGATTTATGATATGATTTAACTGAACTTTATTTGCAAAGTAATATGAGAGGAAACAAATTATGAGTGGTAAATTGTATTTATGTGCAACACCCATAGGAAATCTGGAGGATATTACACTCCGGGTACTTCGAACATTGAAAGAAGTGGATCTTATTGCAGCAGAGGATACCAGAAACAGTATTAAACTGCTGAACCATTTTGATATAAAAACACCTATGACCAGTTATCATGAGTACAACAAAATTGATAAGGCATATGTTCTGATCAGTAAAATGCAGGAAGGGCAGAATATTGCACTGATCACAGATGCGGGAACTCCGGGGATCTCAGATCCGGGAGAGGAGCTTGCGGCAATGTGTTATGAAGCGGGGATTGAAGTAACTTCTCTTCCGGGACCTGCTGCTTGTATCACTGCCCTGACTCTGTCCGGACTTCCAACCAGAAGATTCGCTTTTGAAGCATTTCTTCCGGCAGATAAAAAAGAAAGAAAACTGATTCTGGAAGAACTGAAGAATGAAACGAAAACTATCATTCTCTATGAGGCTCCTCACAGACTGGTAAGAACTCTGGAGGAATTGAAGGAAACTCTCGGAAATCGCAGAATGACTCTTTGCAGGGAACTGACGAAAAGACATGAGACTGCATTCCATACGACTATCGAGGAGCTGATCCTCTATTATCGGACAGAGAAGCCGCTTGGAGAGTGTGTGCTTGTGATTGAAGGCAGAAGCAGACAGGAGATGGAAGAGGAACAGAAGGCATCCTGGGAAAAAATTACCATAGAAGAACACATGGAAATCTATGAAAATCAGGGACATTCAAGAAAAGAAGCTATGAAAATGGTAGCAAATGACAGAGGAATGACGAAGAGAGATGTCTATCAGTACCTCATCAATAAAACCGAAGAATAAGATTAACATACAGAAGAATTCCCGTTTTCGGGGATTCTTTTTTATTCAGGCTGTGGCAAGGAACGGGCTTTTGTGCTATAATAAATTTGTATTATTATGTCCAGATACCAGAATATATTTGAAAACCTGTCTATAATTTTCACGCAGGGGTTTTCAGATATATTCTGGTGATAAGTATATATAACAGGAGGAAAGAAATGGGCGGAGAAAATACAGAATACGGAGCGGATCAAATCCAGATTCTGGAAGGTTTGGAAGCGTACGAAAGAGACCAGGTATGTATATCGGAAGTACATCCGGCAGAGGTCTTCATCATCTGGTTTATGAGATTGTAGATAACGCGGTTGATGAAGCACTGGCAGGATTTTGTACAGAGATTCAGGTAGTTATTAATCCGGACAACTCTATCACAGTTGTAGATAACGGACGTGGTATTCCGGTAGGAATCAATCATAAAGCAGGGATTCCTGCTGTAGAAGTAGTATTTACCATTCTTCATGCCGGCGGTAAATTTGGAGGCGGAGGGTACAAGGTATCCGGTGGTCTTCACGGAGTAGGTGCGTCTGTAGTAAATGCACTTTCCACATGGCTTGAAGTAAGGATCTATCATGAAGGTAAGATTTATCAGCAGAGATATGAACGCGGTAAAACTATGTATCCTCTGAAGGTTGTGGGAGACTGCCAGCCGGATAAGACCGGAACAACAGTTGTCTTCCTTCCGGATAAAGAAATATTTGAGGAAACAGTATATGATTATGACATTCTGAAACAGCGTTTGAGAGAGATGGCATTCCTGACAAAGGGATTGAAGATTTCTCTTAAAGATACCAGAGAAGGAATGGAAAGAGAGAAAGTTTTCCATTATGAAGGTGGTATCCGTGAATTTGTAAGCTATCTGAACAGAAGCAAGGAAGCGCTTTACCCGGAAATCATTTACTGCGAAGGACAGCAGAACGGTGTGTCTGTAGAGGTTGCCATGCAGCACAATGACTCTTATACAGAGAACTGCTATGGATTTGTAAATAATATTAATACACCTGAGGGTGGTACTCATATTGTAGGTTTCAGAAATGCCCTGACAAAGACGTTCAATGATTATGCCAGAAAGAACAAGCTGCTTAAAGACAGTGAACCCAATTTGAGTGGCGATGATATCCGCGAAGGTCTGACTGCAATCGTCAGTGTTAAGATTGAGAATCCCCAGTTTGAAGGTCAGACAAAACAGAAGCTTGGAAACAGTGAAGCAAGAGGGGCTGTTGACAGCGTGGTGAGCAAGCAGCTTGAGATTTTCCTTGAGCAGAATCCAACAGTAGCGAAAACTACAGTAGAGAAATCAGTTCTTGCACAGAGAGCACGTGAGGCTGCACGTAAGGCTCGTGATCTGACCAGAAGAAAATCAGCACTTGATAATATGTCACTTCCTGGAAAGCTTGCAGACTGTTCAGATAAGAATCCTGAGAACTGTGAAATCTACATTGTAGAGGGAGATTCCGCCGGTGGCTCTGCAAAAACAGCCAGAAATCGTGTAACACAGGCTATCCTTCCACTGAGAGGTAAGATCCTGAATGTAGAGAAAGCACGTCTGGATAAGATTTATGCAAATGCAGAGATCAAAGCTATGATCACAGCTTTCGGAACAGGAATTCATGAAGATTTTGATATCAGTAAACTTCGTTATCATAAGATTATTATTATGACTGATGCCGATGTCGATGGTGCGCACATCGCAACCCTTCTGCTGACTTTCCTGTATCGTTTTATGCCTGAGCTTATCAAACAGGGATATGTGTATCTTGCACAGCCGCCATTATATAAGGTGGAGAAGAACAAGAAAGTATGGTATGCATACGACGATGATGAACTGAATCAGATTCTGACAGAAATCGGACGTGACGGAAATAACAAGATCCAGCGTTATAAAGGTCTTGGAGAGATGGATGCAGACCAGCTTTGGGAGACGACAATGGATCCTGAGAAACGAATCCTGCTTAAGGTTACCATGGATGAGGCTGCGACTTCTGAGATTGACCTTACATTTACTACACTGATGGGTGACAAGGTAGAGCCGAGACGTGAATTTATTGAAGAGAATGCAAGATTTGTAAAGAATCTGGATATCTGATAATAGGGAGAATAGATAAATGGAAGATAATATTTTTGACAAAGTCCACGAGGTGGATCTGGAAAAGACCATGAAGGACTCTTATATTGACTATGCCATGAGCGTTATCGCTTCCAGAGCACTGCCTGATGTAAGAGATGGTCTGAAACCGGTTCAGCGACGTGTATTGTATTCCATGATAGAACTGAATAATGGTCCTGACAAACCGCATCGTAAATGTGCGCGTATTGTCGGTGATACAATGGGTAAATATCATCCACATGGTGACAGTTCTATTTATGGAGCACTTGTAAATATGGCACAGGAATGGTCTACCAGATATCCGCTGGTAGACGGACATGGAAACTTTGGTTCCGTAGATGGTGACGGGGCAGCGGCCATGCGATACACTGAGGCACGTCTGAGTAAGATTTCCATGGAAATGCTGGCAGATATTAACAAAGATACTGTTGACTTCCAGCCAAACTTTGATGAAACAGAGAGAGAGCCGGTTGTACTGCCGTCCCGTTATCCGAATCTTCTGGTGAACGGAACTTCAGGTATTGCAGTAGGTATGGCTACCAATATCCCTCCTCATAATCTGAGAGAGGTTGTGGATGCTGTTGTCAAGATTATAGACAATATCATTGAAGAACAACGCGAAACGACTATGGAAGAGATTCTGGATATTGTAAAAGGTCCTGATTTTCCTACAGGTGCGACGATTCTTGGAAGAAGAGGGATTGAAGAAGCATACAGAACAGGTCGTGGTAAGATTCGTGTACGTGCAGTGACAAATATTGAGACTCTTCCAAACGGAAAGTCTAGGATTATTGTTACAGAGCTTCCGTATCTGGTAAATAAAGCGCGTCTGATCTCAAAGATTGCAGAACTTGTAAGAGATAAAAAGATTGACGGAATCACAGACCTGAATGACCATTCCAGTCGTGAGGGAATGAGAATCTGTATTGATCTGCGCAAGGATGCAAATGCAAATGTAGTTTTGAATTTACTGTATAAGCATACGCAGTTACAGGATACTTTTGGCGTAAATATGCTTTCACTTATTCCGAATAACGGAAGTCTGGAACCGAAGGTATTAAACCTAAAACAGATGCTGGAATATTATCTGGCTCATCAGGAAGATGTAGTGACCAGAAGAACGAAATATGACCTGAATAAAGCAAGAGAGCGAGCTCACATTTTAGAAGGTCTGCTGAAAGCACTGGACAATATTGATGAGGTGATCCGTATTATCAGAGCTTCGCAGATGTGCAGATCGCAAAACAGGAGTTAATGGATCGCTTTGAACTGACAGATGTTCAGGCACAGGCAATCGTAGATATGCGTCTGCGTGCTCTGACAGGTCTGGAAAGAGAGAAGCTGGAAGCAGAGTATGCTGATTTAATGGAAAAAATCCGTAAATACGAGGCTATCCTTGCGGACAGAAGTCTTCTTCTTCGCGTGATTCGTGAAGAAATTCTTGCAATTGCAGAGAAATACGGAGACGACAGAAAGACTTCTATCGGATATGATGTATACGATATTTCTACAGAGGATCTGATTCCGAGAGAGAATACAGTGATCACAATGACCAAACTTGGATATATTAAGAGAATGACAGTAGATAATTTCAGAAGCCAGAACAGAGGTGGAAGAGGAATCAAGGGAATGCAGACTCTTGAGGATGACTACATTGAAGAACTTCTGATGACAACTACCCATCATTATCTGATGTTCTTTACAAATACAGGAAGGGTATATCGTCTGAAGGCATATGAGATTCCGGAGGCAGGACGTACTGCAAGAGGAACTGCGATTATTAATCTGTTACAGCTTATGCCGGGGGAATGCATCACTGCAGTAATCCCGCTCCGCAAATTTGAAGATGGTCATTATCTGATGATGCTACAAAGAATGGCCTGGTAAAGAAAACACCGATTAAAGAATATGCGAATGTGCGTAAAAACGGACTGGCAGCTATCACATTGCGTGATGATGATGAACTGATCGAGGTTAAGCTTACAGATGATAAGAAGGATATAATACTTGTTACAAAAGATGGTATGTGTATCCGTTTTAAAGAAACAGATGTAAGAAGTACAGGCAGAACTTCTATGGGCGTACGCGGTATGAATATCGATGACGGAGACGAAGTGGTAGCAATGCAGCTGAATTCTCAGGGAGATTGCCTGCTGATAGTTTCTGCAAATGGTATGGGTAAACGTACTTCTATGGGTGAATTTACCTGTCAGAATCGTGGCGGTAAAGGTGTAAAATGTTATAAGATTACCGAGAAAACCGGTGATGTAATCGGAGCAAGAGCTGTAAATGAAGATAATGAAGTAATGCTGATCACTACGGAAGGTATTATCATCAGAATCGCCTGCGCTGATATTTCCATTCTTGGAAGAATTACATCGGGTGTAAAACTGATCAATCTTACAGAGGGTGTCACTGTAGCCAGTGTAGCTAAAGTGAGAGATAAAGAAGAAAAAGATACAAATGCACAGCAGGCAGCAGTGGAAATTACGGACAGTGCAGAAACAGAAGAATCTGATCAGCCGACAGATCAGGAGACACAGGATGAGAACAGAGGGGAAGAGGAATAACCATGAAGAAATGGTACAGATATCTTGCAGCCGGAGTGTTGGTATTACTGACACTCTGTGTGGCAGGATGCGGGGGAGTGAGTCATAAATCACCGGAAAAAGTAACAGAGGAATTGATTCAGTCCTATACTGACGGGAAAGAAAAGAAAGTGAAGGAGTGCTATAACCAGGCAGATAATACAGAAGCAGATCTTCAGGCAGAGATTACAGCAACACTCAAATATTTTGCGGCACATAATCCTAAGAAGTATCTGTTCAAGATTGTGAGATCCTTTCTGAAAATGACAAGTACAGTTATGTATACATAACCTACAATCTGATCCTGGAGGATGATCAGGAATATCCATGTGTTGGAACTTATATGGTTGGTAAACAGGATAAAACTTATTATATCATGGCACCATCACAGATCACAGATGATATGAAAACTCAGGCGGCTACAGCATATGTCCAATTTATGAAGACAGATGCTTACAAGACGTATACCAAAGCATATGAAACATTTATCAAGAAGAATCCGGGATATGAAGACAAAATTTCGGAAAAAGCAGGAGTGTAATATATCGAGGGCAAAAAAATGAAAAGAATATTACTGATGGTATTTAGAAATCTCTTTTTTGTTCCATATGGATGGTTTAAGTTATGCTGGTATGCATCGCATGCAGAACGTTACAGTGAAGAACAGAGATATCAGCTTCTTAAATATGTAGATAACAGAGCAGTGAAAGGCGGTAATTTGGTAATTGACGGTCATGGTATGGAAAATATTCCAAAAGAAAATGGGTTTATTTTCTTTCCCAATCATCAGGGATTATTTGATGTACTTGCAATCATACAGGTGTGTCCGGTACCTTTCTCGGTAGTGGCCAAAAAAGAGCTGACAAACGTACCATTCTGAAGCAGGTATTTGCATGCATGAAAGCGTTTATGATTGACCGTGATGATGTCAAACAATCTATGCAGGTAATCATTAATGTTATCAAAGAAGTAAAGGCAGGAAGAAACTATCTGATTTTTGCCGAGGGAACCAGAAGCAAAGACGGCAATCATCCGCAGGAATTTAAAGGTGGAAGTTTTAAAGCTGCAACGAAATCAAAATGTCCGATCGTACCCGTAGCACTGATTGATTCTTATAAGGCGTTTGATACGGGATCTGTCAAAAAACTTACAGTGCAGGTACATTTTCTGGAACCCATATACTATGATGAGTATAAAGATATGAAAACAACAGAGATTGCAGCAGAGGTAAAAAAACGTATCGAAGCGACAATAACACAGTATACTTCTTGATGGAAGTATGAAATTTGCAAGTCCTGAAACCGGATTTTAGGGTAAAAATAAAAATATGAAAAAAAGTAAAAAACCTGTTGACAAAACAGTTTTTACATATAATTACAAATGCGCTTCGGGAGATTCCAAAGTGCATTCGAATTTAATATTGAACTATTAGTTCGGAGTCTGGAGAAGTACTCAAGAGGCCGAAGAGGTGCCCCTGCTAAGGGTATAGGTCGCTAACGCGGCGCGAGGGTTCAAATCCCTCCTTCTCCGTTTTTATTTTTTGGAAAACA
>ENA-OQCS01000060-OQCS01000060.1-human-gut-metagenome-genome-assembly--contig:-NODE-60-length-46090-cov-6.188739_pt1 | contig 46090 bp, 45 predicted proteins | sample MGYA00242757_ERZ504575 | MGnify/ENA primary metagenome ERZ504575 (study PRJEB26092, sample SAMD00036297) | human gut metagenome | host: Homo sapiens | study: EMG produced TPA metagenomics assembly of... | reverse complement strand
ACCCCAAGGAGTAACAGGACGTTTACGACCAACGGGGGAGTGACCTTCACCACCACCATGCGGATGGTCGTTAGGATTCATAACAACGCCGCGGTTAGCAGGACGGATACCCAGCCAACGGCTGCGGAAAGAGTAATAAGCAATGGGTTTTTGCAGGGGTTTTTGCTGATAAAGCAATTACAGGCACGAAAACAGATAAAAGAGAAGAATTCCAATTACTGATTCAGGAATGCCTTTCAGGCAATATTGATCTAGTAATTGCAAAAAGTATTCCTAGATTCGCACGAAATACATTAGATACATTAAAATATGTAAGAATGTTAAGAGAGAGGAATATAGCGGTATATTTTGAAGTTGAAAAAATTAATACCTTAAAAGATGGAGAATTTTTACTGACTATTTTAAGTTCTGTTGCACAGCAGGAAGTAGAAAATACATCTGCATATGTAAAAAAAGGTTTGAAAATGAAGATGAAACGTGGAGAGCTTGTTGGTTTTCAGGGCTGCCTTGGATATGATTACGATGTAGTAACAAAGTCGCTGTCTATTAACGAAGAAGGTGCGGAAACGGTCCGATACATATTTGACAGATATGTTGCAGGTGCTGGAAGTACGATGATTGCAAGGGAACTGAATGAACAGGGAATTTCAACAATTAAAGGGAATCCGTGGACTTCTTCCAGTGTAATGGGAATTATTAATAATGAAAAATACAAAGGTGATATTTTGCTAGGGAAAACCTTTACAGTAGATCCGATATCAAAAAGAAGACTGGAAAATCTTGGAGAAGAAGATCGGTTTTACATCAAAATCATCATGAACCGATTGTATCAGAAGAAACATTTGCAAGAGCTCAGGAGATACGGGAACGTCGTAATGGAGGACGCAAAAAGGGAGTAGCACCTGGAAAACGAGAAAAATTCAGTAGACAATATGCATTTAGTTGTATGCTTGAATGTGGATTTTGCGGAGCGAGCCTGTCAAGACGGAGATGGCATAGTAGTTCAAAGTATAAAAAGACTATTTGGCAGTGTGTCAAATCTACGAAACATGGAAAACGTTTGTCCGGATAGTAAGGAATTCCAGAACAGGTTATTGAGGATGCTTTTATTGAATCTTATCGAATGCTATGTACTGATCATCGGGATGTGCTAGAGGAGTTTATTAAGAGAGTTGAAAAAACTTTATCTGAAGATTCGATAGAAGATAAAATTGAAAAACTCAATAAAAGTGCTTATAATATCCAATATAAAAGAAAGAAATTATTAGAGAATTATTTAGAGGGTGTTGTGGCTAAGGACATTTACGAAGAAACAGATATGGGATATGAAAAGAAATTATCTGAAATAAATGCTCAGCTGAGTATGCTCGAACAGCAATATGACAATGAAGGCAGTTTGCAAAGAAGACTGGCAGATTTCAGAAAAGCGTTGTCAAAAAATCAGATTTTAGAAGAATTTGACAGAGGAATATTTGAAAGTATCATCGAAAAAGTTATTGTCGGTGGTTATGATGAAAATGGAGAGAAAGATCCCTATAAAATCATTTTCATATATAAAACAGGATTCAAAAATGAAATTGGAAACGCAAAAGAACGATTTGGGAAGAAATCAAAAGCAGTAGAAACAGCGAAAGAAATGTGTTCCCATATCGTAGACGAGGTAAAGGATGTGTGTTCCTATGTTAGTGACAACACACGTAGAAGTTGCGCTTTATTGTCTAAACTAGAATAAAAACTGGATGAGAAGGTGACTAGTACATCGTTTTCGAAATAACTATACCACTCACTTGTCTGCGAATCCGATTGCACAGGTCTAAAAGCCTCAGCGTAGCCCGCTACGCCTGCGTTTTTATACCAGCACACTCGAATCCGCATCCTACGCGATTGGTATAGTTATTTACGAAACGATGTACTAGAATTCGAAGAATCGCCATATAAGTCAACAAATGCCGGGTAAACTGATGACTAGAATTCGAAGAATTGCCATATAAGTCAACAAATGCCGGGTAAACTGATGACTGGAATTCGAAGAATTGCCATATAAGTCAACGAATGCCGGGAAAGCATATGACTGGAATTCGAAGAATCGCCATATAAGTCAACGAATATCGGGAAAGCATATGACTGGAATTTGAAGAATTGTCATATAAGTCAACGTATGTCAGGGAAACTGATGACTGGAATTTAAAGAATCATCATTTGAGTCAATACATGATTGATATTTGCTGACTAGGAGGTGCATATTTTTGGCATCGTGAAGCGTGTTGCTGTGAACAGTAACGAGGTGGTGCTTATGAGCTCCAGACTGACAAAAAATCTACTTGATAAATATAGATCAATATGATAAAATAAAGCCATTCTCCGCGAGGGAGTAATCGGCATATTCCGGAACATTTTTCAGATATGTTTTGAAGAGTATGTAGTACTATCGACATAATGGTGCCATATGCACCCGGTATTACAGTAAACGATGAGACTCATGGACAGTTAAAACAGCTGTCTGTGTGTCTCTTTTTTTATGCTGCAGGAACATTACAGCAGTTCAGATAACATAAAAAAGTCTTCCGGGAAGGGTTCTATGTTACTGAAAAATTATTTTATACAGGAAAAGGAGCAAAAAACACATGAATATTTTTGAACTTTTTATACTGGCGATAGGCCTGTCTATGGATGCATTTGCAGTATCTGTCTGTAAGGGCCTTTCTCTGGGCAGAATCAATGCAAAGTATATGTGTATCGCAGGCGTATGGTTCGGGGGATTTCAGGCATTAATGCCCCTTGTGGGATATTTTGGCGGACGATTCTTTGCAGATAAGGTTACTCGATACAGTCACTGGGTAGCTTTTGTCCTTCTGGTGTTCATTGGTGCCGGCATGATCAAAGAATCGAAAGAGGAAGAACATGTAAATGCGGATATGGATATAAAATCCATGTTCATCCTTGCAGTGGCTACCAGTATTGATGCACTGGCAGTGGGAGTGACATTTGCTTTTCTGAAAGTAGAGATCGTATCAGCAGTATCCTTTATCGGTGTGATCACCTTTGTCTGTTCAGCAGCAGGGGTAAAGATAGGCAGTCTTTTCGGAATGAAATACAAATCCAAAGCGGAATTATGCGGAGGTATTATCCTTATCCTCATAGGTACAAAAATCCTGCTGGAAGGACTGGGAATGATATAAATAATAATTACAAATCTCAACTCAAACGTGTTATAATACTACTATTAATGAACAGGCATGAAATGATTATCTGCCTGAATAATTTAAATAACATATCAGGGAGGTTTCTATTATGAAAAAAGTAAAAACAGCAGCAGCACTTTTATGCAGTGCATGTCTGGTACTTTCAGGAACTGCTGTACCGACAATGGCAGATTCAGTGAAAGTTGTGACGCTGGGAGCCGATCTTACTCAGGACCAGAAGAATACAATGATGAAATATTTTAATGTAGACAGTAACCAGGTACAGATTCTCACTATCACTAATCAGGATGAGAGAGATCATCTGAGTGCTTATGTACCGTTAGAGCAGATCGGAACCAGAACAGTGAGCTGTGCATATGTAAAGCCGACTCAGTCAGGCGGTATCAAAGTAAGAACAGCCAACCTTAACTGGGTAACATGTAACATGATCGCAACGTCACTTTCCACATCAGGTGTCAAGAACTGTGAAGTTGTAGCCGCCTGCCCGTTTGAGGTATCCGGCACCGGAGCGCTTACAGGTATTCAGATGGCGTATGAGACAGCTACAGGGGAGCAGCTTGACAGCACGAAGAAAGAACTTGCTACAGAGGAAATGGTAGTAACAGGAAATCTGGCTGATGAGGTTGGAAAGAATGATGCAACTACTGTTATGAATAACTCCAAGATACAGGTTATCAAAGACAATGTCCAGAATGTGGATGATATCTATAATATCGTAGTAAATGTTGCTCAGCAGAATAATGTAAATCTGGATTCTGACCAGATTAATAAGATCGTAGAGCTTCTGGAACAGATTGCACAGCAGGAGTACAATTATGATGATGTAAAAGCAACACTGGAGCAGGTAGAACAGAATACATCCGGTGATAATGATGAGCTTGGTGATATTGATGATGAAGAGGATGACACTGTAAATGCAGGTGATTCCGCAGATGGTGATGATATCCTGAACAATGTGGATAACAGTGCTTTAGGCGGAGATATCGTAGAGAGTTCCACAGAGAATCCATCGCTGGAGGAGGATTCAGGTCTGATTGAGGACGACGGGGACGATCAGAGTGACGGAGACCTCAGCGAAACAGAGGAACCGCAGGAGCCGGATGGTGATGAGACTACGGATGACAGTACACTTGGAAATACGGATGAAGGTGATACAGACTCCGATGAAGGAACAGATGATACAGAAAATAGTGCCATATCAGATGAATTGGATACTTCTGCACTGACAGAAGATCAGAAAACCATGTTTGATAAAGCTGAGAATTTCTGCAAGGGAGAATATGAAGGCGATACCACTGCTCTTACAACAGCTATGGAAGATGAAACAGCAACAGCTCCGTAACTCTTGATGCTGAAAATGGTGCAACTCTTGCTAAGAATGTGGAGAAGGCATATCTGAAAATTCTTACAGAAGGCACAGCTTCTTATCAGGCAGATGGAACAGAGATTTACATGAGCACAGAGCTCAATATGGTAGATAAGTCCATGAAGGAAATCTTCGGATTAAGTGCAGATGCACAGGCAAGTCCGGAGCTTGGAGAACTTTCAGATGATGACAGACAGACCTTATATAATGAAACAATGAAATTCTTTGAGAAACTCTACGGAGAAAGCACAGAGACTTATGATACAACGGATGCAGATTCCACAGAGACTGCAGGCGGCGAGGAAAATGCAGAATAATCAAAGCATCATGCAGATTTCAGAGAATAAGGATGGTTCTGCAAAGGTATTGTTCAGGATACGAAAAGCAGAGATGACAGATGTGGATGAGATTATGGCTGTTATGCATGAAGCGAAGAATGATAAAGAGCATCCGGACTGGTTTGTATCTGATGATGAGGAATATGTCAGGACACATATAGAAGAACAGGGTTTTGTGATCGTGGCACAGACAGCAGATGGTTCTGTTGCGGGTTTCTTCCTTATTAAATATCCTGAAAACAGGGAAGATAATCTGGGAACTTATCTTGATTTTGATGAGGAACAGCTTTCCCATGTTGCAGTCATGGATTCGGCAGTTGTGTGTTGTGCATACAGGGGAAACGGGCTGCAGGGGCATATGCTGGAAGAAGCGGAGAGATTGCTGGATACAGACCAATATTATTATCTGATGTGCACCATACATCCGGATAATCAGTTCAGCAGACATAATATGGAAATCCATGGATATGAAGTTAAGAGAACGGCACTCTGTTACGGAGGTCTGCCAAGATGTATCCTTCTTAAGGATTTAACCGAATCAGGGAAGTCCCCTGCACAGGTTGTGAAAAGCAGCAAACAATAATAGCAATGGAAAGCAGTTGGTGAAATTTTTGTGATTTTGCCGGCTGCTTTTTGTTATGTATGGAAAAAATGAGATGAATGTGATAAAATGATGTGATTATAGAAATCCTTGTAAATAATGCATCTTAATCCGGCCCATCAGAGTGTGAAATCTGAAACTGTCTTAAATGTATTATTTATGTTACTGTTCACTGGTAATATCCCGCGAGGTGTTTTTTGTGAGCGAAGGTCACAGAAAACCCGAGACATACTGCGCGAATTATGCGATTAGCATAAATTAAGTTTGCGAAGCAAACGATACTCCTTGGGCATTGCACAAGGAGGTTCATATTTCCTGCATCGCGAAGCGTGTTGCTGAGAACGGAGTGAACAGTAACGAATTTTTATAATCTGTATTTTGTAATAAAAAACAGCAAAAGAGTACCCGGCTTCCCATCCGATACAGCTCCTTTGCTGTTTTTTCAGTTAAAATGTAAATTTATCCGCAAAATATGCATCCAGTTCATCAATCTTCACACGAACCTGCTCCATAGTATCACGGTCGCGGATTGTAACTGCTCCGTCGTTTTCGGACTCAAAGTCATAAGTTACACAGAACGGAGTACCGATCTCATCCTGTCTTCTGTAACGTTTACCAATGTTTCCACGATCATCATATTCACAGTTATATTTCTTGCTTAACTGCTGATAGATCTTCTCTGCACCCTCATTAAGCTTCTTGGAAAGAGGAAGCACACCGATCTTAACAGGTGCAAGTGCCGGATGGAAATGAAGGACAGTACGAACGTCATTCTTCTCTGCATCCAGAACTTCCTCATCATATGCGCTGCACAGGAATGCAAGTACCACACGGTCAGCACCCAGTGACGGCTCGATTACATATGGGATATATTTCTGCTTCTTCTCATCATCAAAATATGTCAGATCCTGTCCGGATACATTCTGATGCTGAGTCAGGTCATAATCTGTTCTGTCAGCGATTCCCCACAGCTCGCCCCATCCAAACGGGAACAGGAACTCTACGTCTGTGGTAGCCTTGCTGTAGAAGCTTAATTCTTCTGCGTCATGATCACGGTAACGAACTTCTTCATCTTTTAATCCAAGAGAATGTAACCAGTTCAGGCAGAAGCTCTTCCAGTATGCAAACCACTCAAGGTCTGTATCCGGCTCACAGAAGAATTCAAGCTCCATCTGCTCGAACTCACGTGTACGGAATGTAAAGTTACCCGGTGTGATCTCGTTACGGAAAGATTTACCGATCTGACCGATACCAAACGGAATTTTCTTACGGGATGTTCTCTGAACATTCTTGAAGTTTACGAAAATACCCTGTGCTGTCTCAGGTCTTAAGTATACTGTATTCTTGGCATCCTCTGTAACACCCTGGAATGTCTTGAACATCAGGTTAAACTGACGGATATCTGTAAAGTTATGCTTGCCGCATGTAGGGCATGGTACATTGTGATCTTTGATAAAGTTCATCATCTCTTCCTGAGACCATCCGTCTACAGAGCTCTCAAGTTCAATGCCATTCTCCTGGCTGAAGTCTTCGATGATCTTATCTGCGCGGAAACGCTCATGACATTCCTTACAGTCCATCAGCGGGTCAGAGAAGCTTCCCAGATGTCCGGATGCAACCCATGTCTGCGGATTCATCAGGATTGCACAGTCAACACCTACATTGTATGGGGATTCCTGAATAAATTTCTGCCACCATGCACGTTTTACGTTATTCTTTAATTCTACACCAAGATTACCGTAATCCCATGTGTTTGCAAGACCACCATAGATTTCGGAACCCGGGTAAACAAATCCTCTTGCCTTTGCCAGCGCAATGATTTTGTCCATTGTTTTTTCCATGACTATTCTCCTCGTTCTTTTTATAAAATGCGTGTAACTGTTCATATCCGTCAGGCAATTTGGTTCACAATCCATTCCACTATTTGATTAACGTAATAAACAGCTACAATTAACGTTATTATAACTGTATCTGATTTCTTTTTCAAGGTATCTCAGCTCATTATTTCCAGAATTTCCAGACTTTTGAACCGTTTTTCAGTGTTCGCAGCAATATAGGTATGGATATGACGTTCCAGTTCATGGAGTACTTCTTCTGTAACAGTAAATGTATAAAGCTTCCCAAGAGAAGCAGTTACTATGTACTGCATGGCATATAATGCAGGTGCTGAGATTCTCTTTGCATCATTTACATGTCCCAGACAGGCTTTATCCAGAATACCATGATTCTGCTGAGAAAAGAAAAGCTCTTCTCCCTCCACAGGCTGTCTTTCGCAGCACACACAATGAAACAGTGAAGGACACAATCCCTGTGCAGCCATCATACGAAGTTCAAAAATACACCTCACCAGCCTGTCATCAATATTCGGGTTCAGAAGTGCCTTCACTGTCACATACAGAAGGTTCATAGATTCTTTCTCGTCAATCCCCTCCTGTCCGAAATAATCTGCCAGTTCCAGAAAATAATATCCATAGTAGATTCCAGGCTGTTCGCCTGCCAGTTCCACAAAATGATGACTGATGGATACCTGATTCAGATTATAACTGGAACGCCCCTCATAAAGGGCAAAGGTTCCAAACACAAAAGGATTGGCAGCCGCCAGAAACTGGCTGTTTGGGCGGCGGGCTCCTTTTGCAAACGCGGAAATCTTGCCTCTTTCTCTGGTGAGAAGGACGATCCGCTTGTCATATTCTCCCACAGGCATGGCAGAGAGCACTACTCCCTGCACAGTTATCAAATCACTCATTCTCTCTGTTTCCTGACTGTCTTTTTATTTAGATTTCCTTCTTATCGTAACCAAAGTTCTTGATAAGGAAATCACTGTCTCTCCAGTCTTTCTTTACTTTTACCCAAAGCTTCAGATTCACTTTTGATTCCAGCATACGCTCAATCTCATATCTTGCATTACTTCCGATTTTCTTTAACATCGCACCCTGTTTGCCGATGATAATTCCTTTGTGAGACTCTCTTTCACAGATAATTGTCGCATCAATATCCACGATTGGATTTTTTCCCGGACGTGTTTTCATCCGGTCAATGGCAACTGCGATTCCATGCGGAATTTCCGCATCCAGTGCATGAAGTGCTTTCTCGCGGATGATCTCAGCCACGATCTGACGCTGAGGCTGATCAGTAACTGTATCCTCGTCATAAAACATAGGACCGTAATGCAGATATTTCAGGATACAACCGATAATATCCTGTGTATTCTGTCCACGCAGTGCGGAGCATGGGATAATCTCTGCGAAATCGCATACTTTTCGGTAGGTGTCAATGGCAGGAAGGATTTCTTCCTTTGATACAGTATCAATTTGTTGATGATCAGGATTACCGGCACTCCGATTCCCTGAAGCTGTTCTGCAATATGACGCTCTCCTGCCCGATAAAGGTACTTGGCTCTACCAGCACATAATGGCATCTACCTCTTTTAAAGTTCGCTCTGCCACCTGGACCATATATTCTCCCAGCTTATTCTTTGCCTTGTGGATACCGGGAGTATCGAGAAATACGATCTGACCTTCGTCACAGGTATAAACGGTCTGGATACGGTTTCTGGTTGTCTGTGGTTTCTTGGATGTGATAGCGATCTTCTGTCCGATGAGATGATTCATCAGAGTGGATTTACCTACGTTTGGACGTCCAATAATCGCTACAAATCCGGATTTAAAATTTTCGTTCATTCTGTTCTTTCCTTTTTTAACAATTGATCAGTGGTTTCACTTCCATCAGTACATCAGAGGCCTCAGCCACCTTGCTCTCGCTTCCCACCACACATATCTGATCTGCTGCCAGAACTGCCTCTATAATCTCGGCCAGTGCATGGATATCCTCTGCAGACGCATTCAGAATCTGATCACGTTCTTTCTGGAGCATCTCCTCTGTCACACCGCAGAAATATGCTGTCTTGGAAACAGAACCTTTCATCTGAGGTGTCCTGGGAACATCCTTTCCGCTGATGGTACCAATGATATATTTTGTCATCTCGCGCTCATCTGCCTGAAAATTGCGGATATAATCCGGAATCCCCTTATATACATCCAGTGTACGTTTCAGATGAGGATCGCGATAAGATACCAGATAGCTCTCACCATTCCTCTTAAATCCGCTCATACATCCATATGCACCGCCCTTTACGCGCAGATTCATCCACAGATAATCATAACTTAAGATAACCTTCAGAATTTCCAGTGCACCTGTATATTCCAGACCTTTTTTCTTAAAGTTACCGGTCTGAGCCACATACTGGACCTGTCCGGAAGTCTTAAATCCCTCATTTTTCTTTGTGCAGGTCAGCTTCTCTTTCGATTTTTCCACTGGTTCTGTGCCAAGTCCTGCCTTTACAGCTCCCGCCAGTTTCTGAACTATCTCCAGGGACTCTCTCTCACCTGTATAACTGATCATAAAGTTCTCCGGACGGAGAATTTCTTTCATCAGTTTGCAAAGCTCTTCTACAGTTTCCTCTTTTCGCTGTTCAAAATCTTTTTCCAGTTTCTCGATAAACTGATAATATCCGATTCCCGCCATCTCATCCTGGAATGCAGCCATCGGAGAAGAATATGCCGCTGCTCTGAGTACAGCAGTGGAATGTCCGGCACCTGTCAGGTTTACCTGTGCCCTGGACTTCACAGATGCAACAATCTCATAGAGACGCTTGGTATCTTCCAGTTTCGAGCTGTTCAGGATCTCCCCGATCATTTTGAAAAGGAAATCCATTTTTGTATAGAGTGCCTTACCTCTTACAGAGAACATAGCCTGAAACTCTTCTGTAGAATCAGCTCTGTCAAAAACCTCTACCCCACAGTTGATACCGCCTGTATTGGCATTGATTTCATTGAACAGTTCTCCGTATGTGTAATTCTCTGTATCCACATAACCCAGTACGGATTTCAAAAGTCCCAGATAAGGAATCTGCTCAGGCGCAATACTGTCAGTCTTAAACATCAGGTCTACGTAACCGATGCCATTTGTGCATACGTCATGGTAAAGGAACAGACTGTCATCTACCGTTAATTCTTCATTTATGATCTTTGCAGCTTCTCTTTTAATATCACTTCTCTTTAACATCGGAATGCACTCCAGTGCTTTTGGATCTTCGCCGGCTTCCTGATATGCTTCCAGTGCTTTCGTCTTCTCAACCATTGCATCCAGCTGTTCTTCAGAAAGACTGCTTCTGTATGCTTCCAGCTTCTCCTCCAGTTCTTTTTCACGCTGGGCTGCCAGACCTTTCTTCGGTATAAGAGTCATAATGCATCCATGGGGATTTTCAAGAAGATATTTACGGATCAGTTCTTCAAAATATCCTTCGTTTACTGCCTTTTTCAGGTTTTCAAAAACTGTAAGCTGCTGTACCTGTGCAAAGGGATTTCCTTTTTCATACAGCCAGTCTCCCAGAATATCCAGACTGTACATCAGTCCTTTCGGATAAGAAGAAAAATCAGCTTCACGATAGCGGAATTCAAAGTAATTGATTCCTGCCTCTACAGCTTTCCTGTCAATTCCATTCTTAACAATATCTCCAAGTACCTGTCTGATCACAGATACGAATTCTTCTTTTCTGTCCGGATTGGAACCTTTTGCAATTACTGTAAAATATGGCTGGAGAATACCATCATCATAAGATCCATAGACATCCTTGCCTGCTTTTACATCCAGAAGTGCCTGCTTTAACGGTGCTCCCGGTGCGCTTAACAGTGCGTAATCCAATACCTCAAATGCCATCGCCATCTGACTGTCCGCAGCATTTCCAACAACCATGTTATAAGAAAGATAGGTATTGTCCTCTTCTCCCTCATTCTCAGCAACCGGATACTCAAGAGTCACATCCTGGCATGCTCCGAATGCTTTCTGTTCCTGAATAACAGAATCCACATCCAGATAATCAAAATGCGACAGATAATGCTCATCCAGGAATGCCAGTTTCTCTTCCATATCCATATTCCATACAGATAAATATAGCTGTTGGAAGGATGATAATAGGTTCTGTGGAAATTCAGGAAATTCTCATAGGTAAGATCCGGAATATTTTTCGGATCACCGCCTGATTCACATCCATAAGTGGTCTCAGGGAAAAGGTGATTCATAATCTCCCGTTCCAGAACTTCATCCGGCGAGGAGAAAGCACCTTTCATCTCATTATATACAACACCGTTATATTTCAGCGGTCCTTCCTTCTGTTCCAGATGATAGTTCCAGCCTTCCTGACGGAAAATCTCTTCTCTTTTATAGATATTCGGATAAAATACCGCATCCAGATAAACATGCATCAGATTCTGAAAATCCTTATCATTGCAGCTGGCTACAGGATAGCAGGTTTTATCCGGATAAGTCATAGCATTCAGGAAAGTATTCAGAGAACCTTTTACCAGTTCTACGAAGGATCCTTTAATGGAAATTCTCTGGAACCGCAGAGTACACTGTGCTCCAGGATATGTGCCACACCTGTGCTGTCCTTAGGCGGTGTGCGGAATGCGATATTAAATACTTTATTCTCATCATCATTCTCGATCAGCATAACTCTTGCACCTGTTTTCTTATGGCGCAGAAGCAGCCTGTGGAATGGATATCTGTCAGGTTTTCTTCTGTTACAACTTCATAAGCTGTTAAATTTGCTTTGTTCATGTATGCCTCCAGTAATTTTTTTTGGCTTTTCTTTATAATCCGCCTTCTCCCGGAAAATGAGCTTCGTAAGCTTCCCTTGCTGCCTTTGTTATCATTTCCAGTTCTTCCTGCATATTGATTTCTTCCGGAAACACAATGGCAGTGGTATAGACATCTTTCTGAAGCTTACTCTTCGCACTTTTCTCACTGATAGGAACAATTCCGCACAGGGTAGTATTATATGTCTTGTCCTTCTCACAAAGTTCCATATAAGTCTTAACCATATGGCAGCATTCTCTGTAAAGCAGTTCCCTGTGAAGTTCGCTTTTTTCCTGCATTTCCCTGAATTTCAGTCTGGCAAGGTTTTTCTCGATTTCTTTTCTGGCCCTCTTTAAACCAAACAGCTTTCCCGCTGTATCCTTGCTGTATTCCATTGCCATCCAAAGCGCCAGATACCCATCAGCACGTGTACCGGAAACTGCCTCTGAAGGTTCTCCGTAACGCAGTTCCCACAGTTCCTTACGGACAGCATTTGCCTCCTCATCTTCGCCTGCAGCAATAGACTGGTCAAGAAACATCTTTCTTTTCATCGGATCATGCTCTCTGTAATAAAGAGCAATTATTGGTGTGTCTGTCATATATTTATCCTTTCCGGTTACTTTATCTGTAACTGTTTGCTACCTTTATCTTACAATCCAAAAATTTACTTTCATGGCTCTTCATAGGTAAGCTCTGTTTCTGCCAGAGACAGTGCCTCTTCAATAACCTGATCCATATCCATATAGCGATACATGCCAAGTCTTCCGCCAAAGATCACATTCTTCTCTTCCAGTGCGCGACGTTCATATTTGTCAAACAGTTCACTGTTCTTCGGGTCATTGACCGGATAGTACGGCTCTTTGCCTTTCTCCCATGCTGCCGGATATTCTCTGGTGATCACAGTCTTTGGCTGTGTACCAAATTCAAAATGTTTATGCTCGATGATCCTTGTATACGGAACTTCATAATCTGTATAATTGACAACCGCATTGCCCTGATAATTTCCCATATCCAGCACTTCTGTCTCAAATTTCAGTGATCTGTATTCCAGTTCTCCGTAACAATAGTCATAAAATTCATCGATCATACCTGTAAAGAGTACTTTGTCTGCCTGTGCAGTCAGTTCTTCTCTGTTTGCAAAGAAATCTGTATTCAGACATACCTGTACACCCTCCAGAAGTTTCTTCACAATACGTGTATATCCACCTTTGGGGATTCCCTGATAAGGATCTTTGAAATAGTTATTATCATAAGTATAACGCAAAGGCAGTCTTTTTATGATAAATGCCGGCAGATCTTTACACTCCCTGCCCCACTGCTTCCTTGTATATCCCTCTACCAGCTTCTCATATACGTCCTGTCCAACCAGTGCAAGCGCCTGTTCCTCCAGGTTCTTCGGATGGGTAATGTGCATTCTTGCGATCTGTTCCTGTATCTTCGCTTTTGCCTCTGCAGGAGTACGTACTCCCCAGAGCTGATGGAAGGTATTCATATTAAACGGCAGATTATATAACTCATCCTTATAGACTGCGATCGGTGAATTTACAAAATGATTAAATTCTGCAAACTGATTGATATAATCCCACACCTGTTTTCTGGAAGTATGGAAGATATGTGCACCGTATCTGTGTACCTGGATCCCCTCTACTTCTTCTGTGTAAATATTACCGCCGATATGACCTCTCTTATCGATCACAAGGCATGTTTTCCCCCGTCTTGTGGCCTCATGTGCAAATACTGCACCAAAAAGGCCGGCTCCTACTATCAGATAATCATATTTCTTCATGTGCGACACCTTCTTCTTGTAATAATCAAGCGGATAAAATCGTCCGCTTCGCTACGCAGCTCTACACCGAATAACTGCTCCGCAGTTTATCAGGTTAAAAAAGCAGTAACGCTTTTTGCGCTACTGCCATTATAACAAATTCATCCGAAAATGGATAGTCTTTCTATTCTATTATTTTCCTGCCACTTTATCAAACACATCTGTGATTTCTTTGGATGGTGCTTTCGTAGCCAGACTGAAGATAATGATCATCACAAGGCTGACAGCAAAACCTACAGCCAGAGAATAAAGTCCTGTATAAGAACCAAGAGTCTGTCCTGCCGCAAGCGGTATATAGTCCCAGACGATAACTGTCAGACCACCGGAAACAATACCTGCAACTGCACCTGTAAGGTTTGTTCTTCTCCAGAACAGTGACATTACCACAGTCGGACCAAACGCTGCACCAAGACCGGCCCATGCATTGGATACCAGTCCCATGATACTGCTGTTCGGATTCCACGCGATCACAAATGCGAGAACAGATACCACGATAACCGTAAGTCTTGCAACTGCAAGAATTTCCTTTGAGTCTGCATCCTTCTTAATGAACTGATGATATAAATCCTCAGATGCTGCGGACGCTGTTACCAGAAGCTGTGAATCCGCTGTGGACATAATTGCCGCAAGAATACCGCAGAGGAAGATTCCTCCGATAAACGGAAGTCCCAGATGACTGGAAAACAGTTTATTGATCATCTCGATAAATACACTCTCTGAGGAAGATGCACCATTTCACCAAGTACAGTCGGAAGCAGATATGCACGACCTATAATACCGATAAAGCACGCTGCTGTCAGAGAAAGGATATCCCACACGATTGCGATCGCACTGGATTTTTTTAATTCTTTCTCACTCTTTACAGCCATGAAACGGGTAAGGATGTGAGGCATGCCACAGTATCCAAGTCCCCATGCAAGCTGGGAAAAGATTTCAACAAATGTATATGGGCGCTCTCCGTTCTCAAAAGGATTCAGGAAAGCTGCTGCTCCACCCGGTGCTCCGCTCTGTGTCAGAAGATCACTCAGACTTCCGCTCAGTGTCAGATATGCAACCAGCGGAACGATCAGAAGACCGATCAGCATCAGTGTTCCCTGTACAAAGTCAGTTACGCATACAGCCATAAATCCCCCCATAAATGTATAACAGAGGATAACTGCTGCACCAATTGCCAGAGCTATATGATAATCAATTCCAAATACTGTGTTAAAAAGTTTACCGCCTGCTGCCAGTGCAGAAGCTGTATAAACCAGGAAAAAGATTACGATCACGATGGATGAAAGCAATAACAGGATTCTCTTCTTATCCTGAAATCTGTTCTCAAAAAATGCCGGGATTGTAAGGGAATTGTTTGCTGCGATCGTATATTTACGAAGTCTGTGTGAAATACACACCCAGTTTAATACAGTTCCGATGAACAGACCTACAGCAATCCAGATCTGTCCTGTTCCCAGTGAATAAATTGCTCCCGGAAGTCCCATTAAGAGCCATCCGCTCATATCTGATGCCTGTGCTGAAAGAGCAGCTACCCATGCATTCAGTCCACGTCCGCCCAGAAAATAATCTTCCGAGCTGCTTGTTTTTTTCATATAAACCACACCAATGACTATCATAAGTAACAGATAGGCAACAAATGCGGACAATATGACCATTGTTGTACCACTCAAATTTACTCCTCCTTTTTCTCTTTTTTCATATCACTCTGGATTTGCAAAGTATGTTCTGTTTCCTTCACATATTTATCCAAAACAGAATACAGTCATTTTATATACTGCAAAAAGTAACCGAGTACCACTTCTGTACCCGGTTACTTTACCACATTACCTTAGCATCACGCAAGTGTATTTCTTGTTTTTCGACATTTTTCCGCCATTTTATGGAATTATTACTGTTACCGTCCGGCAAAGACCTTCACAGTAACTGTTTTATATTTTTACACCCAAACAGGTACTCTGTCAATCAGAAATTTATCTGTTCCTGTCTGCCGGCCTGTTTACATTCTCTTTTTGCTGTATGTTTTCTGCCTGTCAGGGTTTTATCTTTTTTCAGATAAACATTCTTAATATAGGAAATCAGTACCTCTTCCCCATGATCATTAAGTATCCGCAGCAGTCCCTCCAGATCTCTCTTTGTCTTCGGATGGATAAACCACAGTTTTTCCTTACCTTTCAGATAATAGTCCAGAGGCTGATGCTGATCATACTTATCCCCCAGATAATTTCTGGAAGCACTGATCCTGTCCATCACCATTTCCGCAATATATTTACGGGGCATGGGCACACCATTGATGATATGCTCATCTCCCGGTGCATAATCTACCCAGTACTCAAAATGATGTTTGTTGCGCCCTTTATGATGAAGCCAGGATTTTGATATTCCTGTATCTTCTCTTTCTGCATTGTTGGGACTTCTGTCTCCCTGATAGTATTTACATCCAACCAGAAATTCCACAGGTGCATATTTGGACAGGTCATGAAGCAGTCCCTGTTTATACATACCAGCCCGGAAACAGTAATGCATAACCAACAGCTTATGTCTGGTTATTGTTTTAAAGTGCAGCCACGGATGCATCTTTCTTCTCCTCCTCTACAGCCATCAGCACCACGATCGTACGCGGTGTGACCTTCAGCTTTTTACTATAAGTTTCCTGTTCCTGCTCTAGGAAACCATTCTCTTTCACAGCACTGGTATCAATCACTTTCTTCCATTTTCTGTATCCTGCCAGATTAGGAAGCGCAAAAATACGATCTTCCCAGTGAAAGTTATATGCAACATATATGGAAGCATCCTCGCTGCCGTCTGCCCGGTGCGCATAGGCGCCACAATACATAATTCCAAGCAGTCTGGATGTGTTCTCAGAATTCATATACCATGCGCGTTCTCCATGAAGGGAAACATCCGGCAGTCCCCTGGTCTGATAATCCACTCCGTACATTTCTCCCGGAACATGAAGAATCGGATGTTCTTTCCGGAAAGCAATGGCATTCTTTACAAACTGAAACAGGGATTCATTTTTCTTCAGTGCTTTCCAGTCAATCCATCCAACCTGATTATCCTGACAATAGGCATTATTATTTCCGTTCTGTGAATTTCCAAACTCATCCCCGCCATAGATCATAGGAACACCCTGACTGAGCAGCACCATAAGAAAAGCATTTCTGATCTGACGTTCTCTCATCTGTCTGATCTGCAGCTTTCTGCTTGGCCCTTCCACGCCACAGTTCCAGGAATAATTATAACTGCTGCCATCGTGATTATTCTCCTGATTTGCTTCATTATGTCTGTAATTATAGGTCACCATATCATTCATGGTAAAGCCATCCTGACAGGCCATATAATTAATGACTGCATAGGTATTTGGATTCCTTCTGATATGGTAAGCAGCCGCTGAGACCATATCCTCGTCACTTTTCAGAAAACGGCGCATATCCTGCAAAAATCCCGGATTATACTGTGCAATACATTTGTCTTCCGGTTTCTTCTTTTTCCGGATCTGACTCTCATCAAAATCGTGAAACATCAGCCGGGTATCACTTAAAACCCCGTCATGCATCAGCAATTTGGCAGAAACTCCCTCACCCAATACATGAAATCCGTCTACATGATAGTAAAGCTTCCAGAACTGCAATGCCCTGAGTGCTGTCACAGGATTACATTCTCGTGAAAAATACATTTCCATGATACAGGCAATTCCGGCCTGATGCAGTTTTTTAATGAATGTTTTAAACTCTTTCTCCGGATCATCTGTTGCACAGTAAGATCTCTTGGGTGCAAAATAATAGCCATACATATATCCCCAGAAATTAACACGTCCCTGTGTATGCTTCTCAGATACCATTTTCTCAAATTCAGAATTCTTACAGGTACCGCTTTCCATAAATTCATATGCAGGCATCAGTTCAATTGTATTGATACCAAGCTCTTTCCAGTACGGGATCATTTCCTCCAGTGCCTGAAAAGTTCCCTTTGTACCGGTTATCGTCCGATTCGCTTTTGTATATCCGCGCACATGCAGTTTATAAAGGATCATTTCGTGATATGGAATAGCCGGATTTTTGTCGTTCTCCCAGTCAAAAACTTCTTTTTTAAGAAATCCTCCCCTGACTTTGTGCGGATTCGTACTCACCTCTGCACCAAAGTGTTCCCGTCCCAGAATCCTGTACGCACAGGGATCAGTATACACCTTTCCATTTATCAGAAAATTGTACTCGTACTCTTTCAGATTAAAATCCGGAATATACATTGCATATACATTTCCGGTTCTGTTTTCTTCTGTAAAAGGAATCTCCACATAAGGTTTTGCTGATCTCTTTTTGTAGAGAATCAGAGATGCTCTGCTGTCTTCCGGTACCTCAACTGCAAAGTTACAGCCATCTGCCAACGGATTTGCACCAGGCACAAGAGCCAGCCCCTTTTCTGTTTTCATCTTTCTGCTCTCAGCCATCTCTTTCTCTCCTTCATATTTTTTCTTGTTGCTCATTACACTTTTCAGAAACACTATACAACGCTATAATGTAATCTGAAGTTCTACCGGACAATGATCGGAACCCATAATTTCAGAATGGATTTCTGCGCCTTCAAGCTTATCCTTCAACTGTGGAGACGTGATAAAATAGTCAATTCTCCACCCTGCATTCTTCTCTCTTGCTTTAAATCTGTAAGACCACCAGGAATATCTACCCTCTACATCCGGATAAAAATAACGGAATGTATCGATAAATCCACTCTCCAGCACCTTACCAAAGCATGCTCTCTCTTCATCTGTAAATCCGGCATTTTTCCGGTTGGTCTTAGGATTCTTCAGGTCGATCTCCTGATGTGCCACATTGAAATCCCCGCAGCAGATCACAGGCTTACTTTCCTGCAATTTCAACAAGTATGCCAGAAAATCCTCTTCCCAGTGCATACGGTATTCCAGTCTGCGCAGTTCACTCTGGGAATTTGGTGTATATACAGTCACCAGATAAAATTTTTCATATTCCAGGGTGATCACACGTCCTTCTTTGTCATGTTCCTCAATTCCAATTCCATACGCCACAGACAGTGGCTCTTTCTTTGTAAAAACAGCAGTTCCGGAATATCCCCGTCTGTTGGCATAATTCCAATACTGATAATATCCCGGAAGTTCCAGTTTCACCTGCCCCTGCTGGCATTTCGTTTCCTGCAGGCAGAAAATATCCGCATCAAGTGCTGCAAAGCTCTCTTCAAACCCTTTGCCAATGCATGCACGTATACCATTTACATTCCATGAGATTAATTTCATAATCAACTGATCCCCTTTGTTTTCTTATTAGCCCTGTTCAGCATTTGCTAACGATTCTCCCCTGAACACTTCTGGTCTATTATAGCACGTTTCATGACTGTAAAAAACCTCTTTTTCTCCGGTTTCTGCTCATTGCATTTTTTTCCGGTTTCTGCTACAATGAACTGACATCAGATAAACATAGTCCCTGATAAATAAGAAAGAATGAGGAATATAAAATGAGTGACGAATTTACAGCTGGCGGATGTAACCCGAGTGACTGCGCTTCCTGCGGTGGTGGATGCAGTTCGGTCGGCGGATGCGATCCTATTGAAAACCACAAGACAATCACCCTTACCATGGAAGACGATACAGAGGTAGAATGTGCGATCCTCACCGTTTTCCCGGTAGATGCGAAGGAATATATCGCACTTCTCCCACTTGATGAGAACGGTCAGAATGAAAGCGGCGAGGTTTATCTCTACACATTTGCCCGTACTGAGAGCGGTGATCCGATGCTTTCCAACATCGAAAGCGATGAAGAATATGCAAAAGCCGCAGTTGCTTTTGACACAGTTCTCCAGAATGCAAAAGATTCTATGGATAAGATTGACTGATCTGTTAAAGAATTTCATATGTAAGACTAAAATAAGAACCATCATCATTTCATAAAATGTGTGATGGTTCTTATTTTTATCTTATAGCAATTCCATAAAATAATGCAATCAAGACAGTTCAGCAGAGTGCGAAGGACAAGGAATATACCTGCAGGCGTGCTGACACACGGCAAAGATATCTGACACAGGACTTCACGCTATGATGGACTGGATTGTTTGCAGTAAATATAAGAGGATTACTATACAGAATTTCGTCGCAAACTGCCATAAATACTACTATGAATAAAGGTTATATATCATAAACACTGCGCACTTTCAGTCCATCCGGCTTTCCATCGAGTATCTTCACTCTGTATTCTCCTGCATTCATGTCAAAATAATTATCTTCAAGAATCAGATCATCATTCTCATTCCGGATTTCCACACTCTTTGCATATGCTTCTGCCTTAACAACTATCTCATCTCCGTCTACGCGCACAACCAGTCCGGGATTCAGATAGTGAAAGTATTTCGGATAGGAAAAAATCACAGTTCCCTGAGAAATAATCTGATCATTTTCCCATGCCTCATAACTTACATATTCATTAAAACAGTCAATCTGGGGAAGTTCGACCTTATCCATCCATACAGCAGACAATGCCGGTACTTCCAGCCACTGTTCTTCCTCCCTCAGAATTGTGGCATCTTTCTTTCGCACTGCCCATTTCACCAGAACCCTGTGAGCATCCAGCGTTTCATTGGTCACATTCAGACGGATGGATTTTTCAAATTCAAAATGCTGACGGTTCATATCCGCTTCCACTGTCATCCAGCTCTGTTCTTCACAGGAAAGCATTACAGGCGCAAAGAATCTCTTCGCATAATAATGAAGCGCTTTCCAGCGTCCGTAATAATCAATGGATGACCAGGAAATAACCGGCCAACAGTCATTTAACTGCCAGTAGATTGCACCCATACAACGTCCCCGGTTTCTGCGGTAATGCTCGACTCCATATCGGATTCCATCTGCCTGGAGAAGCTGAGATGCATAAACAAAATCGCTGAAGTTCTCAGGATAACGGTATGCTGCCTGCATGTATTTGGCAATTTTTCCATTTCCTCCGTAATTTCTCTGATGTTTCTCCATCACATAAGAAAATGGATTCAATTCTTTCGGATCATCTGTTACTGTTTCAAGCGTTTTTACAGACGGGAATGACTGAAAACCAAACTCAGATGCATATCTGAAGAAATATTTACGATATTCTGAAAATGGCTTATTGCCATGCCATACTTCCCAATAATGCACATCTCCACGGTTCGGATCATTGGGTTCATCAAAGGAACCGCCTGATGACGGGCTTGCAGGCCAGTAGAAGGTATCCGGGTCGTATTCGCTGAGAACTTCCGGAATAATGCGCTCATACATAAACAGATAATCTCTCATTTCTGTCGGCTTTGTCACCCAGGTGCCCTGCTTTACAAACATTTCCATCTCATTGTTTCCGCACCACAGGGCAAGGGATGCATGATGACGGAGGCGTTTGATATTATCAATAAATTCCTGACGGATATTTGCCTCAAACTCCGGTGTCAATTCATAGACAGAGCATGCAAACATAAAGTCCTGCCATACCATCAGCCCAGTTCATCACAGAGATCAAAGAACCAGTCCTCAGGATAATAGCCGCCGCCCCAGACACGTACTGTATTAAAGTTCGCTCTCTTGCACTGAAGAAGTAATTCTCTGGTACGTTCTCTGGATGTTCTCTGCAGAAGATTGTCCTCAGGGATATAGTCAGCACCCATGGCAAGACTGATAACCGTTTACTTCATGAGCAAAGCTCTCGCCCCACTGGTCTTTCTCTCTATGCATGGTCAGCGCACGGAGACCGATTTTTCTGCACCAGGTGTCTACAATCTTATCTCCGGCTTTCAGGTCTACCTGCACCTGATATAACGGCTGTTCTCCCAGTCCATTTGGCCACCAGAGCTGCGGATTTTCAATCTCCATTTCATCCGGACAGTCATCCCATATGGTTTTTGTTCCATTCGGTGCAGTTACAGTCACCTGATATTCCAGTGCCTGTGCACCTTCATACCCATCTGCTTCGCTCTCTTCCTCATCAACAGTCTCCACATCTACTTCCGGAACCAGCAGGACTTTGCCATCCTTATGTACCTGACGGATATACACGCTGTCCAGTCTGGCAGTTTCAATTCCCAGAAGTGTTACAGGACGGAAGATACCTCCATCCGGCAGACATGCACCCCAGTCCCAGCCGCACATATAGTGAGCTTTGCGCAGATGCATAAAACCCTCAATTGTGTCTTCATTTCCCCTGTTTTTATATTTCTTAAATGCCTCTGCCATGAACTTCAACGGAGAGCGAATGATAACGCGTAAGGTATTTTTGCCGTTTTCAAGCAGCTCTCCTACCGGGAATTCCCAGATTCTGTGCATGTTATCAACTTTTCCAAGACAACATCCATTCAGATAGATGTCCGCAATCGTATCAATCCCGTCAAATCTCAGGATCACTTCCTGACAATCTTTAAACTGCGCTTCTTCATAATTAAATACCGTTCTGTATTCATAATCCTCCTCCATCAGTGCTTTCGCCTGATATTCATTATCCCCAAAGAACGGATCCGGCATCTTTCCGGTCTTAAGAAGTGCCGCATAAATATCCCCCGGAATCTGTGCCGGAATCCAGTCCAGTTGTCTGATATTGCACAACTGCCAGTTTTCATGAAGCTGTAATTTTATCATTTGTCTTATCCCTCTTTGATTATTTTTTACATATGTTTGCATTCAATTATATTATATAATATCATACTGCCCTTTTCTAAATCAACTCTGCAAAAGAAATCATTACTGTTCACTCCGTTCACAGTAACAGGAAATCTTTTGCTTGACATTCCCGGAAATTCTATGCACAATAAAGGGAACAGAAACTATGATGTATGGAGTATATAGAAATGAAAGAAAAGTTATATACCATTCCACTTAATGATGCGGTAAATGCCAGTGACGAGTGTCCTTTCTGTTTTATTGAGCGGGAACTGGAGCAGAACTCGCTGGATTTTGTACTGGGTAACAGTTCTTCTTATATGGAAAGTGACATCCGGGATCAGACGGATAAGGCGGGATTTTGCAGGGTACATATGAAGAAAATGTTTGATTATGGGAATACTCTTGGGAATGCATTGATTCTTCAGACTCATTATCATAAACTTCGGGAAGAGATGAGAAAGCAGTTTGATTCTTTTTCACCCGGAAAATCCTCGGTCCTCGCGCGTTTCCGCCTTTCAGATTCCAGCGCAGATAAGAATCCGATTGCTACATGGACTGCTTTTAAGGATTGCAGCTGTTTTATCTGTCAGAATATTGAGGATACATTTAAACGGTATATGGAAACTTTTTTCTGGCTGTATCGGCAGGATAATGAATTTAAAAATAAAATTCTGCGCAGTAAAGGCTTCTGTCTGCATCACTTCGGGATTCTGTGCAACGGTGCAGATAAATATCTGAATGATAAAGAAAAGGCTGAGTTTTATCCTGCCATGTTCAGGCTGATGGATGAAAACTTCCAGCGTATGGAAGAAGATCTGGTATGGCTGTCAGATAAGTTTGATTACAGAAATAAGGATGCTGACTGGAAAAACTCCAAAGATGCGCTCCAGCGTGGAATGCAGAAACTTCGCAGCGGATACCCGGCAGATCCGGTGCATAAGGCAAAATAAAAAATTCTCTCTTAACATTTATGAACCAATATACTTCATGATCATTTGTTAAGAGAGATTTATTACATTACAACTCCATCAATTTCTATATCAGCATCCACATCCTGAGTATAGTCGATATCTTCATATCGGAATCCAAACATATGATAGAAATCTTCCCAGTAACCATCAATATCGCAATATTCCTTTACAGTGTCTGTAGTAACAGCTTTCCAGCATTTTTTTACTTCTTCCTGAATCTCCGGCGTCAGTTCGTAATCATCCATACGAATGAAACCATTCTCATCTGTCTGGAAGCCTGTTGGTGTGTAGAGTTTCTGTGTAAATAGTCTGGCAATCTGCTGAATGCAGTTTTCATGATTTCCGGCTTTCTTCATTACTTTATAGAGGATTGCAAAATACAGCGGCACAACCGGAATTGCTGCACTTGCCTGAGTTACAAGACCTTTATTTACTGATATTACCGCACAGACATCCGGGTGTGCCTGGTTGATCTCAGACATTGTTTTCTGTAAATGCTGTTTGGCAGTTCCGATGGTTCCGTGATAGTAAATTGGATAAGTAAGTTCCGGTCCGATATAGGAATATGCTACGGTTACTGCATTCTCAGTCAGTACATCTGCTGCTTTCAGCGCATCAATCCAGTCTGCCCAGTCTTCGCCGCCCATAACTTTGACTGTGTTTAAAACCTCTTCTTCAGTAGCCGGTTCTACTGTTTTCTCTGTAATCTCATTGTTTCGCAGATCAAGACTCTTTTCTGTGAAAGCCTCACCTGTAGTCTTCAGGCAGGAGGACCAGATTTTTCCTTCAGAATCTGTACGTCTTGGCGCTGCCAGACTGTAAACTACCAGATCCACCTTTCCCAGATCTTTTTTGATCAGCTCAATTGCTTTATCTTTTATTTCTTTTGAAAAAGCATCTCCGTTGACAGTCTTGGCATAGGCACCTTTTTCTGCTGCCAGGCGATGAAATTCCGCAGTGTTGTACCATCCCGGTGTCGCTGTTCTTCTGCCATTTGCCTGACGTTCAAACATAATCCCAAGGGTGTCCGCACCACAGTTTTCCAGTGCGCAGATTCGTGATGCGAGGCCGTAGCCTGTAGAACATCCGATGATCAGTGCTTTTTTTGTTCCGTTTACCATTCCCTGTTTACAGGCGTAATCTGCCTGATTGCGCACACTCTCTGCACATCCCTGCGGATGTGCGGTTGTGCAGATATATTCTCTTACTTTTGGCTCGATGATCATAACTTTTCTCCCTGAATTTATTTCTTTGCCTGATATTTTTTAGTCAAGCGGATAAAATCATCCGCTTCGTTACTTGTTCATAATCGAATAACTGTTCCGCAGTATATACGCTTGAATTGTATGTATTGCAAATATTTTGAATCTCAAAATATTATAGCAAAGAAAAAGCAGAACGTAAAGTAAAAATCTCAGATTCATCCCTATGTTCTACTTTTTTTACATTCTGGCTCTGATTTCATCTATAAACTTTGTGAAATATGCTCCGCCAGAACATTACATTTCTTTTTCTCACTATTTCGCAGTAGTACTTCCAAATCCTCCGTTACGGATTTCTGTAGCATCATCATCTACTGTGATTCCATACTCTACAAAGATTCCCTGCATGAATCCTGTATCTGCCGGGATTGTCAGAGTTTTGTTTTCATTGGAATCATTTGTGATCTTTGAGAAAATATGCCCTTCGTTATCTGAATAGAAATAATCACTGTCAATAATACCAACGGTGTTGTTGAGCTGAAGACGGTATTTGAACCCAAGTCCGCTTCTCGGATAACATTTCAGCACCCATTCCGGCTGCATTTCTACCGGATGCCTGTAGGAATCTTCACTGTCTCACCCGGTTTCAGAGTAAATTCAGCAGGTGCAAAGAAATCATAGCCTGCGCTGCCTGCTGTTGCCCGCTTTGGCAGACGGATGGCTTCGTATACTTTCTCTGCTTCTTCCTGAGACTGTGCAAACGTATCCATCCAGTCTGCTGTAAAGCGTTCTTTACTTACTTTGTGAAATTTTGCGATTCGTTTCATCTGTTTTTCCTCCTGTCTGGTCATGCAAAGCTAACACACCTGCTTCGCAGTACACTCATAGCTGAATATTTGGTTACTGTTCACACACCACTATCCCGCGAGGTGTTGGCATGAATATGCCAAAATCCCGAGACATACGAGCAAAATTCCATTGCCGCAGGCAATCTGGAATGAATTTTGGCTACGTTACTGTAAACGGAGTGAACAGTAACAATATTTGTGATCATCACTGACTGATTCAGTAAAAAAGCAGTTCAGGTACACCTGACGTATACTTGAACTGCCTGTATATTTCTTATTTATGCAATACGACTTTTCCTTCATGAAGAGTTTTGGGAACATCGATCACTCTCTGATTGCTGGAACCTTTCCATTTAAGGGAAAGTTCTTTCTTGTCCACCTCAAATTCACCGTCTACGCAGACATCCAGATAACGCACAATCTCTTCTTTGCAGATCTCCTCCCAGAGGAAACCTGTATAAAGCCAGATTGTTTTGCCAGGATATCTCCTTCTGATCTCCTTCGCAAAGGCTGTTACCTCAGTGATATTTGCCGGGTGCAGTGGATCTCCACCTGAAAAGGTAATTCCGCTCACATAATCCTTATCCAGTTCCGCAAAAATCTCCTTGCGTTCTGCCTCACCGAAAGGCAGTCCGCCGTTTGGATCCCAGGTGACAGGATTCTGGCACTCCGGACAGCAGTGATTGCATCCTGCCACCCAGAGCACTACACGAAGTCCGTCGCCATTAAGCATATCGTCCTTGGTAATATTGTGATATCTCATAATTTTTACGCTTCTTCCGGTACATCCTTCATGCTGAAGCTGATTCTTCCCATCTTGTCTTTGCCAAGGCAGACAACCTTAACTTTATCACCAAGTGTGAGAACATCCTCAACACGATTGATTCTTTCTTTACAGATCTTGGAAATGTGTACCATTCCCTCTTTACCCGGTGCAAATTCAACGAATGCACCAAACTCTTTGATGCTGACAACTTTACCTGTAAAGATCTGTCCTGCTTCAAAATCAGTTGCAATGATCTTAACCATGTTAGCTGCCTCATCCATGCTCTTCTGATCAACTCCACAGATAGATACCGCACCTTCGTCTGTGATATCGATCTTAACACCTGTACGCTCGATGATCGTATTGATAGTCTTTCCTCTCTGACCTACAACATCACCGATCTTCTGAGGATCGATCTGGATCTGAATGATCTTCGGAGCATATTCGCCTACAGATGTACGTGGAGCTGCAATACATTTCTCCATAACTTCTGTCAGGATATATTCTCTTGCTTCTTTTGTACGTCTGATTGCTTCTTCTACGATCGGTCTTGTCAGTCCATGGATCTTGATATCCATCTGGATTGCTGTGATACCGTCATGAGTTCCGGCTACCTTGAAGTCCATATCTCCGAAGAAGTCTTCAAGTCCCTGGATATCTGTGAGAACAATGTAATCATCATCTGTATCGCCTGTTACCAGGCCACAGGAAATACCTGCTACCGGTTTTTGATCGGTACACCGGCTGCCATCAGAGACATTGTGGATGCACAGATACTTGCCTGAGAAGTAGAACCATTGGATTCAAATGTCTCAGATACAGTACGGATCGCATATGGGAATTCCTCTTCGCTTGGAAGTACAGGAACTAATGCTCTCTCAGCAAGTGCACCATGTCCGATCTCACGACGTCCCGGTCCTCTGGATGGTTTTGTCTCACCTACAGAGTAGGACGGGAAATTGTAGTGATGCATATATCTCTTTGAAGTTTCAAATTCGTCAAGTCCGTCAAGCTTCTGTGCTTCTGCAAGAGGAGCCAGAGTTGTGATGGTACAGATCTGTGTCTGTCCACGTGTGAACATAGCAGAACCATGTACTCTGGGGATAATATCTGTCTCTGCTGCCAGAGGACGGATCTGAGTAATGGCACGACCATCAGGACGTTTGTGGTCTTTTAAGATCATCTTGCGGACAGTCTTCTTCTGGTACTGATATACAGCCTCGCCCAGAACTGCAAGCCACTCTTCCTTGTCAGCAAAAGCTTCTTTCAGTTTCTCTGTTACCTGACGGATATTTTCTTCTCTTGTCTGTTTATCGTCAGAGAATACGGCAACTTCCATTTCTGCCGGAGGTACGATTTCTTTGATCGCTGCGAAGAGTTCTTCCGGAACTGCACATGATTCGTAGCTGTGTTTCGGTTTTCCGCATTCTTCTACGATCTTATCGATAAATTTGATGATCTCCTGGTTTACTTCATGAGCTTTATAGATAGCTTCGATCATCTTGTCTTCCGGAACTTCTTTTGCGCCGGCTTCGATCATGATTACTTTCTCTCTTGTGGAAGCTACTGTAAGCTGAAGGTCAGATACATCTTTCTGTGCCATGGTAGGGTTGATGATATATTCACCATTGATCAGACCAACCTGTGTGGTTGCACATGGACCGTCAAAGGGGATATCGGAAATGCAGGTTGCAATAGCAGAACCCAGCATAGCCGGAATCTCCGGATTACATTCCGGATCAACAGACATAACCATGTTTACCAATGTTACATCATTTCTGTAATCCTTTGGGAACAGAGGACGCATCGGTCTGTCGATCACGCGGGAAGTAAGGATTGCATGCTCGCTTGCTTTTCCCTCTCTCTTGTTAAATCCTCCCGGGATTTTGCCTACTGCATACATTTTCTCTTCATATTCAACACTTAACGGGAAGAAATCGATTCCTTCTCTTGGCTCTTTAGATGCTGTTGCTGTAGATAATACTGTAGTATCACCATAATGCATTAATGCTGCACCGTTTGCCTGTTTTGCAACGCGGTTGATATCTACTGTCAAGGTTCTTCCGGCTAATTCCATGGAATAACTTTTGTACATATGTTCATTCTCCTTTTTTCATATTCTGGTTATTATTTTTTCAAATCTTTCTGTGAATTTTTGCCTTCCCCCAATCAGGACAGATATTCCTGTATCAGACGGCAATTTTCAAATTTACATGGTATTACAATGTCACATTAAAACAGGAGTCCGAAACAACTGAAAAAACTACTTTTTCAGTTATTTTGCAAAATAATCTTTTCAGTAGTCTCGGAAATAACTCCTGCTGCGTTTCATAGTTTCTGAATACGCATTGCATACACATTAAAACAACAATTCCACTTGCATAAAAAGGGAGGCGGATGGAAATCCGCCCCCTTCCGCATACTAAAAGGCTATTATTTTCTTAAGCCTAATTTTTCAATCAGTGCACGGTATCTTTCGATGTCTGTTTTCTTCAGGTAAGCTAACAGTCCACGTCTCTGACCTACCATTTTCAGAAGACCACGTCTGGAGTGATGATCTTTATGGTTGCTCTGTAAATGCTCTGTAAGTTCCTGAATTCTTGCTGTAAGAACTGCTACCTGTACTTCCGGTGATCCTGTATCGCCTTCAGTTCTTGCATATTCTTTCATGATCGCTGCTTTCTTTTCTTTTGAAATCATTGTGATTTCCTCCTGTATTCTATAATTATTATTGATTGACCGCCACACATTAAGAGATGGTCGGAGCATCCGGTCCCTGAACATGGGCTAAATTCACCTTGGTTAGTATAGCACATTGATTCTGGCGTGTAAACCTCTTTTTTACAAAGTTTCAAAATATTCCTGTCCCTTCACAGCATCCCTCTCCAGCTGTGCCTTCAGTGCCTCCAGCGAAGAAAACTTCTGTTCAGGTCTGAGGAATTTTTTGAAATCCACCTTGCAGTATTCCCCATACAGATCTTCATTGCAGTCAAACAGATATGTTTCCACACCAATAAACTTCTCGCCGCCAACAGTAGGCTTATGACCTACATTGGTAATTCCCTGATAACTTCTGTCTCTGAAATGGGATACTGTGATATAAACCCCGTTTGGAGGCATCAGTTTCTCTACCGGAGGGATCAGGTTGGTGGTCGGAAGCAGATATTTATGTCCCATTCCACGTCCATGTTCAACGATTCCTTCTACTGAGAAATCTGTTCCCATAAGGAAACGGAATTTTTCCATATTCCCTCTGTTCAGTTCTTCCCTGACAAAGGTACTACTAATCTTACGGCGTCCGTCCATTTCTTTTGGCAGGACTTCCGTATGAAATCCATATTTCTTTCCGAACTCTTTGAGCATGGCAGGAGTTCCTTTCCGCTCATAGCCAAAACGGAAATCCTCTCCAACTGCCACATAGGAAACCTGCAGATCTCCTATCAGTATTTCTTTTATAAAATTCTCTGCTTTCATGTGCCGTATTTTCTCTGTGAGCGGACATTCCAACAGTATATCCACTCCCATTTCTTCCAATATACGACATCTCTCTTCCTTTGTGAGGATTGTTCTTGAGGCAGTTCCAAGCGCAAGTACAACCGCCTGTGCACCTTCCTGTTTCTGCTCAATAATTTTCTCAACCAGTTTCTGATGTCCGCGGTGTATGCCGTCAAACTTCCCAAGTGTTACCGCACTGTGTGAAATTCTGGGAAAATCATTCTCAATCCTTAAATATTCCATCATGTCTCCTAAAACATTTTTACAGGGAAATACCTGTTTCTTTTCTCGTCCCACTGGTAAACTCCGGCAAAACTGCCTTCACTGCTGCACATACGGATCCATCCTTTTTTCTCCTGTGCATCAACCAGTGCCTGTACAAGAGGATTTCCATTAGCCAGAAGTCTGTCCCCTTCTTTTGTACAGCATACCCTTGGATACTCTGCAAGAATCTCCTCAATACCGAGGATTTTACTCTCTATGGTTCCTTCCTGCACTGCCTCTTCTGTCTGCGCCAGGGTAATGGCATCATCCAGTGTAAATCTGCCCACCTTTGTCCGCAAAAGACTTTCCATGGCAGCTCCACAGCCCAGCTTTTCCCCTATATCATGGCACAGAGTACGGATATAGGTTCCCTTGCTGCAGGTCACACGAAAACGCACCAGCGGAAAACTGATATCCAGAATTTCTATCTCATAAAAATGTACAGGTCTTGGTTTACGCTCCACAGTCTTGCCCTCTCTGGCAAGTTCATAGAGTTTCTTTCCATTGACTTTCAGTGCTGAATACATTGGCGGCACCTGCATATAGTCTCCCACAAAAGAACTGACCACTGTGCAAAGCTCTTCTTCTGTAACGGAAAGCTCTGTAGTCTGTGAGAGAACAGTTCCGCTCATATCCTGGGTATCCGTAACAACACCCAGACGCATCACTGCCTCATAGGTTTTCTCTTTATCTGTGATCATATCCACCAGACGGGTTGCTTTTCCCAGAGCCACCGGGAGCACTCCTTCTGCATCCGGATCAAGAGTTCCGGTATGTCCGATTTTCTTCATATGAAGGATTCCCCGAAGCTTTGCCACCACATCATGAGAAGTGAATCCTTTTTCCTTACGGATTACAATTACTCCATCCATCAGACTTCCTGCTCCTGAAACTGTTTGCAGATCTGTTCTGTCACATTGTTGATCACATCATACACAGAACCCTGAAGATCACATCCTGCTGCTCTCATATGACCGCCGCCGCCAAAATATACTGCAATCTTACTTACATCCACATTTCCGTTGGAACGCAGGGAAACTTTGAAAGACTGAGTTTCCACTTCATAGATAAACATGGCAACTTCCACTCCCGCTGTAAGACGAAGCTGACTGACGATACCATCCAGATCCTTGCCATCCACACCATAGAACTCCATGTCTCTTTTTTTAAGATATCCGATAATACATTTTCCATCCAGAAGCAGGATACTCTCAGCAAGGACACGCCCCATTACCTGATTCTGCACATAAGTTTTCTGATAGAAAGATTCATCAATGATCTTACTGAAATTGAATCCTGTCTTCATCAGTTCCCCGGCAATACGCATGGTCTCCGGTGAAGTTGAAGAGTACTGAAATACCCCTGTGTCATGAACCATTCCCGTATAGATCGGCACTGCAATGGTACGGACCACTTTCTCAGGATCAAAAAGCCCATAGAGAACTTCACAGGCAGAGCTTACCTCTCCCCTGATATGATTCACCTGTGCAAATCCAGAGTTACTGATATGATGATCAATACATGCTGTTCTTTTTGCAGTGTCAAAGTATGGACCTGCAATGGCAAGTCTGTCTCTTGCACTTACATCACAGGTAACAAAAAGGTCATACTCTTTGTCACCGTCCAACTCTGTTTTAATCTCATCCATACAGTCAATATGTCCGAAAACAGGTTTGGGATTATCCAGGTACACATCTGCCTGAATTTCCGGATAATAGGTTTTTACATATAAATATAACGCCATACAGGAACCAACGCAGTCACCATCCGGACGGATATGTCCGCCGATTCCCATTGTTTTCACACCTTCCAGTATTTCCGCAATATTTTCCATGTTCTCATCCTCTTTTAATTCTCATCCTGCTCCTCATCCTGTCTGTGGGAGTTGCTGTCTTTCTTGGTAACATCATCAATAAGCTTTGACATATTTACACCATACTCAATAGATTCGTCCAAGATAAAACGGATCTCCGGTGTATTTCTCAGGTTTAAATTACGCGCCAGCTGGCGTCTGATGTAGCCTTCTGCACTGTTCAGACCTTTGATCGTCGCTTCCTTTGCTTCTTTTTCACCCAGCACACTGATATATGCTCTGCAGGTTTTCAGATCAGGAGCCACTTCTACAGCCATGACAGAAGTCATCGGATGAATACGCGGGTCCTTGATCTCGTTGCGGATAATGGTGCTGAGTTCCTTCTGGACTTCCCCATTGATCCGGGTATTCTTAATACTGTTTTTTCTCATTTTAAGTTTTACTCCTATATATCCGGCAATTCTGTCAAATACTGTGAGCAATCCGGATCATCGACTATCCTGATCACATTATTTTCTGAATTACCACAATCAAGTCAAGGTGCGCACCACACTGTACCTGACACTATGAATCGCGCACCCTACCTTTATAAACCATTACTATCTCGGTACTTCTACCATGATATAAGCTTCTACTTTATCTTCCTCTTTCACATCGTTAAATCCGTCAAATACAAGGCCACATTCGTATCCTGCCTTAACTTCCTTAACATCGTCTTTGAATCTCTTCAGGGATGCAAGCTCACCTTCAAATATCTGCTCGCCTTCTCTGGAAATACGAACCTTGCAGTTTCTCTGGAAGATACCATCCAGAATATAGCTTCCTGCAATCGTACCAATACCGGATGCCTTGAACAGCTGACGCACTTCCGCATGACCGATAACTTTCTCCTCAAATATAGGATCAAGCATACCCTTCATGGCAGCTTCTACATCTTCGATTGCCTGATAAATAACTCTATACAGACGAAGATCTACACCTTCCTGCTCAGCAAGCTGTTTTGCGGTTGCATCCGGACGGACATTAAAGCCGATAATGATCGCATTTGATGTAGCCGCAAGACTTACGTCAGACTCATTGATCGCACCAACACCGCCATGGATCACCTTTACAACCACTTCTTCGTTGGAAAGTTTGGTCAGACTCTGTTTTACAGCTTCCACAGATCCCTGTACATCTGCTTTGACAATGAGCGGAAGTTCCTTCAGATCGCTTGCCTGAATCTGATCAAAGAGATTATCCAGAGATAATTTGCCCTTAGTCTCCTCAAGAAGACGGTTCTTGTTCTCAGATACAAATGCACCTGCAAAGTTCTTGGCTTCCTTATCACTGTCAAATGCAAGAAGAATTTCACCTGCATTCGGCACATCACCAAGTCCCAGGATTTCTACAGGAGTAGAAGGACCTGCTTCTTTAATCCTGCGTCCCTTATCATCCATCATGGCACGAACCTTACCATTGCATGCTCCTGCTGCAATAAAGTCTCCCACATGAAGAGTACCTTTCTGGACAAGGATCGTGGCAACCGGACCTTTACCTTTATCAAGCTGAGCCTCGATTACAAGACCTCTTGCGGAACGGTTCGGATTTGCCTTTAATTCACATACCTCGGCTGTAAGAAGGATCATCTCAAGAAGAGTATCGATTCCCTCTCCTGTATGTGCGGATACAGGAACAAAAATCGTACTTCCGCCCCAGTCTTCCGGGATCAGTTCATATTCAGAAAGTTCCTGTTTTACACGCTCAATATTAGCACTTGGCTTATCAATCTTGTTGATTGCAACTATGATCTCAACGCCTGCCGCCTTCGCATGGCTGATAGCCTCTACTGTCTGAGGCATCACACCATCATCAGCTGCTACAACCAGAACTGCGATATCTGTGGAGTTGGCACCACGCATACGCATAGCTGTGAAAGCTTCATGTCCAGGTGTATCCAGGAATGTGATCTTCTGTCCGCCAACCTCTACTACAGAAGCACCGATGTGCTGTGTGATACCGCCGGCTTCTCCACGTGTTACATTTGTCTTACGGATTGCATCCAGAAGAGATGTTTTACCATGGTCAACGTGCCCCATAACACAGACTACAGGTGGTCTTGAAACCATATCTTTTTCGTCTTCTTCATCCTCTTTGAGGAGTTCTTCGATAACGTCTACCTTCTCTTCCGGTTCTGCGATGATATCATATTCCAGAGCAATCTCCTGAGCTTTCTCAAAATCGATCTCATGGTTTACGGTAACCATCATACCCTGCATAAAGAGCTTCTTCACAATTACTGACGGCTGCATTTTCATAGCTTCTGCCAGTTCGCGGATCGTCATCTTCTCCGGAAGTGTGATTTCCTTAACCTCAGGTTTCTTCTCTTCCTGTTTTGGCTGCGGAGCCGGTTTCTGCAGAGCTTTCGGGATTCTGGAATTCTTATTGAATCCACCCTGATTTGGTCTGCGTCCGCCACTCTGTGTCTTATCAAAATCTTTTTTCTTGTTTTTGTTCTCTCTGTCTCTTTCTCTCTTGCTGTCTTTGGAAGTCTTTGTCAGTTCCGGTGCAAATGCCATATCGTCATTCTTTCTTGTATTCTGGCGCTGTCCCTGACGTCCCTGACTGCCGCCGAAGCGTCCGTCACGTCCTTCACTTCTGTTTCCGTCCGGACGACCCTGGCCATTGCCCTGCGGTCTTCCTCCCTGACGGTTTCCATCTCCCTGTGGTCTTCCCTGTCCGAAACGTCCTCCCTGACGATTTCCATCGCCCTGGAATCTTCCGCCCGGACGGCCCTGACCATCGCCCTGGGATCTTCCCTGGCCGAAACGTCCTCCCTGGCGGTTATCTCCCTGGGATCTTCCCTCGCCCTGAGGTCTTCCCTGACGGTTTCCTTCGCCCTGGTTTCTTCCCTGGCCAAAACGTCCTCCCTGGCGGTTATCTCCCTGGGATCTTCCTTCACCCTGAGGTCTTCCCTGACGGTTCTGTCCGTCCGGTCTTCTGTTGCCTGTACCTGGGCGGTCATTATTATTTCTTCTTGGTCTGTCACCGTCTGTTCTTGAACTGTCGGAATTTCTTCCTTCTGCATTTCTTGGTGAACCTGTTCTCTCGCCTTCAGCTTTCACAGGTTTCTTTCTTGTTTTTCCTCCGTCACTTGCATTCTGTGCATGAAAAACGCGGATAATATTTTTTTTCTTTTAGGTGTTTCAGTTTTATCTCCTTCTAATTTTGCTGTTACAACCTTTTCTTCTGTCTTGGGAGTCTCCAATTTCGCAATATGCTCCTTTCCCCTGTTATTATTGTCTTTTCTGAATCTATTCTTTACTTCCGAAACCGCAGGCTCATCCACCATACTCATATGGCTTCTCACATCAACGCCTTTTGATTTCAGAAACTCGATTACTTCTCTGTTCTGTCGTCCAAGCTCTCTGGCCAGCTCATGTACTCTTAATTTTGACAATCGCTATACCTCCTTCATGATTGCTTTCGCAAAGTTCTCATCCTGGACAGCCAGACAGGCGCGGTACTCCTTTCCCATTGCTCTGCCTAAGCTCTCTTTATCTGAGAAGAAGAAAATCGGAACTTCATAAAAACTGCACATATTCCTGAATTTCTTCTTTGTATTCTCGGAGGCATCCTCAGCAACGATCACAAGCAGTCCTTTTCCGGTCTTTACAGATTTCTCTGTGGAAAATTCTCCGCTTACGGTCTTGCCTGCTTTGGTAGCCAGCCCTATCAGCGACAGTACTCTGTTATTTTTCAATATCTTCCAGCTCCTTCTTAAGTCGTTCGTATACCTCATCCGGAACCGCAGTTTTCAGTGAACGCTCAAGTCCATGATTTTTAATCGCTTTATCCAGACATTCTCTGGAAAGACACAGATATGCGCCTCTGCCGTTTTTCTTACCGGTAGTATCAAGCACGATCTCATCTTCTGTAGTCTTAAGAACTCTGAGCATCTCTTTCTTGCTTTTCATTTCCCTGCAGCCGGTACACTGGCGCATGGGAATCTTATTCTTCGTCTTCATTCTCTCCTGCTTCCTGAGCCTGTGGCTCTTCTTCTACAGGAACTTCCTCTGAAACTTCTTCTGCTTCGGTTTCTTCTGTCAGGGAATCTTCTGCTGAAGTTTCCTCTGCTGATGCCTCAGCTGCATCTTCTGCAGTCTCGTCATCATCATAATCATAGAAATCACCGGCTTCTTTTGCCTGAGTCTCACTCTTGATGTCAATCTTAAATCCTGTAAGTCTTGCAGCAAGACGTGCATTCTGACCTTCTTTACCGATTGCAAGGGACAGCTGATAATCAGGAACAACTACCAGAGCTGTCTTCTCATCAGGATCTGCCATAACTGCGATAACCTTTGCAGGGCTCAATGCATTCTCGATCAGGATCGCAGGATTCTCATCCCAGTTGATGATATCGATCTTCTCACCGCGAAGTTCCTCAACTACTGCATTGACACGTGCACCGTTCATACCTACGCATGCACCAACTGCATCTACATCCGGATCGTTGCTCCATACAGCGATCTTTGTACGGGAACCGGCCTCACGTGCGATGCTCTTGATCTCAACAGTTCCGTCTTTTACTTCTGCAACTTCTGACTCAAAGAGACGTTTCACAAGTCCCGGATGAGTTCTGGATACCAGAATACGAGGTCCCTTCGGGGTATCCTTGACTTCAAGAATATACACCTTTATTCTCTCTGTCGGCTGGAAGGTTTCCCCTTTCACCTGTTCATTCTCACTTAATACTGCATCTGCCTTACCAAGATTGATGCTTACATTCTTGCCCATCACACGCTGTACAATACCGGTTACTACTTCTTTTTCTTTTCCATAGTATTCATCATACAGCACTTTACGTTCTTCCTCACGGATTTTCTGCAGGATAACGTTCTTTGCATTCTGTGTCGCAATACGTCCGAATTCCTTAGACTGGATCGGAACCTGTATCATGCCTCCGATCTCAGCTCTTGATGTGATCTTCAAAGCATCTGCCAGAGAAATCTCCATTGCAGGATCCTCTACGTATTCTACGATACTTCTGTCTGCATACACTGAAAAATCGCAGGTTTCCGGATTAATAGTTACATGTACATTGTCAGCTTTTCCAAAATGGTTTTTGCAGGCCTGGATCAGAGACTGCTCAATTGCCTCAAGCAAGTATCTTTGCTGATACTCTTTTCCTTTTCAAGGATATCCAGTGCCTCCTTTAACTCTCTGCTCATTTTTTTCTTATCCTCCCGAATTAACTAAAACTCTATTGCGAGGCGTATCAGGCTGTGTCTTTCTTATCAAAAACACGCTCGGTTCCATCCTCATCGATTGTCACACTGTTACTATCATATGCGGTCAAAATCCCGCAGAACTCTTTTTGCTTCTCGATTGGCCGATAGGTACGGATTTCCACCAGTTTTCCCATGTTTCTCTCAAAGTCTTTGTCTTTCTTCAGCGGTCTGTCCAGTCCCGGTGAACTGATCTCCATGATATAACTGTCTTCAATAAAATCATTCTCATCCAGTTTGTCACTGAAAGCTCTGCTGACTGTCTCACAGTCATTTACTGTAATTCCGCCTGGTTTGTCAATGTATCCTCTCAGATACCAGTTTCCTGCTTCCTTTACATATTCTACATCAACCAGTTCAAAGCCGTTAAGTTCTACGATCGGTGCCAGAAGTTCCTCTGCGCGCTTTTCATACTCTTCCCGTCTGCTCATTTTCCCACCTGCCTTTCCATGCAACAAATAAGAGTGGCTCACGCCCACTCCTTTGTCAACAAGTTCTAATTTAGATGTATTGTAACACCAATTTCCGGCAATTGCAAGGCTTTTCCTGCAAAAACCTTGATTTTAGCGGATTTGTTGGTTTTATATACGTGGTTTTGTTCCTTTACTGTCCCGTTTGGACAGTTTTATCCTGTTGAGAACATAGGGTTTATCATGATAAGTAATGGTATATTCCTGGCGGCTTTCCAGAAGATATGCATGATCCAGCTTATCTCCTTCTGCCAGTTTCATTCCACGTACCCCGATAGATGTTTTCTTCATAGCAGAAATATCCTGTTTCTGAAATCTTAAGAAATATCCGCCTTCACTCTGGAATACCACCTGTTCCATTTCATCCGCAGAACCCACAAAGATCAGAGAATCCTCTTCAGCAAGTTTCGTAGACACGATCGTTCTCTTCGCCACATCAAACTCTGCACCACTCACCAGCTTGCACATGGATGCAGCAGTGACAAACAGAAGTGTATTTTCTTTTACAGATGCCAGTGGTGCTACATAGAGCATACGTTCCTGTGCACTGTCATAATTGCTCAGATTATCCGCCGGTGTCCCCTTATCCCTGAAACGAACCAGCGGAATATCTGCCACCTTGATACTGTGCATCTTTCCATTATCTGTAAAGATACAGATCTTATCTGTATTCATACAGTTAAACACATATTTGTTCTCTGCATTGGCAGCTTCTTTATTTCTCTCATATGCAGACTTATCAATGGTCCGCATATATCCGAAGCGGTCCATGAGGAAGGTGACTTCCATCTCCTCCATCTTCTTTTCCTCATAGACAACTTCTTCTGCATTCTCGATCACTGTGCGGCGTTTCGTACCGTATTCTTTCTTGATCTGATCCAGTTCTTTCATGATCACTTCTGCCATGGAATCATAATTATTCAGGATATCTTCATAAATGGCAATGTTCTTCATTGTTTCTGCATAGTCTGCCTGAAGTGCCTCGATCTCCAGACCGATCAGTTTGTACAGACGCATATCCAGGATCGCAGCTGCCTGTTTTTCTGAGAAATGCAGCTTCTGCGCAGCTTTCTCGCTTGATTTGCTCTTGAACCTGATTCCTTCTGTCACACCGTCAACCAGGCATTTCTTTACCTGTTCTCTGTTCTTGCTTCCTCGCAGGATCTCGATGATCAGGTCGATCACATCACATGCCTTGATCAGACCTTCCTGGATTTCTTTCTTCTCCTGCTCTTTATTCAGAAGTGTGGTGTACTTTCTGGTCGTGACATCGAATACGAAATCTACGTGATGCTCGATCACCTGCTTCAGACTCAGAGTCTCCGGTCTGCCATCCGCAACTGCCAGCATATTCACGCCAAAAGTATCTTCCAGCTTTGTCTTCTTATAGAGCATATTTGTAAGATTCTCTACATCTGCGTCACGCTTCAGGTCAAGAACAATACGGATTCCCTCTTTGGAAGACTGGTTGGAAATATCCACGATATCTGTTGCCTTCTTGTTTTCCACAAGAGACGCAATATCATTCAGGAATTTTCCGATATTTGCACCGATCATTGTGTAAGGAATCTCCGTGATCACAAGCTGCTGTCTGCCGCCTTTGAGCTTCACTGTCTCCACCTTACCTCTGACACGGAGCTTCCCTGTTCCTGTCTCATAAATCCTGAGCAGGTCATCTTTATTTACTACCAGACCACCTGTCGGAAAGTCCGGTCCCTTGAGATAGCGCATCAGCCCTTTGACGCTGATGTCGTTATTCTTCATATATGCTTTTACAGCATCTACCACTTCACCCAGATTGTGAGGTGGAATACTGGTTGCCATACCGACTGCAATACCGTCTGCTCCGTTTACCAGCAGATTCGGGATTCTGACAGGAAGTACCACCGGTTCCTTCTCTGTCTCATCAAAGTTCGGCATAAAATCTACCACATTCTTATCCAGATCTTCGAGGAAAACATCCTGTGTCAGTTTCTCCAGTCTGGCTTCTGTATATCGCATGGCAGCTGCACCGTCGCCCTCGATGGAACCGAAGTTTCCATGTCCGTCGACCAATGTTTTGCCTTTCTTAAAATCCTGAGCCATTACCACAAGCGCTTCGTAGATAGAACTGTCACCGTGGGGGTGATATTTACCCATGGTATCCCCTACGATACGGGCACATTTTCTGTATGGCCTGTCATAACGGATGCCCAGTTCATACATATCATACAGGGTTCTTCTCTGTACAGGCTTCAATCCGTCACGCACATCCGGCAGGGCTCTGGAGATAATAACACTCATGGCATAATCTATATAGGATTTCTGCATGACCTCCGCATAGTCGGTGGGAATCACATTCTCCTGTTTTGTTTCCATTTAATTTCTTTCCTCCATCTCAGACACATATCCATGTATCTGTCTTAATTTCCACATAACACTCCGGCGAAATCAGATATCCAGCTCTGCATCCTGTGCATGCTCATAGATAAATTTCTTTCTCGGCGGGACATCGCTTCCCATCAGAATCTCCGTCACGCTTGATGCAAGTCTCGCATCTTCAATCTCCACCCGCTTCATCATTCTAGTTTCCGGATTCAGAGTCGTCTCCCCAGAGCTGCTCCGCATCCATCTCGCCCAGACCTTTATATCTCTGAAGAGTAAAGCTTCCCGGTTTATGGGCACGTCTGTATCTCTCCAGTGCCTTATCATCGTACAGGTATTCCTCCTGCCCCTTCTTAGGCATGACTTTATATAATGGCGGCATGGCAATATACACATGTCCCTCAGTGATCAGATCCGGCATGAAACGGTAGAATAAAGTCAGGAGCAGTGTGGAAATATGCGCCCCATCCACATCGGCATCAGCATGATCACAATCTTGTCGTAACGAAGCTTCGTAATATCAAAGTCATTTCCGTATCCTTCGGAGAATCCACATCCAAATGCATTGATCATGGTCTTGATCTCCGCATTGGCAAGCACTTTATCAATGGTTGCTTTCTCCACATTCAAGATCTTGCCTCTGATAGGAAGGATTGCCTGATAATTACGGTTACGGGCAGTCTTTGCGGAACCTCCCGCAGAATCTCCCTCTACGATAAAGATCTCACACTGGAAGGATCCTTCTTCTCGCAGTTTGCCAGCTTTCCGTTAGAATCAAAGGAATATTTCTGCTTTGTCAGAAGATTCGTCTTCGCCCTCTCCTCTGTTTTACGAATCTTTGCTGCTTTCTCTGCGCAGGAAGGATGGTCTTAAGAGTCTCCAGATTTCTGTCAAAATAAAGTACCATCTGCTCTCCTACAACCTTTCCGGTTGCGCGTGATGCATCCTGATTATCCAGCTTTGTCTTGGTCTGTCCCTCGAAACGAGGTTCCGGATGCTTGATGGAAACAACTGCTGTCATTCCGTTACGGATATCTGCACCTGTGAAGTTCGGATCCTTGTCTTTAAGAACACCAATCTCTCTCGCATAAGTATTCATGACTGTAGTAAATGTAGTCTTAAATCCGGTCAGATGAGTACCGCCCTCTGCATTGTAAATGTTATTACAGAAGCCCAGTACATTCTCACGAAATTCATTGGTAAACTGGAATGCCACCTCTACCTGAATGCCGTCTGCTTCCCCTTTCAGGTAAACCGGATCATGCAGGACTTCTGCACTGTGGTTCAGATCCTTGATAAATCCAATGATACCGTCCGGCTCATGATAGGTAATATCCTCGACCTCTGCACCTCTTTTATCCTCAAAATGAATGGTCAGTTCCGGATTCAGATATGCAGTCTCATGAAGTCTGCTCTTTACTTCTGTTGCAGAAAATCTTGTCTTTTCAAAAATCTCCGGGTCTGGCAGGAAATTAATACTGGTCCCTGTCTGTCTGGTCCTTCCCAGTTTAGGCAAAAGTCCATCTTCCAGTTCCAGAGTGGGGATTCCCCTCTCATAATGATCATGATGTACATATCCGTCACGGCTGATCTTAATATCAAGATATGTAGACAGAGCATTGACAACAGAAGAACCTACTCCGTGAAGCCCTCCGCTTGTCTTGTAAGCGGAATTGTCAAATTTACCGCCTGCATGAAGTGTAGTAAATACCAGTCTCTCTGCCGATACTCCTTTCTCGTGCATGTCTACCGGGATTCCTCGTCCGTTGTCTGTTACTGTACAGGAACCATCTTTCTCCAGAACTACATGGATCAGACTGCAGTATCCTGCCAGATGTTCATCTACTGCGTTATCTACAATCTCATAAATGAGATGATTTAATCCTTTTCGTGAAACACTTCCGATGTACATTCCCGGACGCTTACGAACCGCCTCCAGACCTTCCAGGACAGAGATGCTCCCTGCATCATAGGTGTTTTTCTTTGCCATGTCTGTTACATTTCCTTTCTTTCTATCAACCGGATTGCTTACTGTAAATCCGGGAATGATTTTTTGCATTGCAAACACTTGTTCGTATTATAACCCAGTTTTATTCTTTTTCAAGTGCGAACTTTCCCTTGTCAACGGAATAAAACACAAAAAATAATCAGAACCGAAATTCTGATCCTTTTCTGACTGTAAGCCTGTTCTGTTATAATTTGAGTGCATTTATCTTATCATTGGTTTTTTCAGCTGTCAACTGTTTCATTTGCCTACAAGGCTGTTTGGCATTATCTTTACAGTAGAAATATCTGTAAGAAACAGAAGCTATTTCTTTGTCTTGATTTTCTTAATTGCGGAGTATGGACTGCAAACTCTGGATTTAAGGAAGAACAAGAAAATAATCGCCCAAAATGGACTTGATAAATAGCCATAGATGCTGTATAGTAAAAAATGTAAACGATAATCTATACTTTCTTATAAATGATTTTTCAGGCAATATCTGCCACTGATTCCAAAGATAAAAATACATAATTTTAAAGAAATTAAGTGTTCAATAAAACTCGTCAAAATGTTATAATATAAGTACAAAAAGGAGTGTTATATGAATAATACGATTTTTGATGATGTATTCCGTACAATGATTGAGAAGATGCCATACCTGGCAGTGCCGCTGATCAATGAGGTATTCCATACATCATACCCGGAAGATGTGAAGATCACACAGCTTCGCAATGAACATCAGCAGGAGGATGGAGAGATCATTACAGACTCCTGTCTGCTGATTGGAAGGAAAATGTACCATATCGAGTGTCAGAGTACAGACGACATGACAATGGTAATAAGGATGATCGAATATGATTTTGCAATTGGCATAGAACATGCAGAGAAGCAGGGACGCAGATACCGGATAGAATTTCCAAAGTCCTGCGTACTGTTTCTGAGAAGTTCGGAGAATACACCGGATTATCTGGAAACAGATGTAGTTTTTCCGGATGGAAATACATATTTATATTCCATACCTGCTATAAAAATGGCTGATTATACAAAAGACAGCATCTTTGAAAAAAACCTGTTAATGCTGTTGCCATTTTATATTATGAGATACGAGAAAAAAGGACATGATTTTAATAACAATCCGGAATTATTCCAGATGCTTTTAAACGAATATGAAGAGATCAGGGTAAATCTGGAAAAGGAACTGACGGAGACAGGTAAATCGGAACTGTATACAGATTTGACAAAGCTAATTGTAAAGATTGCGGATTATATCTTCCGTAAGGAAGAAGATGTCCGGAAAGGAATAGGTGATATTATGGGAGGAAAAGTTCTGGAACTGGAATCTGAAAGACTTAAAGCTGAGGGACGTACAGAAGGAGAAGCAATCGGGCAGATTCAGGGAGAAACTCGACTTGGAAGCCTGATTACTCGATTACTTCAGGAGAAGAGAACTGAAGAAATCCCGATTGTATCAACAGACGCCAAAAGACGTGAGCAGTTATATAAAGAATACAATCTCTAAGAAAAATGGCAGGAGAAAAGGCAGATACCTTTCCTCCTGTTGTCGTCATATATGTTTTATTTTTGATTTTTATTGGCAAATTACAAGTTGATTTTTCAGGCAGATTTCATTCAAAATCCTGTAAGAAACAGAAGCTATTTCTTTGTCTTGAATTTCTTCATTGTGGAGTATGGACTGTAAACTCTGGATTTGTCTTTGGATGTTTGGTTCCATGCCCGTATGGTCACATACCAGGTACCCTTCTTTACGTTTGTAAAGGTTACAGTTACGGTATTTTTGCCTTCTGTACGTTTCAGATATTTCTTAACCGGATATTTCTCACCTGCGGAGGTTTTGTATTTGTTTCCGAGCAGGATTTCATAACCTGTGGCATTTTTGCATTTTGTGTAAGTGACAGTCACGGTGTTTCCTTTTACAGTGATATTCCTGATCTTTGGCTGCTGTGGTGTGACAACAGTGATCTTGATCTTCTTGATCTTTGTCCAGGAACCATAGACCTTATTGCCCTGTGCATCCAGAACCCAGCTTCGGGCTGCCACATACCAGGTACCTTTTGCCAGATATCTGAAAGATGCCTGTGGCTTGCCGGTTGAGGAAACTGTCTGGCTGAATTTGCCGGTCTGGAGCATATTTGATTTCTTACTGATCACGAAGTCATACCCCTGAGCACCTGCACATCCTTTGGAAAGTTTGACAGTTAATTTATTTCTGTCAATGGAGTGGCTGGAAATCTTTGTATTGGCAGGACGCAGGTATGCACCGTTTTCATCTGTGATACTTCCGTCTGTGTGAATGACTCTTCCATTGAGAGATTCTGTACCAAATGCTATGAAATAATCCTGTCCTTTGGAAAGGGTAAAGTCAGCATATGGAATACTGCGCTCAAATGCACCGCCTACCGTTACAGTCTGGATGCACTGCAGAACCCCATTCTCAACATCATACCAGAACAGATTTGCCATAAGTCCTGCACAGGAAGCATCTGCCTTTACGGAAAGCACAGCCGGGAAATCGAAAGCTCCGCTTCTTCCAAGATGGAAACCGAAATCATTCTGGTTTGTGGAGATCAGGCTGTATAACGCTGCCGGGATATATTCTGCTGTGTTTGTAACAGAAAGATCTATATCCGCAGGTGTTTCTGCTGTAATGGAAGTACCGTTGATCTTCCAAATGAAACCATTCTCCATATCAAGGTTCAGGGAAATATCTTTGCCTTTTATTTCGGATAAAACAGTGGCAGGAAGTACCTTGGCACCATTCAGGGTAATGGAAATGGTATCTTTTTCTTTGGAAGCCCTGATCAGATCGTTGACAGCATCCCAGCCTTTCTTCTGGAAACTTCCCTCAATATAAGGTTCCCCGTCACCAAGTTTTCCAAGGGTTTTTGTATCCTGATGTTTGCACCACTTACAGGTGTAAGTTATGATTCCGTCAGTTTCAGCAGTTGGCTCTGTAGTGATAACGCCGTTGTCATAGTCATGGCCGTATGCGGAAATCGTATAACCATAGGAAAGTGTTTCATTACAGTCTGTGCAGTAGGTATCTCCACTGTATCCGCTGGAAGTGCAGGATGGAGAGGAGTAGTAACGTTCTGCGGTATGTGGGTGTGTACATGCTTTTCTGGTGATTTCAAATTCAACAGATTTATTTACATAATTGTCAGCATCTGTACCAGCGTAAACTGCGGTGGCACAGATAGGTATCCCTACTTCTAATGCTTTTGATTTATCAGTATCTTTCCATATCCAGTTTTCAGGAAGAATAGTGGTGATATCGCCGACTTTCTTACATAACCATGAAACAGGTATTGTAGTATCGGTTGGCTTGCTTGAAGGTGCTTGTGCTTTTGAAATGACAAATTCCCATTCTGGTGATGCAGATATATTTTGGGCTGAATTGTAGTATTCACCTGCATTCACATCAATCTTAAAAGTATAAGTACCTGCATCTGTGGGGCTGTTTTCGAGTGGAGTTTTATCTCCTTTTTTAAAATACTTTACTTTAGTAATTTTACCATGACCGGTGACATCATCTTTCCATTCAATATATTTCCTAATATCAACAGGGGTATCTTTAGTATATATAAAATTGTGATACGTATAATCAAATTGGTCAGCAGTAGGAGTTGTTTGGATACGTACAAATTGTTCTTTTACCTGATTGAAAGAATACTGCCTTTTTTCGGTTCCAACAGTTACATTATAAGCGTCATTATTTTCTTTTTTAATTAACCAGACGTACAGATTACCATCTTTTTTAGAATCAGGAAAAATATGATCACTTGGATTCCAGGATCTACTATCTATCTTTACTGGTAAAGAATGTTCATTTTTGATAATACAACAATAAACTCTTGTTGAGTTGCCATTACGGGGGGGATACTTAATGCCTGGCATACGATCAGAATATGCCTTTACGGATCCACCGCTAATGGTAATGTTACTGCCGGTGCTCCCTTGACCCCCGCCAATTCCGGCACCAAAAATAGAAGTAGCCTTTACGGATCCACCTCTAATGGTAATG
>ENA-OQCS01000059-OQCS01000059.1-human-gut-metagenome-genome-assembly--contig:-NODE-59-length-46222-cov-4.782297_pt1 | contig 46222 bp, 69 predicted proteins | sample MGYA00242757_ERZ504575 | MGnify/ENA primary metagenome ERZ504575 (study PRJEB26092, sample SAMD00036297) | human gut metagenome | host: Homo sapiens | study: EMG produced TPA metagenomics assembly of... | reverse complement strand
CCTTCTGCCATTCTCTACGTTGGCAATAAAGCTCTGTCCACATGAAAGAAGTTGAGCTAATTCTTTCTGTTGTGATTCCTTTTTCTTTCCTAAGTCTTTTTAAATCAATCATTTATTGACTTTTTAAAATATAACATGATAATATTCCTCGAAATTATTACTAAAATATTACGGGATTTATTTGGTAATATTACCAATGTTACATATATTTGCAACGTAATAAAAGTAATAACACCACAAATATAGGCAAAATAACCTATAGGAGTGATAATATTTCAAATAAAAATGAGCGAATTAACAGAAAAAGACTATCCTACTTTTACGCAAATGTATAAGAATTTGCCCGAAAGAAGTAGTATCAAAGCTCCTAAAACTGAATTTGTAGAAAAGGTGGCTAAGATTACTAAGAAGTCCGTAAAAACCGTGCGGTGTTGGATCGCTGGAACACAAAAGCCGGATGCGTTGGCGCAATCTGTTTTAGAGAAAGAGTTTAAAGTTCCTGCCAAATATTTATTCCCTGAAGCATCGTAATATGAAACCTATCGAATTTTACACCACACCAGAAGGCGAAGTTACTATGCGTCCTTTAGGTGAAGCGGAAAGGCAACTTAGAGAAAGTGATACTGAGTTTATCCAGGCTTTCTTGGAAATACTGAGAGAATTTTATACTGAGGCTTATACGGCTTTAATGGAAATTTACTCAAAGAGTTCTGAAAATAAGCGTTACCGTGATTTTTTGGCTGTACGGAGATTTATAAAGTGCAACTTTGGTCTATACGATAATGTGATAGATATTGATGAGAACTGGAATTTCCGTTTTGAATTTGTCGGGTGTCCTCTACGTGGCGAGTGTAAAAGCGATAAGATCATTTGCGCCCCCAAATTTAATTCAAAGCTATCGGATAGACAGCTTGAAGTGATGAGGCTGCTTTATGAAGGCAAATCAGATTCAGAAATAGCAGACAAATTATTTATCTCTTTGAATACCGTTAATAATCACCGAAAAAACAGTTTTAGAAAAGTCGGTGTACACTCGTTCCCTGAGTTTATGCGGTATGCTATGCAAAACAACTTATTCAAATAACAATAATGCAACATTAATATGAGTTCGGACACGTTTTTAAATTTGGTTGGTTGCTCCATATTCGGTGCTTTAGGGGTTACTTGCCTGGTATGTGCTATTGCGTTCTCAGCTTCGCACCAACTTCTATTTACGGCTATGTGCTTCCTGATGTTCTATGTACTTTATACAGATAACCAGTACAATACAGAAAGCGTACAGCACTATTTCAGAAAAATGTTGAGGGCTAAAAGATTACGGAAAAGGAAATGTAGATAATGGGTATTGTACTGGAGCTATACGAGCTTAAAAATCTCTGTAAAGATATGGCTGAGCTTGGAGCTGCCAATTACGCAAAAATGGTATTTCCGGCAAAAGATCTTATTTCCCAAAGGGAGGCTTATAAATCATTCGGTGAGGCTCGTGTAAAACGGTGGGTACGCCAGCAACTTGTACACCCTACAAGGAATGGGGCAGAGAAACGCTCCAAAATACTATACTCCAGAGCTGAATTATTAACTATCGAAAAGACAGAGAAAATAGACACTTATATAAACAAATTATGAAAGAAGTATTCTTAAAGAAATTGATCCTAAAGAATTTCAAGAAAATTCAAGATCTAACAGTAGAGTTTACAGATAAAAATACCTTTATCTGTGGTGGAAATGGCACAGGAAAGACAACGCTTCAAGATGCGTTCTTGTGGCTGTTATTTGGGAAGGACAGCACGAATAGGCTGATACCAACTTTAACATTAAAACGTTGGGAGAAGATGGAAAACCAATCTTACACCTTGTACATAGCGTAACTGGTGTATTGTCTATCAATGGTAGAGATGTTGAACTGCAACGTAACTATGTTGAAAAATGGGGAAGTGGTGTAAACGCTGGTGTCCTTCAAAACCATGCTACAGAGTTTTATTTGAATGGTGTAAAACTCAAAACGAAAAAGGAGTATGATGCGGAAGTAGCAGCGATCTTGCCGGAAGATGTTTTTAGAATGATTACTAACCCGTTATATTTCCCGACCATGAAGGCGCAAGATCAGAAAGCTATGTTGCTTGAAATGGCTGGTAACGTTACGAATGAGGAAGTAGCCAATATCAATCCAAAGTTTCAAGAGCTGATTAGTCTTATTTCAGGCAGAACCTTAGAGCAATTAGCAAAAGAAATAGCCTCTAAGAAATCAGCTATCAAAGATGAGTTAAAGGGTATTCCTGGTAGAATTGATTCGGTACGTGATGCAATGCCTGAAAGTGAGGACTGGACGGTTTTGGAGAAGGAAATAGCCGACAAAAAAGAGAAAATTAAAGATATTGATAGCCAGTTAGCCGATAAAAGCAAACAGATGGAAGCAGAGTTCAAAGCCAAATCTGAGTTGCAAAAGCAAATCGGGAACAAAAAACTTGCCAAGTCGCAAAGAGAAAATGAGATAAGACAAAATGCCAATAAATCCTACCATGACGTACTGGATAATATTTCAAAGCTGGAATATCAAGTTAAAAGCAAGGATGCTGAAATATCCCGTAAACAAGAGGATCATTCTCGTATCAAAGCTACTATCGAAGCTCTAAATAATGATTTGGAAGTATTGAGAGGTAAGTTCTATGCCATAGATGCGGAAACGTTACAGTACCCGGAAGGGGCTTTTATTTGCCCGACTTGTAAAAGAGAGTTGGAGGTAGAAGATATTCAAGCCAAGCAACAAGAATTACAGGACAACTTTAATCTCAACAAGGCAAACCGACTGAAAGCAGTGCAAAATGAAGGCAAGGAAAAAGCTGCAAAAGTTGAAGAGCTTAAAAAGCAGTGTTCAATTATTCAAGCTGCTATAACTCAGTTGAGTAACGAGAAAGAAATATTGGTGCATAATATCAATGAATGTAAAGGGAATATGCCGGAAGAACAAGATACACAAAAGTTCATTCTTTCCGATCCTACCTGGCTTTCTCTCAGTAATGAAATCGTAGATCTTGAAAACCAGTTAAAGGCAGAAGCCAAACCTATAGACACAACAGAGTTGAAAGAAGCTAAGGCTACTCTTTCTGAGGCTATAGATGAGCTGAATAAGAAGCTGGGTAAACGTGATACTATAGAACGTTCCAATAAAGTTATTGAGGATCTGGAGGATAGAAGAGATAAAAACAATGAAGCTCTGGCAGAACAAGAACGTTTGGAGTTTTTGGTACAAGACTTCCAGAAAGAAAAAGACAACAAGTTGATGGAACGTATTAACGGAATGTTCTCTTTGGTTAAGTTCTCGTTTATTAGCGAAAAGTTGAATGGGAATGAGGCTATAACCTGCTTTTGCTCTGTAGATGGTGTGCCGTTTGCCGATGTAAACAATGCTTCAAAAATCAATGCTGGGCTGGATATAATAAACGCTATATGTCGATCTGTAGGTATCACAGCACCCATTTTCATTGATAATCGGGAAAGTGTGAACGATCTTATACCTACCATGTCGCAAGTAATAAACCTCGTGGTTAGCAAAGATAAATCTTTGATGATACGTGTTGCCGGAAATGGAACAATGGAAGAATACAAACAACTTTAAATAATAATTTTATGACACAAGAAAATTCAAGTGGTACACAAGTAGTTAGTACCCAATCAACGAAAATGCCAGCACAGGCAAAAAAAATAGATGTGCTGAAAACTATGCTTAACGCTCCTTCTGTAATGGAACAATTTAAAAATGCGCTTTCTAAGAATGCTTCCACATTTGTTGCTTCCATTATTGATCTATACAACTCGGATTCAAATTTACAATTATGCGAGCCGAAAGCGGTTGTAGCGGAATGTCTGAAAGCTGCTGTTTTGAAGTTGCCAATCAATAAGGCTTTGGGGTACGCTTTCATTATCCCCTTCAATAATAGCAAAAAAGTAGATGATTTGGACGAAAAAGGTAAGCCCAAAATAGGCTCAGACGGTAAGCCTATCCAAAAGTATATCAAGGTTATGGAGCCAACGTTTCAACTGGGGTACAAGGGTTATATTCAGCTTGCGGAAAGATCCAACCAATACCGTACCATTAACGCAGATGTCGTTTTTGATGGTGAAGTTCGTAAAGTGAACAAACTTACTGGCGAGATCGCTTTTGACGGAGAAAAGAAGTCTGATAAGATCATAGGTTACTTCTGCTATTTTGAATTGCTTAACGGCTTCTCTAAGACGTTGTACATGACTGTTGAACAAATGGCTACCCACGCCAAACGCTACTCCAAAGGGTTAAAGAAGGAAACAACCGTAGAAAGCCTTATGAAACTTGCCGAACTGCCTTTCTCGGCAGACAGTAAAACCGTTGGATGGCTCGGTAATTTTCATGGGATGGCTATCAAAACCGTTATCAGAAATTTACTTAGTAAATACGGCTATCTCTCTATAGAAATGCAACAAGCATTTGAAAATGATGTTGAGGGTGCGGAAGAGCATACAGACGCTATGCCCACAATGGGAACACAACGTTTTGATGTATCAGATGTTAGCTTTGAGGAAGTTTCTAATACCAGTGCCAATACTGCAACGGCTTCCAATGAAAATAAGCCAGGTTTCTAATGGGAATGGAATTAAGAGTTTTGGGCAGCTCGTCCAGTGGTAATTGCTACATACTGGATAACGGCAATGAGGCTTTGATTATCGAGGCTGGAATACGTTTCATAGACGTAAAAAAGGCTTTGGATTTCAATATTCGCAAAGTCGTAGGCTGCTTAATAACTCATCAGCATAACGATCATGCTAAATAGCTAAGGCAATGGTAGATTGTGGCTTTCATGTATTGGCTCTTCCAGAAGTGATAGAAAGCAAGGAATTGAAAGGTTCCAGAGTAAAAGCCATTAAAATAGGATCGGGCTATCTGCTTGGTGGTTTTCGGGTGATCCCCTTCCCTGCTTTCCATGATGTACCTTGTGTTGGCTATTTCATTAAGCACCCGGATTGTGGTAGTATTATGTTTTTAACGGATAGTTGCCAGTCTGGATATACTTTTTCTGGATTGAATCATATACTGATTGAATGTAATTACTCTGATACAAAACTGATAGAAAGCATTAATGCCGGGCGTGTCCTTCCTACACAAAGAAACAGATTAATGGTTTCTCACATGGAGCTGGAAAGTTGCAAACAAGCTCTAAAAGAAAACGATTTGAGCAACGTTGCAAACATAGTTCTTTTTACACCTCTCATCTAATAACAGCGATGAGCATTTATTTGTATCTGAGGTGCAAAAAATTACTGGAAAGGCGGTTTATGCTGCTAAACCAGGTTTGAGTATAACCTTAAACAATTTTTAGGTATGATACAAGGATTTTCAGAGCAAACAAAACCTCTAACCGATTATGAGGACAAAGTTATTCTGCCTCTCATAGTACAAGGGCTTCACGGTAAGGTAGGTAAATATAAAGCGATTACAAATAAAGCGATGTGTTCGGCTTTAAAGTCTTATGGGTGTAAAATTGATAGTCCACGAATAAGAAAGATTATCAACCATATTAGACTTCGGGTATGGTGATAGGCTGATCGCCACAAGTGAAGGCTACTATATCGCAGAAACACGTAAGGAGCTGGAAGATTACCTGAGAAGCCTTGAAGGTAGAGAAGGAGCTATACACGCAGTTAGAAAGAGTTTAGAAAAACAGCTACAGCTATATGACAAATAAAGTTTTGATAGAAAAGAAGGGTGGGCTATTCAACCTTAGACCGTTATACGACTTGTTTTCTCATTCGGTAGATGGGATTTACCAGGTAATAGTGAAAAAGGTTAGGAAGCCACGTTCCAACGATCAAAACGGCTGGCTATGGGGGTGTATCTATCCAATGCTGTTAGATGGGTTGCTTAATGCCGGATGGGAGTTTACAAGCATGGAACAAGTACACGAGTTTTTTAAGGCTCAAATGACTAAAGACAAAGTAGTAAACAAACATACGGGTGAGATTATAGAATTTCCCGGATCAACTGCAACAATGGACACGTTAACATTCTCAACATATTGCGAGAAGCTCAGAGAGTATGCTTTGGAATACTTGAATATAGAAATACCTGATCCCGATCCTAACTGGAGGAAAGCCGATGAAGAAAATACCCAATCACTTGGTAAATGAGCTTATCCGGCTTATTCCAGTGCTAATAGAAAATATCCCACACGAAGGTAGAAGTACCAGAGTGGATAATGCGATACGATTAACTAACAAAATTGTCAAACGATTAAAATCTTTAAAAGATGAAAGTAATTGAAATTACTGAGATTGAAGTAAAGGCAGCTTTAGACGTTGCTAAAAGTGAAGAAGTGAAAAACGTGTTGGTAGCCTTGTTCTGCAAAGGTGAAAAGAAACCAACCCCTACCCTTGATGATTACACGACAATCCGAAGTTATGAGGATGCGTGTGCTGCTTTAAAGTGTTCCCCTATTGATGAGAAGGCTTTGCGTTCTGCTGGAGTAAGAAAAGGGATTATTGCCTTAATCAAACTTGAAACAATCAGCCGGGCTTTGTGGGGTAAGAATTACCAGCCTAAACCGGATGCAAGCGGTAGCAGCCGTTTCTATTTCCCCTGGTTTGCTTTGTGGACTGAGAGAGAAATCAAAGAAACAGAAGGGCTTGTGTATATTCCAGTTATTGACGCTCTAAACGCTCGTGCGGGCTTCGGTTTTGCGGATACGCATAGCGCCCCCTCGTATACGGCTGCGAGTGTCGGCTCTCGGCTTTGGCAAGAATCAAGAGAGAAAGCAAAGTATTTCGGGCAGCAATTCATTGAATTGTGGTTTGATTATTTGATGTTTAATGTAAAGAAGGTGCAAGAATGACAACAATATTTTATATACTGATAGCCTTCTGCCTTTTCTTTGAAGTGCTGAATTTGGCAGCTTGCAAAAAAGTTTTCGCTGCTGTGGAAAAGTATAAGGACAAAAACGATCTTACTGAGATAAGCCCGGTTTTCGCTGTTTGGAGAATGTGCAACTGGATCTACCTTATATTGTGCTTCATAGGTTTAATAAGCTCTCAATGGATAGGTTTTCTTGCATTGATTGTTTTAAGCCTTATCCCTAAGAAGTGGTTTACATGGAGAATTATAGATAACATATTAGGAATCGCAATCTTACTGTTTGTTCTCTTGAATAAGTACCACTTTCAAATAGACTTCAATTCATTAATAATCAAACTTATTTTGCAATGAAAGATATAATGTTGGCTGATACTCCAGTGGAGCAAAGAGCGCAAATTTTACGTGATAGCTGCGATGAGGTCGTAGAGAAAAGTTATCTCTCAAAGTTCTCTCAGGAAGAAACTAATGAGCTTCGGGCTAACCTTGTAGAAGTTCAGATACAGATGCAAGAACTGACAGAAAATTTTGATGTAGTTAAAGCTGACTTCAAAGGGAAAATGAAGCCACTGCAAGAACGGATCGGAAAAATGCTTGATGATTTGAGAAAAGGCGGTGAGTACATTAAAGGTGAGTGCTACAAGTTCATAGATCAAGACGAAGGAAGAGTAGGTTACTATACGCCAGACGGTTATTTGCTGGAGGAAAGACCTATGAAGCCGGAAGAAAGGCAGAAAACAATTCAAATGGCAGTGCGCTTGACTGGCACAGATAATTAATTTATTAACATCTTAATTTTTAAAACATTATGGAAGAAAAAAACAAAGGTTTGAACATTAACATCGAACATTACACTGGAGAGAAACCTATTGAAGTAGTTTATAGACTTGGTGACGCAGCACAAGCACAACAACCGCTTGCAACCAAAGCCCCGGAAAAGATCAGTGTTTCCGGCACTATCTCCACTCCGTATGAATGGCTTTCCAAGCGAATAGACACTGTAGATCAGAAACGTGCAAATGTCGTTGTGGATCGTGAAAAAATGACAATTCAGCTCACTGTAAACGAAGATGATTATTACAATAAAAACACGTTCACTGGTACGGTTGAAGTATCTGAAACATTTGAGAAGTTCGGTATTAATGATGGTGAAAAGGGGTGGATCCCTGCCAAATTAGGACAATTTTTGCGTCTGAATCGTGGTTTGTTTGAAGATAAAGAAAAGTGCATGGTGCTTGTTTCCAATCTCAAAAACTTCAATGCAAAAGCAAAGGCAGAGATTGAGAAACAAAGAGATCCTTCTGGCTCCGTTGCTGATGTTTACCGTTGCCAGGTAGAAAGTAATTTACCGAAGAGCTTTACCGTAAACATGGCTATCTTCAAGGGAACTGCAAAACAGCCCATCGAAATTGAGTTCGATCATTATCTGACAAATGGAGAAGTGTTTTTGCAACTTGTTTCGCCAGGAGCAAATGAAGTGATGGAAAGTTACAGAGATAAGTGTATTGATGAAGTGTTGGATAAGATCAAGGATATTGCCCCCGATATTGCAATTCTGGAAGTGTAACCGTTCAAACATGATTATAGGAAAGCTGGGAATTATCCCGGCTTCCTTAAAAATTCTCTCTATGGCAAGAAAACAAGAAACTCCTATGCCTTTCTATGTTGGCGATTGGTTGAGGTGTCCTGAATTAAGGGTACTTCCACCAGACGTTAGGGGCTTGTGGATGGATATGTTATGCTATATGTGGGAAAGTGTAGAACGTGGTGTTATGGTTATGCCAAACGGACAGCCTTGTACGAAAGAAGATATAGCCCGTATCATAGGTACGGATTGCTCAGGATCTTCTAAATGGGTAGATTCTTTGATAGAAAACAAGGTGTGTGAAGTTCGGGAAGATGGAGCTATTTATAGTAGGCGTATGGTAAAAGACAACCTGATAAGTGAGAAAAGAAGGCTGGCAGGTAAGAAAGGGGGTGAGATCACTAAGGCAAGGGTTTTCATTCCAAAAGCAGAAGCAGAAACGATCCTACAAGAGCAGCCCCAACAACCGCAACAGGAAGTTTTACTGTTTCCACAAGAAAGCCCACCACCTTTAACGCCAGAGCAGCAAAAAAAGGCTGAGAAGGCAAAAAAATACAAGTATGCTGAGTTCGTAACACTAACAAGGGATGAATACGCTAAGTTATGCGCTGAATATTCTGAGGAAGGAGCCAAACGGATGATTGAAATACTTGATAACTATAAAGGATCAAAAGGGAAAAAGTATAGTTCTGACTATAGAGCCATACTAAACTGGGTAGTAAATAGATATAACGAAGAAATACAAAAGTATGGATATAAACATAAAGAATCAGCTTCAAAAGATCCTGGATCGGCAACTGGAAACGACTACAGAAACACGATTTAGAATAGAAGGATATTCTAAGGAAACGGTTCAGGAAATGCTGCTTATGTGCTATCAGCATGAGGTGCGCAAAAGGCGTATTCCGTTTCAGGAAGATAAGGAAACACTGGAGAAAATAGAAAAGGCTGCAAAATGGCTTACTGGCGATTATAAAGTAGGATTGCTGCTATATGGAATAGTGGGATCTGGCAAATCTACTTTAGGCAGATCAATTTCTAACCTTATCGGTATTCTACACAATAGCTCCATATCCAGTGAGCGAAAAGGTGTATTCCGGGTTTCAGCTTTGGATTTGGCAAAAAATGTGGCTAATGATCCTATGTACTTCAATAAGCTCAAAAATCAAGAACTGCTTTTTATTGATGATATAGGAACTGAGCCAGCAAGTGTAAAAAGTTGGGGTAACGAGTTCTCACCAGTGGTAGAACTGCTTTATGCCAGGTATGATAGACAGTTATTCACTATCGCAACTTCCAATCTCAAAGATTCCGATTTTGGGGAACGTTACGGTATAAGAATAGCTGATCGGATGGAAGAAATGTTTGAACGTATTTATTACCAAAACAAGAGTTATAGAAAATGAGTGAGATAAATTGGAACGAGTTAAAAGACAAAGCCCATTCTAACGCTGTAAAACATGGATTTTGGGAAGGCAAACCAAGCGATAAGCACTTTCTTTGCCTGGTTATTTCGGAGCTTATGGAAGCTGTGACGCCCATAGAAGAAACAAGTTTGCAAGAGTACCAGCCAACAGAAAAGAAACAATATTCGATGATCGTACTTTCCACCATGAAAACAAGTATTTCAGAGAAAACTTTGAAGAGTATGTGAAAGATACAGTAGAAGATGAATTAGCGGATGCTGCTATTCGATTACTGGATCTTGCTGGAGCAAATAATTTGAATTTAAATAGATTCTGTTTGCAACACGTAGTTACTCCTAAGAAAAGTTTTACAGAAAATATATATGCTATCGTAAAAGATTTGGTGAACTATAAATATTCTCAGGAAGAACAGATTAACTATGCTCTTCACCAGATACGAAGATTATCCGAAATTCTCAAAATTAACTTACTGTGGCATATTGAGCAAAAGATGTATTACAACGAAGGTAGGGAAAATAAGCACGGAAAGGAATATTAAAATTTACCAAGTAAACATTATGAATACGAGTTTTGAACGAAGTAAGCAGACAACGGATGAGTGGTACACTCCCAAATGGATAGTGGACGCTTTAGGGAGTTTTGATCTTGATCCATGCGCTCCTGAAAACCGTTTGTGGAACACCGCCAAAAGACATATAACGCCTTCTGAGGATGGTTTAAAAACTGAATGGGGGGGGTAAGAGTATGGTTAAATCCTCCGTATTCACGTCCTCTTATTGAGCGATTTGTGGAAAAGATGGTAAGGAACAACAACGGTATAGCATTGCTTTTTAATCGCTGTGATAGCAAGATGTTTCAAGATCTCATTTTCCCAAATGCAAGCGCAATAATGTTTGTGAAGGGTAGAATAAAATTCTATCGACCAGATGGTACGCAAGGAGATAGCCCAGGGTGCGGTAGCGTTCTTATAGCCTTTGGTGAGGAAAACGCAAAAATACTGGAATATTCTAATATACCTGGTAAATATATAAAACTCAACAATTAAGATGGAAAAGAAAAAAGTAATATTGACCTTATGCAAGTCTTTCCCCGTAACTCATAGCAAAGCTGGCGAAGCTACAGACTTTGAAAAGAAGTTGAAAGACAAAAGTAAGATCATACAATCCGATACAACGCAAAAAATGTATGGGATGGACGGTATAAAGATATTGTTTCTGGTAAAAAATATCTTTCAATACGTGAATGGACTGGCAGACCGTATAATTCGGAGCAAAAGGAAATAGCCCAATTACCCAAAATCGGACTGCAACACGTAACCATGACATATAGCTCTGAGGATGCTTACCCTGAAATATGGATAGACAACAAGAAAGTTTCAATCCATGAAGTAGCGAAAAATGATGGTCTGAGCGTAGAGGACTTTGTAGAATGGTTTTTCGGGAACAACAAAGAGAATGTTTTTGAAGGTGTTGTTATTCATTTTACCTCTTTTAGATACTAAGACATGGAAAAGATTTGTAATAATTGCTCTTTTATGGAGTTGAAAAAAATAAGGGATGGTTATAGTGCTTATTGCTGTATGGCTCATACAATAGTTAAGGGTGGTACTAAATATACAGACCCCAAAGGTGTACTTCCTCATTTCAAATGTAATTGTGGCAAATTCAATAGCAAGTATGAATGAAATAAGACACTGTAGCGAATGCAAATACTATTGGTGCTATCCTCCTACTGCCCAAATGTATTGCTACAAGTTAGGTAAACGAATAACAGCCAGAAAGAAAAGCTGTAAACATTATCAACCCAATAGTTAATAAAAATGGAAACTAATGCAACAAAAAGAACTGATATTTTCCAGATAGATCCACGTAACATAGTGGTAATGGATGATTTCAATGCTCGTAGAGATTTCGATTTAGAGGAATTAAAGGAGCAAATCAAGGCTAAAGGAGTTCTTAACCCTATTACCGTACTTCCTTTCAAAGATGAGGACGGTATAGAACGGTACAAGCTGGTGGATGGTGAAAGACGCTATCGGGCTACTATGCTTGCGATTGAAGAGGGTACAAACATTCCTTACATTAAGGCTTTGAAGCTGCCTAAAGACACAAGTACGGAAGAGCTTCTAATCGAGCAGATAATGAGAAATGAGGGAAAGCGTTTTTCTGAATATGAGTGCGGTATCATGTTCAAACGCTTTAAAGAAGAGTTCGGATATACCCAAAATGAGATAGCTGAAAAGTTTAAAAAATCTCCGGCTTTTGTGAGTAAATGTTTATCCCTAATGGATCTCCCTATAGAGATTCAGGAACGTATTATAAACAAACAAATATCGGCTTCTGCTGCTAAGGACATTGTAGCCAATTACGATACGGAAGAGGAACAAGTAAACGCCACGAGAAAAGCCGTAGAATTAGCCGAAAAGCAAGGGAAAAGGACTGTTACCAATAAAGAGATTAACGCTGTACAGAAAGAGGCTAAGGAAGCCAAAGAAATAGCTCAGGCACTCCGTAAGGTGTGGGCTTATCTGGATGGCGGTGTTATGGTAGATGTGGATAAGCTGGCTATCCTTCTGGATAAAACAGAGAGTTTGAGTAATGCAATGAAACAATATAAAAAATTGAGTAAATGAAAGTAGTGTTTTTTGACCTGGAAACTACAGGAACGTTAGTAAACAAACATGGGATCCACCAAATTAGCGGTATGATCGTTATAGACAGTGAAATAAAAGAAACCTTTGATTTCAAGGTACAGCCTAACCCTAAAGCGGAAATAGTGCAAGAGGCTTTAGATGTGGCTGGTGTAACCAAAGAGCAGATTCTATCTTATCCGGCAATGGGGTATGTGTACGGACAATTTACGGCTATTTTGAACAAATACGTAGATAAGTACAATAAGCAGGATAAGTTTTTCCTTGCTGGTTATAATAATGCTTCATTTGATAACCAGTTTCTCCGTGCATGGTTTTTACAGAATGGAGATAAATATTTCGGATCTTACTTCTGGAGTAATTCTATAGATGTAATGGTTTTGGCAACTCCTTATCTGGCTTCTCAACGCTCACAGATGGAAAATTTCAAGCAAGGAACTGTAGCAAAGGCACTCGGTATAGAAATAGACGAAAGCCGGCTACATGATGCCTTGTATGACATTCAAGTATGCAAATCTATTTACGATATTGTTTCACCATATAAAATGTAATGTTATGGAAAAGATTAATATTCAACTTCCTCAGTATTGGGAAAAGAAGAAACTTAACCCGGAGTTATAAAAGAACTTGAATCAACTGCAAAAAGCGATCCGTTTACAAAAGATGAGTTCGGAGAATATCGGTTTGGTACATTCCTTCATGGTTGCGCTATTGTCAAAGTTGAAATGACTGATAACCTTCTGAGCGTTGCTATTCACAGCCAACATCCTATAGGTTTGCCAATGATTAAGGAGATTCGCTATAAATACGCTCCGAATAATTGTCTTATGACAATGCTAATGCCTTCAAGGGAACAGCAGATTAGCGATAATACCGTAGTGCTTTATCAGATTCCAGGATCTTTTAGCGATACGACAGATGTTGAATTTGAGGAAGGGAAAGAATGATCTATATAGGGATTGATACAGGTGTACATACCGGGATTGCTATCTGGGATAACCGAAAGCGTTCTTTGGAAATGGTAAAACAAATGCCTATTCATAGGGCTATGGCAGTTGTTCAGTCTTATGCGGATATGCAAAAGACGGGTGTAGGCGATAAAATCATAGTAAGAGTGGAGGATCCACGACAACGCACCTGGTTTGGTACAGAGAGAATGACACGTGAAGAGGAACGGAAGAGGCTACAAGGTGTAGGATCCGTAAAACGTGATGCTACAATTTGGGAAGATTACCTTACCGAACTTGGTGTTGAGTTTGAAATGGTTGCTCCTAAACGGAATATAACAAAGATGAGCCAGGAATATTTCAAGCAGCTTACGGGATGGAAAAAGCAAACCAACGAGCATAGTAGGGATGCTGCCATGTTAGTATTTGGCTTTTAGATGTTTTTTGCTCTTTGTTGGCGTATATATACACCAAATTTATATCTTTGCATTAATTGATAACATTGATATTATGACTATTACGACAACTATCTTTATAGTAGCAGGTGCTTTAGCGGTATTCATTACCGCTATGCACTTTGCAAATCTTTTCCTACCGTATGATCCGATTACACCAAGTAAATCTATTACCGTATATCTGGATGGTAAGTTTAATAGGGTGGCAACGATCACGAGTATAGAGAACGGTTGTATCTATGTGTATGATAAATTCCCGTTGCCATTGCATTATAGAGGAAAATTTTACGCTGTAGGCAGAATGACGGACGGGCATAAGGTTATGTTTTTAGGGAAGCGGAAACTTTATCTGTTGATGCGCTTTGTGGAGGCTTTCAGAAAGATTGCCCGTATTCCTGAATTTGAAAAGGAGGTTTAACATGGAAGAGATAGAGATTGTTTACCGTAAAATCTCGGATCTAACTCTGTTGGATGATAACCCACGAAAGATAAGCAAGAGAGATTTAGAGCGTTTGGTAGATTCCATTCGCATAAATGGTTTCTGGAAGCACCGCCCTATTGCCTTATCTGAGCGTGAAGGAAGGTTATATGTACTGGCAGGACACCAACGGATAAAGGCTGCAAAGAAGCTGAAAATATCGGAAGTGCCGACAATCTTGTACCACAACCTGACCGAAGAGCAGGAAGCGGATATAGTTCTAAGGGATAACATCAACAATGGTGAATGGGATTTTGAAAAGCTACAGCTTGGAGATTGGAGCAACAAGGCTGATTTCTCTTTTATCGGTTTAGATATTCCAGTAGAGGATAAACAGCCGGAAGATGAGGAAGCAGCCGATGAAGAGCAAGAGGACAACGAGAAAGAGGAAGGCTCGGAAGATGATCCGATAGCGGATGAAAAAGAGGATTTTTACAGATCCATGCTTAACGATTGTTTGTATGAGAGCAATAATGAGTTTGACATTCCTAATTTGTTGCTGGAAGAACAAGCCGGAAAACTTCTTTTGCCTTTTGCCCCCTGGGGAGCTGATAGCCGATTAAGGAAAGATGTTGCTACTTACCACTTCTATGTAGATGATTATCGCTTTGAAGCTATTTGGAAAGATCCGATCAAGGTGCTAACCAGTGGTGTAAAAGCGTTGGTAGAGCCAAACCTTTCCGTTTACGATACAACCCCGATAGCTTACGGTTTACAACAGATTTACAAGAAACGTTGGATAAGCCGATACTTTCAAGAGTGCGGTATCAAGGTGTACGCAGATCTGAATGTTTCTATAAAGTTCAGAGAGTATAACAAAATGGGCTTGCCTAAAGGCTATAATGCTTTTTTCACTCGTGGCTATGCTGGTCGGTTGGAATATCTGAAAGGAGAGCTTGAAGTAGCCAAAGAAATATCCGGCTTGCAAACTCCTAACTTGCTTGTGTATGGCGGTGGTGATGAGATCAGAAAGTTTTGCATAGATAACAGCCTGGTTTACGTCCAGGACTTTATTAACGATAAAAGTTCAAAAAAAGATGGCAAAAACAAGCGGAAGTAATGGAGGTTTGCCGAATGGCGATTCAAACTACAAAGGTAAGGTAGGCAAACTGGAACCTTTGGCTTCAATTAAGAACCCGAAGGTGTACAAGACTGTAAAAGAAAGTATCTCACGTTTTCACTCTGTTTTGGGAGTAAGACAGAAAGATATTAAGATCGGACAACTGGAGGCTGGTACGGGTGGAGTGCATATTTCCCAAAATGGAGTATCTAAACAAGTCGTTTTGAATAAATCCGTTTTCAATGGGAAAAACACCACAACCCAAAGCGTTGCTAAATGGGCTGAAAAAGGCTACAAAAGCGGACACTTGACGAAAACCAACAAGCCAGTAGCGCATATTGTTACTCACGAGCTGGCGCACGCAACTTGGAACAACCATTTAACAAGCCCCAATGCAAAGGCAGCAAGTAAAAGCATAAACAGCCTTTATAAGAAATGGGGTAATGATAAGTCGAAACAAGGTTATGGTAAATATGCCAAAACCAATGTAAACGAGTTCTGGGCAGAAGTATGTACAAAAGCCGTTCATGGTAAGGCAGATAAGTACACAAAAGCAGCTAAAGATATAATCAAGAAGTATAAATTATAACGTATATTTGCGGAAAATGCAATAAAATATTGAGCTATGGATCAAATAGAATTAACCGATTTGCAAAAGCAGCTTATTCAAAAGCAGCTAAATGAAAAGTACGATCCGTTTATGGCTACGGAAGAAGAACAAGAAGCCTTCAATGACGTAATAGACAAAGCCGAAGCATTATCGGATGAACTGGACGCTGTAGATGATTACATAGACAACTACAACGGTGATATGATAGCCTGGTTTTGGGCAAAGTACCAAGAGCAGGAACAAAAGGAACAATGATAAATTAACCAGGTAAAGAATTAATCAGGTGGGAGTTCCTATCTGATTTTTCTTTCCTTAATCGGCGTATATATACACCAAAACAACGAATAAACAACGGAATGGCACTCTTTGAGAAAGGCAATAACATAGGGAATAGATTCACAAGCGAAAACCAGCCAAAGAAAAATGGTCGGAAGCCCTCAATGTATAAACAGCTCAAAGAGCTTACAGGTAAAAAAGTAGATTATGAGCTGAGCAAAGAGGACTATTATAAAACAATTCGGTTTCTTCTTGAACGCTCCAAAGGAGAGCTAAATAAAATCATGGCTGACGCAAACAGAGAAGATAGCACTACTCCTATTTGGGTGTGCAATATTATCAGTGCAATCTTCACAGATATTCGCTTTGGTCGGACTTCAACGGTTGAATGATATTCGATAGATTTTGGCAAAGCAGCCCAACCGATAGAAGGGGATATAAACGCTAATGTGTCTGGTGGACTGGAGCCGGATCTATCCAAACTTTCAACCGAAGATCTTTTGGTTTATCATGGACTATTGGAAAAGATGAATGGCAAAAAATAAAAACATACAAATACCAATGGCTCTTGCAGTCAAAATAGAGCTGTTTAAACGTGGCTGTTTTGACTTCATTACTGTTAAGGATGGAAAGAAGCACGAAAAGCAGGAAAAGGCTTTGCAGATCCTTACAGACAATGAGCACGCAGAGTTTTTGTATGGTGGTGGTGCTGGTGGTGCTAAGTCGTGGACTGGTGCTGCCTGGCTTCTTTTTATGTGCCTTTGTTATCCAGGTTCCAAATGGTTTATTGGTCGAGCTGAGTTAAAGCGTATTACCCAATCTACCTTAATAACTTTCTATAAGGTTTGTAACCAATACGGAGTAGAAGATACTTTGTATAAATACAATGGGCAGTATAACTATATAGAGTTTTACAACGGATCCCGTATAGATTTGCTGGATTTGATGTATAAGCCTGGAGATCCTTTTTATGAAAGATACGGATCTATAGAATATACTGGCGGTTGGATAGAAGAAGGTGGAGAAGTAAACTTCGGTGCTTATGACACTCTTAAAACTCGTGTAGGTCGCCACTTGAATAATGAGTTAGGGTTAAAACGAAAGTTGTTTATCACGTGTAACCCTAAAAAGAACTGGATGTATGATACCTTTTACACTCCATTCAAGAAAGGTATATTACCTGAGTATATGTACTATCTGGGTTGTTTGGTACAAGAAAACCCCTTCATAGATCCAGACTACATAGAAGGTTTGAGAACAACCAAAGATAAGGTTAAAAGAGAGCGTTTGCTAAAAGGTAATTGGGAGTATGACGACAACCCCAATGCGCTTTGTTCTCACGATGCGATCACAGCCATTTTTAATAATCTGCTATCAATAACCAATGGGAAAAACTATATAACAGCAGATATAGCCCGATTTGGATCCGATTACGCCCGGATTTGCGTTTGGGATGGTTATACGATCATAGACTTAAAATGCTTTCCACTAAGTAAAACTACGGACATACAGAAATGTATTCAACACTTCCAGAAAAAATACAGAATACCTAAATGGCGGTGTATCGCTGATGAGGACGGTGTAGGCGGTGGCGTGGTGGATAATTGCGACATACAAGGCTTTGTAAATAACAGTCGTGCTTTAAAGGATGAGAACTACCAGAACTTGCAAACACAATGCGGTTACAAGCTGGCAGAACACATAAACGCCTCAGAGATTGGGATCAATGAGGAACTGTTAAGCTCGGCAGACAAAGAGCAAATTATCCTTGAACTGGAGCAGTTGCAAACATGGGATGTGGACGGAGAAGGCAAATTAAAGCTAAAACCGAAAGAGGAAATCAAGCAGGAAATTAGATGTTCTCCAGACTGGCGAGATGTGTTTTTAATGCGCTGTTGGTTTGACTATAACGAGTATGATATACCAGATGATATAGAAGCAAGATTAGGAGTTATTTAAAAATTTGAATTATGGGATTTTTTAATGTTATCAAGAATGAAGTAAAAGCTGCTGTAGGCTATCAGCAAAATTTTACGTCTTTGTTGGAGGCTAAGGATATTTCAAGAGCCTTGAACTATATGCAAGATCGTTCCGGCTTTGCTGAAAAAGCCTTGCTGGAGTACAAGGTAGAAAACCATGAGGTTATGAAAAGGCAAGATAAAGCCGTTTATGATAAGAAAGGGAATTTCCTTAGATGGCAAAAGCGTTGGAAAATTCCTATCCCCTATCAGTCTTTTATCAATGAAATTGCGCTTGTTTTCTTATATGGCAGACCAGTAAAATGGACGCAAAGAAGCAAGGGTACTGATTATGCTTTTGAGCAATATATAAAACTGCTGGAGCGTTTACGCTTCAACGCCAATGTAAGAGAGGCTAAACGTGTTGCTGGTGCTGAGGTACTTCCGCTATGCTATTTCATGTGTTCCGAAATAAAGAAGGAAAACCAGATGTATTATTGAATGTGTTATCTAAACAAAACGGTGATGATATTTACCTTATCAAAGATCAGTATAAGCGTATGACTGCTTTTGCTTGGGGGTATTATCTGAATGAATCCGGCAATCGGAGCATTTACCATGTGGATATTTACAAAGATGATACGGTTTACTACTGTAAGCGTGTTAGTGTAGGTTGGGAAGTGAAGGCAATCCCTAATGTGATAGGGAAAATTCCCGTTATCCTCTTTGAACAAGAGTTAGAGCATGAAGGAACACAGCCCATGATACACCGTGTAGAAAGCATGGAATCTACAGATGCAGATGTAAATGATAGATTTGCTAACCCGGCAATGGTAGCAACCGCAGAAGTGCTTAACAGTTTGCCTAAAGCAGAAGAAGAGGCAAAACTATTCATTCTAAAGAATGGTGGTAAGATTGAATATCTTACATGGGATCAGGCTTCACAAAGCAAGGCAAATGAATACGAACGGCTGGATAAGCATATTCTTTCAAAATCTTTCACTCCTAACATAGATTTTGACAATATGAAGAGTTTGGGCAATCTGTCTGCTAAAGCTATCAGAAAAGTAATGCTTCTTGCAGTGATTAAAGCTGAGAAACGAAAGGAAACCCACGATAATTACATGAATAGAACGGGTAATTTGCTACGTGCTATTCTGGGTAATGTTTTGGACTACCAGCACAAAGCCGAATATGAAGCATTACAGTTAGGGCATGAGTTTCAAGAGCCATTCGGTGAAGATGTGAGCGATATTCTTGCTGATATATCAAAGCAGTATAACGATGGAGCGATGAGCCGACAAACTTATGTGGAAATGAGCTACCTTATCAAAGATGCAAAAACGGAAATTGAGCGTTTGAAGCAGGAAGATTTAGAAGCCATAGCTAAACAGCAGGAGTTAAACAGAATAGATGTGTTCGGTGGAGGTGAATAATGGCAAAGAAAGTAAAACTATCAGAAACAAAGTACCATTGTAGGGATTGCAAGCACTCTTACGATTGGCACGAGAAGGATTATAAAGGTGAGTTCTTCCTTTGTCGGTGTCCTTTCTTCAAATACTCTAAATTCTTAAACAAAGATCACTGTGAACACTTTGAGTTAAAGCGCAATGGCAAAAACTAAATACGTCAATTCCACGCAGCTACAAAAAGAGCTATTTAAACGTACAGAAGGGTACGCAGCTAATGTACGTGCGATTTATCAAAACTACTTACTCCAGATTATTAACCTGGTAAAAGGTACGGAGTTGGAAGAAGGTAAACCGTTCTCTTTCTCCGAATATGGCTATAGTGATGAGGCTACAGCCATATTTAGAGAAATGTACAGCCGTTTGTATCAAGAAATAAGGAATGACGTGCAAAATGAATGGCTGCTTTCCAACCAACATAACGATGAGCTGGTAAAAAGTGTGTTCGGTGAAAACTCTATCAATGATAACCACTTTGCCCGATTCTTTAAGCGCAATATGGAGGCTATGGACGCTTTCTTTGCTCGGAAAACTGGAGAAGAAGGGCTAAGCCTATCGCAAAAGGTATGGAGGTACACAGGACAATTTAAAGAAGAGCTTGAAAACTGCTTGGATTTGGCTATAGGAGAGGGTACAGGAGCCAACAAGTTAGCTTCCAAAATACAGACCTACCTACAAGATCCTGATCGCTTTTACAGAAGATTCAGAATAAAGGTCGGTGAGGATGAAAACGGAAATACTGTGTATGGTCGTGTATGGAAACGTAGGTATATGACAAAGAAACCGAAAGTTATAAATGGGTAGATGATAACCCAAAGAAATATCATCCTGGACGTGGTGTATATAGATCTTCATACCGTAATGCCCAACGTTTGGCACGTACAGAAACCAATATAGCCTACAGAACTGCTGATTTTGAACGATGGGGGCAATTAGATTTTATAATTGGCTATGAAATCAAGCTGTCAAACAACCACCCATGCCATGATATTTGCGATGAGCTTGCTGGCAAATATCCCAAAACGTTTAAATGGACTGGTTGGCATCCGAATTGTCGGTGCTACATGATCCCTATTTTAGCTGGTGAAGATGATATAGAGGATATGCTTAACAAGATCCTGGCTGGAGAAGATGAAGAAATAAGCAAGAAAGGGCAAATAACAGAGTTTCCAGATGAATTTGTGCAATGGGTAAAGGATAACGAAGATCGCATGAATGAAGCCAAAACAAAAGGCACTCTACCTATTTCGTCAAGGATAACTATACGGATATAGAAGAAATCTTGCATCCTCTCACACCTGAGCAAAAACACTACAAAGGGCTGGTTGCTCAATATGGGGAAGAAAACGTACAAAAGCTATATGAGGCTTTCGATTCATTCAAAGCCAAAATCTCTACTGGTGATTTGGAATACCAAATCAAGAAGCTAAAGTTTGAGGCTAATTGGGTTGAGGAAAAGAATAAATTCCCGACTTCTCCCGAAATGGTGAAAATGCTTAAAAAAGAGCTGGCTATAGTTGAGGCAAAATTTCAATACCAGCAAGCCGTAAATGCTGCCAAGCCTATTTTGAACTATAAAAGCAAGAGTAAACCGTTAAATTCGATTCTGGCAGAACTGAATGAGGCTATAGCCAATGAAGCTACTGCAAATGAGATACAAGCCTTGACAGCAAAAGCAACTGCCAAAATACAAGAGATAGAAAAGGCTCGGCTCGCAAAGCTGGTTAAACAAGGTGCAGACGGATCCACTTTGGATCTTTACGCAACAGAAAAAGAAAAGCTGGAAATAGCAAGGCTCCAATCTGAATATGATAAGGCTATGGATCTATACGGCAGTCAGTGGAATAGTGAAGTAAGTGCTTGTTATGTCCGGCTTGCTGATTATAAAAAGGAGTTGGCTTTAAAATATGTGTCAAAACAAGGCAAGCTGGTTAAGCTGAATGGAGAAACTGAGGAATTGGCAAAAAAAGCACTGGAAGAGTATATAAATGCGCCAGTTAATCATAGTGCTAATAACGCCATCGGTGGACGCTGGCAGAACTATAGTAGTGAAGCTGGAGCAATGGAGCGTTATAGCAAAAAACGGGTATATCCGTAGATGAGCTTGCTTTGATAAACCGCTATACATACGGTTCCAAGTGGTGTAATAATTACGGTTATGGTATTGTAGATCCGTACTTTGGCAAAATACAAGATTATGGGGGATTATGCCAAAAATATTATCCGGCTTGTAATGCTGCCTTAGAAAAAATGCCTCGCTATAATGGTACTGTATTCTCAGGGATCAGCTTTGACGCAATGAAGCTGGATAAGTATATTCAAGAAATGAAAGCGTGTCTATCATCCGGGCAACCCTATGTAAACAAAGCCTTCATGTCCTCTACTACCAATATTGATAGAACTGCTATCTTTGGAGATAACCTAATGCTGGTTATCAAAAGCAAGAAGGGTGTAGATGTAAAAGCCATTTCCCATTATGCAAGTGAAGATGAAATTGTGTTTCGTGCCGGATCCCGTTTTAAGGTGCTGAATGTTTATCAGGAAGAAACACTAAAATACGGCTTTGGAAAAGGCTGGGTAGTTGAGCTGGAAGAGATATAAGAAAGAGCCATTACCAACGCTGGCAATGGCTCTGAACTGCCCTAAAGCAGCTATCATCAGCTCTCAACAGATGAAAACATACAATTTTACTTCAACAAACTAAATAGCTTCAGTATTTTTTTTGCTCGTTTTTCTGATACAGTTTCAGTTATATAGCCATCTGTAGTGTAAAATCTAACCGTCCGAATTTTATTCGTTTTCAACAAAGTATATACTTCATCTGGAATAATATATCTTGTTTTAAGATTAAAATGCTCAATAAAGGTTTTTCCAAGATTTAGACTCCAATATTCAGCAACGGCATCCTCTTCGTTGTTTAATGTAATGATACTATCGTTTTCTAATTTGAGCATTAAATCGGCTCCTTTTTCCATGCTATAAACTTTATCACCGCAATTATAGGTAGTCTTTAAAATTATTGTATTATTAACTTTATGCAAAGCGCAAGTAAAACCATCACTAAAGCTAATGTAATTTGTTTCAGTTATTCGATTACCTGTAAACTCATCTATTTCGTCTTTGACAATTTTTTGAGCATGAATAGAGTTACAAGTTATAAGACACATTAAAAATAAGAATAAATTTTTCATATCGTGCAATTTAGAGGTTAATAACCTATTAAGATTGGCTACCCATAAACCCACAAAAAAAACGTGGGCTTACTCTGCACGATCAAGAGGGACGACCAAGTACCCAACAGCCCATACAAGAGTAATGCCCACGCCATAGCGCAGGCATTAGCACATTGTTTCTGAGGGCTGTTTGAAATTTTGGTCGTTTTCTTGATCCTCTCAACAATAGCCAATGCTATATTAGTTCATATTTTATTTCTAACTGCAAATATAGTGCTATTTATGAGAAAATTAATCCGTTTATGTTATTAATTTAGGCACGACACAAAAAAGAGGAAGGCTTTACACCTCCCTCTTACCTGTTTCAAACGATTTTTCCCAGTTGGTTGTATCTCCTTCTGGATTCGGGCTTTTACCTGGTAAATGCTCTGATAATAGTTGCTCTTTCCATTCCTTGTACGCTTCATCTAAAGGCTTTTTTGTGTCGCAAGCATCCAAGTAGGAATAATGAAACTCCTTCTCATACTCCCAAAAAGAAGCTGCCAAAGGGTGAAAAGTATCACTTTTATACGGATTCTCTTTTTCTCCTTTGTACCAATGGTAATTTGAATAATCTTCCGTTATGCCAGAAAAAATCCGGCTTTGTTCCAGTTATCAGCCATCTTATTTATTGTTTAAGTTATGATAGAAGTTACCTATAACATCAAGCATATCAGTAGGCAACAAATTGAATACATGATCTACTATTTCTTTAGGGATCTCATAGATAGCTGCTGCCATAGATCCTACAATAGCACCGATAGTATCGCTATCACCTCCCCACGAAATAGCCTTCCTTATTGCATCCTCAAAAGAATTACTGGAAATGATAATTTTCAAGCAAATAGGTACAGTTCCCTGGCAAGTTTCATCAAATACCCCAGCGTAATAGTTTCCGATCATAAACATAGGATAGTACGTTTGCATTTCGTTTTCAAGCCCGGATAGGTTTTTGGTAGTGCGCAAATAGTAAATAGCGTGCGCAATCGCTACAGCTCCTTTTATGCCTTCCGGGTGGTTATGGGTTACGATAGCGGTTTCTTCCGCTTCTTTTTTCACTCTATATAAGTCGTCAAAGAACCAAGCTACGGGGCTAACCCTCATTGCAGAACCGTTACCGAAGCTATTATATGGTTGTGGTGTATCTGAGGCTATCCAACGTGCAAAGCTGTTTCCGTATGCTCCTTTAGGGTTTGGATATTTTCTACACCATTTCAGTAACGTATCTTCGTAGTGTTCCCCATTGTTGATAGCGTCCGCAATAGCAATAGTACAAATCGTATCATCTGTAAAAGTGCTTTCTTCCGTAAACAACTCAAAGTTATAATTATCCGTATTGTTAAACTCAAATCGTGAGCCTACAATGTCACCTATTATTGCACCTAACATATTAACCTCCAATTTTAGTATTACCTCTAAATGTTTTCTTCCTTATAAGCACGCCCATACGGATTGTACAATACTTATTTTGATACTCAACCCGACTTAGATCTACATTCCAAAGACTTTCTTTCTTGATACCTATTTGTTCCTCTGAAAGCTCGTCAAAGATCGCAGCAATAGATCCGAAATAGAAGTGTCTTTTTCCATTGTACGGCTCTCTCAATTCTACATGAATAACTTTCGGTAACTTCATAATACATTCCATTTATTAAAGCGTTCTAATCTGATGCTTTAAAATTATATATTGGCTTTATCGTATCAATGATCTCAACTGTATCAGTGATAGCATTTTTAATCTCTTCCATAGACTTATACGCTTGTGGGGCTTCATCTATTGTCGCTCTACTTACAGAAGTGGTATATATTCCGTTCATAGATTCTTGGTATTCCTCCATACTAAGCAACTCCTTTGCTTTACTCCTACTCATCAAACGTCCGGCTCCATGTGGGGCTGAATAGTTCCAGTCCGGGTTTCCTTTCCCAACACAGATAAGGGAACCATCACGCATATTTATAGGTATTAATAGCTTCTCGCCTAATTCAGCACTCACAGCACCTTTTCTAAGGATCATACGGCTAAAATCAATATAGTTGTGTATGGTTTCAAATCTATTTACCTCAGTAAATCCCATCCCATTAATGATGATCGCTGCCATAGTAGCACGATTAAGTACAGCAAAACGTTGCACTATTGCCATGTCATTAATATAGTCGTGAAAATCACCACCTGAAAGATGTGCCAGCTCTTTGTCCTTACCAGGAATTGAAATATTCTTAATCGCTTCCTGAATATCCCTTTCCCTGCCTTCTGCTTTCAATCTGGCAATAGTATTGCGTACTTCAATCGCCCGATCACTTTCTGTATTTGCAGCCAAATTTTGATAGTGCTTACAAACATCGCCTCCCAACTTTCTACTGCCAGAGTGAATAACCAAATAGTACCTATGGTTTCTTTCTGAATAGTCCACCTCGATAAAATGATTACCGCCTCCAAGTGTACCGAGTGATAGATAAGCTCTATTTAAATCTACTTGCTTTGCACATCGTAGGTTTGAAAAATCAAAATTTGCCTTTTGAGTATCATGTATATTAAACCCATTGGGAACCATTTCCCTTATAACGGAATCCAATTTCTCACAGTCTATATATTGATCTGCCAATTCTACAGTAAGCATACCGCAACCAATATCAACGCCTACCAAGTTTGGCGTTACTTTATCGGTTATTGTCATTGTAGTACCTACAGTACACCCCTTACCAGCATGGCTATCCGGCATTATTCGTATAATAGAGTTTTCATAGGCAGGATAATTAGCCAGCCTCTTAATCTGATCGTATGCTTCGTTCTCAAAAGTTTCAGCAAAGATCTTGACTTCCTTTCCTGAATGTGTTCTAATTATTCTCATGTCAAATACAAATATAGTTTATTCTATTAAGTATAACAAACAAAATGCTACTTCTTTTTACTTAGTAAAGTAACGTGCCGTTTTAGTTCTTTATGTAGATACTTGTTTTCGCTCTGTAGCTCTTTTATGATAGAATTACGCTTTTCAAGTTCTTTGTTATATCGTTCACGTTCAAATTGAGCAAACGTAAGATCCTCATTCCTACAAGTACAATCCCGTATATCATTGCTCAAAACAACAGCCCAACAACAAGGTATTAAGACTTTGCCAGCTTGCTTATCGTATATGTAATGGCACTTACTCATAAGTTTATCCTTTCCGTCCTAAGAAGGATAGTTTTAATACATCGTATTGCTGACCTATAACGGCAAACTCCAACATAGCGTTATCATCCAAAAGATCGTTAATCCTTAAAAGTGGATAATCTTCTCCAGTACGGCTTACATATCCCTCTTGTGAAATATCATCTATTATGCGCTCATCATCGCATTTGCCAAAATAAGAATCAAGGCTGCTTATGATATGTTCTTTCAAATAAGCCTCACTATATACAGAAGCTATTTTATCCTGTTTCCTTAGTGCATATCTCATAATTCATCTTTATCTCCTAATTCAGATAATGCTTATTCAAACTCTTTGAGTTTCTTAATGGCATAATCTCTACGATAAGTAATTATATCACGAGTTGTGTAATCTATATAAAATCGGTCTATAAGATGTTGAACATAAAACCTTTCAGGCTCTTCGCAATGATTTAGTAGAATTACATATTTCGTGTTTCGTGGGTGGAAACATAAGAATCTATAATAATTTACTTTGCCACATGAACATTCTATTAATCGCTCATCTATCTTTAGTTTCTTAATATCTTCAGTATTTAATATTGGTTTCATTTTTCAACTCCTTTCGGTTTGTTTATGGGTTTCCAGTGGGTTATAGTAACTTCAAATTCGGATTCACTGAAATTGTCAAGATAATTTTCTGTCCATCCGTATTCACCCCAGACAGATGTAAGATAACTGACTTCTACAATGCCAGTGGCTATTTCCTTGTACTCAATCCTTAGCAAGCATGGGGTATTCCGTTCCGGCACATCTTCCGTATTTTCTTTACACTCGTGCCATTCCTCATGCTCGTTCCATCGTCTTGCAATTTCTTCACAAAGAATATTTGAACTTTCCACATCACCTAAATGGATATTTGCTATTGATAGATTCCATCCATCTTTGATACATAGTTCCGCATCCATTTCATCCGCTCCGAATATACGTTTACCTCTTGCCGGGATACAGAGCATTTTTAATGTATCTGTATCTAACACACCTTTGGCGTATGCCCAATTCAATTTGATTTTCATTTTGTGCCTCCTTTCATTAGTTCGGGGTTGTCATGGATGTTCCCTATAATCTCGCAATATAATTCTGTGTCTTTTGAACCGATATATCCTACAGCCCCAATGGTGGGGATTTTGTCGAGAATAAACGCTCCTAATTGTTCTTCGTATTCAACTTCAACCATTTCATCAAAATCGTAATCAAATAATATATCCCTTCATAGATTTCCTTGCCGTTCTTGTCGTGTAAGCCTGTGAACTGCCCTACAGTGTCTGCATCTATGCGCCAGTCATCCATTTTCGATGAATGATTGTTACGAGAAGTAAGAATGTTGTATTCACCATCAGGGTAAATGATAAGTGAACCGCATACCCATTCTTTATCATCGGTAATGCGACCTCTAAATTTAATTTTTCTCATTGTTTTCCTCCTGTATTTGTTTGATTTTTAATTTCATTCTTTCTTCTGCCTCCTTTATGTTGGCTATTTTAGTTTCAAGTTTCTCACGAGCTTTCAATAAATCCGTATCGGTATTCTCATCGAAAAATAGATTATTAGCCTTATTGTAGGCTACATATTTATCAATTTTGCGTTGAGCCTTTGTAACCTGAGCCTTTGCCGATATAAGCCGATTCAAATCCTTATTCAGTTGTATGTTGTTACCAAAACGCTTATCATAGAAATGCAACGTGTATCGTACACACCCTTTTGGATATTGGCAAACAAGTTTTGCCTTTCTCCATTCTACTACCCACTTTCTATGTTCGTAAACTTCACGTGGTAAATCGTAACTGAATAAGCGTACATAGTTATTACTTTCATCTTTGCGCTCGAAATTCACAAAAACCCAATGCTGAACCTCTAAATCCTTTTTAGCTTTGGCGTAGTCCTTTGCCATCTGTATAAAGTAGTCTATGCTTTCTTGTGCCATTTCAACAGTTGTTTTCCTGCTGCTTTTGCAGCCATTTTACACCTTTTTTAAATCCTTCTACAAACGCATCTGAGCAAACCCTTTGTATTTCGGGCAAACAAACACCTCTACTTCGATTTAGAGGACACGTAGCGCAAGCCTGGCTTCGTCCGTTGGCTTGCTTTGCTGCTTTAGTTATTCCTTTCATAATTTCGACAACCATTGTTCATAAATACGTGTGGCTATCTGAGCCATCATTACGGGTGGAACACTCATACCACAAATGTAGTGTGGCGATAAACCACAAAAATTATAATCTTGTGGGAACGTGGATATATTACATACCTCAGAAGTGGATAGATAGACGGGCTGCTTAAATGGTATCAATGAATCCAGGTGTGCAGACAATGTATAACAAACTCTATCTTCATAACAGAACTGCTGATTAAAAAAGCCACGTTTACCAGTGAGTTTTTTATAGGCTTCTGATAGTGCTATATCCCTTGTTCCCTGAGTTCAAAAAGTTCTCTCATTCTGCCTTCATAGGCTCTTCCTTTATAATCCGCAAAAGCACCATATACTATAGGATCCTCGTTAAACTTCATGTTTATATATGGCTCCACGTTAAACAGATTAGATACCTTCAAAAAATTGATCCCTAAATCATGTCTAATGCAAATAAAGAAGATCCGTTCTCTTTTCTGAGGAACACCCATTTTTGACGCATCAAGAAGGAAATGCTGACAATAATAGCCAGCGTTATCAAAATCTTTATATATGCGCCTAACATAGTCTATTGCACTTCCCATAAGTAAACCTTTCACATTTTCGGTTACTACAACTTTTGGTTGTAGTACCCTTGCTAAAGCTATGAAATCAAAGAAAAGCGTATCAAGAACTTGTGCAGATTGCCCCTCTCTGAATTTCTTTTCTTTACCCCAATCCTTTTCACGATTTCCGGCAATGGAGAAGGTGGAGCATGGGGGAGAACCGTCCAAAATATCCAAATTGTAAAGATCGGGCGGTAGCTCTCTCTCTCTCAATGTTCGTATATCTTCCAAAAAATTATATCGGGGTGAGTGGTTAGCCACATAACACCGATTAACCTTTGCGTCTATCTCATTGCAGCCAATTACATCAAATCCGGCTAACTTGTACCCCATTGTAGAGCCACCACCACACGCAAAGCAAGAAAACACTTTGCCTTTATCTTTCGTGAATTTGGCTTCTGAAAGCTCCAATTATAGGGGAATTTATGTTTTTGCATTTCCATATAAATTAAATGGTAAATCACTTTCACCAGGTCTGCAATCCTCAATTTTGTATTGAGTATCTTCAACTGATTTTATAGTACACAAAACGTATGCTTTCTTTTTTAAAAGAGTTGCAAGCCTTTTCGCTTCTTTTTCCGCACTATCCAAGCTATCATGTTTGCAAGCTGGGGTAGCACACCCTTCCACAAATACCATGTAAAATGTATTCATACCTTTTCTATTTAGCGTTTATCTATAGTTGCCTTTTTACTCGGTGAACGCTTTACAATTATGGGAGAAGAAAGCATTATCTTAAAATACTTAGTACCATCAACTGTAATAGGCTCCTTCTCTATAAGGAAAGAAGCGTTATCCTTTACTTTTGCACAATCAAGTATCTTATTACTTAGGAACTTATTCATAAAACGAATACCGCCTTTGTCATACTTGATAGAAAAGCCTTGTTCGCTATCAGTTTTGCAAATAAACCAGTCCTTTGTATTTTCTTCATCATTGGCAAACTGAACTTTATCTATATCCTTAATGCCTAATTCAGAAGCAAAAGCCTTAGATATGTAGATTATACCATTTTCACGATTAAATCTTAAAGTCCTTTCTCCGTTGCGTTGTCCTATTGGCTGGCTGTTTTCTTTGTTGTATATTACAAGTTTCATAATTGGTGAATTTTAATATTATACGATTGCTATACATGAATATCGGTTTACAAAACTTATATTACTTCGGATAGCATTATTTATTGAATTGATTTTACGGTATATGGTGCTTACTGAAACACCCGTATAATCTGAAAGATCCTTATAAGAGCACCCGGTATCATAAACTTTTAACTTAAATAGCCTATAATCATTTTTCGGGTATTTATGCTTAATGAAGGAAAGAATATCTTTTGCAAGTTTATCCGGCTCTACAAGCTCCTCAACCGATAAACCTTCTTCCATGCTTATTAACTGGAAAAATATTTCATTAGGTCTGTAGTATCGGTTTTCTTTAGCTATGTTCCGAAGCCTGGCTCTTTTATAAATTCCCCCAAATAAAGGCTCAAAGTCTATTATTGGCAAGTCTATAAATAGCAGATCCTTTCTCAGAAGCAAATAAGTATCGTGAAAAACGTCCTCATTTAGCTGCCATCCTAAGATACTTCGCAACCGTTTATAATTGAAAGAAAACCAGTAATCAAACCTCAAAACATTGCTTTTCATATCTCTATTGGCTTATACATACGTTTATAGGCACGATTAATTTATAAGTCGCTCCATTGGGGAAACCGTCTTTTATGGCTTCTTCAATCTCGCTGGCTGATGGTACACTTATTCGTTTCCCAAATTCAATTTTGCCCAAGCGTTTTCCTTTGTGATCGAAAATTATATATGTGTATTCATTCATAGGGCTATAATTATTTATTGGGGTAAATTGGGCGTATCACTTCCAGCGTGTCCGCACGAACAATAGCAATACGTTGGTAATATTTCTCGCAAGCAGCTTTAAAACCACCACACCAAGTGGTTTTCTTCTCATAATTATCTACTATATCCTTTTCCGCTTTATCCAGATCAATAATAGGATAAGCCATACCGATACGGATCTGATCGTTTGTATCATGCTGTAAAACTCTGATGTTGATTAAGTTTTTCATATCCGATGTTGCATTATGTGGGGCTTTAGCTCCACTGGTTATTATTTATTGATAACTGTTATACTTACATTTAGCCCAAAGCGAAATGTCGTTACTGTTTATGTATTCTTTGTTTCTTGCTTCAATAGCTTTTACTTCTTGTTCGCTAATTTCTTTTCCGTTTATGAAGTATCGTTTCATAGTTTATTTTTTTAGAATTTCATCAAGTAATTTTTTATCAGCATCCCAAAGATTGTACCTTTGGCGATCTTTCTTCTTAGATACTCTTTTTCCCCGATCATGCGATTGCCTTTTCTCTCAAATCTGATGCGCTCCACTTTTCAGCTTGATCTATCAGAAGGTTTGTAAGGCACTTTCTTTCTTCGTAAGTTCACGTACTAATACCGTCTTTCGCTCTATCTCTTTTAGGGCTGTTGGGTTCTCCATCCACAACTTACAAAAAGCGTCTTTATCAAGGTCTGTATTCATGTAGCACTCTTCTACTTCCGTATAACCATCTGCCGATAGTTTTAAACCCGTTCTTTCTTCAAATTCTTTCTGTGTCATATCTGAATGTATTTAGTTTTATATTCTTTTCGTGTAACTGTTTTTATTACGTTGCAAATATATGCAACATTGGTAATATTACCAAATGAAGTAGGTAATATTTTCAAGTGATATTACCAGTATTTACCAAGTAAAACATAGAAATATTATCATTATCAGATATATAGCTTTTCAAAAACACTGCAAAATAATTTCAGAAAAAGCATTTTTTAACATTGTGGGAATGTATGCTTTTTGATTTATTCTACTTATTAAAATAGATATTTTAGGATTATAGCTCTGATTTTGAAGAAAACAAGTATAAAAACATTGGTGTATATATACACCGTTATTGAAAATATTACCTACATTTGCAGTATAACTAAAGTAATATTGATATGAATAATACACTCTTTAAGAAAGTCAAAGACTTATGTAAGGACACTGGTTTATCAGAGAAGTACCTTACTGCGATAACCGAAAAAATGGGTGGCAGCATTGAGGATGATTCTACTGATGAAGCGGAAATCGAAAAAGTAGCAAACCAAATAGCGGATGTGGCAAAAGAAAGTCAAGGAGAAGCTACCAGGTGGGCTAACAAAGCGAAGGAACCAAAGGAGCCAAAAGAACCGAAGGAACCCAAAGAACCTAAAGAACCGAAGGAGCCAAAGGAACCTGATAACGATCCAAACAAACGGATCTCCGAACTTCAAGCGGAAATGGATAAAATGAAACAAGAGCAAGCTAAGAAAGATCGTGAAACAGCCGTTCAAGCAGCTCTTAACAAGCATGGTATTCCCGAATGGAGAAGAAAAGGTTTGGTTATTCCTGATGAAGAGGATCCAGATGCTTATTGCGCTGGTCTGAAACAAGACTTAATAACTCAAAACCTTATTTCGGAAGATCCAGAGAGTGTAAAAACAGCAAACGCAAAGAATGTTGAAGAGGCTTCTGATGCGTTGCTGGAATCAATTATTGTTAAATAAATCATTTTACAATGAAACGAACAAAAATCTCATTTGTCGGTGAAAAACCGATTTTCACAGGCAGTCCGCAAATTGTACCAGGCGGTTTTAATCTGGATCGGGAGAAACAGCGTTTTTCTGTAGGTGATATTATCCCTGCCGGAACACTCGCTATTTTCGATGAAGTTACAAGAAAGGTACAGATTGTAAAAACAGCGAAGGTTAAAGCTATCGGCACAAAGGATAAGAAAGTTATCACTTTGTATTCAAATGGCTATTGTTCACCCTGCTTTTCTGTTGGAGATAAGCTGTTACAAGCTAAATCCGTTAGTGGAACTTTTGAAGATGCTCCTTCTATTGTGTCTATTGAAAAGCCTGGTGTGTCAAACGCTCCGTATGTAATTACACTTTCTGCCGAGATCTCAGGTTTGGCAGTAGATGATGTGCTTGTAGAGGTTGTTGAAAGCTCTACTAATGCTGCTGTTATTGGTGAACCTAACTCTTTAACAATCGAAGAAGTTACTGTAAAAGAGTTTGAAACAGCCATAGATGTTACAGAGGACACTATGCAATATGCTGTAATGGAAAGACGTGTTTTGCCTATTCCCGACAGCATGAAGGATAGCACGAAACGCTATTTAAAAGCGAACTCTCACATTCGATTGTCGCAAACTTATTAAAAGGAGGTGCTAAATGAAATCTATTTATTCAACTTTTACTGGTTTGTTTAAAGATGGCAAACCTATTGATTTTCTCGCAACGTGGAAAAAGACACTGGATAAGGCTTCAGAACGTGAAGTAGCATTGTTCCAGAAAACTTATTCGGATGAGTGGTTTGATTGGGAGGCTCCGCAACTCTCTTTGAGAGCTGAGGGTATTATGGGCAAATATCATTTGCGTGTGATGGCAACCCTGATCGGTGATGAATCCCCCACTCCGTTAAGACGTTCTGACGGTTTTGATATTTGGAATGAAGAAATTCCACGTGTCGGACATAAGTTCTTTATGAAGGCTTCCACTTACCGCAAGTTGCTGGAAGTTTATAAATCTCCGTTCTTGAAAGACGGTCAAAAGGTTAAGCAGATTGAAAAGACTTTGCGTAACGATGTGGAAAACGCTTATCTGGGCTGCAAAGATACTGCTGATTTTATGATTCTGAAAGCTATATCAAACTTCGGTGTTTGTCGTTTCATTCCTTCTATCAACAACCCTGGTGGACGTGAGTTTGAAATTGATTACCTGATGGATGAAGCTAACAAACTCGTTTCAGCCTTATTGTGGAATGACGCTAACTCAAAAGCTGGCAAGTTGGATATTATTCTAACTCTTACCATGATCGTTACCTTGTTCAAAAACAAAGGTGTCGTATTTGAAGAGTTACTGATGGCTCCTGAACTGCTTGCATTTATCCGAAGAGATATTACAATTCGAGAAGCAGCCTACGGTAAGGACAAATCCGGCAAGGTTGTTACTATCCCAGACTTGAACACCTTGTTTGCTGATAACGGTCTGCCTAAAGTTCGTGAGATCACCCGTCTTGTGGGTATTGAAAAGGACGGAGAACGTGAGCCGTTAGATCCCTGGAATCACAATATGATTGTATTTAAACCTGCTGGAAAGATTGGCTTTATCCAGCCTTCTATTGAAGATAACGAGCTGTTTGAAGAGGGCAATGTAGATTACATGAACGCTGGTAACGGTATTCGTATAGCCAAATGGCGTACTGGTGAATCTACAGGGCAAAAGGCTGGTGAATATACACAAGGATCTGCCCGTTTGATCCCGGTTATCACTGAAATTAACGGTATTGTCTGCTTGCAAGTTAGAGCTTTGAAGAGCCGGAAGAAGCAGTAGAGGGAGTAACTTTTTATACGAAAGAACAATTCGATCAGAAGGCAGCAGCAGCTTCTTTGGTCGGCTAAAAACGATGCAATATGGTAACATTAAAAGTATTAAAGAAGTTCCAAGATAAGGACAACAAGGAGAAAATTTACCAAGTCGGTGAAACTCTATCAACAAGCGATTTGGATCGTGTAAATAATCTTGTTTCACGAGGAATTTGCAGTATTTCTGCTATCAAGGAGGCTAACAAAGAAGAAAATAAACCCGAAAAAATTAGCCTTTTTGATAAAGAGTTTGAAATCGGTGCTGTAAAAGGTGCTTTGGCTGAGATTGGCGTTTCAATCAATAAAAATGCTGGCGTTCAAGCAATCACCAACAAACTCGGTGAACTTACAGAAGAGCAAAACAAGGCTCTTTCTGAAATCTTATGTAAAGAGTAACCTATGACGAATTTAGACGCTATCCGTGCTTTATGCACTAAAATATGTTCCGGCTTCTACCCGGATCAGAATGTACTTGAATTTACCCTTTTGGATAATGGTATAGATCCTTCTAAAAACTTCATCCCCAAAGATGTTGAACTGGTGAAGGCTGCTATCAGTGTCGTTAAGGGAATGACTGAAAACAGCCATTCGGAAAGTGGAATTTCTGACGGGTGGGATGCGGATCGTATTAATAAAAGTATCTCCGCTATTTGTCGGGAGTACAATATAGATAGCTCTGATTTTGTCGAAGAATCTTCTGTATCAGACGGTTCTAACCAATGGTAAGTTATGCAATACAACGGAACAATACAGTATAAGGTTTTATCTGGTGGCGGTTGGATGGTAACGGTGAGCCGATTATCTCTACCGTATCATGGAGTGAGCCTATACGTTGTCTGTACAAAACGGTAAAGCATAGCAACACAATCTATCAACAAGGTAAGTTTACTGATAAAAGCTATGAGATCCTAATTGAAGTAGGGATTTTCAAGCTGATACGGTAAAACTTACCAATGATAGAACACAGTTTTTGGGTGAGTTTGAAGTACAGGATATTGAGTTTGTTAATCGCTCAGGAAGAGTAAAGATTACGGTTTGATGGGATTCACGAAGAAAACGCCGGATAGTGCTTTTAGCAACTTTCTTGATGATACCAAGAAAGCCGTTATAGGTAGAGCTATTAAGGCTTTTATCTATGTCGGTGAAGCGTGTCTGAAAGAAGCCCGTTTAAACGGCAACTATACAGACAGAACGGGAAACCTTAGAAACTCTATCGGTTATGCCGTGCTTTTTAATGGTGAAGTTATGGAAGAAAGTGCTTTTGCCAACACAAAAGGTGGGCAAAACGGAAAGAAGCATTTGGATAGCTTGAAAAAGAACTATCAAAACGGTATTGTCTTGATTGTATCTACTGGAATGAGTTACGCAGCTTATGTAGAAGCCCGTAATTATAATGTCCTTACTTCTTCCGAACTGCTGGCTAACAAACTTGTACCTCAGATTATGAAACAATTAGGCTTTGAAATGAAATGAATAAGACAGGTGATGAAATAGAGCTGGACGTTTTCAACATTATCACAAACAGCCAACTTGCAAAGGAAATAAAAGGTAACGTTTATCGTGAAGGAACACGAGATCTAAACCCTATGGAAGAGGATATAATTGTATCGTTTCTTACTGGTTGGATGGGCAGTTTCAAACTGGCTCCGTAACGGTAAATATTTATGTTCCCGACAAAGACAATGGCAGTAAGGTATTGGTTAAAGATGTTGGCAGATGCCGTTATCTGGCACGCAAAGCCGATGAGGTTGTTAGATCCTTGAAACCTACTGATTACAGATTTTCTTTAGGTGCAACAATTAAAAGCTACAAAGCAGAAAAGGTAGCTATGCACTTTGTAAACGTAAAGATCAATTTTGAACTAAAAACATTTTAAGTTATGGGAAACAGTGGTATTACATGGGGTAAACCCCTGGTCGAATTTGGGCTAACTGGTGCTGAAGATGCAGCTCCTTCCAGTTTCAAAACAATGCCCACAGCCGAAGAAAATACAGTTCTTCTTACAACTGTAAAAGGAAGTGCGCAAGAATTGTACGGAGAAGGGCATGAACTGGTAGCTCGAAAAATGCAAAAGTCTTATAAGCAGCTTGCTATGAGTGTGTTTATTCCTTCTGGCACAGAGGATCCTATTCCGGAAGAGGACGGAGTTGTAAAAGATGAATATGCAGTACGCCTTACTCCTGAAGATGATACGCTGGATGGATTCATCATGCGTAAATGCTCTGTTGAGGTTGAAGAAGAATGGTCGTCCGCAAAGGGTAAAATGCTAAAATACATCTTTAGCTCATTGAAGCCCAAGACGGGTAAAATGATTGAGAAGTATAAAAAAGCAGAATCATTAGCTGTAGGTTAATTGAACTATGAACAAGGAAAAAGACAACATAGAAGGGCTTGTGTCTGATACGATCTTACAAAAGCCGTATTCTATACAGATAGGACAAGAAACATACGAGGTTGCACCTCCTTCTATTGCTACTCTTATCCTTGCCTCTGAACTTATTTCTCAGCTTCCTAAAGTAGAGTTAGATAAAAGCCTGGTTACATTTGAATCGCTCCGTATTGCGAAAGATTGTAAGGTTTTAGGCGATATTGTAGCTACTCTCATTTTAGGAGCTGAGAATATAACTACAGAAGCAACCGTAGTTCAAAAGTCTTTATTCGGTTTGGTACGCACACGCAAAAAGGTTACGATTGATAACAGGGCTGTTTTATCCGATAAGATCTTGAAACAAATTTCACCAAGTAAAGTGAACGCTCTTACCCTTAAAATCATAAACAGGATGGAGATAGGAGATTTTTTCGGGCTTACCGCTTCCCTGATAGAGATAAACCTTCTCAAACCGACAAAAGCAAGGGAAGCGGATCCGAAGGAAACGATAGCATCTGGGCGGTAGTAGCAGGAATGGCAAAGGCTTATAATCTGACTTTTGATTATATCCTATATAAAATGAGTTTTGCCAATGTTCGTCTGTATAATGCGGTTCTGCTTCTTTCTCAGCAAAGAAGGATGGTAAAAAAGATACTGGCATTATTCTAAATGGTGATGATCCCAATAATCAGGATGCAGTAAATAACGCAATATTTGACGTAAACGAAGATGAATAACAACGAAGGTACAACATGGTGGGCTTTAGGATTGGATAACGCCAAATTTGAAAGCGATGTGGCGAAATCTAACTCTCTTTTCCGAAGCATAGGCAACACAGCCGAAAAGGAAGGTAGCAGGATAGACAATATTTTCCGTAAAATAACGGTTGCTGCAACTGGATTTTTCACGGCTCAACAAGCGTTGGGATATGCTCAGAAGATAGCTCAGGTAAGAGGCGAATACCAACAGTTAGAAGTTGCCTTCAATACAATGTTGGGCAGTAAGGCTAAAGCTGATGCTTTAATGACACAGCTTGTTAATACTGCTGCTAAAACTCCGTTTGATCTCGTTGGTGTGTCAAGTAGCGCAAAACAATTACTTGCTTATGGTATAGCTGCTGACAAAGTGAATGACACTTTGGTACGGTTAGGAAATATCGCTGCTGGCTTATCTATTCCATTACAAGATATAGCCTGGTTATACGGTACAACCATGACACAAGGCAGGCTATATGCTGAGGATCTTAACCAATTTACGGGTAGAGGTATTCCGATGATTCGTGAATTAGCTAAAGAGTTGGGTGTAGCTGAAAATGAAGTTAAGGCTTTGGTTTCCGAAGGAAAGGTAGGATTCCCCGAAGTTCAGAAGGTTATAGAAAACCTTACAAATTCTGGCGGTATGTTCTACAACCTGATGGAAGAGCAAAGTAAGACTATTACGGGTAAGATCTCCAACATGAGCGATGCTATTTCTGTAATGCTTAACGAAGTAGGGAAAGCTAACGAGGGAACAATCAATTCAATACTGGAAACTGGTATCTCCGCTATAGAGAACTACGAGCTATCGGTGAAACTATACAAGAATTGATTGTTACTTATGGCTTGTACAAAGCTGCTGTAATTTCGGTTGCTGCTACAAAAAATGCCGTTACTACTATTAAAGCCACTGGAGAAGCTGAGGAACTAAGCAAATTGCTTACTGTAGAGCAGCAAGCAGCCATTTCAAAACAGAATTTAACCAAAGGCACGTTAGAGTATGCAACTGCCGTAAAAGCTGAAATGGCAGCAAATATAGAGGCTCAAACCGCAGCTTTAACCAAAGCTCGTACAGAGGTTTCAGCAGCCAGCCAAGCCGTAGCAGCCAAGAAAGCCGAATACCTTGCTGCTAAAGAGTTGGAGAAGCAAAGATTAGCAGAACTTATGTCTATCGGTGCTACTGGCTCTGCAAAACAAGTAGAAGCAGCAGAAAGAAAATTAGTCGCAGCCGAAACAGCCAGAGAAACAGCAGCCTTACAATACCAAGCAGCCACACGTGATTTAGCACCAAGAAAGTAGCGGTAGAAACGGCTGCTAAAACATTGAATACCACTCAGACAGCAGCCAACACAGCAGCACAAGCAGCCAATGTAACTACAACAAACTTGTTGGCAACTGCAAAGCTCAGGCTTACGGCTGTAGCTACCAGGTTGAAAGCCGTTATGCTGGCAAATCCTTATACTTTGGCAGCAGCAGCCATAGCAGCTCTCGGTTATGGTATTTATAAACTTATCACTTATCAGACTGACGCAGAAAAGGCGCAAGAAAAACTAAATAACGCCATATCTGAGAGTGAAAAGGTTATTGGAGCTGAAAGATTGCAAATTGATGCGATGTTTGCACGTTTGAAAGCAGCCAAAGAAGGTACGGATGAATACCGTTCTGCAAAGGAAGCCATAATGAGCAAATACGGTGAGTATTTGAAGGGGCTGGGGGATGAAAAGAACGCTTTGGATGATCTGGCTAAGGCTTATCGTATCATTACGCAAGAAGCCGAAAAATCAGCTCGTGCAAGAGCTATGGATAAAGCGGTTAATGAGGCTTCTAATGACTACATGGATAAGGAGGTAGAAGCCAAAGAAACTGTAGAAGAGCTACTAAAAGATAAGTTCAAGGGAAAGAAGGATAAAGACGGTATCGACCTTGCGGAAACTTATTATTGGAAGATTAAGCCAGTGCTGGAAGGTAAGGGGGAAATTACTAAAGAAATCCAGGATATTATAAAGCAGTTTGACGAAACCAAATACTTGCCTGGCGATCCCATGACTGGTATAGGTGCGCAAACCTACATAGCTAATGACTTGCAAGATGAAATAACCAAAGTATTCAAAGCTCGTGGCATTTATAATAATATCATAAAAGAGGCTCAAAAACGCTTCGGGGAGAATCCCAACCAAAATCAGAAAACGGGTAATCAGGAAGAGGTATTTTATACCAAAGGTAAATCCATTTCTGAGATAGAAGCAGCCATTACTAAAGGTCAAGAAAAACTGGAGGCTTTCAAAAAGGCTCTCAAAGAGAACAACGGCTTAATGTCTGATGGCAAAGTAGTAACCGATGCTGTTGTAAAAGGGCAGGAAAGCTATATAGCTAAATTAAAGGCTACCGTTCTTGAACGTGAAAACGAGCTGCAAATTATTAGCCAAGTAGAGAGCCGTATTTCTAAGCTGAAACAGGAGCAGAAAGAAACCGTTAAGGGTAGTGCTGAATACAACGACTATCAAAGACGTATAGATTCACTGAGTAAAAAGTTACCAGATAGAAAAACGTCCTCTTCTCAAAAGGATTATTCCGATGAGATAAAACGTAATGCACAAGAGCAGAGCCGTATTAAAAAGGATATGGAATTTGCTGTAAGGCAAGCTGAGATCAACACCTATAAGGAAGGACTTTCTAAAACATTGAAACAAAACCAGCTCAACTATGAGCAGGAAATGGAGCAGATCAAACGTCAAAAGGAGGATAAGCTAACCAAAATTCAAGAGTGGGAAAAAACTATATGGGAATCTCAGGGCAAAAAAGGTACGTTTAAGCCAACTACCACCCAATTATCAGAGCAGGATGAGCAACAATTTAAAGCTCTTGAAAATGCTGCTGGAAAGAAATTGTCTACTGGCAATCAGACTGCAATAGAAGAAATGCTAAAGCAGTATCAGACCTATGCGGAAAAGCGCAAGGAGATAGAGGAAAATTTCAGCAAGATATTGACGAAATGCGAGCTGTTAATGAGAAAGATAAGAAAGCCGGAAGGCAAGTTACTTTCTCCGAAGAAAATATCGCTCAGGCTGAAAGTGATAAACAAGATGCTTTGGACGCTTTAGATCAAGAGATAGCTACTCGTGAAGCGACTTTTAATGTATGGGTAGAACAAATATCCTCTATGGGGTTAAGACAGCTAAAGGAGGCTTTACAAACAGCCCAAGACACGCTGAAAAAAGAAGGTGGCAAGCTGGATGATAAAGAAAAAGCTACTCTTCGTGCGCAAATTAAACCCTGGAGAAAAAAGTAGAGGTTGCTGAGGCAAAAGACGCAAGCATTTCATCTGCTGAAAAAAACAAAAAGAAGTGGAGCGATACCCTAAAGGTGATGAATGAGGTAGATGATACTGTTAATAATATCATTTCAGACTTTGACGGGATGGATGATGCAACCAAAGCTGCTTTGTCTGCTGCTACCAATATCGCAGGAGGTATAATTTCTATGATAACGGGTATTCAAGCGTTGGCGGTTACTGGTGCAGAAGCTATCAAAGGAGTAGAAAGAGCTTCGGTTATTCTTTCCATTGTCGGTACAGCCGTTTCGCTTATCACTTCTTTGTTCGGGTTATCCTCTAAGGCTGAAAAGGAACACCAAGAGCACTTAAAGAAGTAGCCGAAAACAAACTGGAAATGCAACGCCAGTATAATTTGTTGCTCATGGAGCAGAATCTACTTCTAAAAGAAGCGACATCCATATTTGGCGAAGATCAGATAGAAAAAGCAGCTAACGCTGTAAAGGTATATCGTGATGCGATAGCTGAATATAAAGAAGTCTTGAAAGGGGATAAACCGACTTATCAATTTCAGTTTAACCCTAAAGGGAACTGGGGGCTTGATGAATACAATGCAAAATTAAATGCGTACAATCAGGGTATAGGTGCGCTTAATGATATAACCATAAAAACGGGAAGTTACACTACTGGAGCTTGGTTTTGGAAAAAGCAGCATGATATTTATACTTCGGTACTCCAGGTTTACCCGGATTTAATAGATGGTGAAAAAAATCTGAACAAAGAAAGAGCGCAAGCCATTCTTGACACTCAAACAATGAGCGATGAGAATCGGAATTTGTTGCAAAACCTTATAGACCTTCAAGAACAAGCGGAAGAAGCCCAACAAGCACTAAGAGATTACTTAGAGGGTACTTTTGGCTCTTTAGGTGATAGTATAATGGATAGTATCACTGAGGCTATTGAAAATGACGGTGTAGATGCGTGGGAAAAGTTTGGAGAAAAAGGATCTTCTGTATTGGAAGATTTGGGTAAACAGATTGCCTACTCTTTATTCTTCTCTGATAAGTTCAAAAGACTACAAGCGGATCTGGAGAAAATCTATGGATCCGGCAAAACAGAAGAAGAAATAGCTAAGGAAGCAAGGGATTTGGTTTCCTCTTTCTATCAAGGTATCGGTACGGATATGAATAATGCCCAACAATGGATGGAGCATTGGAAAGAAGAAGCAAACAAACAAGGCTTTCACCTTTGGGAAACAGAGAATCGTGAGGTTTCCAGCAATAACGGCATAGCAGCAAGCCAGGACAGCGTAAACGAGCTGAACGGAAGGACAACTGCAATTCAAGGGCATACCTATTCTATAAATGAAGGTATTAAATCATTGGTTAGCCATTGTGCCAAATTTCTTGAGGTATTAACTGGTATCAGAGAAAATACAAGCTATTGCAAGAATCTGGAATCTATCAATTCCAATATAAAGGAAATGAAAGAAAGCATAGGTAACATGAATGATAAAGGTGTAATAATGAGGAAATGAAAAATAACTTATACATAGACGGTACGGACGCTTTTACTCGGTTCGGGGTTTTTATTGCTGAGGGTGGGCATAACGAAGTTGTTGCTTTCCCGGCATTAAAAGCACCAGAAGTTTCTAATGATTGGGCTGAGTATGACGGTATCGAAGTGGATTTGTCGGATCCTAAACTTGATACTAAAGAACTTGAAATAAAGTTCAACGCAGTAGGTATGTATCAGACTGGAGATTTCATTTCTCTGTTGTCCGATGGAGCTTACCATACCTTTGAGTTTAAAAGAATCGGATATAATTGTAAACTCCGATTGGTTTCAGAGGTAAATGTAGCTCTGTATATCGGTGCTAAAAGTTTCTCGTTAAAATTCGCAGATGATTTCCCTTTGAGAGATTATAAATATACGGCTCCTTTATCGACAACCAATATACCTACGCAGGGGTATGAAATAGACGGGATAGATTTCTCCGTTTACGGTATTCGTGTATTGGAAGGAAGCGAGGCACAAATACTTAAAGCTCCAGCAGTGAAGAAAAATATGTTACGTAACCTTTCTACAAATGGGCTATTTATGATGGCAAACAAGTAGTGTACCAACATAAAGAAGTTGCCTTGAATTGTTGCTTAATCGCTAAGAATCTAACGGAGTTCTGGAGAAATTACAATGCTTTCCTTTACGATCTGATAAAGGTTGTGGAAATAGACGAAGGCGAAGGCGTGAAGGTACAAACGGCTGAAAGATCCTTGTTCGTTGAAAGCACTTACGAGGAATACCCATGTTACTACAAAAGCTCAAAAGTAAGTCTGTTTTCCCCTGACGATCAAGTTTGGTGCGCTTTTACCTTAACGTTGGTATTTACTGCCTTTAGAGTTGGAGGGGATGAATATTTACTTGCTTCTGAGGCTGGAGAATTGATAGTTACAGAAGATGGTGAGTTTTATATAGATTTGAAAAGCTATGGCTATTAAAAAGAAGAAAATAAGCGAGCTGACACTTTCGGATAACCTGAAAGGATTGTACACTATTGGAGTTAAATTAATCAATGGGGTACAAACCAGCGTAAAAGTAAGTTTGGAATACATTCAAACGGCATACGAGAACGCTGTAAAAGCAACCAACAGTGCAAATGAAGCTGCCAAGTCTGCTAACAATGCTGCTTCAAGTGCCAACACTGCAACCTCAAACGCAAATAAAGCTACTGAGCAGCGAAAACGGCTACCAATAATGCTAATGAGGCTACCCAACAGGCTAAAACTGCTACTTCTAACGCAAACTTGGCTACTCAAAAAGCGAATACAGCAGCTACCAATGCAGATAATGCACGAAAAGGATTAGAAGAAATAAAAAGTGCAACTGAAAGTGCTACAGCCAATGCCAACAAAGCAGCTACTAATGCGAATGAGAAAGCGCAAAAGGCAGAAACAGCAGCTAACAGTGCAAATACTCAGGCAAATAGGGCAAAAGAACAAGCGGATAATCCACCGAAAATGGGTGAAAATGGCAACTGGTGGAAATGGGATGAAACGCAAAAGAAGTATGTAGATACCGGGATTTTGGCAAAAGGCGGTATTCTCTATCCTACTTTTACGATTGATCCCGATACAATGGAACTGATCATGTATTACCAGGATGATATAGCTGCTGATATGTTTGATATTGACAATGAAGGATTTTTAATTTTTAACCCCAAGTGATATGGCAGAAGGAAACATAAGATTAGGAAAGGTTGCTTTCGTGGATAAGGGAACTTATTCAGCAGCTACCACATATAATACATTTGATTTCATTACTACGGATGATAGTTGCTATCTCTGTATCAAGGACGGGAACAAAGGACACGCTTTAACCGAAACTACCTGGTGGAAATGTATTGCTCGTGGAACAACCGCCACGGCAGCAGCTAAAAAGGCTGAGGACGCTGCTAAACTGGCTAATGAAAAAGCTACAGCAGCCGATAGCGCAGCAGGTAAGGCAGTAGAGGCTACCAACAATGCCAACGCAAAAGCTAATGAAGCTCACGAAAAGGCGGAAGAAGCCAATACTGCTAAAGATAATGCAAATGAAGCTACTGGCGATGCAAGGGTAGTTATCGCAAGGCTGGAGGAACTGGAAGAATCGCTAATCTCAAAATACAAGCTGATCCCTACTTCCATGAAGCTAAACTACCCGAAAAAAGTTACTTACAGGAATACCCAGCCTTTCAAAGTTGAGGTAGAATTACTTCCCGTAGATACTGGTAGGAATGTATTGTTTCTCGGTGATGATCGGGCGGTGTCTATCACTCCTGATGGCGTATTTATGATTAACGGTGTAGGAATGAGTAAAATTCACGTTATCCCAACGGAAAATACGGGTATTTATCAAACTATACAGATTGAAGTACAGGAGCCAGGAATAAGGTTTACTTCTGGTAAGGGTATGCGTTTATCCGGCTCTGGTGGTATCATATTAACTTAGTAAATTTTATTGTTTAACTTCTTAACACTATAAAAAATATGGCACTTACAACAGAAGAGGAAGCTAAAGTAAAAAAGATTATTACAGCTTACGACAATGGCAAAAGATTAAATGAATTACCAGTAGCAGACAGCAGTAACCCTTTCGACCTCACAACTGAGGTATTGGATAAAAGCGGAGAAAGCAAACAAGCTGGTCTGGCTGCTATGCTACCTTATGCAGAGGATCAATGTAGTTATGGCGTAGAATTAGATGTAACAGTATCTTCTTCGGTTCTTACCCGTACTGGCAATATGACACTGCATAAAACATTGCCAATTCAAAGCAAGATGAAAGGGTGTTTGCTATCAGATGAAGGCAAGGTTATTGAATACCTAAACCCTACCAACTGGAAAGCGCATAAAAGGGATGGTTCCAATGGTATGGTTATGGTGGAAATCCCTGCTCACTGGAGAAGATTTTATACCAATGGAAACAAAAGAGGTGTACGAATCAGTGAATACCCAATACCTGGTTATCATTTCGTAAAGAAATGCTATATATCGGCTTATGAGGCAACAATCCAACGTAGCACTGGTAAACTGGCTTCTGTAGTAAATACTTCGACTGATTACAGAGGTGGTAATAACCAAGCAGATTGGGATGCTTTGCCTAAATCCCAATTAGGCAAGCCAGCTACATCTACGAGTAGAACAAACTTTCGTGCTGCTGCTCGTAAAAGGGGAGCTGGTACGCAATGGAACTGCATGGACTATAACGCTTATATCACTTTGGCATGGCTCTATTACATAGAGTATGGAACCTTAACTGCCAGTTGCTTTCAATGCCCAGAAAGATAGCAACGGTTATGCTCAGGGTGGTTTGGGTAATGGTGTAACCACATGGGATGGTACAAAGTGGAACAACTTTAATGGTTATAATCCTATCATTCCTTGTGGTACGAGTGATGAATTGGGAAATGCTTCAGGTGAAGTAGCTTACACTTTAGAGAAAGCAGAAGGAGAAAGCAGCAAAGTATTTACCGTACCTCGCTATCGTGGTATTGAAAATCCTTCGGGCACGTCTGGAAGTGGACGGATGGAGTAAATATAGAAGTGAAAACCAATTCAGACGGAGGAACTTCTAAAGTGTATGTTTGCGATGATCCTTCTAAATACAACGATAGTAACTACACAGGCTATACGCTTAGAGGATTGGCAGCACGTGCAGAAGGTTATGCAAAAGAAATGATTTTCGGTGAATTTGGCGATTTGATTGCTTCTGTAGTCGGAGGTGGATCTACTACCTATTGGTGTGATTACTTCTATACCAATATAGGATCTAACGCTCTTAGGGGTGTCCTTTTCGGCGGTTCTACGGCTAATGGCGATCGTGCGGGCTTCGGTTATGCGAATACGGCTGACGCCCCTCGCATACGGTTGCGACTGTCGCTCTCGGCTTTGTTTATTCCTGAATCGTGAA
>ENA-OQCS01000058-OQCS01000058.1-human-gut-metagenome-genome-assembly--contig:-NODE-58-length-46439-cov-4.083110_pt1 | contig 46439 bp, 63 predicted proteins | sample MGYA00242757_ERZ504575 | MGnify/ENA primary metagenome ERZ504575 (study PRJEB26092, sample SAMD00036297) | human gut metagenome | host: Homo sapiens | study: EMG produced TPA metagenomics assembly of... | reverse complement strand
AGTCAATTTCAAAATTGGTGGCTGGAGTCAATGCGGAGTTGGATATGAAAGTGTCGGCAGCTATCACTACGGCAGCATCGGCTATTCAGGCTATTCCCCAACCTTTCCGTAATAATATCAACAGTCAGGAAACGGTAGCGGCTATCAAGGCTTGTGAAGAACTGGAAAGTGTATTGGATAAGGAGTTGAAACCTTATATCAGGGACAATAGCACCATTAACAGCAATGAAGCACTTGACCCGATTGTTGAAAATTATGTCAATGTTGTGGTTTTGCCTACCTATAAGGATTTGAAGGAGAAGAATAGTACGCTGTATGACGCTGTGGTGGCTCTTGCCAACAATCCCTCTAACAGTGCTTTTGAGACGGCATGCAATGCTTGGATAATAGCCCGTGAACCTTGGGAGGAAAGTGAGGCGTTCCTATTTGGGCCGGTGGATGAGCTGGGACTTGACCGAATATGGATAGTTGGCCTTTGGACAGAACGCCATTGTCCAGATTCTGAATTCCCAGAAATGGGGCGATTTGGAATGGAGCGAGGGTGATGATGATGCAAAAGTTGAATCTGCTCAAAATGTACGCGGATTCCATACTTTGGAATTCCTGCTTTTCAAGGATGGCAAGCCTCGTACAGTTAAATAAGAATTATTTATAAACAATACTCAAGAAGTAAAGGGGAGGATTTGGAGAATCCTGCCTTTACTTCTTTGGCATGTTTGGATATGCCATTATTAAAAAGTAGATAAAGATGATGAATCGTTTAATGAGATATTCATGTCTTCTCCTTTGTTTGTCGGCAGGTTTGACTGCTTGTGATGATGATGGGATTGACGTGTTGGATATAGAGATTCCTGAAGGATACGCTCTGTCTGCCGGAACGTCCACAATCTTCATGAATTCATCCAAGGCCTATGATTCACCGGCAGACTGGGTGTCGGGTGTTTACAACAGTCGCTTTAATGATGGTGACGGGCTTTACGATGATGTGCGTACGAGTAGCAATGGCATGGGAGGTGGTCTTGGCCCAGTCTATGCGGGGTATTCTTGTGGCAGTTGTCATCGTAATGCCGGCCGTACCAAACCGACGCTGTGGAGTGAAGGTGGATCGGGTAGTTACGGGTTTTCCTCGATGCTGGTTTATATAAGCCGCAAGAATGGTGCGTTTTTTCAGGATTATGGTCGTGTCCTCCATGACCAGGCAATTTATGGAGTGAAACCGGAGGGGAAGCTTTCTGTGGAGTATACTTATGAGACTTTTACCTTTCCCGACGGAGAGAAGTATGAACTTTGCAGACCGGCTTATTCCATATCCGAATGGTATGCTGACAGTATAAAGCCTGAAGATATGTTCTGTACGGTGCGTATCCCGTTGAGACATGTCGGTATGGGGCAAATGATGGCTTTGGAAGCTACGGAGATTGAAGCGCTTGCTGCAAAAGTAATTATCCGGAGTATGGTATAAGTGGCCGTTGCAATTACATTACCGAACGTGGTGTGAGAAGCTTGGGGCTGTCGGGAAATAAGGCTCAACATGCGGATTTGACTGTTGAACTTGGTTTTTCAAGTGATATGGGTGTTACCAATAGCCGCTATCCGGAAGAGATATGCGAGGGGCAGTCCCAGGTGAATCAAGGCAGCATGATGGGGCTTTCTTATGCCCAGTTGGATGTTTCTACAGAAGATATGGAAGATGTTGACTTGTATATGCAGAGTCTTGGTGTTCCTGCACGGCGTAATGTGAATGACCCGCAGGTGATAAGGGGAGAACAGAATTTCTATAAAGCCAAGTGCCATCTTTGCCATGTCACCACGTTGCATACCAAGCCTCGGGGCTCCGTGCTGTTGAACGGTACCCGTTTGCCATGGTTGGGAAGTCAGACAATTCACCCCTATTCGGATTTTTTGCTGCATGATATGGGCTCCGAATTATGGGAGTCGGTCTGAATGATAACTATGTAAGTGGGTTGGCGCGTGGCAATGAATGGCGCACTACTCCGCTTTGGGGTATCGGGCTTCAGGAAAAGGTAAACGGACATACCTACTTCTTGCACGATGGTCGTGCTCGCAATCTTGTTGAAGCCATAATGTGGCATGGGGGAGAGGGAGAAGCATCGAAAAATCTCTTTAAGAACATGAGTAAGGATGACCGTGATGCCTGATTGTATTTTTAAATTCACTTTAGAACTAATAAGCTTTATATAAAAAGTAATTATGAAGAAATTTTTATATGTCGCCATGCTGGCTGTTTTGCCTTTGACCGCTATGGCGCAACATGAGGAAGATACGGAGAATGGTGTAGTGTCATTGGCGGAAGAGAAGGTTTTACCATTGAAACAAAGAAAGGTGATTTTGTTTTCAAGCCTTATCTGTTGGTACAAACGAGTGCTAATTTCAATTGGTATGATGATGAAGGCTTGGATAAGGCTTATAACCAAGATAATATTGCCAATTCGGGTTTTTCCATTCCTTATGCCGTACTTGGCTTTACTGGCAAGGCTTTTGGAAAAGTAGCTTTCAATCTGTCCATCAATGCTGCTGCAAGTGGAGGAGCGCTGTTACAGCAGGCGTGGTTTGATGTACAGCTGAAAAAACAATTTGCGATTCGTGTCGGAAAGTTCAAGACTCCATTCTCGCATGCCTATCTGACAACTCTTGGCGAAACACTGCTTCCCCAGTTGCCGGTTTCTCTGACGTCTTCTGTAATTTTTCCTTATTCGTTGAATGCCGTGACGCCTAATATCGGTACGGGATTTGACCTGGGTGTTGAAATTCACGGTCTGGTGGCAGATAAGTTCGGTTATGAAGTCGGCTTGTTCAATGGAACCGGAGCTTCCGTGAATACAGCTTCAAAGACGATGAGTGATGACTGGCATATCCCTTCATTGCTGTATGCCGGACGTCTGACTTATATGCCCAAGGGGGTGATGCCTTCCACACAAGGTAATCCTAACCGTTTGAACGAGGATAAGATATTATTCGGTCTTTCGGGTTCTATCAATGTGGAGAGTGAAAATGAGAGTACCAATGATACCCGTGTGGGGTTGGAATTTGCCATGTTGAAGAACAAGCTCTATCTGGCGGCTGAAGCTTATTATATGAATGTAGGTTTCACCAAACGGCAAAAGATAAATGAATCGTATAGCTTTTTAGGCGGTTATGTGCAAGGTGGTTACTTTGTCGCTCCCCGCCTACAGCTTGCCGCACGCTACGATATCTTCAATCGTAACGGTACGGATGACGACGGTTTCCTGAATATGCCTGCTGTAGGTATGAATTACTTTTTCAGAGGATGCAACCTGAAATTGCAGGCAATGTATCAGTATGTAGCCCGTTGGGGACACGACACGCAGCTCGACCGTGATAATGATAATTTAGGCTGGCCACTCACTCTGCCACGGTGATGCTTCAATATACATTCTAAATGAAGTCAGGAAAGGATTCGTCTATGAAAAAATACATTCTTTTCTTTTTCTGCCCGTGCTTCTTATAGGTCTGCATGCATGCGATGAGGGGAGAATTTATGAGAATGCCGTAGTGGCCACGGGTGAAGGACGCACAGTGAAGATGACAGGCCGGATTAGTGGTGTGGATAAGTGGTCGGGCGACTATAGTGTGGTAGTGGCAGGATTTGATGATGAAAGCGATTATGCCATTGTTTCAAAGGTTGTTCCGGTATCCGAATCGGATAATGATGAAATCCAGTTGACAATGTCCGGCATAACGGATGAGGTGACAACTGTCGAGCTATGTGTAATCAATAAGTTGAGAAAGCGCATTGTCAGTTTGGTGGCAATGGAATGTACTGAAATCGCTGATACTATACTTATGGATGCAGGAACAGTTGATGCAAGTATGTACAATGCCATTCAACAAAAAATATTCAATGCCACTTGTACGGCTTGCCATGGTCTTAGCACCACTCCGGGTGGTGGCTTGAATCTGCTGGAAGGACATAGCCATGCTGATCTGGTCAACCGGGCTTCAACGACGGTGGACGGTAAAATGAGGGTTATGCCGGTAATGCGTCAGAAAGTGTCTTGCATCTCATATTGGGTACGGACATCAGCTCGGATTGGCGTATAGACCATTCTCAGATGATAACCTCATCTGATATGCAGTCTTTGATTGGCAACTGGATTGACGATGGTGCACAACCGTAATAATGATGGGTCTTACTGGTAATACCGGTACTTTTTGAACAACAACGACTAATTGATATTTAATATGAAAGATAAACAACAACAAACTAATCAATCGGAGAATACCTTAACCGAAATCTTTAAATATGAGGTAGAAGCGGGTGTTTCGGAATATCATGTAATGATTCATGCCACCAGACCGGAAGCGACTTATGAAGAACAGCTGAATGCGGTGGTCGACACTTACTGCCAACTGCGTGAAAGTGAACTACAAGGTGCTGTTGCCATCTTTAAACGCTACTTTCTAAGTGACGCCGCCAATCAGGCAGATATGCTACTGGCGCTTTCGGCAGAATGTTCGGATTGTGCACTCTCCGTGGTAGAGCAGCCGCCGTTGAACGGTACAAAGATTGCACTGTGGGTCTATCTGCAGAAAGGTGTGGAAACACAGGTACTTCATAACGGATTGTTCGAAGTGAGACATGGCGCCTACCGTCACCTTTGGGGAGCGGCTCTTTCAATCGTGCCGCCAATTCGGAATACCAGACCCGTCTGCTGTTGAATGACTATGTGATGCAGCTGATGGAACAGGGCTGCAAGCTGGCTGATAATTGCATACGTACCTGGTTCTTTGTACAGAACGTGGATGTGAATTATGCCGGAGTGGTGAAGGCACGTAATGAGGTGTTTGTTACCCAGGACTTGACGGAGAAGACTCATTATATTTCCAGTACCGGTATCGGTGGCCGTCATGCCGACCCAAAAGTGACGGTTCAGATGGATACTTATGCTGTAGATGGTTTGAAATCTGAACAAATTCACTACCTTTACGCACCGACACATCTGAATCCCACATACGAATACGGTGTGAGTTTCGAGCGAGGTACGTATGTGGATTATGGCGACCGTCGCCAGGTGTTTATTTCGGGTACTGCGAGCATCAATAATAAAGGTGAGGTGGTATATCCCGGAGACATTCGCAAGCAGACGGAACGTATGTGGGAGAATGTGGAGGCTTTGTTGAAAGAGGCTGGCTGTACGTTTGATGATTTAGGACAGATGATTGTTTATCTGCGGGATGTTGCAGACTATACCGTGGTCAAAGGAATGTATGACGAACGTTTTCCGGATACTCCGAGAGTGTTTGTATATGCTCCCGTATGTCGTCCGGGTTGGCTGATAGAGATGGAATGTATGGGAGTCAGGTCTTTAGAAAACAAAGAGTTTGCTCCATATTGATTTTTTACTTTTAATTGATAGCTCTTAATTGAAAAAGTTTCTCATAGCTGTTTATGGTTGTTTGCTGCTCATGCTTGCTGCAACTACGTTTGTAGAGCAGACGTGCAGTACGGATTTTGTAGAAAAGCATGTTTATCATACGATTTGGTTCTGTTGTTTGTGGGGAGCCCTTGCTGCGATGACTGTTGTTGTGCTTGTAAGACTGCGGTTGTGGCGGCATCTCCCGACGTTGTTGTTGCATGGCTCCTTCCTCGTGATTTTGGCGGGAGCCATGACTACGTTTCTTTGTGGCCGGAAAGGATATGTGCATCTTACTGTCGGCAGTGAGGTGAACTGCTTTTTGGAACAAGACGGCAGGCAGGTTGTAGAGTTACCGTTCACCTTACGTCTGGACAGTTTCCGGATTGAGTACTATCCGGGTACGGATGCTCCTGCAGATATATCAGCTATATTCACGGTGAGACGCCCGTCTCCATGAACCGTATTCTTTCACGGCAGGGGTTCCGCTTTTATCAGTCTTCCTTTGATGAGGATATGCAGGGGAGCTGGCTGACAGTGAATTATGACCCGTGGGGGATAGGGATTACCTATAGTGGATACCTCTTGTTAGGTGTCTCCATGCTCTGGATGCTGGTCAGCGGGGAGGAGAGTTCCGCAGGCTGCTGAGGCATCGTTGTTGAAGAAGGGAGGAATGTTTGTCCTATTGTTGCTGTGTCTGGGAAGTGGGGTACATGCGCAGAAGAGAAGCCTTCCGGCACTGGCACGCAAGCAGGCGGATAGTCTTGCCCGTAAGCAGGTGATTTATAATGACCGTGTGGTTCCTTTCAATACCCTTGCGCGCGATTTTGTACTGAAACTGACGGGAAAATTGTCTTATGGAGCATGACGCCGGAGCAGGTGATTGGCGGATGGCTTCTGCGTCCGGAGGTTTGGCAGAATGAGCCGATGATTTATATCAAAAACGAGGCACTCCGTCGCCTGCTTCATTTGGAGACACCCTATGCATGTCTGGCTGATTTGTTCGACGGTGAGAAGTATCGCTTGCAGAAGTTCTGGAAGGGGAAGCAAGACCATCATCGGAAAATGACTTCTCTGGAAAAGGCCATTGTAGAGGCGGATGAAAAGGTGGGACTGATTTTGATGCTCCAAATGGTACATTGATTCGTCCTTTGCCGGAAGACGGGAGTGTGGAGCCTGTTTCCAATACTAAAATACAAGCCGAATTGCTGTATAACCGTATTCCTTTCAGCAATTGCTGTTCATGTTCAACCTTACGGTGGGGATGCTGGCTTTCTTCCGTCTGCTGTATCGCGGCCTGCGCCGTTCGTCGGCATTGTCAGACTCTTCCGGTAGGATTGTAGCGCTCTCTTTCTCTTCGCGTTTGGCAGATACTTTTTTCCCGTTTTCTCTTTATGCGGCGTTTCTCTTTCAGCTCTTCGGGTATGGTCTGAGGTGGTACATCGGCGGGCGTATCCCGTTGGGTAATGGATACGAAACGATGCAGTTCATGGCATTGTGTGCGCTGTTCCTGGCTTGTCTGTTTCGGCGGCGCTTCCCGTTTATGGTGCCTTTCGGTTTTTTGCTGTCCGGTTTTGCCTTACTGGTGTCCTATTTGGGACAGATGAATCCCCAAATCACTCCCTTGATGCCCGTGCTCGTTTCTCCGTGGCTCAGTACGCATGTGTCGTTGATAATGATGTCTTATGCTTTGTTTGCCTTTATGATGCTGAACGGCATACTGGCATTGTGTCTTCGCCGTTCAGCCCGGATGTTGATGCTGCTCAGCCGATTGCTGCTTTATCCCGCCGTTTTCTTTTTGGGAGCCGGCATTTTTCTGGGTGCGGTTTGGGCCAATGCTTCTTGGGGGCGTTATTGGGCTTGGGACCCGAAGGAAGTATGGGCGCTGATTACCTTTATGGTTTATGGAGCGGCGTTCCATGCGCGCAGCCTGCGCATTTTCCGCAGTCCGTTATTCTTCCATATCTATATGATTGTTGCCTTTCTGACAGTCCTGATGACCTATTTCGGGGTGAACTACATCCTTGGAGGAATGCACAGCTATGCCAATGCCTGATTTACGGGTGGTTCTACCTATTTATGATGACTGACTTGTTTTATTATACCTAATTTAAGTGATTGCGTACTGTCTGCCGATGCCCTATCTTTGCAACATCAGATTTGAATGAATTAGTTAGTCATAATTACGTAACCACTTTTATGAAGAATAAAGGATCCCCGCTTCCCGATGTGATATCGTGAAGCGGGGATTTGTGTATGGCGTGACGGATACTGTGGGTAAGGTTGGATAAGGATACTTGTGGGGCATAAAGAGTCATAGGATGGGGAGGGATGACATAGGGGATGAGCTTTGTCTTCAGGCACAAGATAAACCTTAATCAATAGGCAGAGGGCTTTTCCCGTATGGAGGAGCATACTTTTGCAAGGGATTCATCCGGTTTTTCCCTATAGGCCGCAGCGGGTAGGGAAACGGTTGCCGGAAGAATCTTATAGAGAGTCCTTGATGTCGCTCAATTCTACCAGCTTGTTGACAATAGCGTAGATGGTGAGCCCTGCCGGAGAATGTATCTGCAGTTTGCGTGCAATGTTACGGCGATGGGTAATGACGGTATGGATGGAGAGGTAGAGTTTGTCGGCGATGGCTTTGTTGGTCATGCCCTTCACAACGCAGGTGATGATTTCCTTTTCGCGCTGGCTCAGGGTTTCTTGTTCGCTGTCTTTTTCCTCTTCCTCCTCGGTGTGTAGCAAGTGGTTGATTTTGGAGGCGATGACATCTACGTCATCGCACATGGCGAAGTTCTCGTCATATTCCTTCAATATGTTGTTGTCGATGACGGAGCATACCATAGCAATGTACTTGATACCGGATTTTCCGTGTTCTGCCTTGAAGGCGGGCAGGTCGAACCAGCCACCGAAAGTGGGGTTGATGATGATAATGTCTGCCGGATGCATGTGAATGTAGTTCTGCAGCGATTCCGGAGAAGAAACCTCAATAGGGTGTGCATTCAAGTTGGGAATACGCTTCAAAACAGCCGTCAGGCCACTCCGGATGATGACCGAAGTTTCTGCAATGACAATCTTCAAAGAAGTATTATTGTTCATTTTTCAGTTTCCTTTCTATTTGCGCTACGGCGGGAACAAACATATAATCTTCTACCTGGCAGTGGGTGGCAAGGTCTTGTTCGCAGTTGAATATATCGAACAAGACCGCATTCAGGAGATTGTTGTTCTCCTTTTCCGGGTAGTATTTGATGATGATGTTCTTCAGCTCTTTCAGTTTGGTATCTATCTGATTATGTTTGCTGGCAAAAGTGGCGATGTTGTATTCATCCGATAGGTTGCCTTGGAGTAATTGCTCTACATAGGTGAATACGGCCTGGTTTTCATATTCCATGTGGCGGCGTACTTCCTTGGCATATTCATCGAAGAACTTCAGGATGAGGTAGGCTACATCGTTTGTACTGGAACAATCGATGGCTTCGATGAGTTTGCGGCGGATGGCCGGCAGGTTGAAGTCGAGGAAATATGTGTGGGCACGCTTCAGATAATCCATAAGGGCGGGAATGGAAAAATCACTTTCATTACCGCTGTAAGAGTATTGTTCTTCGCTGATAAAGTTGGCTACGGCGAGGAATGTAGGGCAATCGACGCCTTGTGCTTCGCAGACGTCCTTCACGCTCTTGTCTCCGAATCCTAATGACAGTCCGAAGCGGCTCATCACCATTAATAAGGAGTAATTGTCACAGATGAGGTCACTCATCTTGTCCGTGGAGCGGTACTTATGTTGCTCATTCATTGTATGTTATTGTTTTTAATTCTCTGATTCGTGCGCAAAGTAACGGCTTTTATCCGAGAACTGCAATCACTATTAGTAGGTATTTTGCTTGTCGGGAGACGGTTGGAGACTGGTGTTTGCCGAATAAACTAAAAGCTTTAGTTTTATTTAACGAGAGAAATTAGTTTTTGAACTAGATAATTTAGTTATTTGCGGAAAACAAAGAATGTTATGAAAGGATTGACTGCAAAAGAAGAAGAAATCATGGGCTTTTTCTGGGAAAAGGGACCCTTGTTTGTGAAGGAAATGCTGGCATTCTATGAAGAGCCGAAACCACATTTCAATACTTTGTCCACCATTGTGAGAGGATTGGAGGATAAGGGATTCTTGAGCCATCATACGTACGGCAACACGTATCAGTATTATGCGGTGGTCAGCGAGGAGGATTTCCGCAAGCGGACACTGAAGAACGTTATCAGCAAATATTTCAATAATTCCTATCTCAGCGCAGTGTCGTCTCTGGTGAAGGAAGAGGATATATCCCTGGAAGAACTGAAGCAGTTGATACAAGACGTGGAAAAGGGAAGGGACTGAGATTGTTGAGACTCTAATAACTCTGGCTTATGAAAAACATCGGATTGGTTTGTTTGCTGCTGGTAAGTATTTGCTGCGGATTGCAGGCAAAGAAAATCGTAAAGGTACCCTATTTCATGGCATGCAATACGCGTAGCATTGAAGTGGAGCAAGTGACGCTTGGAAAAGATACGACCTGGCTGGCGGTGAGGCTTTATGGCATGCAGGGCGATAGGGTCAGGATTGATTCGACAGCTGTGTTGCGGGCATCCGGAAAGGATTACGGATATTTGGGAAATACCGGTTTTGCCAGGGATGAATGGACGCATATTCCCGCTTCCGGTGAAATGACTGCTGTTTTGAAGTTTAGTCCGCTTCCGATGGATACTGAGAGCTTTGATTTTGTAGAGACACCGGACAGTGATGAAGGATGGGTAATTTATGGTATACAGCTCAACGGAGAGAAACCTCGGGTGGATATTTCCGAACGTTTGCGGAATAAGAAACCGGATGAGGTTTTGCCATTGCCCGGACCGGAATTGAATATGGGAAAGACTGTCATAAAGGGGCAGATATTGGGGTATAAACCGGAGTATGGAGTGACGTTACGCTACTATGACTCGCCTTGGTTCTTCATGTATTTCACCGGTAAGGACTTGAAGATAGCGGAGGATGGCACGTTCCGTTATGAGACAGAGGTGCTGTTGCCGAGCGGTGCTACGCTGTGGATATCCCGTTCGAAAATAGAATTGTTTCTCGTTCCGGGTGGAGAACTGGATGTCACAATCAATCTGCCTGAAATATTCTATTCGCAAAGCCGTCTTTTAAGCCGGAAAAGGATGGTGTAACGGACAACTGTGTTTGGTTTGAAGGAGACTATGCCGGTCTGAATACCGAGTTGCTGCGGTTCGGTGAAATGAAAAGCTTATCGGGAGCTGATGATTTTTATGCAGATATTTGTGGGATGACTCCGCAGGCATATAAAAAGTATCTGTTCAGGCATTATGAAGATATGCAAAAGAAACTTGTAAAAAACAAGGATATGAGCCAGGCTTGCCGTACTTATATCCGGGCAAATCTGGATATGAATCTGTTCAGCCTTATCTATAATTACAAGAGTAACCTTAGTTATGCCCCGATGCTTTCGGGCAGGAAGGGGGTGAAAAGGGCGGACATGACGGTGGACAGTACCTCATACTTCAAGGAAATACTGCAACTGGATATTCTGCATACCCCCGAACAGAAATATTACAATTATTATACGGACTTTGTGAAGACCGCTACCGGAATTCGGGATAAGTTTGTGCAAGACCCTCTTTGGCCGGACATGCTTCTTGCCGGGCGTGCTTCCCGTAATCTGAGCAAGTACATGCCTTTGACTGAGGAAGAGCGTCGGACGGTGGACAGCATCGCTTCTCCCGACCTCAGGCAATTGTTCCTGATGAGAAACGGGAGGATTGAAGCCGAACTGAAATCAGAGCTGGAAGCTACTAAGGGAAAGACCGGATATAAGATTGTTGAGGTGGAAAAGGAGGTAGCGGCAGACAGTTTGTTGCAGGTCATTACTCGTCCTTATCGTGGCAAGATGGTACTGGTGGATATGTGGAACACCTGGTGTGGTCCTTGTATGCGGGCCATGAAAAGCCTGAAACCGTTGAAAGAGGAGCTGAAAGAGGTGGTTTATCTATATATTGTCGACGAAACATCTCCTGAAGGAAAATGGAAAGTAATGATACCGGATATACCCGGTATTCACTGTCGCATTAGCAATGAGCAAAGTACGGCATTGGCAAAGCTGTACGAATATCCGGGTATCCCGACCTATTTCGTCGTGAACCGTGAAGGAGATATTTCCTACAAAGCAACCGGATTTCCCGGAGTGGAGATGCTACGGAATGAACTGACCAAGTAACTGTAAATAGTAAATAGTAAATCGTAAATCCCTAAATAGTAAATAATTCCATGGGTCTGTTTTTTGTTTATATACTCAAATCTTCTGTTTGCCTGGCGATATTCTATTTGTTTTATCGCTTGTTGCTGGCACGCGAGACGTTTCATCGTTTCAACCGTTTTTCATTGTTGGGCATTTTGCTGTTGTCCTGCCTATTGCCTTTGGTAGAGGTAAGTGTGAAGCAGGAGACGGAAGTGCACCAGACGATGCTGACATTGGAGCAGTTGCTGATGATGGCAGATGCAGTGAATGCCACTGAGGCCGGAGCAAGCTGAAACGGCAACAGTCACCTGGATACAAGTGGCGCTGCTTGTCTATCTGGCAGGAATCGTTTTCTTTGCCTTCCGCAACGTATATTCGTTGGTACGGTTACTGATGTTGCTGAAATCGGGTAAAAAAGAGGATATTGGCAGCTACTTACCGGGCAGGAAAGAGCGCGTTACTTTGATTGTACACAACTGTGACATCGCTCCGTTCAGTTGGATGGGATATATTGTCATTTCACGGAAAGACTTGGAGGAGAACGGACGGGAAATCCTTATCCACGAGCTTGCCCATATCCATAACCGCCATTCCTGGGACTTGCTGGTGGCTGATGTCTGCATTTTCTTTCAGTGGTTCAATCCGGCATCATGGCTCCTGAAGCAGGAATTGCAGAATATCCATGAGTTTGAAGCGGATGAAACGGTGATAAAGGAGGGTGTGGATGCAAAACAGTATCAACTATTATTAATAAAAAAGCTGTCGGCACAAGGCTCTACTCTATGGCCAACAGCTTTAATCACAGTAAACTTAAAAAACGTATCACTATGATGTTAAAAGAAAAATCAAGCCCGTGGGCACGTTTGAAGTATCTTTATGTACTTCCGGTAGCTGCCATTGCAGTGACAGCTTTTGCCCGTCCCGAAGTCTCCGATAAAGTGGAGAAGATTTCAAGCGTCAAAGTTAACGATTTGGCTGCAATTGTAGAAACAAAAGTGGCGGAAAGTGCAGGTGACACTACGAAGCCTGCCGATGTGAAGTATGTACCGGCGGAAGTCCGCAAGCGGTTGAAGGGAACTCTGGTCTTCGAGGTGGCAGAGGAGATGCCGGAATTTCCTGGCGGCGGAATGAGTGCTTTCATGGATATATCAAGACGAATATGCGTTATCCGGCATCTGCCAAAGAGAACGGTACGCAGGGACGGGTCACTGTCCAGTTTGTGGTGGATGAAGATGGAAGCATCAAGGACTCCAAGGTGCTCCGTTCTGTGGATAAGGATATGGATGCCGAGGCGCTGCGATTGATAAACACTATGCCGAAGTGGAAGCCGGGGAGACAGAAGGGGCAGCCGGTGGCTGTGAAATTTACGGTGCCGGTGATGTTCAGGCTGGACGACGACAAACTTGAAAAAACTTCTTCTGCCAATGGTATTACAGTTGAAGGATATGCAGGTAATGGGAAAGAGCCATTGTATATTGTGGATGGAAAAGAGGTGACGCCATCTGTCATGAGTGCATTGAATCCTGATAAGATAGAACGTGTAACGGTTTTGAAAGATAAATCTGCCACGGATTTATATGGAGAAGAGGGACAGAATGGCGTTGTTCTGATAACCCTGAAACAAGGAACTCCGGGTATGGTTATCCGCCGGGGTAATGAGGTGGCAGAGAATGCTAAAGTACAGCATAAGAGTAGTCTTGATTTAATAAAGACTGTCTATATTGATGGAGAAAAGGTTGACTTGGGTACTAAAAACTATCGATGATTTAATACCTGCCGAGAATATTGAGGGTATTGAGGTGAAGAAAGAGGCAGGTGGAAAAGGTGAGATTTACATCACTACTAAAAAAACTAAAGCTGTAGAAAAGACCATTGCCAAAGGCAATATGAAAGTGGAAGGCAAAGTGGTGGATGAGCAGGGTGAGCCTGTTATCGGTGCGGCTGTTCTGATAGAAGGTACACTACGGGAAGCGTTACCGATGTCAATGGCAATTTTGTCCTTTCTGTACCTTCTAAGGATGCTGTATTGGTTGTTTCGTATATAGTATGGCTACCGGCAAAGTGAAGGTGCAGCCCAAGCTTACGATTACGCTGAAAAGTGAATAGTCTCTAACAATTATGATAAGGAAAATTCTCTCTTTGTTTCTGATTCTGGTAGCTGTGGGGGCAGGGCTTTGCTCTGCCCAGACAGCCGGTAAGAAATATTATTTGGTGGGCGGGCTTTTCTTCGAAGGCATGCCGCCTGGTGTGGGTTCGGACAACGTGGCGGCTTTCATAATACATGAGGACGGCGCGAGACACGAGGTTACGGAACTCCGCTTGCGCAAGGGCATTGTGCTGTCTGAGGAGGTGAGAGAATATGCTACTCCTGCCGACGAGGTGCCTGGTGCGGAAGCTTTCTTGATGAGTTACCGTGGAGGAACGGGGAAGAAGTTGCCGATAGGCGGTGCCGTACAGACTTTGAAGAAGGAAGAATGGATAGGAAAGGCTTTTCCGGAATTCAAAGTGAAAGACATAGAAGGACAGGAGTGGAGCAAGGCCGATGTGACGGGACGTCCTATGGTCTTGACTTCTGGTATACCGGCTGTGGTCCTTGTATCCGTGAAATGCCGGAGCTGAACAAATGGATAGAAGTCTATCCTGATGTAACCTATCTTGCTACGACTTTTGACACTGCTGCACAAATAAAGAAAATTGTAGAGAGCCGTCCTTTCCTCTTTACCCAGATAGCCGATGACTTGTTTTTCTTCGAGACCTTTCATGTGAGTGGTATGCCGGTCACTATACTGGTGGATAAGAAAGGCATTATCCGTCATATAGAACAAGGTACTGGAACTGCGAAACTTCGGTATATGCAGGATAAGTTGCAGAAACTTGTCAGCGAATAATTCTTTCCTGATGAATAGGGGATAAGGATTTCAGAGGATTTCTTTTGCCCTTTCACAGATTATCATACCTTTGCGAATATAAATCTAAGGAAGGCAAGGTTATGATAAAACATCTTTTTTTAATATGGGGACTGCTTGCGGCACTCACTGCTGAGCCGGTTCTGGCTTGTACATCTGCCGTCGTTTCTGGAAAGGTTACTCCTGACGGCCGTCCGTTGCTATGGAAAAACCGTGATACGGACTATCTGCGAAATCATGTTGCTTATATAAAAGGGGAGAAGTATAACTTCATTGCCGATGTGAATAGTGCTAACTTTCCTGCCTTGAAAGAGGCATGGATGGGTACAAACTCCGTTGGTTTTGCCTTGATGAACACCCAATCCTACAATCTGGTGGAAGTGAAAGATGGGGAAGAACGGGGGGCAGCCAACGGGAGGATTATCTACCGTGCCTTGGAGGTTTGTGCCACGGTGGAGGATTTCTGCCATTTCCTCGATACCATTTCCAAGCCCAGCTTGATAGAGGCCAATTTTGGCGTAATCGACGCTCAAGCGCTGCCGCCATGTTTGAGGTGGATTATTATAAATATACGATGTATGATGCCAATAATCCCAAAGATGCTCCTTACGGCTACATTGCCCGTACCAACTTCTCTTTTGCCGGTGAAGCAAATCGGGGGGCAGGTTATGTACGCTATATGGAGGCAGACAGGGTACTGATGAGGCTTCTGCAACGGGAGGGATCACACCGCAGGGTATATTCAATGATCTTTCACGTTCGTTTCGCAATGGCATGCTTGATATTGATTTGAAGAACGGGAAATTTAATCGCCCGCAAGGTTCCGGTTGGTTTGTCGACCAGGATTTTATTCCCCGTAACAGTACTTCTTGTTCCATTGTGGTGCAGGGCGTAAAACCGGGTGAGAAGGTGGAACTTACTACGATGTGGACAATGCTGGGATATCCTCCTACGGGTATTGCCGTGCCGCTTTGGGTGAAGGATGCGGATAGACTTCTGCCTCCGATGGTATGTTGGGACAAGGCGTGTGCCGCCGCTCCGCTCAGTGATTGGTCACTCCGGCTTTCCAACAATGTCTTTTGTTATAATCAGGGGATGGGAACCAATCGTTATCTGAATTGGGAAAAACTGTACAATATGGAGAATAATGGCTATATGCAGCAGCTTGTTACGGTAGAGGCAGAGGTGTTTCGCCGTACATGCCTATTGTTGGACAGCTGGAGACAGCAAGGAAGCATTGATTCTCAAGAAATGCAGAAGCTTTATCAAGATGTGGAAGCACTTGTCCGAAAGGTTTATACGCCTTTGATGGAACAATGACAGTATTCCAGTATTTCCCCTTCCTGCTCCGGGTGGAACCAGTGGATTTCCTCGTCTCGTTTGAACCAGGTCATTTGCTTACGGGAATAGATGCGTGAGTTCTGCTTTATCTTTTCGATGGCAAAGGGTAATGTCCATTCACCATCCAGGTACTTGAATATTTCTTTGTAGCCTACTGTATTTAGGGAATTTAGACTTTTATGCGGGTAGACCATGCGCGCTTCTTCCACTAAACCCTCTTCCACCATTTGGTCCACCCGGCAGTTGATGCGTTCATAAAGCTCTTCCCGGTTACGTGTTAATCCTATTTTGATGATACGGAAGGGGCGTTCTTTCTTTTGTTGAGTGCGGAAGGAAGTGTAGGCCTTTCCCGTCATGTAGCAGATTTCCAAAGCATGGACTACGCGTTTGGGATTCTTCAAATCTACTATTTTGTAATATTCCGGATCCAACAGCTTAAGTTCCGCACAAAGTCTTTCCAGACCTTCTGTTTCGTATTTGTGCAGCATGAGCTGGCGTGTATCGGCATCTACGGTCGGAATGTCGTCAATTCCTTTACAGACTGCATCTACATACATCATTGAGCCTCCGGTCAGCAGTACGGTGTTATGCTTTGTAAACAGGTCTTCCAGCAGCTTCATCACTTCCGCTTCGTATTGGGCGGCACTGTAATAGTCTGTCAGCTTCAGGGTACCGACGAAGTGATGCTGTACCCGTTGCAGTTGCTCCGGTGTAGGGGCAGCCGTGCCTATCTTTAAATCTGCATAGAGTTGTCTCGAATCGGCCGAGACGATACAAGTATGGAAATGTTCTGCCAATCGGAGGCTGAGCTCTGTTTTGCCTACTCCGGTGGGACCGATAAGTACGATTAGGGTGTGCATGCGGGTAAAAAAATAGGCACGGATTACGCGGATTACACGGAATATTCAATAACAACCGTGTGTTTCCGTGTAATCGTGCCTAAAAGAAATCTGTATGGTATGTCTGTTTAATATTTCTCTTCTTCAAAGGAGTTTCCGGCTTCGTCCAAACCGCCGAAACCCTCTTTGTCGAAATCTTCCATATCGAAGTCCTGGTCGCCGTAAAAGTTTTCGTCCAAATCAAGGGAACCGCCAGCAGCTGCCATCTCTTCAAAATCAATGGTCTGCTTGGGAGCTTCACCTGCTTTCTTGGTGCATTTGGCTCCTTTCATTTCCTTTCCGGTAATGATTTCAGAAAGCTCGATGAAGAAGCAGCGCTCAGTCATATAATCGAATACATAGAGAAGTTTCTGCTTCTCGTCTTCAACCAGTTCGCTCAGCTGGGTCTCTTTCATCACCCAACTGTCCATTTCCGGATTGTCATCCATTTCTTCCAGCGTAATTTCTTTCTCTTTCTCCCAGTCATCATCGCAAATGAAGAAAGACGTCATTTGGTCGTTAGTGTAGCCTGCCGACTTTAGAATCGCTTCATGGAAGTCATAAAAGGTAGCTTCCGGGTCTATCTGTATTTCTCTGACAAAATCGTCCACCTCATCAGAGATGATTGTAAATCTGTAGATCATGATGATTTATAATTTATGATTTCTGACTTTGTGTAAATCATACGTTTTTCATTTTCCTGCGGGGATAATGCCGCGGGCTGATTCACGTATAAGTTTACGATATAGCTTATTTCCGGTGTCATTTCCATTTCATCCTCGATTTTCTTCAAGGCATCCGTATTGTTCAGACCGCCTTGATAGATAATACGATAGGCATCATGGATTTTCTCAATGGTCTCGTTGGAGAAGCCACGGCGGCGTAACCCTACCACATTGATTCCCGCATAGCAGATAGGCTCGCGTCCGGCAATGATGTACGGTGGGATGTCCTTGCTGAAACGGCAGCCGCCTTGTATCATTCCATAACCGCCCCACATGGCAGAATTGGTGCATCAGTACATTGGCGCTGATGATGGAATAATCGTCGATGACAATTTCACCCGCCATTTTTGTAGAGTTGCCAATGATACAGCTGTTGCCTATCAGAGCATCGTGGGCCACGTGTACACTTTCCATCAGGAGATTGTTGTTACCGACGATGGTTCTGCCTTTGGCAGCTGTACCGCGGTTGACAGTTACGTTTTCACGTATGATATTGTTGTCTCCGATTTCAGCAGTGCTTTCCTCCCCTCTGAACTTTAAATCCTGGGGAATAGCACCGATAACGGCTCCCGGGAAAATGGTGTTTCCATTGCCGATGCGTGCACCGTACAGAATGTTGACATTTGCCATAATCTTGTTGTTATCACCGATTACCACATTCTTGTCAATGAAAACAAAAGGAGCAATCTCTACGTTTTCCCCGATTTTGGCTTCGGGATGAATATACGCTAAGGGACTTATCATATTATTTACGATTTAGCTATTTACGATTTACGATTGAGAATACTTGCGATTTACTGTATATACGATTTTATCCGAATGTGATAATTCTCACGAATAATTTGAATCGTAAATCGTAAATAGTCTAATCGTAAATTTTATTATTTGTTCTTAACTATTTGCGCCATAAACTCTGCTTCGCAGACAACTTTTTCGCCTACAAACACATAGCCTTTCATGGTAGAGATGCCGCGGCGTATGGGGGCCATCAGCTCTACACGGAAGATGAGGGTATCTCCAGGTACCACTTTCTGGCGGAATTTCACACCGTCAATCTTCATGAAGTAGGTGGAGTAACGTTCCGGTTCATCCACTGAATTCAGAACAAGCAAACCTCCCGTCTGTGCCATTGCCTCTATCTGCAACACACCGGGCATTACGGTTCCTGCGGGAAGTGTCCCTGAAAGAAAGGTTCGTTGGAAGTTACGTTCTTGACACCTACAATGTAGTTGGCACCTATTTCTATGACTTTGTCCACCAATTGCATCGGGTAACGGTGAGGCAGAAGTTCGCGGATGCGGTTTACATCCATAATCGGTTCGCGGTTGCAGTCGTAGGTAGGGGCTTGTATTTCGTGCAAACGGATTTCCTTGCGCATCTGGCGGGCGAACTTATTGTTGATAGTGTGTCCCGGGCGGGTAGCGATGATACGGCCCTTGATGGGCTTGCCTATCAAGGCCAGGTCACCGATGACATCAAGTAACTTGTGGCGGGCGCATTCATTGGGCCACACCAAAGGTTTGTGGTTGATATATCCCAATTGTTTGGCGTCCATATGAGGAACACCCATCACGTCGGCCAGCTTGTCATAGTTCTCCTGGGACATTTCGCGTTCGTAAATAACAATCGCATTGTCAAGGTCGCCGCCCTTGATAAGACCGGCTTGCAGCAACGGCTCAATTTCGCGTACAAACACGAAAGTACGGCTTGCGGCGATTTCATCCTTGAACTTCGTCATGTCCTCCAGCGTTGCAAACTGGTTGGGGAGGATGTTGGAATCGTATGATACCAATACATTCAAGCTGAAGTTCTCGTCCGGCAACACGATGATGGAAGAGCCGGTTGTTTCGTCACGGAATTCAATTTTGGACTTGATGATATAGAAATCTTTTACGGCATTTTGTTCTACAGTGCTACGCGCTCTATTTCGTTGACATAATATTGGGCGCTTCCGTCCAGAATGGGAAATTCCGGTCCGTTTACCTGTATCAAGCAGTTATCGATACCCAATGCATAGAGGGCTGCCATACCATGCTCCACTGTGCTCACCTTTACTCCGTTTTTGGAGATTACAGTTCCACGGGTAGTTTCGGATACGTTGTCTGCAACGGCATCGAAGGTAGGCTGTCCTTCCAAGTCGATACGTTGGATTTTGTATCCATGGTTATCCGGAGCAGGATTGAAAGTAACGGTTAGGTCAAGTCCCGTATGAAGACCTTTTCCACTAAGCGAAAAGCTATCTTTTAGAGTCTTTTGTTTTAACATTGGTTACTTATTTAATAGTTGTTTAAGTTCATTCAATTCTTTGCGGAGCTGGCGCAGTTCCACTTGCATTTCCGGCAAACTTCTTTGTGCGATGGATGCCTTGAAATATTGTTTCAGCTCCATAGGAGGGGTACCGATAAGCTGCTACCGTCCTTTATGCTACTGGGAACACCAGACTGTGCGCCAAGGTTCACTTTGTTGCCAATATGAATATGACCTGCAATGCCTACCTGCCCGCCGAACATGCACCATTCTCCTATCTTGGTAGAACCTGCTACACCTACTTGCGCCGCCATTACGGTGTGGGAGCTATTTCATCATTGTGTGCCACTTGAATCAAATTATCCAGTTTCACGCCGCTATGTACGATGGTGGCTCCCATAGTAGCACGGTCCACACACGTGTTGGCACCGATTTCCACATGGTCTTCCAGGATAGTGATACCTATTTGCGGTATTTTTTCATAGCCCTCGGAAGTGGGGGCGAAGCCGAAACCGTCTGCACCGATAACGCAACCGGAGTGCAGGATGCAGTGGTTTCCTACCCGGCAATCGTGGTAGATGGTGGAGTTAGCGTAAATAATACAGTCATTGCCCACTTTGGCACCGCTGCCAATCGTGACGTGCGGATGAATGACCGTATTGTCTCCCACCTCTGCGTATTCGCCAATGCAGGCAAAAGGCGCAATGTAAACATCCTGCCAATTTTAGCTGTCTCGCAACAAAGGCCAGAGAGTCAATTCCCACCCGCTTTGGCTTGCTTTGCTCATAAAGATTTAGCAATTTAGCAAGACTTTCATACGCATTGTCCACTTTAATCAGGGTGGCTTTCACTTCTTGTTCCGGAACAAAGTCCTTGTTTACCAGAACAATGCTTGATTGGGTTTCGTATATGTAGGGGGTATATTTGGGGTTGGATAGAAAGGAGATGGCTCCCGGTATTCCCTCTTCGATTTTCGCAAAGGTGTGAACGGTAGCATTCTCGTCTCCAACAATTTCTCCTTGGATAAATGTTGCAATTTGTTTAGCAGAGAACTCCATGTCTTATTCTTGTTAGATGGTTTCAAAACGCAAATAACGGACTTTTTTTTTTATATTTCCTTGTCCTGAGGTGAATATTTTATACTTATCTATGCAAACGTTGGTAGCATAAGTAGTACTTTTTTACTTTCTTGGACAGAAGAGAGATATTGAGCATATCCGATGCTTCGGCAATATTCTTGATGCTGCCGTCGTTGTAGAGGATGTCAATACTGTCATCTGCTCGTCGTACATATTCTTCTCGATGCTGGGGGTAGAGATGAAATATCTCGCTTCGGAGAGAGGGATGTTCAGTTGTTCACTGATTTGCAAAGTTAGTTCTTTTTTCCGTTCTCACTAATAGGTTCGGTAGAAATCTCGACTTTGAAGATGTTTCGGTTAATCATGCCGGCGCTCAGGGTGGACAAAACCTTGTCCGAATGGCGGCTCCATACCTTGAGGGCAGTCCAGATGTCATTATCGTCCAACTGAATGAAATTCTCCAAACATTCGGGATTGTTGTAGAATGCCTCCCGGCTGATGTCGTTGTATAGAAAGAATTTCAAGGCGGGTGAGGCAAAGAGGTCTATGCCGCGGCTTGCCAGTTCCTTGGCGCGGAGCAGGGTGCTAATCAGCATTTTCTCGTAGGCAACGGAGGTTTTGTGCAGATAGACTTGCCAGTACATCAGGCGGCGGGCGGTGAGGAAGTTCTCAATAGATAGATGCCTTTGGACTCTACTACCAGGTGGTCATCCTTTACATCCAGCATCTTGATAATGCGGGCGGAGCCAATGTTGCCTTCGGTCACTCCGGTATAGAAGCTGTCGCGGCGCAGGTAGTCCAGGCGGTCCATATCCAGTTGCCCGCTTACCAGTTGGTGCAGGAAGCGCTTGGGGTATTCATCCTTGAAAATTTGAATGGCGAGTGTCAACTGTCCGTTCATTTCCTTGTTGATACGTTCCATCAGCATCAAGGAGATGTCTTCGTGGGAGACGCCCTGCACGATGGTATTTTCCAGTACGTGGGAGAAGGGTCCGTGGCCGATGTCGTGCATCAGGATAGCGGCTTCCACAGCTTCGGCTTCGCTGTCGAAGATAAAGTTTCCTTTGGTGGCAAGTTGCTGGATGGCCTCACTCATTAGGTAGAAGGCTCCCAAAGAGTGTTGGAACCGTGTATGCTGCGCACCGGGATATACGACAGAGGACAACCCCAGTTGCTTGATACGGTTTAGACGTTGCAAAAGGGGATGTCGTACAACATCGTACAACAACCCCTTTGGTATGTTGATGAACCCGAAGACAGGGTCGTTGATAATCTTTCTTTCGAACATTAAGCGTTAGTCGTTAATCACTTTTTTCAACTCTTCCGCCATCTGTGCCTGCACTTCTTGGGCTGCTTTTCGGCTGGCGGCGGCGAAGTTCTCTGTCTTGTCCACGTAGATGATGCCACGGCTGGAGTTGACAATCAGGCCGCAAGTCTTGTTCATGCCATACTTGCAGACTTCTTCCAGGGAGCCGCCTTGTGCGCCTACGCCGGGAACCAATAGGAAGTGTTCGGGAACAATCTTGCGGATATCTTCGAAGGCGCGGCCTTGTGTGGCGCCTACTACGTACATCATCTGTTCGTCACTGGCCCACTCCTGGGATTTGCGGAGCACTTTTTCGAAGAGGCGTTCGCCGTTGGTGTCTTCCGTCAGCTGGAAGTCGTGCGAGCCTTTGTTGCTGGTCAACGCAAGCAGGATTACCCATTTGCCTTCGTACGTAAGGAACGGGGTCACACTGTCTTCGCCCATGTAGGGAGCTACGGTTACGGAATCTATATCCAGCTCTTCGAAGAAGGTGCGGGCATACATGGCAGAGGTGTTCCCGATGTCACCGCGTTTGGCGTCGGCGATGATGAATTGGTCGGGATAGTTCTGCTTGATGTAGTTTACGGTTTTCTCGAAAGCTATCCACTTTCACGCCCATGCTCTCATAAAATGCCAGATTGGCTTGTAGGCGATGCAGAGGTCGGCAGTAGCGTCGATGATGGCTTTGTTGAAAGCGAATATAGGGTCTTCCTCTTTCAGAAGATGCTCGGGTATTTTCTTGATGTCGGTGTCAAGACCTACGCAAAGGAATGACTTCTTGCGCTTGATGTTCTCGAATAATTGCTGTTTGTTCATATTATTTTTTAGTTACGGGTTACTTATCACTGCCTTACAGCTCGCTCTCTTTCAGTCTTTCTGCATTTTCCGCCACAATCAGGTGGTCGATGCAGTCTTGGATGTCTCCGTCCATGAAGGCGGCGAGATTGTAGATGGTGTAGTTGATGCGGTGGTCCGTGATGCGTCCTTGCGGATAGTTGTAGGTGCGTATCTTGGCGGAGCGGTCGCCAGTGCTGACCATCGTCTTACGCTTGGAGGCGATGTCGTCGATGTACTTCTGGTGTTCCTTGTCGTAGATGAAGGTACGCAAGCGCGAGAGGGCGCGTTCCTTGTTCTTGGGCTGGTCGCGTGTCTCGGTACATTCGATGAGGATTTCTTCGACTATGCCTGTGTTGGGATTCTTCCAGTTGTAGCGCAGGCGCACGCCGGATTCCACCTTGTTCACGTTCTGACCGCCGGCACCACCGCTTCGGAAGGTGTCCCACTTGATTTCACCTTCGTTGATAACTACGTCGAACTCTTCGGCTTCGGGAAGCACGGCTACGCTAGCGGCTGAGGTGTGTACGCGTCCTTGCGTTTCTGTGGCCGGTACGCGCTGCACGCGGTGCACGCCCGATTCATATTTCAGGGTGCCATATACATTGTCGCCCGTCACGGAGCAGACAATTTCCTTGAAACCGCCGGCTGCACCTTCGTTGGCGCTGGATATCTCCATTCTCCATCCCTTGGATTCGCAGTACTTGGTGTACATGCGGAAGAGGTCGCCGGCAAAGATTGCCGCTTCGTCACCACCCGTGCCGCCACGAATTTCGAGGATGGCATTACGGCTGTCCTGCGGGTCGGCGGGGACGAGCAGCAGCTTTATCTGCTCTTCCAGTTCCGGTTGGCGGGTTTGGCAGGCATCCAGCTCTTCGCGTGCCATTTCCCGCATCTCCTGGTCTGTTTCGTTGGCGATGATTTCTTTGGCTTCTTCTATGCCGCGCAGTACTTGCATGTACTCTTTGCGGGCATTCATTAGGTCGCCCAGTTCTTTATATTCTTTGGTGAGCTTGACGTAACGCTTCTGGTCCGCAATCACTGCCGGGTCTGTAATCAAGGTCGACACTTCTTCGAAGCGGGCGACAAGCCCTTCCAGCTTTTCGAGTATGGTATTGTTGTCTGCCATATATTTAATACTTGAACTCTCCGAATTCACTCTTGATAATCAGTTCTTTCTTGTTGCTTTCTTCCACGCGGCCTACAATCTGTGCATCGATGTTGAAACTCTTCGAAATAGCAATCACCTCTTCTGCATGTTCGGGAGAGAGGTACACTTCCAGGCGATGCCCATATTGAACACCTTGTACATTTCGCTCCAGTCCGTATCGCTCTGCTCCTTGATGGTCTTGAACAACGGTGGAACGGGGAAGAGATTGTCTTTGATGACACGGCAGTTGTCTCCCACAAAGTGCAGTACCTTGGTTTGTGCGCCGCCCGAGCAGTGTACCATACCGTGGATTTGGGGACGGAGCGCATCGAGCAGCTTCTTAACTACCGGTGCGTAGGTGCGGGTGGGGGAAAGTACCAGCTTTCCTGCATCCAGCGGACTGTCTTCGACACTGTCTGTCAGTTTTAGCTTGCCACTGTATACCAGCTCTTCGGGTACAGCCTTGTCATAGCTTTCAGGGTATTTCTCTGCCAGGTATTTGGAGAATACATCGTGGCGTGCGCTGGTCAGTCCGTTACTGCCCATACCGCCATTGTATTCTTTCTCATAAGTAGCCTTTCCGTAAGATGCCAGACCTACAATCACATCGCCCGGACGGATATTGGCATTGTCTATAACATCTGAGCGCTTCATGCGGCAGGTCACTGTCGAGTCTACGATAATGGTACGTACAAGGTCGCCCACGTCGGCTGTTTCGCCACCGGTGGCATAAACGCTACTCCCATTTCGCGGAGTTCGGCAAGCAGTTCATCCGTACCGTTGATGATGGCTGAGATTACTTCGCCGGGGATGAGCAGTTTATTACGTCCGATGGTAGAGGATACCAGAATGTTGTCTACCGCACCCACACAAAGCAGGTCGTCGATGTTCATAATCAGTGCATCTTGTGCAATGCCTTTCCACACACCCAGGTCGCCGGTTTCCTTCCAGTACATATAGGCAAGACTGGACTTGGTGCCTGCTCCATCGGCATGCATAATGTTGCAATACTCCGGGTCACCGCCCAAAATGTCGGGGATAATTTTGCAGAAAGCCTGCGGGAAAATACCTTTGTCGATATTCTTGATGGCGTTGTGCACATCTTCCTTTGATGCGCTGACGCCTCGCATCATGTATCGTTGATTACTCATGAGATAATAGGTTTGTTCAATTGAATGTGCAAAGATACATCTAATCTTCTACAACACAAAGCGAGGCACAAAGTTTCTCGCCTTTGTGCCTCGCTATAGAGTTGTGTATTTATCAGAATTGTACCTGGGGAGCTTGTTCCGCTCCTTCTGCCGCTTCGAAATAAGCTCGTTTCTCAAAACCGAAGAGACCGGCAAGGATATTCTTGGGGAAACGGCGAATGGCTGTATTGAAGTTCTTGGCTGCATTGTTGAAGTTGGTACGTGCTACGTTGATACGGTTTTCCGTACCTTCCAGCTGTGCCTGCAGTTCCAGGAAATTCTGATTTGCTTTCAAGTCCGGATAGTTTTCTGTGATGGCAAGCAATTTACCGAGGGCGGAAGTCACCGCACCTTGTGCTTTCTGATATTCAGCCAGCTTTTCCGGAGTAAGGTCTGCCGCATCCACTTTGATTTGAGTGGCTTTGCTGCGGGCTTCTACTACACCTTCCAGTGTTTCCTTCTCGTGCGTGGCATATCCTTTCACGGTATTCACCAAGTTCGGAATCAGGTCGGCACGGCGTTGGTATTGGGTTTCTACGTTCGACCATTGTCCGCTGACATTTTCGTCCATGGTTACGAGTCCGTTATAGCCGGTTACACCCCAAATGGCGAGAAGAGCTATAACAACGATAATGATAATGGTTGATTTCTTCATACTTTTCATTTTTAGGCCTCACCTCCGATTCCTCTCCGATAGAGAGAGGGGAGGAGGGGAAGGCAGTTATTAATCATTTAATTATATTCTATGTAAACGTTTTATTTTCTTCCAGTATCCTCGAAGGTGTGTCAAAACGGTTGATGGCGCACAGATGACACATACTCGGCGTTAGAACCGGGAACCGCTCCACCGCCACCTCCCATACCGCCTCCGAAGCTACCACCGCTGAAGCCTCCTCCGCCACTTCCGCCGAAGAGACCTCCACCACCGAAGATGACCGGACCACCTCCGCCTCCTCCCCGGTAGTTTTCATCGTATGACTGCTGGCGGCGCACTACTTTATGTCCGCAATTGCGGCAGGTGTAGGTCACATCTTCCGTTTTCACTCCATTGCGGCGTGAGATGAGTATGCTGCTGCTACGTTGCAATTTATGTTGTCCGCAGTTGGGGCATTTGTTGGCAGCGCGTTGGGCAAGGATGCCTATAATAGATGCCACTGCGAGGAAACCGATAAGTCCCAGTAGGATACCTCCTACGGAGAGGTCATCCTCCTCTTCCGTGTCATTCACCATAGTGCCGTCAAGACGTGAACAGACCGCCTTTACACCCGCGACCATTCCGGCATCCCAATTACCGTCTTTCAGATAGGGAATCATGTATTTGGTCTGTATACGTTTGCAGATGGCATCAGGAAGGTCCCCTTCTAAACCGTATCCCGTATAAAACTGGATGCAGCGTTGGTCGGTTACCAGCAGAATGACCAAACCGTTGTTTTTTTCTTTTTTCCCTACTCCCCATTCATTGAGCAGCTGGTGTGAGAAATAAAAACAGTCTTCTTGTCCGATGGACGGGACAACGGCAACTACCGTTTCAATGCCAGTTTGCTGCTCCAATGCATAGAGCATACGGTCTATATTGTCACATGCCTCCGTGGATAGGATTCCGGCTGGGTTGCACACATAGCGTGTCTTGTCCTGAAGGTGTACTTTAGGAATATTCTTAGTGGTGTAGACTTCTTGTGCCTGCAAGGATAAGAGCAGGCATAAGAAGAATGTTATGGAAATAAATCGTCTCATACTACCAATATTTGTTGCGGCGAAGATAGGTAAAATCACATCAATGTATGTATTTTCCTACGAATTTCTTTACATGTTCGGTGTATTCCTGCGGATAATCCTTGTAAGACATAGCATGCGTGGCACCGGGCACAATCCATAATTCTTTGGGTTCGGGCTTGGCTTCGTAGAGGGGATAGACCATCCACGTCGGCACAAAGGTGTCGGCATCGCGTGGATGAAGAGCATCGGCAAAGTACATTTCTTTACTTGCTCCAAAGCAGAGGCTTCCAGGAAGTCCCATCCGTACTCTTGCCGGCAGAGCCAGTTTGCTGTATGCAGAAGAGGGAAGGCGGGCAGGTTGAACTGTGCTTTCAGTCTCCGCGAAACTCGTCCCATACGCTTGTGTAGCCGCAGTCTTCTACGAAACACTTGATGAAAGGCTGTTGGTATTGACCATGCTCCACTTCGCCGGATACCATCATGGTGGTGGCGGCTCCCATGGAGATACCGTGCACTACCATCTCTGTGCTGCGGGATGCTACGCTGTCTGTATGGCGGCGCCCGAAGAGTTCGTCGGCGGTTTCGGTCCATTGCAGTACGTCAAGCCGGTCTTTCCAGCCCATCTGTGCATGGTTTCCCTCGCTCATCCCGTGCCCGTAGAGGTCGGGCAGCAAGATGTTGAAGTCCATCTCCTTGTTGTACAGATAGCCTATCATCAGCATGCGCACGGCATTATCTGTATATCCGTGTACGATGACTGCTGTTTTTGGGGTGGGGTGGGTGGCGGCAACGTAGAGTGCGTGTAGCGTCTCTCCATGGTCGTTCTCAATGTAGAAGTCCTTCAATGCTCCTACGGTCACCAAACTGTCTACCCACGGTTGCAGTTCGGGATATTGCTCGAACATGAAGTTGTAGGATTCGGCAATGTTGCGACTGCGTGTGATAAGGCCTCGGGTTTCAGAGCATGCCCCAGCATATAGTACCCTCCGCACAGTACTACGGTGCAGAGGGCAGCCAGACCGAGAATCGAATATTTTATGGTTTTCTTCATTATTTATTCCAAATTTCCCATGCAGCAAAGGCTTGCAGCAGTAACATTTCCAGACCGTTCTTAGTGACGGCTCCTTGTGCCTGGCCTTTCTTCATGAAAAGGGTTTCGTTTGGATTATATAACAAATCATAGAGCAAATGGTTGGGAGTCAGTAGTTCGTAAGGAATATTGGGACAGAAATCCACTTTGGGATACATGCCTACTGGGGTACAGTTGACAATCACTGTGTACTCTTGCATGATTTCCGGTGTCAGTTCTTCGTATGTGAGGTATTTATCCTCTTTCTTGGCGCGTGATACGAAGGTACTTTTTATACCCAGGTTCTCCAGCCCGCGATATACGGCTTTCGATGCACCGCCGGTACCCAAAATCAGGGCTTTCTTGTGTTGTGGTTGCAAAAGTGGTTCTATGGATTGTGTAAATCCTATGATGTCGGAGTTGTAGCCAACCAGTTTCACTTTGCCTTTGGAAAGGCGGATAATCTTAATGACATTGACGGCGCTATCTTGGCTGTGTCTTTGTCCAGTTCGTCCAGGTAGGGGATGACTTGCTCCTTGTAAGGGATAGTCACATTCAGTCCACAGAGGTTGGGATTTTCCTCGATAACTTCCATGAAATCCTCGATACGTGGAATTTCGAAATTTACATATTCTGCATCAATATTTTCTGCCTTGAATTTCTCATTGAAATATCCGATAGAAAAGGAATGTTTCAACGGGTAACCTATTAAACCGTATTTCTGCATAATATTTTAGTTATTGATTGAACTATATTCGTTTGTTTATGGAGTACATTATTGGTCGGAAGTAGTTGAGGAGGTGATTACCGGTTCTTTGATGATAACAAAACCTCCGAATTGCAATCCGTTATCTTTTCCGTTCAAACAGAACTTTCTGTCGAATACGGGTTTATTTTTTGATTTCCAGATCAGTTTGCTAGAGAAGGTGATGACGTCTTGAGTACCATCGTTCCAGTCTATTATCACTTTTTCGTTATCGAATGTATCGTCGCCATTGAATTCTCCAAAAGTGAGAAAGTATTTGCCAGTTTCAAATTTCATTGTTTGCAGACCGTTGAAGTGTGCAAGGTAAGCTTTGGTTTGGCTTATTGGAACGTCCTTTTCATATATTTTTCCATTATAGATTGCCTTGATTCCTTGCTTGGCAATGTTGCCGGGAGTTTCAGGATTCAACAAATCATTACCTTGAGCATCTTGTACTGCGATATGCAGTTCGATAGGAGCAAAATCCCATATCATATCATCACTTCCCGAATCATCGCAAGCTGTGAAACGGCAACGCAAAGGAGGGTAATAAATAATAAATAGAGGGTGTGTGTAGCTTTCATAAGGTCTCTTTTTTATATAAGTTTCTTCTTTTTATTTAGTTGCCACATAAAGTGTACATATCCCGAAAGTCAGCCGCTTGAAGTGCACTTCGCTGAAGCCTGCCTTGCGGATTACCTCCTGCATCACTTCTCCCTGCGGGAAGGCGCGAATACTTTCCGGTAGATAGGTGTAGGCGCTGTTGTCTTTCGAAATACATTTACCGAGCAGGGGGATGACAACTTGGAGTAGATAGTGAACAACTGTTTCATCGGGAAGCGGTCTGGTGTGGAGAGCTCCAGTATGACGAGATGTCCGCCGGTCTTTAGTACGCGGCACATCTCGGACAGTCCCTTGTCCAGCCCTTCGAAGTTGCGGATGCCGAACGCTACGGTCACGGCGTCGAAGCTTTCGTCGGCAAACGAGAGGGAGGTGCAGTCCTCCCGGACAAATGAAATCTTGTTCGAGAGGTGCGCCTGCTTTACTTTTTCACGTCCCACGTTCATCATGCCTTCCGAGATGTCGGTGCCAATCAGGCTATCGGGTTGCAGTTCGCGGCATGCAAGGATGGCGAAATCGCCGGTGCCGGTAGCTACGTCCATAATACGCCGGGGGCGGAAAGGACGTAGGTACTTGATTGCTTTCCTACGCCAGCTGCGGTCGATGCCCATGGATAGGGTGTGATTCAGCTTGTCGTAGCAGGAGCGATGTTGTCGAACATTTCTTCCACTTGTTCGCTCTTCTTGCCGTCATTACCGTAGGGCTTGATGTGTTCTTGGGGATAGTCCATTTACTTTAAATATTCGGTTACATTCTTTTCAATGCGTTCGGCAATGTTGCTGGTATCTTCCTTTACAAACTTCTCGCCGGTGATGTGTTCGTACAGTTCGATGTAACGTTCGCTGATTGAAGTAACGATTTCGTCGGTCATTTCCGGTACTTGCTGTCCTTCCTTGCCTTGGAAGCCGTTGTCCATCAGCCATTCTCGTACAAACTCCTTGGAGAGTTGCTTTTGCGGTTCGCCGTTGGCAAAACGTTCTTCGTAGCCTTCGGAGTAGAAGTAGCGGCTGGAGTCGGGCGTATGGATTTCGTCCATCAGGTAAATCTTGCCGTCGTGCTTGCCGAATTCGTATTTGGTATCTACCAGAATCAATCCGCGTTCCGCTGCAATCTCGGTACCGCGTTTGAAGAGGGCCATGGTGTATTGCTCCAATACGGCATATTCTTCGGGTGTGGCAAGACCTTGTGCCAGGATTTCTTCTTTGGAGATGTCGGCATCGTGTTCGCCAATCTCGGCTTTAGTGGTCGGGGTGATGATGGGTTCAGGGAATTTCTGGTTTTCCTTCATCCCTTCGGGCAACTTCACGCCGCAGATTTCACGTACACCGCTCTTGTAGGCACGCCATGCGCTGCCACAGAGGTAACCGCGTACAATCATTTCTACGGGGAATCCTTCACACATCACACCTACCGTCACCATCGGATCGGGTGTAGCCATTTTCCAGTTGGGGCAGATGTCGGTTGTGGCATCCAGGAATTTTGCTGCAATCTGGTTCAACATTTGTCCTTTGAAGGGAATACCTTTCGGCAATACTACGTCAAAGGCTGAGATGCGGTCGGTAGCTACCATGACCAACTTTTCACCATTGATGTTGTACACATCACGAACTTTTCCGTGGTACACGCTTTTCTGTCCGGGAAAGTTAAATTCAGTTGCTGTTAATGCTTTCATCTTTGTAATATTTACGATTTTGAGAATTTACTGTTTCTGTTCAATCTTACTATCGGCTTGTTCGGCTTTGCGTCGTTCACGCTCCGCTTTCGCTTCCTTGTCGAACTTCTCGTAGGCCTCCACAATCTGAGTTACCAACTTATGGCGTACGATGTCTTTCTTGTTCAGCTCCACGAAACTGATGCCTTTTACGCCTTTCAGAATCTTCAGTGCCTGCACCAGACCGGAAGTCTGGGAAGAAGGCAAGTCAATCTGCGTCATGTCTCCCGTGACAATCATCTTGGTGTTCATTCCCATGCGGGTGAGGAACATCTTGATTTGCTGGGTGGTCGTGTTCTGCGCTTCATCCAGAATGACGACGGCATCGTTCAGTGTGCGTCCGCGCATAAAGGCGAGGGGGGCAATCTGGATGATGTTCAGCTCCATATACTCTTTCAGCTTGGCGGCAGGTATCATGTCCTGCAGGGCGTCATAGAGTGGTTGCAGATACGGGTCTATCTTGTCCTTCATGTCGCCGGGCAGGAAACCGAGCTTTTCTCCGGCTTCTACGGCAGGGCGGCTGAGGATGATTTTCTTTATCTCCTTATTCTTTAGTGCCCGCACGGCAAGCGCGATGGCTGTATAGGTCTTTCCTGAACCGGCGGGACCGATGGCAAACAGCATGTCATTCTTGGCAAATGCCTCTACCAGCTTCAGCTGGTTCTCGCTGCGCGGGATAATCGGCTTTCCGGTTACGCTGAATACAATGACATTGCCCGATTTTTCCGCTTGCGGGGCATTGCCTTTGATGATGTCTATAATGACCTCTTCTTTCAAAGAGTTGTATTCGGCACAGTATTTCTCCAGCTTGGTAATGTTCTCCTCGAATGCACACATTTCCTCCTCATCACCCAATACTTTGATGACATTGCCGCGGGCAACGATGCGAAGCTTGGGATACAAGGCCTTTATCAGCTGCATGTTGCGTTGTTTACGCCATAAAATATTACCGGGTCAATATCTTCAAGAACAATCAGTTTTTCTATCATTGATATGTTTTAAAGTTCAATTCGTTCTTTTAGTGAAACGTTCTGCAAATGTAGTGAAACGTTTGGATACTTAAACAGTTCCATTGGGTATTTTTTTGCAGTGGCTTCGGGTAGATTGTCGGTAATTGTTGCACGACGATGCCGTTTCCTTTTTTTGAGCATCCGATACGTTGTCGGTTCAGCGTCTGTTCCTTCATGTTGAAGATAATATTGGGGTCGAAGTGCTGCCCGTTGACGCGTGTCTCGAAGTGCAGATGCTCAGTAGAGGCGCGTCCGGTGCGTCCGGTCAGTGCGATGGGCTGTCCGGCTTTGACTGTGTCGCCACAATGTACAAGGTTTTTGAAGTTGTGGCTGTATATCGTTTCCAGTCCGAAGTCATGGCGTACGACGACGACATTGCCGTAGGCGCTATAAGCTTGGACATCCGTACTACGCCGTTGAAGGCACTCCGTATGGTGTCTTTGGCGTAGGTCTTGATGTCTATGCCACTGTGGCGTCCCCGCCCCCGTCCGTAAGGGGAGATGACTTTTCCTCCAGGCAGGGGAAAGGAGTATTCCGTGTCCGGAATGTCCTCCAAAGGTAGCTCTATCAGTCTCTTTGCGAAAACAGTCCCGGAGTGGCAACGCGGATATGGTTGGTTTCCATGGTGGAAAAGACCGTTTTCTTCCCTTGTGCCGTGGCACCAAGGGCTATGAGCAGGAGAGGGACAAGAATACGGATTCTCATTTATTCAAAATATTGTATAGTCCCACTGGTAGAGGAAGCATATTTCTCCAACAGTTCCAATATCATTTCGGCTGCTTCTTTCAGACCTTCCTGCCCGTTGTAGCCGTTGACAATGGCAAGGATATGGCGGGTTTCAAGTTTCATCTTGGTGCGTTCGTGGTCGCTGGTCGGGGTACCGATACCGCCTATACGGTCGCGGTAGACGGGCAGCCCTTCTATGTTCAGCATGCCGCGGCCTATACCCTCGAACAATTCCTCGGCACGTCCTATGCCCAGCTCAAGGTCGGTCCCTTGTATCTCGTCGGCATCAATCCGCCGATAGAGTGGCCCGTACGTAGGGAGACAAGGTTGATAAGGTCTACCAACGTATCTATCTGATAGAGTTCCAATCCGCGCAGCAGTCGCCGTCTCAGTGCTTCGGCCGAGGGACGGTAGCGGCTGGGGTCCTTGCCGCAACGTTTGTAGGCTTCGCGGGTGGCGGCAATGACGGGTTGGTACTTGATGCTGTCCGTGGTTTCACGGGCTCTTAGCTCTTGGGTGAAAGTTGCGATTTCTTGCCACAACCCTTCGCAATATGGGGTATTTGTCACTTCGGCAAATACGGCTGCACCGCGGAATTCGGGGCAATTCTGCTTGATTTCTTTAGAAAGTGTGATATGATACATTAATGCAATCCGTTTGAATGGGTTAACATGATTCCCGACAATATCCTTCCGGATTTGATACCCATCCGGCGTGCCGAGAAAAACTCTTCATATTGGGTAAAAGTACATATATTGCTGTCTCCACTTGTGCGGAAGGTACTCCGAAGTCCAGTAGTTGCAGTCGGTTGGCAGCCCATAGGTCGATATGGTATTTGTGGGTGGCGGGTTTCCATTCGGAGATGTAATCCATCTGGAAACCGTTCTTGCGGAATGCTTCATAGACTTCGTCGCCTACCTCGAAGGCGGAAAGGGAGATGCCGGGGCCGATGCAGGCTATCACTTCTTTGCCTCTGTGCCATAGCGGGCACGCATCTTGTCGAGTGTGTGGCCGAGGATGTAATTCACAGTGCCGCGCCATCCGGCATGAACAGCGGCTATCACGGCATTCTTCCGGTCGTAGAGCAGGATGGGAATGCAGTCTGCCGTAGAGATGCAGATGCAGCAGCCCGGTTCACGGGTTATCAGTGCATCAATGCCCTGCAACATGGAGTGGCGTTCTTCTGCTGTTGCATGCAGATAAGTTCCGTCAATGACAAGTGCCTTTGTCCCGTGGGTCTGAAACGGGATGACCAGTTCTTGGGGGCGTTGGGGCAGGGAAGAACATACTATTTCCTGGTTGCGGCGTACAGCTTCGGCTTCGTCTCCCGTGTAAGGTGTACAGTTGAGGGAGGCATAGTTACCTTGGCTGCATCCACCGTGGCGGGTGGTTACAAAACAAGAAATGCCGGGATATGAGGCAAGCAGCTCATATCCCAACATTTTCCTATCTTCTGTAAGAGGAATCATTTTTTATCTTCCTCCCAATCTTCTTCGTATTCAAAGTCCTCGAGGTCCTCTATGTCCTCGTCGTCGTTGACGTATTCATAGCTGAGGTCCTCGTCCTCACCCTCTTCTTTCAATTCTTCCTGCAGGTGGCTGAGGTCTTTGGCGCGATGGGCAATGCTGTCCACTTTGCCTTCTATCTTATTACTTTCCTTGTTCAGCTCTTCCCAAAGGATGTCTTTCAGCGTAGAGATGCCCATGCCGGAGACAGCAGAGATGAATATATGCGGAATCCCTTCGGGCAGTGTCGGCTCTATCTCGTCCATCAGTTCCTGGTCGAGCATGTCGCATTTGGTGACGGCAAGCACTCTCTGTTTGTCCAGCATTTCGGGGTTGAAAGTGCGAAGCTCGTTCAACAGGATTTCGTATTCCTTACGGATGTCGTCACTGTCGGCAGGCACCATGAACAGCAACAATGAGTTGCGCTCGATGTGGCGCAGGAAACGCAATCCTAAGCCTTTGCCGGCACTGGCTCCTTCGATGATGCCGGGAATGTCCGCCATCACAAACGATTTGCTGTCGCGATAGGACACGATGCCAGATTGGTTCCAGCGTTGTAAACGGATAATTGGCGATTTTGGGCTTCGCCGCAGAAACGGATGCCAGTAAGTGGATTTTCCTGCATTGGGGAAACCTACCAGACCGACGTCTGCCAGCAGCTTCAGTTCCATGATTACCGTCAACTCCTGCATCGGTTCGCCCGGTTGTGCAAAGCGGGGAGCCTGGCGTGTGGCGGTTTTGAAGTGCCAGTTACCCAGACCTCCGCGTCCGCCTTTCAGCAAGATGACTTCTTGTTCGTGCTCGGTGACGTCGCAGATATATTCACCCGTTTCGGCGTTGTACACCACCGTGCCGCAGGGCACTTCAATCACCTTGTCCGCTCCGTCTTTTCCGAAACTGCGGTTTTTGGAACCGGATTCTCCGTGACCTGCCAGGATGTGGCGATCGTACTTCAGATGGAGTAGCGTCCAGTAGTTGCGGTTACCCCGCAGGATGACATGGCCTCCTCGTCCTCCGTCACCTCCGTCGGGGCCTCCGTTGGGTATGTATTTCTCACGCCGCATATGCGTAGAACCTCGTCCGCCCTTTCCGGAGCGGCAATATATTTTTACGTAGTCAACAAAATTCGATTCAGCCATATTCTGTTTTATTGTTATTTCACTGCGTCAATAGCCTTGCAAACATCGGCAAAGATTTCTTCCAATACGCCGAAGCCCTGGATGTGTTGGTATTTGCGTCCTGCTTGTACCAGTCAATCAGCGGAGCTGTCTGTGAGTGGTAAACCACCAGACGCTTCTTGATTGTCTCTTCATTGTCGTCTGCACGTCCTGATTCTTGTCCGCGCTTGATGAGGCGCTTCATCAGTTCTTCTTCGGGCACGTCGAGGTCGAGCATCACGCTGACTTCCTGTCCGCGTTCGGCGAGCATCTTCTTTAATGCTTCAGCCTGGGCGATTGTTCTGGGGAAGCCGTCGAAAATCACGCCTTTGCTATCCTTGAAGCTGTCGAATACGCTTGCCAGAATATCAATCATCAACTCATCGGGAATCAACTGGCCCTGGTCGATATAACCTTTAGCAGTCTTGCCCAGTTCTGTACCGTTTTTCATTTCAGCACGGAGCACGTCTCCGGTAGAGATGTGGTTGATGCCATACTTTTCTACAATCTTTTCACTTTGTGTTCCCTTACCTGAACCGGGAGCACCAAAAATTACAATGTTCAACATTTGCTTAGTTATTATTTAATGATTTACTATATTATGTCTGTATCAGTCTACTACAGTATAAATGTCGGGATAGTTGCGCCCGAAGCCGTCATAATCCAACCCGTAGCCCACGATGAAGTCGTTCGGAATATTCATGGCCACATATTCTATGTTTAAATCAACTTTCAGCTTATCAGGTTTCACCAGTAGGGAGGCAATATGAATCTCCCTGGGACCGCGAGTGCCGAGGGTGTCCAGTAAGCGTTGCATGGTGAGTCCCGTATCTACTATGTCCTCTACAATGACCACTGTACGGTCTGTGAGGTCTTCATTGATGCCTATTACTTCCTTAATTACCCCGGTAGAGGATACTCCTTGATAAGATGCCAATTTGACAAACGAAATTTCGCAGGGAATCGTGATTCGTTTCAGCAAATCGGCGGTAAACATGAACGAACCGTTCAGTACGCTGAGGAATAGAGGATTCTTTCCTGCCAGGTCGCGGTTGATTTCGTTCGCTACACGGGTTACTTCTTTCAGTATGTCCTGCTCCTTGATGGAGACTGTGAACATCTTGTCTTTTATTTGTATGGTATCCATAGATGGGATGTTTTTAGAAAGTTGCCGCAAAAATACGATTTTTATTCCACTCCATGCATCATCTTCTGTAATTTCTTTGAAAGCAGGAAGAGGATAAGCGATGCCGTGGCAGACATGACGACGAACACCATGAAGAAATCGTACATCGTCTCAATGCGATAGCCAGTAGCGTCTTTACCTTTCCGGCTTCGGGGTAGAGCCCGCTCAGCGTGCCTGCAAACTTATTGGCAGTGGCGGTGGAGAGGTACCATATCCCCATCATCAGCGAGGCGAAGCGGATGGGCGTGAGCTTGTTCACCATGGAGAGCCCGATGGGCGAGAGGCAGATTTCGCCCATGGTATGGATGAAGTAGAGCCCCGTCAGCCAGATGAGACTCACCTTGATGCCCGGCTGAACATCTTTCACCCCAAAGCAGATGACGAGATAGCCCAGTGAAAGCAGTAGCAAGCCGATGGCTTGCTTGGTGGGCGAGGCGGGCTCCATGCCCCGTTTGCCCAGGGCGCCCCATACGCCGGCATGATGGCGGCAAGTATCACCACAAAGAAGGGGTTGAAGGACTGAATCCAGGAAGCGGGCATTCCCACCCCAGGATGACGCGGTCGGTCTGCTCGGAGGCGAAAAGCGTGAGCGAGGCGCCTGCCTGCTCGTAGGCCGCCCAGAAGAAAATGACGAAGAAGGCGATGATGTAGATGACGAAGATGCGGTCGCGCTCCGTCTTGGTGAGCGAGCCTTCCAGCAGGATGCTGACGGGAAACACGATGCAGGCGGTGAAGATGCCGATGCTTATCCAATCGTCCCCGAAGCACCAGTAGAAGAAACCGGCAAGCGCGATGGCGAGCAGGGCGAGCAGCAGATAGTTGCGCATGGTCCGTCCGTTGGCATGGGCACTCTTCCGGGCGGTGTTGTCTGCCTGGGGCCGTTCCTTGCGGGCGTCGGGGATGATGCCGAGGGGCTTGCCGTCGGGGCCGATGAGGTACTTGTTCTTCTGGGTTTCGAAGAGGACGACCGTCAGCACGGTGACGATGGCGGCAATGAGGAAGCCCCATCGGAAGTCGTGAGGGTTGCCCGTCTCGCCAAAATAGCCGCAGACCAGCGGGGCGAGGAAGGAACCCACGTTGACACCCATATAGAAGATAGTGTAGGCGGAATCCAGCCGTTTGTCACCCGGCTCGTAGAGCTGCCCCACCAGGAGGAGACGGTGGGCTTGAAGCAGCCGTTGCCCAATATAAGGAAAGTCAGTCCGCCGTACATCAGCCAATGCGAAAGCTCACGCGCCTCCAGCATCGAGGCACTGGCAAACATCAGGAACTGGCCGACTGCCATCATCATGGCCCCCCAGAAGACGGAACGGCGGATGCCCCAGTATTTGTCGGCGATGTAGCCGCCGATTAAGGGTGTCAGGTACACCAGTCCGGTGTAGCTGCCGTAGATGGAGGCGGCGTGCTCCTTGTCGAAAAGGAGTGCCTGGGTGAGGAACAGAATGAAGATGGCACGCATGCCGTAGTAGCTGAAACGCTCTGCCGTGCTGGTGGCGAAGATAAGGTAAAGACCTTTCGGGTGTCGGGATGTACTCATTGAATATGCTTTTATTGTTTTGGCTTTTATTATATGTTGAGGGTACAAAATTAGTCATTATTTTGCGTAAGTTAATGGGTATAATTAGAAACTTGCCGACAAGCCTGCGGGAACTTGCCGACAAGCTTGTGCAAACTTGTCCGTAAGCCTACGCAAACTTAAAACAGAATTTCTGTTTCTGTAAATAAAGCTTTTGTTTATAGAAATAGAGCTTTTGTTTCTAAGAATAAAGGCTTTGTTCTAAGAATCCTTTGCATTGAAGACAACTTTTCCTTACGGAGCAGATATTTTTTCCCGGGGGGCAAAGCAACTTGATAAAAAACGTCTTCTCTTTGTACAGTTGAAATCAAAGCCCTATCTTTGCTCTACGATTTTAAGATAATCCTATTATGAAGATATTTCCTACTACAAGCATCAAGCAACTGGATGCAGATACCATAAAGAATGAACCGATTGCCTCCATCGACCTGATGGAACGTGCCTCACGCGCATTGGCCCGTGCCATTGCCGAGCGTTGGGAGCCGGACACGCCGCTCACCGTTTTTGCCGGACCGGGGAACAACGGTGGCGATGCGCTTGCCCTGGCGCGACTGCTGGCCGGGAAGGGCTACCGGCTCGAGGTGTATCTCTTCAATACGAAAGGGACGCTTTCGCCGGACTGCGAGACGAACAAGGAGCGGCTGGCCGACGTGCCGGGCGTGGACTTCCACGAAGTGACCACTCAGTTTGTGCCTCCCGTGCTGACGGCAGACCATGTGGTGATAGACGGCCTCTTCGGCAGCGGTCTGAACAAGGCTCTGAGCGGCGGTTTTGCAGCCGTAGTGAAGTACATCAATGCCTCGCCCGCCACGGTGGTGTCCATCGACATCCCGTCGGGACTGATGGGTGAGGACAACACCTACAACGTACATACGAATATCGTCCGTGCCCATCTGACGCTGAGCCTGCAACTGCCGAAACTGGCATTTCTCTTTGCCGAGAACGAGCCGTATGTGGGCGAATGGCAGTTGCTGGACATCGGGCTCAGCGAGGATGCCATCCATGACATGGAAACGGACTTCCGCTTGCTGGAGCATGAAGACGTGTCTGCCCTGCTGAAGCCGCGCAGCCGGTTTGCCATAAGGGGAACTTCGGCCGCGCACTGCTGATAGCCGGTTCGCAGGGGATGGCGGGGGCTCGGTGCTGGCTGCGCGTGCGTGTCTGCGTTCAGGTGTGGGGCTGCTGACGGTACATGTGCCGTTCTGCAACAACTTCATTGTGCAGACTTCCGTGCCCGAAGCCATGACGGAGCTGGATATCAGCGACACCTGCTTTGCCGCTGCTACCGATACGGACGATTACCAGGCCGTGGCGATAGGCCCGGGACTGGGAAAGGCGGCGGAGACCGAGGCGGCTCTGCTGGAGCAGATAGAGACATGCCAGACTCCGATGGTGGTGGATGCTGATGCCCTGAACTTGCTGGGCGAGAAGCGTAACTATATAGGCGTCTGCCCAAAGGGAGTATTCTGACTCCGCACCCCAAGGAGCTGGAGCGTCTTGTAGCAAATGCCAGAATTCGTACGAGCGCCTGATGAAGCTCGTGAGCTGGCGAAGAGCGCCGGAGTGCACATCATCTTGAAAGGCGCTTATTCTGCCATTGTCACTCCTGCCGGGAAATGTTTTTCAACCCTACCGGCAATCCGGGTATGGCAACGGGAGGCAGCGGTGATGTGCTGACCGGAGTGGTGCTTGCCTTGCTTGCCCAAGGCTATGAGCCGGAGAAGGCTGCCTGCCTGGCACGTATGTGCACGGACTGGCGGGAGATGTTGCCTGCAAGAAGCAGGGGGCAGTGGGGATGACGGTGGGGGATATAGTTGCCTGCCTGCCGCTAGCGTGGAAGATGCTGGAAGAATAAGGAGAGAAGTGTAATTTGGATGGCTTGTCATGTCAACAGAAATAAGATATTTTGAAAACAGAAAAGATTGGCGGAAGTGGCTGGCTGACAATTTCGATACTGCCGATGGAGTCTGGTTTGTGTTTCCTACTAAATCTTCAAGCGAGAAAAGTATTGTATATAATGACGCTGTTGAAGAGGCCCTTTGTTTCGGGTGGATTGACAGCACGATAAAGTCACTTGACAAAGAACATAAAATTCAGCGTTTCACGCCCAGGAATCCTAAAAGTACCTATTCGCAAGCCAACAAAGAAAGGTTGAAATGGTTGCTGGAGCATAAATGATACATCTTGAATTTGAGGATAAAATACGAACTGTCTTGTCGGTTCCTTTTGTTTTTCCAAATGATATAATCGACAGATTGAAAGAGGATGAAAGAATATGGAAGAATTATCAGAGTTTCTCTGACCCCTATAAACGTATCCGAATCGCATACATTGAAGCGGCGAGGAAACGACCGGAAGAATTTGAAAGGCGATTAAATAACTTTATCTGTAAAACGAAAGAGAACAAAATAATAATAGGGTTTGGCGGGATTGAAAAATACTATTAACGCTAATTCTTTTCCGCTTATTTCTCTCTTGTCGTAATGTGGAAGCATCCTTGCTTCAACTCGTACTTGATGTAGCATTTATCGGCTTTCCGCAGGTCACGGAGCACTTCCGAAAGAACCAGTTTTAAGGTATCTGCGCTGACATCCTGCAAAGGACGTCCATCCTCGTCTTCTATTTTCTGAAAGCGCTTCCAACTGACATCGAATGTCGTTCCGTAAAAATGTGCCGAGTTTGGAGAAGCATTGCCGTTACGGCGGCGCAGGCGTTTTACGTCGTCTTGGGTGCGGAGTACGGAAGTCACAATTATCTTGTTTGGATTCAGCCCCTTGGCGGTCAGTGAATCAAGGAAGTTGTGTCCGATGGTGTCCAGCAGGCTGGCGGCGCCCGGAATGAGATAAGGGATGGAATGCGTCAGTGAATCCACGGCATAGAGCTCGTTTGTCGTGATAGGTTGCAGTTGCTCTCTCATCTTTCTGCTTCCTCGCGGGATGAAAGTACACGTATGCCGATGGCTTGGGCTACATTGAGATGTTTCTCATTCAAGTCTCCGAACGAGCGTTTGTAGCTGACAACGCCCCGAATGTTGCGCGGTTCGTTCAACTTGAGCGACATGTCTTTCTTCTTGCAGCCGGCAAAGGTGAATGTTGCGGCAGCTGCGACAATTATCAGTATAGGTAGGATTCTGGAAGAATATCTCATCTTATAAATGTACTATGTCTGTGAAAAATCTGCGTTAATCTGTGTAATCTGTGGTGAAAACCTTGCAAAGATAATTCAAACCTTCTTAAGTTTGCACTATCTTTGCACACAAAAAAAGACCGTGCAACGATATTTTATATACCTGGCTTATGATGGCACCGCTTATCACGGCTGGCAAATCCAGCCGAATGGAGTGAGTGTGCAGGAGTGTTTGATGAAGGCGCTGAGTACCTTGCTGCGTCGTGAGGTGGAAGTCGTGGGAGCGGGGCGTACCGATGCCGGGGTGCATGCCTCACTGATGGTAGCTCACTTTGATAGTGATTCTCCTCTGGACACTGTTTTTATGACGGATAAGCTGAATCGTCTGCTTCCTCCCGATATTTCCGTATACCGCTTGCGGGCCGTGAAGTCCGATGCACATGCCCGCTTTGATGCTACGGCGCGTATGTATAAATATTATGTCACTACCGCCAAGTCTCCTTTCAACCGCCAATATCGCTGCCGTCTGTTCCAAACGCCGGACTTTGAGCGGATGAATGAGGCTGCCCAAACCTTGTTTGACTATACGGACTTTACCAGCTTCAGCAAACTCCATACGGATGTCAAAACCAATAATTGCAAGATTATGCATGCCGCCTGGACCCGGGTAGACGATGTGACTTGGGTATTCACCATCCAGCCGACCGGTTCCTGCGGAACATGGTACGTGCCATTGTCGGCACTCTGCTCGAAGTGGGTCGCGGAAAACTTTCTGTTGAAGGTTTCCGACGCGTCGTCGAACAGAAGGACCGTTGCCAGGCAGGAACTTCCGTTCCCGGAAATGCATTGTTTCTGGTGGACGTAGCCTATCCGGAAACTACTTTTCTAGAATAAAAGAGGGATGTACTACAAAAACGTAGGCCCCTCCCTTTAATTTTTAATTCTTAATTTTTAATTGACTCTATGTGGTTATTACTTGCTTTCCTCTCTGCTGCCTTATTGGGATTTTACGATGTCTTCAAGAAGAAGTCGCTTCGTGACAATGCCGTACTGCCGGTGCTTTTCCTGAACACGCTGTTCTCGAGCCTGATATTTCTTCCTTTCATTCTGGTATCTGCCTTTGCGCCGTCGGTGTTGGGAGGTACGATGTTTGATGTTCCCGTGGTGGGGTGGGAGGTGCATAAGTTCATTATTGTCAAGTCGTTTATCGTGCTCTCTTCCTGGATATTCGGTTATTTCGGGATGAAGCATCTGCCGCTGACCATCGTGGGACCGATTAATGCGACGCGTCCCGTAATGGTGCTTGTAGGTGCCATGGTTGTGTTTGGCGAACGCTTGAACCTTTATCAATGGATTGGCGTGCTGCTTGCCATAGTGTCCTTCTTCATGCTGAGCCGTTCGGGCAAGAAAGAGGGAATCGACTTCAAGCATAACAAATGGATTCTTTTCATCGTGCTGGCTGCCGTTGCCGGAGCTGTCAGCGGGCTGTATGACAAATATCTGATGAAGCAGCTCAACCCGATGCTGGTGCAGTCGTGGTATAATGTCTACCAAGTCTTTATCATGTGCCCCATCATCCTGCTGTTGTGGTACCCCAAGCGAAAAGAAAGTACCCCGTTTCGTTGGGACTGGACCATTATCTGTATCTCCATTTTCCTTTGTGCGGCAGACTTTGTCTATTTTTATGCCTGAGCTATGAGGACTCTATGATTTCCATCGTTTCGATGGTGCGTCGTGGAAGCGTTGTTGTTTCCTTCCTTTTCGGTGCGCTTTTCTTCCGTGAAAAGAATTTAAAAAGCAAGGCTGTCGACCTCATTTTGGTGTTGATTGGAATGTTCTTCCTATATTTGGGGAGTAAATAAACAAGAGATATATGGCAGAAGACCTATATATAAATGCTGGTAGCAAGACAGAGAAATATCGCGCTTTGCTTCCTCAACTGAAAAATCTGCTGGCAGGTGAAGATGACTTGATAGCCAATCTGGCGAATGTTTCGGCGGCGCTGAAAGAGACTTTCCATTTCTTTTGGGTAGGCTTCTATTTGGTGAAGGGTGAAGAATTGGTGTTAGGACCTTTCCAGGGACCGATAGCTTGTACGCGCATCAGGAAAGGCCGTGGTGTTTGCGGCACGGCATGGGATAGAGCCGAGACGTTGGTTGTGCCCGATGTGGATGCATTTCCCGGACATATAGCCTGCAGCTCGCTGTCGCGTTCGGAGATCGTGGTTCCGCTGAAGCGTGAGGACGGTGAAGTGTGGGGAGTATTGGATATTGACAGTGACGATTTGGGCGGTTTTGATGAAACAGATGCCCGTTTCCTTGAAGAAATGATTAAAATGTTATGATAAGAAAACTGAGTGCTTTTTTGATTTTGGCTTTCATCGGATGGGGGTATTTGCAGGCCCAGGAAGCCAAGACGTGTTTTAAGAATATGCCGGATTCTATATGTCCGTTGCTTAGCGCCGTGAACCGTGCGGATTTTATAGACTTTCTGGAAAGTAAGATGAAAGCTGAGGTGACCAACAGCTTTGGTGGTAAATCGGAAATGACGGAACTTTCTCCAGACTATATACATGTGAAGATGACGCCCCAGAGTTCATGGCAGATGAAGCTCTTGTCTATTAACGACAGTACGAAGGTGATTTGTGTGGTTGCTACGGTTTGTGCTCCGGCTTGCGACAGCCATGTCAAGTTCTATACGACAGACTGGAAGGAGCTGGTTGCTTCGTCCTACCTGCCGGCATTGCCCGTTCTGGATGATTTTATCGCTGAGGCCGCGGATACGGTGGATGTCTATGAGTATCAGGATGCCCGTCGCCAGGCCGACATGCTGCTGATGAAAGCGGACCTTTCTGCGAAGGATGCCACGTTGGCATTCACTTTTACCACGACCGATTACATGGGTAAAGAAGCGGCGGAGAAACTGAAACCGTTTGTCCGCCGTCCTATTGTTTATACTTGGAATCAAGGGAAGTTCGAGAAATCCTCTACTTCACTTTGATTCTGTCGAATCCCTCTCCATAGACTCCGATGACTGCACTTTGTGATACAAAGGCATTGGGGTCTATGTCTTTTATGAGCCGGAAAATGATGGTGGACTCCCGCTTCTTGGCCAGCACGAACAGCATTTTTATCTCTTTTCCCGTATAGAAGCCCGAGGCGTTGATGACCGTTGCACCTCTGTGAGGATATACCTGGATGTGCTTGGCTATCTCCTCATATTTATCGCTGATAATAAAGAATTGTACGGACTGGCGGGCACTGTTCACCACTTGGTCGAGCACGAAGCTGCATATGTATAGAGTAACGTAGCCATACACCACCTTTTCCCAATCTTTTAGAACAAAGTAACTGGACGAGATGATGATAAGGTCACATATCAACATGACTCTGCCCAGCGTGATGTCGCGGTACTTGTTGATTACGGCGGCAATGATGTCCGTGCCGCCAGTACTGCCGTTGTTGGAAAAGGCGATGCCGATGCCGCTACCGCAGAAGGAGGCACCGATGACACAAGCCATGAAAGGCTGGTCGTGCAGGAGGACAACACCCTCGGTCAGTTTCTGGATAATGGAAAGGAAAAAGGTCAGGGTGAATACGGCAAAGATTGTCTTTACGCTGAACTTCCATCCCAACACACGTAGGGCAAGCAATAGAAGCAGAAAATTGATGGCGAAGTACGTATATTGGACGGGAAATCCAGTGGCAAAATATACGATGGATGCAATGCCCGGTACGCCACCGGTAGTAATATCGTTGGGAAGCAGGAAGACTGTCCAGCCGATACCATATAAGACCATACCCAGGGCAATCATCAGATAATCCCGCAGTTCGCGCATGGTGTTCTGTCGGGAGGGAACATTTACTATTGTTTTCATTATAATTTTATGTGGTTGTGAAAATGCGGGGACAAAGATACAAAAGATATCATTTGTTTGTTTGAGTATAAGATTGATATTTATATTTTGATGTTACTATGAGTTTTAACATACAATAGCTTGCTTTGATAAAATAATTATCTATATTCGCTTTTATAATTAACGGTGATTATTGACTTAGATGACTATGAAACCACTTTACCAAGATCTGCCATTCCCAATAGACAGTCATATACATTATTATATAGAAGACTTGCCGCACTTCATTGTACCTTGGCATTATCATCCGGCCATAGAGATAATGTATATAACTAGAGGTATAGGAACCGTTTTGTTGGGGATTGCATAGAACAGTATGAGGAGGGGGATGTATGTATGATTGGCCCTAATCTCCCTCATGAATGGCGTAATGATGATGCTTATTTTGATAAGGAGTCTGGTTTGCGTGCTACGTGTATCTGTCTGTTCTTTAAACGTGAGATATTTGATCCGAATTTTATCAGATTACCAGAAATGAATAATATTCGTGATTTGATAGAGAGATCACGGCGTGGACTGAAGTTTACCGGAAATCGAAATTAGAGATAACCCGGTTTATAAGGAGTTCGGTGAATGATGTAGGGGTTCGGAAGGTAACGAATCTTTTAACACTTCTTGAGCTGATGGCCACATCGACTGAGTATGAGTTACTGGCCTCAGTGGGATTTACGAATTCTGTAAATTCAGAAGATTTTGAGAGATTTAATAAGGTATACAAGTTTCTCGTCAAGAACTTTGCGACTTCCATTAGGTTGGAAGAAGTTTCGACTTTGGTTGGATTGACCCCGACAGCTTTTTGCCGTTATTTCAAGGAGAGGACCAAGAAAACCTTTGTAGAATATCTGAACGAAATGCGTATCGGTTATTCGAAAAAACTATTACTGGAAAACAAAATGAAGATTTCTACTATCAGTGGGGAAGTCGGATTCCCTAACTTATCTAATTTTATATCCCAATTTAAAAAAGTGACAGGAATGTCCCCGTCGCAGTTCCAAAAGCAGTTTGGAGTAAAGGCTAAACAAGCCATTTGATTCTACTATTT
>ENA-OQCS01000057-OQCS01000057.1-human-gut-metagenome-genome-assembly--contig:-NODE-57-length-46632-cov-5.767229_pt1 | contig 46632 bp, 53 predicted proteins | sample MGYA00242757_ERZ504575 | MGnify/ENA primary metagenome ERZ504575 (study PRJEB26092, sample SAMD00036297) | human gut metagenome | host: Homo sapiens | study: EMG produced TPA metagenomics assembly of... | reverse complement strand
GCTGGTAAAAGATGTAGGAACCATGCTGGAAGGAAAAGAGGCAGTAAAAGAAGGGCTGATCGATGAGGTTGGCGGTATTAAGGAAGCGTTGGCAAAATTATATGAAATGATAGAAAAAGAGTGTTGAAAGTGAAAAAAATGTTACGGTTCACATACCACTATCCCGCGAGGTGTTTTGGCATGAATATGCCAAAATCCCGAGACATACAAGCCAAAATTCCATTGCCGCAGGCAATCTGGAATGAATTTTGGCTACGTTACTGAGAACGGAGTGAGCAGTAACAAAAAAATCTTATATATGCTACAAATCAACCCTTGCCATATGTCAGATTTTGGCGTATTATTAATAGAGGTTTATTATTTGCGAGGAGGAAAACCATGTATAAGATTTTAAAAGCTGAAACACTGGCAGCTAAGATCCATCTTATGGTTGTACACGCACCGCGTGTTGCAAGCCATTGTCAGCCAGGACAATTTATTATCGTTAAGTTAGATGAGAAGGGTGAGAGAATCCCTCTTACTATCTGTGATTATGATCGTGAAGAAGGTACGGTCACAATCGTATTCCAGGAGATTGGTGTATCTACATCAAGATGGCAGAATTAAAAGCAGGAGATGCATTCCGCGATTTCGTAGGACCTCTTGGATGTCCTTCTGAATTTGTTGAGGAAGATATCGAAGAATTAAAGAAAAAGAAAATGGTATTTGTTGCCGGCGGTGTTGGTACAGCCCCTGTTTACCCACAGGTAAAATGGCTCCATGAACATGGAATCACAGCAGATGTTATTCTTGGTGCAAAAACTAAGGATATGGTTATCCTTGAGAAAGAACTGGGAGAAGTTTCCAATCTTTATGTTACTACAGATGACGGTTCCTATGGCCGTGCAGGTATGGTTACCAAGACTCTTGAGGATCTGGTAACAAACGAAGGCAAACATTACGATGTCTGTGTAGCGATCGGACCGATGATCATGATGAAATTTGTCTGTCTTCTTACCAAGAAGCTTGGCATTCATACAATTGTCAGCATGAACCCGATCATGGTTGACGGAACAGGTATGTGTGGCGCATGCCGTCTTCAGGTTGGCGATGAGATTAAGTTTGCATGTGTAGACGGACCGGAATTCGACGGACATCTCGTTGATTTCGACCAGGCTATGAAGAGAAGCCAGATGTATAAGACTGAAGAGGGACGTGCATTACTGAAACTTCAGGAAGGTGATACCCATCATGGCGGATGTGGACATTGTGGAGGTGACAAGTAATGGCAGATGCAAAGATGTTAAAGAAGTTCCTGTAAGAGAACAGGATCCAAAGGTGCGTGCAACAAACTTTGAAGAAGTTTGTCTTGGATACAATCAGGAAGAAGCAATGGAAGAAGCACAGAGATGCTTAGGCTGTAAGAAACCGAAATGTGTGGAAGGCTGTCCTGTATCCATTAATATTCCTGGATTTATTGAAGAGATTAAAGAGGGAAAGATCGAAGAAGCATACAAAGTGATCGGATTATCCTCCGCACTTCCGGCTATCTGTGGACGTGTATGTCCTCAGGAATCCCAGTGTGAGGGTAAATGTATCCGCGGAGTCAAAGGTGAAGCTGTTTCTATCGGTAAGCTGGAGAGATTTGTTGCTGACTATGCTCTGGAACATGATATCAAACCTGTTGGAGCAGAAGTTAAGAACGGACATAAAGTTGCAGTGATCGGTTCCGGTCCTTCCGGACTTACCTGTGCAGGTGATCTTGCAAAAGCTGGTTATGATGTAACTGTATTTGAAGCTCTTCATGAACTTGGCGGTGTTCTTGTTTACGGTATTCCGGAGTTCCGTCTTCCGAAACAGAAAGTTGTTAAGAAAGAAATTGAAAAAGTTAAAGAATTAGGTGTTAAATTCGAGACTAATGTTGTTATCGGTAAATCCACAACAATCGATCAGCTGATCGAGGACGAAGGATTTGAAGCTGTATTTATCGGATCAGGTGCCGGACTTCCAATGTTCATGGGTATCCCGGGTGAGAATGCAAGCGGTGTATTCTCTGCCAACGAATATCTTACAAGAAGCAATCTGATGAAAGCTTTTGATGATTCTTATGATACACCGATCGCAGCAGGAAAGAAAGTAGCAGTTGTAGGCGGTGGTAATGTTGCTATGGATGCTGCCAGAACAGCTTTAAGACTTGGTGCTGAAGTACATATCGTATACAGAAGAAGTGAAGCAGAGCTTCCTGCACGAGCAGAGGAAGTTCATCACGCAAAAGAAGAGGGAATCATCTTTGATCTTCTTACTAACCCGAAGGAAATCCTTGTAGATGAGAACGGTCATGTAAAAGGTATGAAGGTTGTCAAGATGGAACTTGGTGAGCCGGATGCTTCCGGAAGACGTCGTCCGGTTGAAATTCCGGGATCTGAATATGACATGGATGTAGATACAGTTATCATGTCTCTTGGTACTTCCCCGAACCCTCTTATTTCTTCTACAACAAAAGGTCTTGAAGTCAATAAGAGAAGATGTATCATTGCTGAAGAAGAAACAGGTAAGACATCTAAAGATGGTGTATATGCCGGCGGTGATGCTGTTACAGGTGCAGCTACTGTTATCCTTGCCATGGGTGCAGGTAAAGCTGGTGCCAAAGGTATCGATGAATATCTTAAAAATAAATAATGTAAATGGTACTTGACAGATTTTGACGTCTGTGGCATGATTACTAGTGTTGATAATCATGAAAAGCTTAGAAGGTGTTTACAGGGATTTATTTTCCGTCAGAGAGAGGAAGCCATCGGCTGGAAGCTGCCTCAGGTTCAGATATTTCCTGAATTTCCCACCGGAGCCGCATTTCTGAATGACAGTATTTACTGAGTAGGAAATGACGTTACTGCGCGTTAAGCAGACCGAGAGCCTGTAGAAAATGCAGGAAGCAGGGTGGTACCGCGGATATTTTACTCCGTCCCTTTAGTGGGACGGAGTTTTTTGTTTGCCAATTCTGCTATTATAACATGAATTGCGAGAACTGCTTTTGCAACGGAGCGATTTGTGGCTATCAAGTCAGAGTCAGATTTTACGTTACTGTTCATTCTGTTCTCAGTAACGATTTTTCTTCTCTGACATTATGACATAAAGGAGAAAGAGAACATGGATATGAAAGAAAGACTTCAGGAACTGGCTGAAGCAGCCGGAAAACGGATCAGTGAATCCGAAGGTCTGGAAAAACTGAACGAAGTACGTGTGGCATACCTTGGTAAAAAAGGTGAATTGACTGCAATTTTAAAGAGTATGAAAGATGTTGCGCCGGAAGAGCGCCCGAAGGTTGGACAGCTTGTAAACGAAACAAGAAGCAAGATAGAAGCACTTCTTGATGAATCTAAACAGAAACTGGAAGAAGCAGCACGTGAAGAGAAGATGAAACAGGAAGTGATTGATGTGACTTTACCTGCAAAGAAAGCTAAAATCGGTCACCGTCACCCGAACACCATCGCCCTGGAAGAAGTAGAGCGTATCTTTATTGGTATGGGTTATGAAGTAGTAGAGGGACCGGAGGTAGAGTATGCGGATTACAACTTTACTAAACTGAATATTCCGGAAAATCATCCGGCACGTGATGAACAGGATACTTTCTTTATCAACGATTCTATCCTTCTTCGTTCCCAGACTTCACCGGTTCAGGCACGTACTATGGAGAAAGGAAAGCTGCCGATCCGTATGATCGCACCTGGTCGTGTATTCCGTTCAGATGAAGTAGATGCAACACATTCTCCTTCTTTCCATCAGATCGAAGGTCTTGTTATTGACAAGAACATCACTTTTGCAGATCTTAAGGGAACTTTGCAGGAGTTTGCACAGGAATTATTCGGACCTGAGACAAAAACTAAGTTCAGACCACATCACTTCCCGTTCACAGAGCCAAGCGCAGAGGTGGATGTATCCTGTTTCAAGTGTGGTGGTAAAGGCTGCCGTTTCTGTAAAGGTTCCGGCTGGATTGAAATCCTTGGCTGCGGTATGGTTCATCCGAATGTATTAAGCATGTGCGGAATTGATCCGGAAGAATACACAGGATTCGCATTTGGCGTAGGTCTTGAACGTATTGCACTTCTGAAATATGAGATTGATGACATGAGACTGCTCTATGAGAATGATATCCGTTTCCTGAAACAGTTCTGATGAAATGACTGTCTGAAACAACAGAGCTATGCAGCCAAGAGGAAATTTCTGTCCGGGAAAGCTGCTATAAGTCTGAGCTATAATATAGAAAGAGGATTAACAAAATGAATACTTCATTATCTTGGATTAAAATGTATGTGCCGGATCTTGATGTGACAGCACAGGAATATACAGATGCCATGACACTGACAGGAACAAAAGTGGAAGGCTTTGAAAAACTGGACGCAGATCTGGATAAGATCGTGATCGGTCAGATTGAAAAAATTGAGAAACATCCGGATGCAGATAAACTGATCATCTGCCAGGTGAATATCGGAACAGAGACTGTACAGATTGTTACAGGCGCTCCTAATGTAAAAGAGGGAGATAAGGTTCCTGTTGTTCTTGACGGCGGACGTGTTGCCGGTGGACATGACGGAAAGAAAACACCGGGTGGAATTGAAATCAAAAAAGGAAAACTTCGCGGAATCGATTCCTATGGTATGATGTGTTCCATCGAAGAGCTGGGAAGCACAAGAGAAATGTATCCGGAAGCACCGGAATACGGAATCTATATTTTCCCTGAAGACGCTGTTGTAGGCGAGAGTGCTATCAAGGCACTGGGCCTGGATGATGTTGTCTTTGAATATGAAATCACATCCAATCGTGTTGACTGCTACGGCGTACTGGGAATTGCAAGAGAAGCGGCAGCTACGTTTAATGAGAAATTCTGTCCTCCTGTTGTAGAGTGTAAGGGAAATGATGAAAAAGCTTCTGACTATGTAAAAGTAACGGTAGAAGATCCGAAACTTTGTCCACGTTACTGCGCAAGAGTCGTAAAGAATGTTAAGATCGGACCATCTCCGAAATGGATGCAGAGATGTCTGGCTTCCAATGGAATCCGTCCGATCAATAATCTGGTAGATATTACAAACTATGTAATGGAAGAATTTGGTCAGCCAATGCACGCATATGATCTGGACAGGATTGCAGGAAAAGAAATCGTTGTACGTCGTGCAGAGAATGATGAAAAATTTGTAACGCTGGATGGACAGGAACGTACCATGGATGATCAGGTACTGATGATTTGTGACGGTGAGAAAGCAGTTGGTATTGCCGGTATCATGGGTGGAGAGAATTCTATGATCACAGACGATGTAAAAACTGTTCTTTTCGAGGCTGCATGTTTTGATGGAACAAATATCCGCCTTTCTTCCAAGAGAATCGGTCTGAGAACAGATGCTTCCGGTAAATTCGAAAAAGGTCTTGACCCGAACAATGCGCAGGCAGCTATCGACAGAGCATGCCAGCTGATGGAGGAACTTGGGGCAGGTGAAGTCGTAGGTGGAATGGTAGATATCTGCAATGAAGTAAGAGAACCATCCAGAGTTCCTTTCAAACCGGAGAAGATTAATGCTCTTCTTGGAACTGACCTGACACCGGAAGAAATGCTTGCTTATCTGGCAAAAGTAGAACTGACCTATGACGAAAAAACAAATGAGATCGTAGCTCCTACTTTCCGTCAGGATATCCATTATGTAGCTGATGTTGCAGAAGAAGTTGCAAGATTTTTCGGATATGATAAGATTCCGACTACTCTGCCTACAGGTGAAGCTACAACAGGTAAGCTTCCGTTTAAACTTCGTATTGAAGCAGTGGCACGTGATATTGCGGAATATTGTGGTTTCTCTGAAGGAATGACCTATTCTTTCGAAGTCCGAAGGTATTTGACAAATTAAGACTTCCGGCTGACAGTAAGCTCCGTCAGGGAATCGTGATCAACAATCCTCTGGGAGAAGACTACAGTGTCATGAGAACAACTACTTTAAACGGTATGCTCAGTTCTCTGGCTACGAACTATAACAGAAGAAATAAAGATGTACGTCTCTATGAACTTGGTAATGTATATCGTCCGAAAGCACTTCCTCTTACAGAACTTCCGGATGAGCGTATGCACTTTACACTTGGTATGTATGGAAACGGCGATTTCTTTGACATGAAAGGTGTATGTGAAGAGTTCTTTGAGAAAGTAGGAATGAGAGATAAAGTAGATTATGATCCAAACAGCGGAAAGACTTACCTTCATCCCGGAAGACAGGCAAATATGGTTTATGATGGTAAGGTTGTAGGCTATCTGGGAGAGGTTCATCCTCTGGTTGCAGATACTTATGGAATCGGTGATAAGGCATATGTGGCAGTGATTGATATCCTTACGGTTCTTGAATTTGCAAGCTTCAACCATAAATACACAGGAATTGCAAAATATCCTGCAGTAACCCGCGATTTAAGTATGGTCGTTCCGAAAACCGTTCTTGCAGGACAGATTGAACATATTTTGACTCAGAGAGGCGGAAAGATTCTGGAGAGTTATCAGTTATTTGACATTTATGAAGGAAACCAGATTAAAGGAGGATATAAATCCATGGCTTATTCTCTGGTATTCCGTCACCATGACAAGACTCTGGAAGAGAGCGAGATTACAGCTGCAATGAAGAAAATCCTGAATGGTCTGACAGATCTTGGAATCGAGTTGAGAAGTTAATGCTGATTTATGTATTAAGACATGGGATAACTCAGTGGAATAAACTGAAAAAAGTGCAGGGGGCAATGGATATTCCCCTTGCACCGGAAGGGATTGAACTGGCGAAAAGAACAGGAGAAGCATTAAAAGATGTTCCGTTTGATATCTGTTTTACCAGTCCTCTGGCAAGAGCGAGACAGACAGCACATTATGTGCTGGGAAACAGGCAGATTCCTGTTATTGAGGATAAAAGAATCCAGGAAATTGATTTCGGAGTTCTTGAAGGAAGCCGGTTTAAGGATGAACAAGGGAAGATCATCAGCCATGAAATGGAAATTTTCTTTGAAGAGCCACAGAAATTTGAACGTCCTCAAAACGGCGAAAACATTTCTGATATCCTGAAACGCACCAGAGAATTCTGGGTGGAGAAAACGACAGATCCTGCTCTGGCAGACAAAACAATTCTTGTTTCTTCTCATGGATGTGCAGTTCGTGCACTGCTTCAGAATGTTTATCAGGATCCGGAACATTTCTGGCATGGATGTGTGCCTCCAAACTGCAGTATCAATCTGCTTGAAGTGAAAGATGGAAAGCCAGATTTCTGGAAGAAGATAAAGTTTATTCTGAAATATAACAATTCTGTAAAATAATCCGGTGGAAAACTGTGCTCTGAGTACAGCTTTTCTGCCGGACTTTTAATATATTTTGTTACTGTTTACACACCACTATCCCGAGACATACAAGCCAAAATTCCATTGCCGCAGGCAATCTGGAATGAATTTTGGCTACGTTACTGTGAACAGTAACTATATTTTTACTTGTGACAGATATGACGTTGTGATATGATATACGAAAAAGGAAATTGTCTGTAATTTTGTGCAGAATCTGCAAATAATCACAGGAGGTGTATTATGGGCAAAAAAATTATGAATACGGTTCTTTTTCTGGTGGTGCTTGGCGGATGTGTTGCCATGACGCTGCTGACCGGGAATGGTTCATCAGGCACGATGATTTATAACTTTGCATTCCTCGCTGTTATGGCTGTGATCTATCTGGCCGGATTGTTTGGTGGTATGTTTCGGGTAGACAGCATTGGAGAGGCTCTTGCAAGAGGAACGCAGGAGCTTTCCAGTATATTCAAAATACCCGGAAAAGCCAAAAGCGAAGATCTTTCCTGCCTGAAGGGGATGTTTGAACATAAATATCTGGATGACAGAATGGACAGCTTTGTAGATGCCATGGAGAAAAACCAGGAAGGAATCGGAGATGTTGAAGATTACATAAATGAGGACGAGATTGATCTTCATGTACATAAGAAGATTCTGGAAATGGCACCGGATATTTTTACCAGCCTTGGTATTCTTGGTACTTTTATTGGTCTGGTATGGGGGCTTAAGAGTTTTGAGCCATCCAGCTATGAGACAATGACTACCTCTGTATCTGCCCTGGTAGATGGTATCAAAGTAGCATTCCTTACTTCTATCTATGGAATTGCATTTGCACTGATCTACAGTTCCGGAATGAAAAGCGTTTATTCCGGAATGGATGCGAAGCTTCAGGGGTTTCTGGAGAGATTTCATCTTTATGTACTTCCGGCGGCTGAGAGCGAGTCAAGAAACCTGATGCTTGCAAGTCAGAAGGTTCAGACAAAAGCCATGAAACAGATGGCAGAGCAGCTTACCTCACAGATGGCAGAGAGTTTTGAGAAAGCAATCAATCCTACTTTCCAGAAGATGACAGAATCTCTGGAGATTCTGACAGAATCTGTAACAAAATGTCAGGAGGATGTGGTTCAGGATATCCTGCGTACTTTTTTGCGGGAGATGAACGGTTCATTTAAAATGCAGTTCACAGATTTCAATGAAGCTCTTGTACAGCTGAAGGAAGCGCAGAAAGAAAATATTGATTATACTACAAGGCTCTATCAGACGATGAGTAATCAGCTGAATACCTCTTATGCAAAACAGAGCGAAGCTATGAAAGACCTTGTAAATGAACTGGGACAGGTTCAGGGCCGTTATATGTCTACGGCAACAAGAATCACACAGGATAATCAGGAAATCCAGAAGCTTCAGCAGCAGGATTATCAGCGCATTGCGGATTATCTGCATGAATCCGAGAAATCTTCTGCCAAATTCTGGGTTGCCTGCAATCAGACAATGCAGAAATATGTGGAAGCTGCTGCACAGGGAATGGAAAAGGTTTCTGCCGCAAATCAGGCAGGAAAAGATGTATTTGAAGCGAACCGCAGACTGGTGGAACAACTGGATGCAAAAATGAAGGACTTTGTATCTTATCAGAAGATGACCTATGAAACAATGGAAGAGGTGCGCAAACTTTTTGCAGACATTTCTGTTCAGAAAGAGGATAACAATATTTATCTCTCCGGCGGAAAGGCGGCTCAGAGTGCGGCGCAGAAAGAATCCACAGAAGAAATACGCAGGCTTCTGGAAGAACAGAGCGAACGTCAGGAGGCACTTCTGGAGGAGATGAACAAAAACATGAAAAATATTTCCAAAAACCAGAAAGGTAAATTCAGCTTATTTAAATAGAAAAAGGAGAAAAATATGCGCAAAAGAAAGAAATCAGAAGATAGCGGATTTAATGTCTGGCGATCTTATTCTGATATGATGGCCGGTGTGCTGCTCCTTTTTATATTGATCATGTGTGTAACTCTTTTTCAGGCTCAGAAAAGCTATAATGAGAGCATAAAAGAGAGAGATGATAAAATAGCTCTTCAGGAGCGGTACACAGCGGAGATTCTGGCACAGCAGAGCGAGCTGGACGAGAAGGACAGTAAGTTGAGTTCCCAGGATGAACAGCTTGACAAGCAGAAAAAGCTTCTTGCAGAACTGGCAGCACAGTTAAAGGAACAGCAGGCCAGCCTTGATGAAAAAACATCTCTTCTTGCCACACAGCAGAAGAAAATTGATAATATCATCGGTGTCAAGGCAGATGTTATTGAAGCATTGCAGAAGGAGTTTTCCAAAAACAATGTAAGTGTTGATATTGATGCTCAGACAGGTGCTCTTACCCTCAATGCAAATGTATTATTTGACTATGATAAGTCAGAACTGACAGATGAGGGCAAACAGGAACTTGCAGATATCCTTCCGATTTACTGTAAGGTGCTTCTTCAGAAAGATTATAAGAAGTATCTGGCTGAGATCATCATTGACGGTTATACAGACACAGACGGAGACTATGATTACAATCTGGAGCTTTCTCAGAAACGTTCTCTCGCAGTTGCACAGTATCTGACGGAAATCAGGGAGAACTTCCTGAGTTCTGATGAGATTTCAGAACTTCAGAATTATCTGACCGTAAATGTCATGGTTCAGCCAATCCGGTTCTGGATCCGATGGGAATGTAGATAAGGATGCATCCAGACGAGTGGAAGTAAAGTTTCGTCTGAAAGATGATGAGATGATAAATGAACTTAATCAGATTATGAATACAGATAAGACTTCTGATTCTGAAAAATCCGGCAGCAATTAAACTGCCGGATTTTTCAATTCCGGAGTGTGTTTGAAAAATGCTTTGATGCAGATGCTTTATCTTACAATTCACGAAAGATAACGAGTAATTTTACCAATAACAGTTCACATTTTTGAGAGAAAAATGTGGTATGATAAAACAGTACACAGTTTCCTGTAATGGTGATGATGCGCTGTACCCTACATAAGAAAAAAGAAAGAGGAATTATCATGTCTTTGAAAATTGGAAGAAACGATCCATGCTGGTGTGGAAGCGGAAAAAAATATAAAAAATGCCATGAGGCATTTGATGAAAAAATGGAAATAATGAAGCAGAAAGGATATGCAGTGATCGATCATGATCTGATCAAAACACCCGAACAGATCGCGAAAATAAAAGAAAGCTGCAAAATCAATATCGCAGTTCTTGATTATGTGGAAGAGCATATTAAACCAGGTGTATCCACTGAAGAGATTGACAGATGGGTACATGAAGAGACTGTACGGCATGGGGGAATCCCGGCACCGTTAAATTACGAAGGATTTCCAAAGAGCGTGTGTACTTCTGTAAATGAAGTGGTATGCCATGGAATCCCGGATGAAGAGCAGATTCTGAAAGAGGGAGATATTATCAATGTTGATGTATCTACAATATATAATGGTTATTATTCTGACTCGTCCAGAATGTTCTGCATCGGTAAAGTGAGTCCGGAGAAAGAAAAACTTGTCAAGGTCACAAAAGAATGTGTTGAGATTGGTATTTCCCAGGTGAAACCATGGATTCCGATCGGAAATATGGGAAGTGCAGTTCATAAACATGCAGTAGAAAACGGATATTCTGTAGTCAGAGAAATCGGTGGACATGGTGTGGGAGTTGAGTTCCATGAAGATCCATGGGTAAGCTTTGTTTCTGAAGAGAATACAGGTGTCCTGATGGTTCCGGGTATGATGTTTACCATAGAGCCGATGGTAAATATGGGAAGCGATGAAATTTATACGGATGAGATTGACGAGTGGACAGTCCGTACAGAGGACGGACTTCCTTCAGCCCAGTGGGAAGTAACTGTTCTGGTTACGGAAACAGGATGTGAAGTAATCTGCTGGTAAAAAAATTGCAAAAAGTATTGCAATACATCAGGCTATATAGTATAATCACAACTGTTGTGAAAAAAGATGGTCCTCTGTTACAGGATATGTATTAAGAACATCCATATAAGAATAGGAGAAAAATACAATGAACGAAATTATCAAAAACATCGAAGCAGCTCAGTTAAAAGCTGAAGTACCGGCATTCAACACAGGTGATACTGTAAGAGTACACGCACTGATCAAAGAAGGAAACCGTGAACGTGTTCAGGTTTTTGAAGGAACAGTTCTCAAGAAACAGGGCGGAAGCAACAGAGCTACATTTACTGTAAGAAAGAGCTCTAACGGAGTAGGCGTTGAGAAAACATGGCCGCTTCATTCCCCACATGTAGTAAAAGTAGAAGTTATCCGTCGTGGTAAAGTACGTCGTGCGAAACTGAACTACTTAAGAGATCGTGTAGGTAAAGCAGCTAAGGTTAAAGAGCTTGTTAAATAATTTCATGAATTAGCAGAAGAAGGGACAATAACTTGTGTATTGTCCCTCTTTTCCATCTGTCAGGAGATTTGGATGAATATCAGAAAATGGAAAGATAGTCCGGCACTGAAAGAGACAGAGATATGCTGGAAATAAAACTTGAAGATAAAAAAGTCCGGGGAATCCTTAACTGGATATTTCAGATAGCGGTAGTGCTCATTTTTGGCATTCTGGCGGGAATTGCGCTGTTTCAATCAGTGACTGTACAGGAGAGTACCATGGAGCCCACACTGCAGGTTGGAGAACGCTTTTTTGTAAACAGGGCTGTTTATAAAGTATCCTCACCTGAACGGGGAGATATCATTGTATATAAAACCAGTGGAAGTGATGATGCGGCTCTGCATATCGGCCGCGTGATCGGTCTGCCCGGTGAGACTGTACAGATATCCAACGGAGCAGTATTAATCAACGGAGAAGTATATAATGAAAATAAGAATTTTCCTGAAATCAGTAATGCGGGATTGGCATCCGATGGAGTGTCTCTGGAAAGCGGTGAGTATTTTGTACTTGGCGATAACAGAAATAACAGTGAGGACAGCCGGTATGGTGATATCGGAAATATCAATAAGAAATATATTGTGGGAAAGGTATGGTTTGTCATTTCCCCGAAAGATAAATTTGGATTTTTGAAAGGTTAGGTGTATATGAACGTACAGTGGTACCCTGGTCATATGACCAAGGCAAAGAGACAGATGCAGGAGGACATTAAGCTGATCGATCTGATCATTGAACTTGTGGATGCCCGCGTACCTCTTTCGAGCAGAAACCCGGATATCGATGAACTGGGAAAAAATAAATCCAGACTGATTCTTCTTAATAAATCAGATCTGGCTGACGAGCGCCAGAATGAAGCCTGGAAAACTTATTTTCAGGCAAAGGGATTTTATGTTGTAAAAGTAGATTCCAGAAATGGTTCCGGAATGAAGGCAATCAATAATGTGATCCAGGAAGCATGTAAGGAAAAGATAGAAAGAGACAGACGCCGCGGTATTAAAAACCGTCCGATCCGCGCTATGGTAGTGGGAATCCCGAATGTAGGAAAATCTACATTTATCAATACCTTTGCAGGACGGGCCTGTGCAAAGACCGGAAACAAGCCGGGAGTTACGAAAGGAAAACAGTGGATCCGTCTGAATAAGGGAGTAGAACTTTTGGACACTCCTGGTATTTTGTGGCCGAAATTTGAAGACCAGCAGGTGGGAATCCGTCTGGCATGTGTAGGTTCTATCAAGGATGACATTCTGAATATGGAGGAACTGGCACTCTGGCTGATCGATTATCTGCGCGAAAATTATAAAGGGATTCTGGCAGAGAGATATCAGATCACAGAGGAGGGAACTTCTGTGGAAGTTCTGGAGGCGATTGCCAGAGCCAGAGGGTGTCTGAAAAAGCAGGAAGAGCTGGATTATGCCAAAGCTTCGCTGATACTGTTTGATGATTTCCGTTCTGGAAAATGGGGCGGATCACATTGGAGTGGGCGCCATTATGAAAACAATAGCTGAGATTAAAGCCGAGTTTGCTGCAGCAGATATGAGCAGCTACCCGGCTTTATATGAAATTTATAAAGAAGATACAAGAAGTGGTGTGCAAAAGCTGATCGCACAGTGCCGCAAAAAGGAAGCAGCTCTGGAAGCGGAGAAGCAGCGTATTGAAAATATGAAGGTATATGAGCATAAATATGAACATCTTGGTTATTTATGCGGAATTGATGAAGTGGGAAGAGGCCCCCTTGCAGGCCCGGTTGTGGCATGTGCAGTAATTCTGCCACAGGACAGCCGGATCCTTTATCTGAACGATTCCAAGAAACTCAGTGCTTCCAAAAGAGAAGAACTGTATGATGTGATTATGAGGGAAGCGGTTTCAGTAGGAATCGGTATGCGCAGCCCGGAGCGTATTGATGAGATCAATATCCTTCAGGCTACTTATGAGGCAATGCGGGAGGCGGTAAGTAAACTGGAAGTGGTTCCTCAGCTTCTTCTCAATGATGCAGTCACGATTCCTCAGATCACCATTCCGCAGGTTCCCATTATTAAGGGAGATGCAAAGAGTGTTTCCATTGCAGCAGCAAGTATTGTTGCAAAAGTGACAAGGGACAGAATGATGGAAGAATATGATAAAGTGTTCCCGGAATATGGCTTTGCATCAAATAAGGGATATGTTCTGCCGATCATATTGCGGCACTGAAAAAATACGGAGAAACCCTGATCCACAGAAAGACCTTTATTACACATTTCATATAAACAGTCGCAAAAGGGTTACTATCCTTCAGTACACAGCAATACACTGAGTGATGCACAGTAACAACAAAAGATGCCTACATATAATATAAAAAGAAATGGATGGAAGAATTTGCATAAAAATACCCGGTCTACCGGAAGCTGTTACGAACGAAAAGCTGCTGATTATCTGAAACAGCAGGGATTATTTATTCTGAGATATAATTACAGATGCAGATTTGGAGAAATTGATCTGATTGCCAGAGATGGAGAATATCTTGTTTTTGTTGAGGTAAAATACAGGAAAGACAATAGTTCCGGTTATTCGCTGGCTGCAGTAAATCCTGCTAAACAGAAAACCATATGTAAGGTGGCAAGGTATTTTCTTACCGTGGAATATCACAATGTGGATATCCCATGCCGTTTCGATGTGGCAGGAATTGACGGGGATGAAATACACTGGGTTAAGAATGCGTTTGAATATATTGCAATCCTCTAATAATTATAGAAACTGCTTTGATGAATAATCTGCCATACAGCAGGAAGGGAATAATGAAATATGAAGATAAAATGGAACAGTGAACAGATTCCAAAGATGAATGTAAAAAACAATAAAGATGTTACATTTCTTACATATCCCGCATATGAAGAAATGAACTGGCTTGTTCATGGATTCAGCACCCGCTTTGGCGGAGTGAGCAGAGGAATCTACAGTTCTATGAACCTGAGTTTTACAAGAGGCGATGAGGAGTCCTGCGTGAAAGAAAATTACAGAAGGATTTCTGATGCTATGGGATTTGATATGAACAGCATCGTTACATCTGATCAGACTCATACCAACAATGTGCGGAAAGTAACAGAGAAAGACCGCGGAAAGGGAATTGTGATCCCGCGTGATTATACAGATACAGATGGAATGATCACAAATGTTCCGGGGCTGGTTCTCGCAACCTTTTATGCGGATTGCGTTCCACTGTATTTTGCTGATCCGGCAAATCACGCGATTGGACTGTCTCATTCGGGATGGAGAGGTACGGTCCAGAAAATCGGTGCAGTTACCATAGAAAAGATGTCTGAAGAGTATGGAAGTAATCCGAAAGATCTGAAAGTGGCCATCGGACCGTCTATCTGTCAGGAGTGTTATGAAGTCAGCGAAGATGTGATTGAAGAATTTGAAAAGGTTTTTGATAAGAAATACCGGAACAAGCTGTTTTACAGAAAAGAAAACGGAAAATATCAGTTAAATCTGTGGATGGCAAACAAGATTATTTTTCTGGAAGCGGGAATCCCGGAAGAAAACATTTCCATGCCAAATCTCTGTACCTGCTGTAATCCTGAGTTTCTCTTTTCTCACAGGGCTTCCCATGGAAAAGGGGAAATCTTGGGGCTTTTCTTGGTATACGTTCATAAAACCTGAAATTGTTATAAGCACAACAGTGCGAAGTGAGTAATCCTGAATTTGCAGATTAACTGTACAATACGAAAAAGGGGGGAGCTGGTTAACAGCTCCCCCTTTTCGTATTCATCTGCCGGAAAAACTATCTGGAATTTACTTTTTCCATAAGAGACATGATCTTTTCGTTGCTGGAACGAACCTTCTCAACGGAAACATCATGATTGATGATATCAATGATGCTCGCAAGATATTTGCTCATATTTGCTTCTACATAATATGGTCTTTCGAGAAGTTCCGGAATGCGGTAATTCAGGTTGGTTGTAATCACTCTGTCAAGCCAGCCTTTCTCGTAATATTCATCAAATTTATCCAGACCGTCTGTGAACAGACCGTAGGTAGTGCATACAAATACTCTCTTTGCGTTGCGTTCCTTTAACTGTTTGGCAACATCCAGCATACTTCCGCCGGAGGAAATCATGTCATCGATAACTACAACATCTTTGCCTTCTACGGATCTCCGAGGAATTCATGCGCAACAATAGGATTCTTTCCATTGACGATTGTAGAGTAATCACGACGTTTGTAGAACATACCCATATCTACTCCAAGGATGTTGGAGAAATATACAGCTCTTGACATGGCACCTTCATCAGGGCTGATGATCATCAGATGGTCATTGTCAACACGAAGATCCGGCACACTCTTGATCAGAGCTTTTAAAAACTGATAAGTAGGGAAAAAGTTATCAAAACCATTCAGCGGAATAGAGTTCTGGACACGTGGATCATGGGCATCAAAGGTAATGATATTGGAAACTCCCATATCGCTTAACTCCCTCAGTGCCAGTGCACAGTCCAGAGATTCTCTTTTAGTACGTCTGTGCTGGCGGCCTTCATAAAGGAACGGCATAATTACATTGATACGGTGTGCCTTGCCTGTTGCAGCGGAAATAATTCGTTTAAGATCCTGGAAATGGTTGTCAGGAGACATATGGTTCTCGTGTCCGCATACAGTATAAGATTCACTGTAATTGGTCACATCAACCATAATATAAAGGTCAGTGCCACGAACGGATTCTTTAATATAACCTTTACCCTCACCGGTTCCGAAACGGGGGCATTCACATTCTACAATAAATGATTCTTCGCTGTATCCCTGGGGAATAGCACTGAGCTGTTTGCGTTCAACCAGCTCTTTACGGAATTTAACAAGTTTTCTGTCAACTTCTTCTGCAAGTTCTCTGCATCCAAGAGCTGCAATACGGATAGTGCAACCGGCATGGATTTTTCCAACAATTCTATGTTTGGCATAATACTCCTCCTAAGTAGTGATTTTATACTCAAAAAATAGATTTCAATATAATATATAACATTTGCCCTAAAATACGTCAAGGAATTTATTGATTTTTTCTTTTACAATTGTTATGATATAAAAGATAGTGGATTCTGGGCGCAGGTATATTTTGTCCGGAATTACTGTCATATGATATCAGGAGTAAATGTCAGAAAGTTACTGTGCCTGCACAGTAAATAAATCAGCGGCTCCTGAATGATCGAGAAACAAAATGTGCCGGAAAAGTTTATCCCACACACAATTTCCGGTTACATTCCAATGGAGTAAAATTCATGAAAAAAAATTTACACATAATATCCAGAGTTCTTCCGGACAGTATCGGAGAAGAACTGGAGCTGGAACCGGGAGATGCGCTGCTTTCCATTAACGGCCAGCCGGTAGAGGATGTGTTTGATTATCGTTATCTGATGAATGACGAATTTGTTACGCTCCTTATCCGAAAGAAGAATGGCGAGGAATGGGAACTGGAAGTAGAAAAGGAATATGAAGATGATCTTGGCGTGGAGTTTGAGAACAGTCTTATGGATGAGTACCGCTCCTGTTCCAATCACTGTATTTTCTGTTTTATAGACCAGATGCCGCCCGGTATGAGAGAAACTTTATATTTTAAAGATGACGATTCCAGATTGTCATTCCTGCAGGGAAACTATGTTACCCTTACCAATATGAGTGACTATGATCTGGATCGTATTATCAAGTTTCATCTTTCCCCGATTAATGTATCGTTTCAGACTATGAATCCTAAGCTTCGCTGTAAAATGCTCCATAATCGATTTGCCGGAGATGCCCTTGCAAAAGTTGACAGGCTTTATAAAGGTGATGTGACCATGAACGGGCAGATTGTGCTCTGCAAGGGGATTAATGACAGGGATGAACTGGAATACAGTCTGGAAAAACTGTCGGAATATGCGCCTGTACTGCAGAGTGTTTCAATCGTACCTGTAGGCCTTTCCAGGTATCGAAAAGGTCTGTATCCACTGGAATCTTTTGATAAAGAGGATGCAAGGTATCTGATCAGTCAGGTAGAGCGGTGGCAGAAGATCATGGTGAAGAAGCATGGTATTCATTTTGTACATGCTTCGGATGAATGGTATATTCTTGCAGGATATGAACTTCCTGAGGAGGGCAGATATGACGGATACCTTCAGCTGGAGAATGGTGTTGGTATGATGCGTCTGCTTGAAACAGAGGTAAAAGAGAGACTTGAGCAGCTTGAAGGCGATGACAGAGAGGTAAATGCCACTGTTGCAACAGGACGGCTGGCAGCGCCTTATATAGGTAAAATGATAAAACTGGTACAGAAGAAATTTCCGAATGTCCAGGCTGAAGTATATGCAGTAAAGAATAATTTCTTTGGAGAGAAGATCACAGTTTCCGGTCTGATCACAGCTACTGATCTTATGGATCAGCTTGCGCAGAGAAATCTGGGAGAAAAAGTACTGATCCCATGCAATATGCTCAGAAGTGGCGAGGATGTTTTTCTGGATGACCTGACGGTGGAAGATGTCAGACAGGCTCTTAAGACGGAAGTTGTAGTGGTAGATGAACCGGGTGCTGACCTGGTAAACTGTCTGATCGAAGCACCAGACCATAAAAAGATAAGAAGGAGACAGATATATGAGCAAACCGGTAGTAGCGATAGTGGGCAGGCCTAATGTAGGTAAATCCACATTGTTTAATGCGCTGGCAGGTGAGAAGATTTCTATTGTAAAAGATACACCCGGCGTTACAAGAGACAGAATTTATGCAGATGTGACATGGCTGGACAAGACATTTACCATGATCGATACAGGCGGTATTGAGCCGGACAGCAGTGACATCATCCTTTCTCAGATGAGAGAGCAGGCACAGATTGCCATTGATACGGCAGATGTTATCATCTTTATCACAGACGTTCATCAGGGACTGGTGGATTCCGATGCGAAGGTGGCAGATATGCTCCGACGCAGCGGCAAACCGGTTGTCCTTGTTGTGAATAAGGTAGACAGTATCCAGAAATTTATGATGGATGTTTATGAGTTCTATAACCTTGGTATCGGTGAACCGATTCCGATTTCTGCGGCAAACCGTATGGGGCTGGGTGATATGCTGGATGAAGTGGCAAAACATTTCCCTGAGGATGCAGATACAGAAGAAGATGATGAAATCCCGAGAATTGCCATTGTGGGAAAACCAAACGTAGGAAAATCGTCACTGGTAAACAAACTTCTGGGAGAAGACCGTGTGATTGTTTCTGATATTGCCGGAACTACAAGAGATGCGGTAGATACCAGAGTAAAATGGCAGGGAAAGGATTATATCTTTATTGATACTGCTGGACTTCGCCGTAAGGGAAAAGTTAAAGAGGAGATTGAGAGATACAGTGTGATCCGTACAGTGACTGCAGTAGAACGTGCAGATATTGTCATTGTAATGATCGATGCATCAGAGGGTGTTACAGAACAGGATGCCAAGATCGCAGGGATTGCCCACGAAAGAGGAAAGGGTGTTATCATTGCAGTAAATAAATGGGATGCCATTGAAAAGAATGATAAGACTATTTATAAGCACACAAACAGAATCCGCGAGGTTCTGGCATATATGCCCTATGCGGAGCTGGTATTTATTTCTGCAAAAACAGGACTCAGGATTTCCAGAATGTTTGAAACGATCGATGCGGTTATCGAAAACCAGACACTGCGAATCCAGACAGGTGTCCTGAATGAAATCCTTTCTGAGGCAGTGGCAATGCAGCAGCCTCCGTCTGACAAGGGAAAACGTCTGAAGATTTACTATATGACACAGGTGGCTGTCAAACCGCTACATTTGTTATCTTTGTAAATGACAAAGAGCTGATGCATTTCTCTTATACCAGATATCTGGAGAACAAGATCAGGGATGCCTTTGGATTTGCGGGAACATCACTGAAATTCATTATTCGTGAACGAGGTGAAAAAGAATAATCATGGAACGCCTGATTTGTATTGCAATTGGATATGCATGCGGACTTTTTCAGACCGCATACATTTTAGGAAAGATTTATCATATTGATATCCGCAAACAGGGAAGCGGAAATCTGGGTTCTACAAATGTACTGCGTACACTTGGCAAAAAGGCCGGGGCATTGAATCTGTTGTGTGACTGTCTGAAGTGTATTGCGGCCATCCTGATCGTAAGAGCAATATTCGGAAATTCTTATGGAGATATTCTGCCACTTCTGAGCCTTTATGCAGCAGCTGGGTGTATTCTGGGGCATAATTTTCCGTTTTATCTTAATTTTAAGGGCGGGAAGGGCGTAGCTGCATCTGTAGGACTTGTGATTGCTTTTGACTGGCGGATTTTTGTGATCTGTGCAATTGTATTTTTCGGACTGTTTTTCCTGACACACTATGTTTCTCTGTGTTCGGTAAGTGCATATCTGGCTGCATTTATCAGTATGATCGTATTTGGACAGATGGGGTCTTATCATATGGATTCTTATCATATGATCGAGCTTTATATTGTTATGGGGCTCTTGACAGTACTGGCATTTTACAGACATAAAAAGAACATAAAACGGCTTCTTGACGGGACAGAAAGTAAAATTATTTAAGCAAAAAATAAATAAAAGAGGTATTTATATGGCAAAGATAAGTGTGCTTGGTGCGGGAAGCTGGGGAACTGCCCTGTCTATCCTTCTTTACAATAATGGACACGAGGTGATTCTCTGGTCGGCGCTTGGGAGGAGATAACAACATTAAGAGAAAAGCGGGAACACGTGAGCAAACTTCCGGGAGTAAAGATTCCTGAACCGATTGATATCACAATAGATCTTGAGAGAAGCCTGCGGGATACAGATGTGGCAATTCTGGCAGTTCCTTCGCCTTATACCAGAAGTACCTGCAAGCGTATGGCACCTTTTGTAAAAAACGGACAGAAAATTGTAAATGTTGCCAAAGGTGTGGAGGAAAAAACTCTTCTTACTTTAAGCGAGATCATTGAACAGGAACTTCCACAGGCAAATGTGTCTGTGCTTTCCGGTCCAAGCCATGCAGAAGAGGTTGGAAAAGGACTTCCGACTACTTGTGTGGTAAGTTCTCACCAGAGAGAGACAGCAGAATATCTGCAGGGAATCTTTATGAGCCTGTTTTCAGAGTTTATACCACGCCGGATATGCTGGGAGTGGAGCTTGGCGCAGCGTTAAAGAATGTGATCGCACTGGCGGCCGGAACCGCAGATGGTCTGGGATACGGCGATAATACCAAAGCAGCCCTGATCACAAGAGGAATTGCAGAAATTTCACGTCTGGGTGTTAAAATGGGAGCACGTATGGAAACCTTTTATGGTCTGTCCGGAATCGGAGATCTGATCGTTACCTGTGCCAGTGTCCACAGCCGTAACCGGAAAGCCGGATATCTGATGGGAAAAGGATATACCATGGAGCAGGCGATGGCTGAAGTGAAAATGATCGTGGAAGGTGTCTATTCCGCAAAAGCAGCAAAAGAACTGGCTGAGAAATATGATGTGGAAATGCCGATCATCACAGAAATAAACAAAGTCCTGTTCGAAGGAAAAAGTGCAGCGGAAGCGGTGATCGATCTTATGGTAAGAGATAAGAAAGTGGAGACGCCGATGCTTCCATGGGAAGACGGACAGTAAACCATAGCAATTCCATAAAATAATGCAATCAAGACAGTTCAGCAGAGTGCGAAGGACAAGGAAGATACCTGCAGGCGTGCTGACGCACGGCAAAGATATCTGACGCAGGACTTCACGCTCTGATGGACTGGATTGTTTGCAGTAATTTATGGAATTGCTATGACTGAGATGTTATAGAAAAACTGTAACTGTTCAGTACCTCGCGGGATAGCTGACTGCTGAATGGTTACGAAAAACTTTCGAATGCATCATTTACGGAAAATTCTATAGACAGAGATGATAAATATGCAAAAGCAGATGTTATATAAATACATCTGCTTTTTACATTTGAATGATAAAATATTTTTTAACTACTCTTTATCAGAATGCAATGTCCCTTAAATCCTCGGGAATATGTGAACTGTGAAAATTCTCATTCAGAGTATCGATCAGATCCATGTCTTCCTGTTCGATTGTGAAATCAAAAATATTGCCATTGCTTCTGATGCGGTCAGGATGTACGGATTTGGGAATTACGGAAATTCCTTTCTGAGTAGCCCAGCGCAGACCGATCTGAGCGGGAGTATGGGCGTATTTGGTTCCAAGTACACACATTACATCGTTATCAAGATATGCGCCTCTGGCAAGCGGGGCATATGCCTGTACCTGAATTCCTTTATTCTGGCAATAATCAATCAGCTCTTTCGGATAGCAGAGCGGATGGCATTCAATCTGATTTACTGCAGGTATAATTCCGGAATTGGCTTCCAGCTCTTCCAGATGACGGATTTCAAAGTTGCTGACACCGATAGAAAGAGCCCGCCCGGATTTCTGGATTTCCTCCAGTACTTTCCAGGTGCTGAGATAACATCCCGGAACCGGCCAGTGGATCAGATACAGATCAACATAATCCAGTTTGAGCCGGTCCAGGCTTCTTTCAAAAGCACCCTGAATGTCTCCCAGACGCTGTGCGGTATTCCATACTTTTGTAGTAATAAAAAGTTCATTTCGCGGTATTCCACAGCTGGCGATTCCCCGTCCTACATTTTCTTCGTTTTTATATACGGAGGCTGTATCAATCAGACGGTATCCTGATTCAACAGCAGAAATAATAGCATTTTCGGCCTCATTTTCCCCGGTGGCTTTGTATACTCCCAGTCCGAGTAAAGGCATCTCTCTGTTTGTATTCAGAAAAACAGTATTATCCAAAACAATTCCTCCAATTCATATATACACTTTGGGCAAGCTGCTTTGCCCGATAATCTTGTCCAAGTATAACATAAAAATGTGTCAGAAGTACATAAAAATTATTAAGTTTTTGCAAGAATACATTGTTAACAATATAACATAAGGGTTAAAGTATTAACAGTTCTTGTGAAAAAGCTATTTCAAAGCATATATTTCAAAATTTTTTAGTGATTATTTATGCTAAATGGCTTGCGAAAACGAAAAAAAAGATGTATAATATCAGTAAATTGATAATTTATTGTCATAAAAAAAGACTGAATTTTATAAATTCAGTGTATTTTCAATAGAAGGGAGCATTTAACCATGCATTTAATCAAAGATGAAAATGGGAATCTTGTCCAGCATGGGCATGGACACACCCATGAACATACCCATGAAGATGGTATGACTCATACTCATGAGCATACTCATGGCGAAGGTCATGATCATGGACATTCTCATGCAGATCATGCCTGTGATACTGCTCATTGCGGATCCTGCAGTGAAGGTGACTGTAAGAATGAGACACTGGCTCTTCTGACATATATGCTTCAGCACAATGAGCATCATGCTCAGGAACTGGATCAGATGGCTGATAACCTTGCAAGATGGAAATGGATGCAGCATGTAAGACTATTAAGGAAGCTGTTGCAGATTTTCAGAAAGGCAATATGAGACTTGGACTTGCCTTAACACTTGTTAAAGAAGAGATGAAATAGGAGGCGACATCACATGTGTCTGGCAACTGTATATAAAGAAAGTGACGATTCTGTTATTTTTAAAAATGTTTCCCGTATAGATGTGGATGGGAATAATTGATTCTCCGTGATATTATGGGAGATGAGAGAGTGGTCGAGGGAACTATTTTAATGGTTGACCTTGCCAACAGTATTGTGAAACTGAAATGTGACTGATATTAAGATAGGGACAAAACACCTTTTGACCTTAACATCATTTTTTATTTATAGAAAGAATACTAAGACAGATTTAGGAGGCACCTGGTTTTATGGCACACGTAATTGCTGTCGCAGGAAAAGGCGGCGTGGGAAAAACAACATTATGCGGAATGCTGATCCAGTACCTGTGTGAAAAGGGTAAAGGGCCGATTCTTGCAGTAGATGCTGATGCAAACTCAAACCTCAATGAGGTTCTTGGCGTAAAGGTAGAGACAACTCTTGGCGATGTGCGTGAAGAAATTGCACGTGCAGAGCTTGCAAAAGAGAATCCAATTCCTACCGGAATGTCTAAGGCTGATTATGCGGAAATGCGTTTTGAAGATGCGCTTGTAGAAGATGATGATTTTGATCTTCTTGTCATGGGCAGAACTCAGGGAAAAGGCTGTTACTGTTATGTTAATGGTCTTCTTCAGACTCAGCTTGCAAAATACCAGAATAATTATCCGTATATTGTTGTAGATAATGAAGCCGGAATGGAACATATCAGCAGAGGTGTTCTTCCGAGCATGCAGACTGCCATTCTGGTCAGCGACTGCTCCAGAAGAGGCGTACAGGCAGTAGGCAGGATTGCAGAACTCATTAAAGAATGTGATATGCATCCTGATACAGTTGGTCTGATCATTAACCGAGCTCCGAAAGGAGAATTGAATAAGGGAATTCAGGAAGAGATTGCAAATCAGGGACTGACACTTCTTGGTGTTGTTCCACAGGATGAAACAGTTTATGAATATGACTGTGAAGGACGTCCTACAAGCACACTTCCGGAAGACAACCCTGTCAAGACTGCACTTCGTGCAATCGTTGATAATTTAAAATTATAAGATACACCCTTGTCGGATGAGAATCCGATGAGGGATGTTTGTGCGCATAGGAAATCTATATATGCAGAGATAAATACAAGTTTACAGCTTTATTTTTTAAAGTTAAATAACCCATGGGAGGGGATGGGATGGGTTATCACAGTTATCTTTAACGGAGCCAATTCTTCAGATATAGATAACCGGGATTTCCTGCCTGTGGGATTATTAATAAAATAAAAATGTGTATCTTAAAGGAATACACAAACCAGAATTAAAGGAGGTCTATAATGAGTGAATTCAAATTAACTACAGTGGAAGAGTTTGAAGAGCTACTGCCAGACTTTTGGAGACAGGTGCAAAGGTTGGAGCTGACGCATGGCAGTTCCGTGTAAAAAACCAGACTCCACATTGTAAATTCGGTGAGCAGGGTGTCTGCTGTCGTATCTGTGCTATGGGACCATGTCGTATTACCCCTAAAGCACCAAGAGGTATCTGTGGATGTGACGTCCATGGTATCGTAGGAAGAAACTTCCTGAAATTTACAGCAGCTGGTGCAGCTACTCACTCTGATCACGGTCGTGAAATCTGCCACACATTATATTGTGCAAAAGACGGCGGAAACTATCAGGTAAAAGATCCTGAGAAACTGATCCGTATCGCAAAAGAATGGGGCGTAGAGACAGAAGGAAAAGATATCTATGATCTGGCTCATGAAATGGCTGAGACAGGATTGATGGAATATGGTAAACCATTTGGATATCAGAGATTCCTTGACAGAATGCCTGCAGGACAGAAAGAGAAACTGATTGAAAATGAAATTGCACCACGTGCGATCGACCGTGAAGTTTCCACTTCTTTACATATGGCTCATATGGGATGTTCTTCTCTTCCGGAAGCACTGGTAAAACAGTCTCTTCGCTGCGGTATGGCTGATGGATGGGGCGGTTCCATGATGGGAACAGAGTTCTCTGATGTTTTATTCGGAACTCCGAAGCCAATTGACACAGAAGCTAACCTTGGTGTTATGGTTGAGGAAAACGTAAACATTGTTGTACACGGACATGATCCGAGCCTTTCTGAGATGATCTGTGAATATGCAGACAGCAAAGAAATGATCGATTATGCAAAATCTGTAGGAGCAAAAGGAATCACTGTTTCCGGTGTATGCTGTACTTCAAACGAAGTAGCTATGCGTCGCGGTGTTCCGATGGCCGGTAACTTCCTGCAGCAGGAGAATGTAGTACTGACAGGTGCCTGCGAAGCAATCGTAGTAGATGTTCAGTGTATCTTCCCTGCATTAGGACCTTTAAGCAAATGCTTCCATACTAAATTTATCACAACTTCTCCGATCGCTCAGATGCCTGATGCTGAATTTATCAGATTCAATGCTGAGACAGCAGGAGAGAATGCAAAAGCAATCGTCAAGATGGCTATTGACAACTTCAAGAACAGAAAACCTGAACTTGTACATATCCCACAGCTGAAACAGAAAGCTACAGTTGGTTATTCCGTAGAAGCAATCGTTAAGGTTCTTGACGGTGTTACAAACTCTCAGGTTGATGAGACAGGAACAACCAAACCATTACTTGAATGTATCACTTCCGGTGTTATCCGTGGTGCTGTTGCTATGGTTGGATGTAACAATCCTAAGATCCGTCCTGACTATGCACATATTGAACTGATGAAGAAATGTATCGCCAATGATATCGTTGTCATTGCTTCCGGATGTTCTGCACAGGCAGCTGCAAAAGCAGGTCTTATGGACAAATCTGCAAAAGATCTCTGCGGCGCAGGTCTGAAACGTGTCTGTGAACTGGCTGATATCCCACCGGTACTCCACATGGGATCATGCGTAGATATTTCCCGTATGATGATCCTTGCTGCTGAACTTGCAAAAGATGCAGGTCTTCAGATCAATCAGCTTCCTGTAGTTGGATGTGCTCCTGAGTGGATGTCTGAAAAAGCTGTATCCATCGGTAACTATGTAGTAGGTACCGGTATTGATACATTCCTTGGTGTTGATCCATATGTTTCCGGTTCTTCAGAAATGGGAGAGCTTCTTACAGAGGGAACAAGAAAATGGACAGGAGCTGCTTATACAGTAGAAACAGATATTGAGAAATTAGTTGATCTGATGATCGAAAGAATCGAAGAGAAGAGAACAGCATTAGGAATCTAATCTGCTGTGATCTTAAAAATGTAATAAAAGGTGGATGACGTAAAATGAAAATAGCAGTTACAGGAAAAGGCGGCGTAGGCAAAACTACTTTTGCAGCAACGCTGGCCAGGTTGTATGCAGCAGAGGGAAGACCGGTACTTGCAGCAGATGTGGATCCGGATGCGAATCTTGGTCTTGCATTAGGCTTTGATGAAGAAACACTGGATTCTATTGTACCAATTTCCAAAATGCGTAAGCTTGTGGAAGAACGTACAGGTGCGACTGCGGGAAATCAGTTCTATCATCTGAATCCGAAAGTAGACGATATCCCGGAGAAATATGGTAAGGTCTGTAATGGCGTGCGTCTCCTTGTCCTGGGAACTGTCGAGACAGGCGGTGGCGGATGTGTATGTCCGGAGCATGTAATGCTGAAACGTATTATTAATAATCTGGTACTGAGAAGAGAAGATGTGGTAATTCTTGATATGGAAGCCGGCCTGGAACATCTCGGCAGAGGAACCACAGAAGGAGTGGACGCATTTATCGTAGTGATCGAACCGGGTGCAAGAAGTGTTCAGACATACAAGAATGTAAAACGTCTGGCAAAGGATCTGGGAGTAGCTCAGGTAAAGGTTGTTGCAAACAAAGTACGCAACGAGGATGACGAAAACTTTATCAGAGAACGGATTCCACAGGAAGATCTTTTAGGAATGATCCATTACAACACAGAAGTAATTGATGCGGACAGACAGGGAAAATCCCCTTATGATTTCAGCAAAACAGTTACTGATGAGATCATTAAGATAAAAGAAAAGATAGATCGTCAATAATCTCATATATTTAGGAGGTAAACAAAGTGACTTTATTTGAAAGTGTTTTTGCGGGAAATGACGCGGTTTATGGACTTACAGAGGGTGCCATCAACCAGGCAATTGAAAAATACGGCGCTGACAAAGCAGTCAGCTTCCCTGATACAGCATATTCTTTACCATGCTACTATGCAGTAACAGGAACAAAGGTTGGAACTCTTGCAGAGTTAAAAGATGCTCTTGCAGTAGTAAAAACTCTTATGACAAGAGAGAAAAGAACAAATGACGTATTTATGTCAGGTGTTGCTACAGCTCTCTGCGCAGAATTTATCGAAGTTCTGAAATATATTGACGGAGCAGTTCCTTATGAAGCTCCTTGCTACGGACATCTTGCAGATGCAGTGATCCGTGAACTTGGTGTACCGCTTGTAACAGGCGATATCCCAGGTGTAGCAGTTATCCTTGGAAAAGCTCCTTCCGCTCAGGAAGCAGCAGACCTTGTTAAATCCTATCAGTCTCAGGGTATCCTGATCACTCTGGTTGGTGACGTTATTGACCAGTTAGAGGAAGTTGGATACAAGACAGGTGCTAACGTACGTGTGATCCCGCTTGGAAAAGACGTTACAGCAGTTATCCATGTAGTATCTGTAGCACTTCGTGCAGCTCTTATCTTCGGTAACGTAAAACCAGGTGATGCTGCAACTCTGATGGATTACACAATGAAACGTGTACCTGCATTTGTTAATGCATTTGCACCGTTAAATGATGTGATCGTAGCTTGTGGTGCAGGAGCTATCGCTCTTGGATTCCCGGTTATCACAAACCAGGAAGATGTTGCAAGAGTACCGAAGAGCCTGATCTGCCAGAAAGACATCTCCAAATGGAATGCAACTTCTCTGGAAGCACGTGACATCAAGATCAAAATTACAAACATCGATATCCCGGTTGCTTTCGCATCTGCATTCGAAGGTGAGATTATCCGTCGTAAAGACATGCAGGTTGAATTCGATGGTTCCCGTGTAGACTGTGCAGAGCTTGTACATACATGTGATGCAAGTGAAGTAGAAGACCATAAGATTACAGTTGTTGGTCCGGAAGTAGACGACATGGAACTTGGCAGCAAGAACAGCATTGCATATGTTGTTAAAGTTGCAGGTAAAAACATGCAGCCTGACTTTGAACCTGTTATCGAGCGTAAGTTCCATAACTACATCAACTGTATCGAAGGTGTATACCATACAGGACAGAGAGATATGCAGAGAATCCGTATCAGCAAAGATGCATTTGCTGCAGGCTTCAAGATCAAACATATCGGTGAAGTTCTCTATACACAGGTTAAGAATGAATTTGACGCAGTTGTTGATAAATGTGAAGTTACTATTTATACAGATCCTGCTGAGTGTACAAGAATCCGTCATGAAGTTGCTATCCCGATCTTCGAGAAACGTGATGACCGTCTGAATACTCTGACAGACGAATCTGTAGATGTATATTACAGCTGTATCCTCTGCCAGGCATTCTCCCCGTCTCACGTATGTGTTGTTACACCTGAGAGACTTGGACTTTGCGGTGCCGTTTCATGGCTGGATGCAAAAGCTACCAACGAGCTGGATCCAAACGGACCTTGCCAGGTAATTACAAAAGAAAGACCTATTGATGAGAACCTTGGTTCTTATGAAGATGTAGATGAAGCTGTTAAGAAATTATCCCAGGGTGCATTAGAGCACGTTACACTGTACTCTATCATGCAGGATCCTATGACATCATGCGGATGCTTCGAGTGTATCTGCGGTATCGAGCCATTCTCCAATGGTGTTGTTATCGCTAACCGTGAGTATGCAGGCATGACACCTCTTGGAATGACATTCTCAGAAATGGCATCCATGACAGGTGGTGGTGTTCAGACACCTGGTTTCATGGGACATGGTAAACATTTCATCAGCTCCAAGAAGTTCATGAAGGCAGAAGGCGGTATTGAACGTATCGTATGGATGCCAAAAGAACTGAAAGAGTTTGTTGCTGAGCGTCTTAACAACACAGCAAAAGAACTCTACGGAATTGAAAACTTTACAGATATGATCGGTGATGAAACAATCGCTACTGATCCGGAAACACTGGTTGGATTCCTTACAGAAAAAGGCCATCCGGCATTAGCCCTTGATCCGATGATGTAAAGATGGTGGTTTTCCCGGAGGTATTATGTGAGTCATGCGGAGGCTTTTAATAAGCCTCCGGGTTTAAACGCTCAAAAGCGTATAGATAAAAACCATAGTATATTATATTTCAAGGACATACAGAATGTGATCGTGTGAAAGTACAATCGTTCTGTTTCGTAAGGACGGAATGTGGCTGCCGTAATGATTTGCTGATAAAAAATATATGCGGAGTGTATGAAGAATCAGCAAAGTTCAGATATGGCAATTTGCCGAATTTTTTTCACTTTGTTATGGAAAATAAAGGAAAGCTGTGAAATTGTTGTTTTTTTAACAAAATATGACAGACTGTACTTGTCAACGGGCAGGATAATGTTGTATACTACACATGACATAGTGTGTAAGTCTGCGAAAAGATACATACACACAGTAATTTTTTTAAGGAGGCCAAAAAAAATGCCGTTTAATCAGAAACTTCAGAAATTCAATGCAAAGATTAATACAGTCACCATTGGCAGCGGAGATAAGACTGTAACAATCGGCGGAGACTCTACTTATCCATTTTATTCTTTTGATGCACCATCAGAAAACACACCTAAGATCGGTGTGGAGATCTCTGATATGGGTCTTGAGAATGTTGTATCCGAAGGTATCAAAGCATACTATGACGGAGCTTCCACAATTGGAGAAATGGCTAAAAAAGCAGCAGCTATGGAAGGTGCTGATTTTGTAGCGCTTATCCTTGAAGGCGGAGATCCGAACGGTGTAAACAAATCTGTTGATGAACTTATTGCAGTTGTAAAAGACGTTGCAGATTCCATTGATACACCATTAGTAGTAGAAGGATGCAAAAACGTAGAAAAAGACGCTGAACTTCTTCCAAAAGTAGCTGAAGCTCTTCAGGGAAGAAATGTATTGATCCTTCTGAAAAAGAAGAAAACTACAAAGCAATCGGTGCTGCAGCAGGACTTGCTTACGATCAGATCGTAGGTGCAGAATCTGCCGTAGATATCAACCTTGCTAAACAGCTTAACGTTGTAACTACTCAGTTAGGCGTTAACGCACAGAAGATCGTTATGAATATCGGCAGTGCTGCTGCCGGATATGGATATGAGTACGTTGTATCTACAATGGACCGTATCAAAGGTGCAGCTTTATCTCAGAATGATAACATGCTGCAGATGCCTATCATTACACCGGTATCCGCTGAGACATGGGGCGTAAAAGAAGCTACAGCTTCTGAAGCTGACATGCCTGAATGGGGACCGGAAGAAGAGCGTGGAATCGATATGGAAGTTATGACAGCTGCTGCTGACCTTGCAGCCGGATCTGACGCAGTCATCTTAAGACATCCGGAAGCTGTTGCAACTATTTCCAAAATGATCAAAGCACTTGCGTAATTGAATAGGAGGAACAAATAAAATGGCACTGAATGGTATTCAGATCTTTAAATTAACACCAAAGAAAAACTGTAAGGAATGCGGATGCCCAACATGTATGGCTTTCTCTATGAAAGTTGCTCAGGGCGCTATGAAAATCGAACAATGTCCGCATATGTCTGAGGAAGCTTTAGCATCTCTTTCCGAGGCAACTGCTCCGCCAATGAAGACAATCAAAATTGGTACTGGTGCAGAAGAGCATACTCTGGGTGGAGAAACAGTATTATTCAGACATGAAAAAACATTTGTAAGCAAGCCAAGATATGCAGTAGCTCTGTGCACAGATATGGATGATGCTGCAGTAGAGGCAAAGCTTGCAGAAATCCCGAAGGTAGATTATGACCGTATCGGTGAAAGAATGTACGCTGAACTTGTATATGTAAACTGTGGCGAAGGCGCAGATGCAGCTAAATATACTGCACTTGTAGAAAAAGCTGCAGGTCTTGGCAGAACTTTAGTTCTTGGATGTAAAGATCCTGAAATCGCAAAAGCAGCTCTTGCAGTATGCAAAGACAGTAAACCGGTCTTAAACGGTGCTGATGCTTCCAACTATGAAGCAATGAACGCAGTTGCTACAGAAGCAGGTGTTGTTCTCGGTGTATCCGGTAAAGACTTAAATGAATTATATGATACAACAGCAGCTCTTGAAAAACTTGGAAACAAGAACCTTGTTCTTGATACAACAGGTGCTGACATCAAAGAAACCTTTGCAAACACTGTACAGGTTCGTCGTGCAGCTCTGAAAGATCAGGACAGAACATTTGGTTATCCATCTATCGTAAATCTTGTTAAGATCGCAAAAGGTGACCTTCACTTACAGGCAGCTTTAGCATCTATGTTTACAATGAAATATGGTTCTATCATCGTTATGGAGCAGATGACATATGCAGAAGCTCTTCCATTATATGGTCTGCGTCAGAACGTTTTCACTGACCCGCAGAAACCAATGAAAGTTGAGCCAGGCATCTATCCATTAAATGGTGCTGATGAGAATGCAGTAGTAGTTACTACTGTAGACTTCGCTCTTACATATTTCGTAGTATCCGGCGAGCTGGAGCGTTCCGGTGTTCCGCTTAATCTGGTAATCAATGATGCAGGCGGACTTTCCGTACTGACATCCTGGGCAGCTGGTAAATTCTCCGGCAACAGCATTTCCGCTTACATCAAAGAAAATGTTGAGCCTAAGGTAAAATCCAGAAAGCTTATTATCCCAGGTAAGGTAGCAGTTCTTAAGGGTGACCTTGAAGCAAAACTTCCTGGATGGGAAATCATCGTTGGACCAAGAGAAGCTGTACAGCTTGTTAAATTCTTAAAAGATATGCAGGCTGACGGTCAGATCTGATCGGAATGATATGCCGGACCGGTTATCTGACCGGTCTGGCTCTTAATAAGAAGCATACAGGTTTTATTCCTGTGTAAATAAATAAAAAGGAGAACACGGTTATGGCAAAATTTGTAACAATCGGAGAAAGACTTTCCACTACTGCACCTGCAGTAAACAAAGCATTTACAGAAAGAGATCCAGAGCCGATCATCAAAAGAGCAAAACAGCAGCTTGACGCTGGTGCTACTTACCTTGATGTAAACATCGGACCTGCTGAGAACGATGGAGAAGATCTGATGAAATGGGCAGTACAGCTCCTTCAGTCAGAGTTTGACAATGTTCCGCTTGCACTGGATACAACAAACAAGAAAGCTATTGAAGCTGGTATCTCTGTATATAACAGAGCAAAAGGAAAACCGATCGTTAACTCTGCTGATGCTGGTGACAGAATCACAAACATCGACCTTGCAGCAGCAAACGATGCCATCTGTATCGCACTTTGCTCTTCCGGTATGGTAGCAGCAGACAATGATGAACGTATGATGCACTGCCAGAACATGCTTGAAAGAGGTATGTCTCTTGGTATGGAAGCTGAAGATCTGTGGTTTGACCCGTTATTCCTGGTTGTAAAGGGAATGCAGGACAAACAGATGGAAGTTCTTGAAGCAATCAAAATGTTCTCTGAAATGGGACTGAACTCCACAGGTGGTCTTTCTAACAACAGTAACGGTATGCCAAAACATATCCGTCCAATCATGGACTCTGCTCTTGTAGCAATGGCTATGATGAACGGTCTTACATCTGCGATTGTTAACCCTAACGACCTTCGTCTGATGGAAACTATTAAATCCTGTGATGTATTCAAAGGCAATACACTGTATGCAGATTCCTATCTGGAAATCTAATCAGTATTTCTGATAAAGCGTATTTGAATAAATTGAATACATAATTATGGGGGCTGAAGGCTTCGGTCTTCAGCCCTCGTTTTATTACAGGCTATTAACGACTATGAGAAAGGTGGTTGCCGAATGTTTAAGGTAACATTTTCATTCGAAGATGGCAGTGTGGTAGAAGCTTATGCCAATGCGGGGGATAATTTACTCGAGGTTGCACGTGGAGCCAATGTGGCGATCGATGCACCATGTTCCGGAAACGGAGCCTGCGGAAAATGCCGTGTCCAGTTAAAAAGCGGAGAACTGGAGAGCAAAAAGACATTACACATTTCTGATGAGGAATATCAGGAAGGATGGCGCCTTGCATGCTGCAGCAAGATCAGTGCAGATGTAAATGTGCTGGTACCTGATATTGCATCTGCCTATAAGAGCAGAATGAAAGTAGCTGATTTAAGCTCTAAAGAGGAAATAGCCATTTTTGAAAATGCCAAACGAGATGTGGAACTTGCTGGCATAGAACTGAAAAACAGTCTTGAGGTAGTGGATGTTGTCATGACTCCGCCATCTTTAGACGATACAATGCCGGATAATGAGAGACTGACACGTGCCCTGCGCAAATATTTAAATATCAGCAGAGTCCGGATTCCTTATGCAGTTTTAAAGAAACTTCCGGATGTACTGCGAGAGAATAATTTTGCAGTGAAGTGTGTGATTCGTGCTACATCTGATGATATGTTTGTATATGATATTTTCGGTAAAGATGAAGATGTAGTGATCGGTGGTCTTGCAGTAGATATCGGTACAACAACCGTTTCAGCTGTACTGATTAATATGGAGAATGGTGATATTCTTGCAAAGAGTTCTGCCGGAAACGGACAGATTCGTTTCGGTGCGGATGTAATTAACCGAATCGTGGAATCACAGAAGCCTGGCGGACAGAAGAAACTGCAGGATGCTGTCATCAAGGAAACAATCAATCCTATGATCCATGAGATGTGCAGAAGTGCAAATTTCCCGGCAAACCGTATATACAGGATGTGTGTAGCATCCAACACAACTATGAATCATCTGTTTGCAGGAATCAATTCTGATCCATTACGTACAGAACCGTATATCCCTGCATTCTTTAAGACCAATTCCCTTTTTGCTTCCGATGTGGGAATTGAGATTAATAAAGATGCCCATATTATTATGGCACCAAATATCGGAAGCTATGTAGGCGGTGATATCACAGCCGGTACAATGGTCAGCCAGATCTGGAACAGACCAGAGTTCTCACTTTTTATCGACCTTGGTACAAACGGAGAGCTTGTATTTGGTAACTCAGACTTTATGATGAGCTGTGCATGTTCTGCAGGCCCTGCCTTTGAGGGTGGTGACATCAGCTGTGGTATGCGTGCAACAGATGGTGCAATCGAAGCATGTACCATTGATAAAGAGACGATGGAACCGACTTACAAGATCGTAGGTGATCCGGGAACCAAACCCGTAGGTTTGTGTGGTTCCGGCATCATCGACGTAATCAGTGAACTTTATATCTGCGGAATCATCAACCCGAAAGGTAAATTTATCCGCGAAGGTAAGAGAATCAAACATGATAAATATGGAATGGGAAGCTATATCCTTGCTTTTGAAGAAGAGGCAGGATCAGTAAAAGATGTCGAGATCACAGAAGTTGATATTGATAACTTTATCCGTGCAAAAGGCGCGATCTTCTCAGCTATCCGTACCATGCTGACTTCTCTGGACTTTGATGTGAGCATGATTGATGATGTCTATGTTGCAGGTGGTATCGGAAGTGGTATTAACATGCAGAATGCAGTCAACATCGGTATGTTCCCGGATATTCCAATCGAGAAATTCCATTATATCGGTAACTCTTCCCTGACAGGTGCATATCTTATGCTTCTGTCAACACCGGCAGAGAAGAAGACATACGAACTGGCTTCTAACATGACATATATGGAACTTTCCACAGTTCCGATCTATATGGATGAATTTGTAGGAGCATGTTTCATTCCTCATACAGATACCAGTATGTTCCCGACAGTAATGGAAGAGGTTCAGAACCGCTGATATTTATACGGCATACGGCAGGTTACCGGGAGTGAACCGTAACGATTGCCGCGCCTGAATGAATAAAAAGTAACAGGGCAGGCAAGTATATTTTGTCTGTCCTGTCTGTGGAGACTTAGAATGGCTTTTAGCTTAAATGATTTAAATTATGAAAAAGACAGCAAGGAAAGAATGCCATGGGAGCATTATACACAGGAGTTTGCAGCGGCAGATCCCAAAGAAATAGCTTCAAGGCTGTCCATTCCTTACGATGAAGAAACAAAAACACTGACATTAACTTTTCTTGGAACACAGTATCAGATACATGGCCGGATTTTACAGTAACACATACGCCGGATGATAGAGGCTTTTATCCACTGGAAGATATGATTTATGCCAGAATCCTGACCATTCGTTTTCTCTTAAATGGAGTGAAATCTGAAAGTTCCGGAAAATTTAAAACATATCGTGAGATGCCATGGGGCGAGGTATATTTAAGGCAGTTTGACGGCAGATGCATCAAACGTCTGGCATTTTCCTATGGAAATCGTCTGGGAGATTTCAAAGCAATTATGGAGCATATCAAGGCAGTTGCTGTAAAGCATGGTGATATTGCTTATGAAGTGGAGATTTTCCCGGAATACAAAGTGCAGATGATCCTCTGGGAAGGCGATGATGAATTTCCACCGTCTTCACAGATTCTCTTTTCTGACAACTTCCCTGTTTCTTTTCAGGCAGAGGATATGGCTGTTATGGGAGATGTGATCATCGGTTCACTGAAAGCATACCTGAAATGCGTTCAGAAATGACAAATGATATCAGGATTATAGAGGTTGCAGGATAATCCGCAGATATCAGAGTCAGATAAGTAAATATAAACAGAAAGAAAGAGGGAGAAAAAATGGGATTTTCAACAAGTACATGTACAGAATTCGTTGAAGTTCTGGCATCCAAGGCTCCGGTTCCGGGCGGCGGCGGTGCGTCTGCATTAGTTGGTGCAGTAGGAACTGCTCTTGGAAATATGGTAGGAAGCCTTACTGTAGGAAAAAAGAAATATGCGGATGTTGAAGACGAAATGTACGAATTAAAAGCAAAATGCGATCAGTTACAGAAGGATTTCCTTCGTCTGATTGAGCGTGATGCAGAAGTATTCGAGCCATTATCAAAGGCATATGGAATGCCAAAGGAAACAGAAGAAGAGAAAGCTGAGAAAGCCAGAGTTATGGAGATCGTATTAAAAGATGCCTGCTCTGTACCAATGGAGATCATGGAGAAATGCTGTGAAGCAATTGAACTGATCGTAGAATTCGGTGCAAAAGGCTCTAAGCTTGCCATCAGTGATGCAGGCGTTGGTGCAGCTTTCTGTAAAGCAGCATTACAGGGTGCCAGCCTGAATGTATACATTAACACAAAATCCATGGCTGACAGAGAGTATGCAGAAGAATTAAACAGAAAAGCAGATGCGATGCTTGAGAAATATACAAAGATCGCAGATGACACATTCAACAGCGTACTTGGCAGACTGAAATAATAGTAAATAAAATAGAAATTTCTGTATTGTTTTCCGTCTCTTTTAACAAAGTGTAAAGTTATTTATTAGATGTAATTTTTACAGAGTGCATATGATTTATGAGGCGATTATGCTGAAATCATTCAGATACAGTATAGAATAATAACGTATAATTTCGGAGGGAACGACAAATGGCTAAGCAGTTATTAGGTAAAGAAGTAACAGCAGCATTAAACGAGAAAATCAAAGCAAACGTAGCAGAGCTTCAGGGAAAAGGAGTAAATCCTACCCTCTGCATTATTCGTGTTGGTGAAAACCCAAGCGATATATCCTATGAAAGAGGAGCAACAAAACGTTGCGAAACTTTAGGTGTTGCATGTGAAAAGATTTTACTTCCGGAGGACGTTGCTCAGGAAGAGCTTCTTGCAACTATCGATAAAGTAAACAAAGATGACAGTATTCACGGCGTATTATTATTCCGTCCGCTTCCAAAACATCTGGATCAGGCAGTGATCGAAAACGCACTTGCTCCTGAAAAAGACGTTGACTGTATGACAGACCTTTCCATGTCCGGTGTATTCACAGGTAAGAAAATCGGTTTCCCGCCATGTACACCACAGGCTTGTATGGAAATCCTTGATCATTATGGAATCGACTGCACAGGCAAAAAGGCAGTAGTGATCGGAAGAAGCCTTGTTGTTGGTAAACCTGCAGCAATGATGCTGGTTAAAAAGAACGCAACTGTTACAATCTGCCACACAAGAACTGTAGATATGCCGTCTGTAGCACGTGAAGCAGATATCATTATTGTAGCAGCAGGCCGCGCCGGTGTTGTTGGTGCCGAATATGTAAAAGAAGGTCAGACAATCATCGATGTAGGTATCAACGTAAATGCAGAAGGTAAACTCTGCGGTGATGTTGATTACGCAGCGGTAGAGCCTATCGTAGATGCTATTACACCTGTACCTGGCGGTGTTGGAAGTGTAACAACTTCTGTACTGGTTGGTCATGTGGTAGAAGCTGCAATGAGAAAGGTAAACGCATAAGATGAAAAAAGTGCTGGGAAAAAATTTCTGGCTGCTTATGACAATGACAGGTGCCTGATGTTCGGGGCACCTGCTTTAGTAAGTGCCAGTGAAGGGACAGCGTCCACTGATACAGAAAACAGCGCGGCAGACGATGCTGCAAATACCCCAGATGACGATACAATAGCTAAAACAACTGATAGTACAGAAAAAAACAGTCAGGAAACTGACCATTCAGGAGAGGGACAGATCTCCAAACCCAAATATCTCGAAAATGCAGAAAATAGCGGAGAAGAAGTTATCTCCGATGAAGACCCGACAGATAATACCTATGGATACTACACGATTATGGGCGGAACAACTGTTTCCGTTGATGAAATGTGTTCATTATACAACAATCAGGGATGCACTTACCCATCTGAAGAACTCAGTGGCGGCGGAGCATCTGATATAGATACCTTCTGTAACATTATTGTAGAGGAGCAAATGCCGAGAATGTACGTGGCGAAGTAGTCTTTGCGCAGGCAATGCTGGAACCGGATGGTTGAGTTTCGGCGGTGATGCGGGAATCGACCAGTTTAATTTCGCAGGTCTTGGAACAACCGGAGGTGGGGTCAAAGGAATCGCATTTCCTGATGTAAGAACAGGAATCCGTGCTCAGGTTCAGCATCTCAAAGCCTACGCCTCCACAGATTCCCTGAATCAGGAATGTGTAGATGAACGCTTCGATTACGTGACAAGAGAGACTGCACCTTACGTGGAATGGCTGGGAATCCAGGAAAATCCTTATGGCGGCGGCTGGGCTGCAGGAAAGGATTATGGAAGTAAATTAAGAAAAATACTGACAGATTTGAAATCCGGGACATAAAAACGGAACTTAGCGTCTTATTTACATTGTTTTTCTGAACTGCTGTGAATGATTTTTAAATTCTTAAATAAAGAAAGGATGTTGAGTAAAATGAAAAGAAAATTGATGATTTGTGCAATGGCTTTGTGTATATGTGCAGGATTGGCCGGTAATACTGGAGCGGTCAGTGTATGGGCATCCGAAGAATCATCTTCGGATGCTGTCCGGATAGGTGTCTTGAAGGTCCGACAGCAATGGGAATGGCGCAGCTTCTTGATGAAGACGGATACGATTTTACGATTGCTGCATCTCCGGATGAGATTGTTCCGATGGTAGTACAGGACAAGCTTGATATTGCAGCTGTTCCGGCAAATCTGGCAGCAACGTTGTATCAGAAGACAGATAAGGATGTCAGTGTTCTGGCGGTCAATACGTTGGGTGTTCTCTATCTTGTGGAGAATGGAGACAGTGTAAAATCTGTGGAGGATCTTAAGGGAAAGACTATTTATGCCAGTGGGAAGGGTGCAACTCCGGAATATGCCCTGAACTCTGTTCTTAAAGCGAATGGAATCGACCCTGAAAAAGATGTGACTGTTGAATTTAAATCTGAGCACGCAGAGGTAGTTTCCGCACTTGTGCAGGATCAGACAGCAGTCGGACTTCTTCCGCAGCCTTTTGTAACTACAGCGCTGATGAAAAACGATAAGCTGAAGGTTGCCCTGGATCTGAACAAACTGTGGGAAGATTCCATGGATGACGGAAGTAAACTTGTGACAGGAGTTGTGGATCGCAAACAATGAGTTTGTTCAGGATCATGCAGATAAAGTAAATGATTTTATGGATGCTTATAAAGAATCTGTAGATTTTGTCAACAGTGACGCAGAAGCTGCGGCCCAGATCATAGGAGATCATGATATTATTGCAAAAGAAGTTGCACAGAAAGCAATCCCTGACTGCAGTATTGTGTTTATTGAAGGTGATGAGATGAAAACCATGCTTTCGGGATATCTGGCAACCCTGGATGATCAGAATCCTGAGATTATAGGAGGACAGTTGCCGGATGATGCATTCTATTACAAACGATAGAGCAAAAACTGACAATGGAACGAAATATACAGGAATTCGCATATTAGCAGTGCTTTTCTGGATTGCAATCTGGCAGTTTGCGAGTATGTATCTGAAACAGGAGATCCTTCTGGCATCTCCTGTTTCTGTTGTCCGAAAGCTTTTTGAACTGATTTTCAGCGGAAATTTCTGGCAGTCTGTCGGATTTAGTTTTGTACGCATTGTGACAGGATTTCTTCTGGCTGTGCTTCTGGGAATCTTTCTGGCAGTGTGGGCATATTGGTCAAAAACAGTGGAAATCCTGACAGCACCTGTGATCGCAGTGGTCAAATCTACACCTGTGGCATCTTTTATTATTTTGTGTCTGATATGGATTCCTTCGAAAAATCTGTCAGTTTTTATTTCCTTTCTTATGGTTCTGCCGGTGATATATACAAATATCCTTGAGGGAATACGACAGACGGACAGGAAGATACTGGAAATGGCAAAAGTATTTCGTGTGAATCTCAGAAGACAGATCAGGTATATTTATGTATCGCAGGTACTGCCTTATTTTCTCTCAGCATGCAGGCTTTCTCTTGGAATGTGCTGGAAGGCAGGAGTGGCAGCAGAGGTTATCGGAGTACCTTCAGGTTCTATTGGTGAGAAATTGTATAATGCAAAAATATATCTGAATACTCCGGATCTTTTTGCGTGGACAATTGTGATAATTGTGATCAGTTTTGTATTTGAAAAGTGTTTTCTTGGAATTGTAAGCAGAGTAGTTTATATGATAGAACATAGATAACGGAAATTTTGATTTATGATAATCCTCTTAAATGCATTATTTATGAGGTCTGTTACAGGCGGAGAAGAGATATGGATATAAAGGTAGATCATATTAGTAAAGCATACGGAGAACAGCAGGTACTGCAAGATTTGTCCTGTGTTTTTCCGGAAGGGAAAACCACTTGTATCAGAGGAAGATCTGGATGTGGCAAAACAACACTGATACGGCTTCTTCTGAGACTGGATGTTCCGGATAAGGGGAAAATAGAAGGGGTAAGTGACAGGAAACTCAGTGCAGTATTTCAGGAAGATCGTCTGTGTGAAAATCTGAGCGCTGCTTCTAATATAAGACTGGTATGTACAGAAACAATAACAGACAGAGAACTGGAGGAGGCGTATAAAGCAGTTGCACTTACTGAAGTTTGGCAGAAACCGGTTCGTGAACTGAGTGGAGGAATGCGCAGGAGAGTATCTATCCTGAGGGCATTGCTGGCTGAATCAGACTGCGTGATCATGGATGAACCTCTCAGAGGTCTTGATGAAAAAACCAGAGCAAAAACAATTGATTATATTTTGAAAAAGACGGAGGGAAAAACGTTGATCTTTGTTACTCATGAAGAAAAAGAAGCAGTTTGGTTAAAGGCTGACAGAACAGTAGATATATTGACAAAGCATTAAAATTAATGAAAAACTAAATTTCGGTTATAGATTATAGCGTGTTTGAAAAATCATTTCTACAATCTTCAAACACGCTATAGCTCCAAAAGAGGAAAAGCTTATGATTACATTAAATGATTACCTGTATTCAGGAGATACGGTTTTAAAAATTTTACAGAAATATACCCGGGATCTGAGAAAAGAAGCGAAACTTACTCATAATGAGATTGATATGATGCATGTGAATTTCCTGATTCAGATCACAGAGCTTTTAGAACACAATGATTTCCTTACGGCCCAGTCCAGAAGATCCGGGAATTTTATAAATATATGGCTCATGAATATCCGTTTCTTGCGTTTACATTTAAAGGAAGGATCAAATCGCTGATCCGGGCAGAAGAGAAATTTAACGGTTATATTGTGGAATATATTTACGATTATTATACAAAACGTGGAACCTATCCTCCTGTGTCGGAACTGAAAAATAAACTCAGTTGTTTCGGGATTTTATTGCATACAGAATTGTGTTGTGTATGCCCAAGTGTCATCTGAAACCAGGAGAAGATCAGGAAACGGCGTCGATCCGCTATCTTTATGAGATTGCCAATGTTCTTCCGGGTTCCTGGAAGAACGAGGGTTTACGGTGGAGTCTGCCTATGGAGTAAAGAAAAGTACGTCGCCGCTTCTTAATGAAGATGTGAAGATGTATTACCGGGATTATATCTGTGGAACCAGCGGGAAAGGATATCAGTCATTACATATCACAGTTTATGATAACAGTTCCCGTTCTTTCATGGAGGTGCAGCTGCGTACTCAGAAAATGGATGACACTGCGGAAATTGGTCCGGCGAATCATCTGGGATATGAGAAGAAACAGCAGGATGAGCGTGCAAGACGTGATGCTATTCCAGAAGGCGAGTGCGTTTATTTCGATGAAGCTTATGAACGGGGCATGCGTCTTTTTGCAGCTGGAACTGGCAGATCTGGATGTGAATATGTTTTCCGCAGTAGATAACAGTCTGATCAATGATGGGTGCGGACTGTTCAGGGGAAGACTGATATTACCTTATGAACATTTGTCAAGATTTCAGAATGATGTGATTGATTGAATAAAACACCTATCTTTTGATGTATAAAAATACAGGGAAATGACAAAAATTGATAAAATATGTAAATTTTTAGTTATATTTTAGGCATTCTATGGTACACTGATATAGTATATCAAAAATGGGAGGGAAACTCGAAAATGAGCAAAAAAGAAGGAAAAGGGTTAAAGTCTTTTAACAAGGGGTTTCAAGTGCCTGACACCTACATTATTATCTTTTTAGTAGTTGTTGTCGCTGCACTTCTGACTTTCCTTGTACCAAAGGGATTTTACGAAACACAGGATATTTCGTATATGATTAATGGTGTTGAGAAAACCCGTACAGTAATCAAAGACGGAAGTTTCCAGTATCTGACAGATGATGCAGGAAATGTAGTAACAGAAGGAGTAGCACTCTTTAGTGGAGATGGTGGAACAGGATTCTTCAACTATATGTATAACGGAATCGTAAGCAGTTCTGCAATCGAGATTATCGCATTTCTTATGGTAGTAGGCGGTGCATTCGGTATCATGATCCGTACAGGAGCGATTGAATCCGGATTGATTGGATTGATCCGTAAGGCAAAGGGAGCAGAAAAACTGCTGATTCCGATACTTTTCGTATTGTTTTCTCTTGGTGGAGCAGTTTTTGGAATGGGAGAAGAAGCACTTCCGTTTACTATGATTCTTTGTCCGTTGTTTGTAGCAGTTGGATACGATTCAGTTATTGCAGTTCTTGTTACTTATGTTGCAACACAGATTGGTTTCGGTTCATCATGGATGAATCCATTCTCTGTAGGTATTGCACAGGGAATTGCAGGTATTGACGTATTCTCCGGAGCAGGATTCCGTATGGTAATGTGGGGAGTATTTACAGCACTCGGCTGTGGAATGACTATGTTCTATGCATCAAAGATCAAAAAGACTCCGACAATCTCAATCGCATATAAGACCGATGCATATTTCCGTGAGCAGAATGAAAAAACAGGAATTGACGAAGGACATTCATTTGGTCTTGGACATATTTTAGTTCTTCTGACACTGGCTGCTACAGTAGTATGGGTAGTTTGGGGAGTTATGACTCAAGGATACTACATGCCGGAGATTGCTACACAGTTCTTCATTATGGGAATTGTTTCCGGTGTGATTGGAGTTATCTTTAAACTGAACGATATGAAACTGAATGATATCGCAACATCATTTAAAGATGGAGCAAAAGACCTGATAGGTGCTGCACTTGTTGTTGCTATGGCACAGGGTATCATGCAGGTTCTTGGTGGATCTGATCCGACAACACCTACGGTTATTAATACAATTATGTATAATATTTCAAATGCACTGTCTGGAGTTTCCGGAGCAGTTGCAGCAGTACTTATGTATCTGTTCCAGTCCGTATTCAACTTCTTCGTTGTATCCGGAACAGGACAGGCTGCGATCACAATGCCGATCATGGCTCCACTGTCAGACCTGTTAGGTGTTTCACGTCAGACAGCTGTAGTTGCATTCCAGCTTGGTGATGCATTTACAAACCTTATTGTTCCTACATCAGGATGTTTGATCGGATCCCTTGCAATTGCAAAGATTGAGTGGTCTAACTGGATTAAATTCATGTGGAAATTCCTTGGTGTATTAATGATTGGTGCAATTATTACAATTCTTATTGCAGTTGGAACTGGATTCTAAAACATACATTTGATAATTGAGAGTGATTTATGATGAAATTAATTCAGAATATTGATGTCTATGCCCCACAGCATCTGGGGAAAAAAGATGTACTTATAATCAATGATAAGATTGTCAAGATTAAAGATGCAGGCTCTATATGCGCAGACGGATTTCTTTCTGAGGCAGAAATGATCAATGGAGAGGGGTTACTTTTAACTCCGGGATTCATTGACTGTCATGTTCATGTACTTGGAGGCGGTGGCGAAGGTGGATTCGCCAATCGTACTCCGGAAGCAACTATGGAAGGACTTACGAAGTTTGGAGTAACAACAGTTGTTGGCTGCCTTGGAACGGATGGAATCGGTCGTGATATGTGTGCACTGGTTGCAAAGACAAAAGGATTGAATGAGCAGGGAATGTCTGCATACTGTTATACAGGCAGTTATCAGATTCCGGTTCACACGTTGACGGACAGTATTGTCAAAGATATTATGATGATTCAGGAAATCATTGGAACCGGGGAAATCGCGATTCTGATCATCGTTCTTCACAGCCGACTTTTGAGGAATTTGCGCGTGTCGTTGCGGATACAAGACTTGGCGGTGTTCTTTCCGGGAAAGCTGGTATTGTAAATGTTCATCTTGGCGACAGTCGAGATGCTTAGATCTTATTGAACGAGTGGTAGATGAGACAGAGATACCGGCTTCTCAAATACTGCCAACACATATCAATCGAAATGAGATGCTTTTTGGCAAGTCGATCGAGTATGCGCTGAAAGGCGGAGCAGTAGACTTTACCGGAAATGAAGATATTGACTATTGGGAAACTATCTGTGATGAGGTACGTGTATGTAATGGTATCAAACGGATGCTGGATGCAGGAGTGAATCCTGACCGTATGACAATTTCTTCTGATGGACAGGGAAGCCTTCCGATGTACAGTAGTGATGGTGAATTCCTTGGAATGGGCGTCGGACAGTCCAGCTGCCTTCTGAAGGAAGTAAAGGAATGTGTATTTAAAACAGAAATTCCTTTAGAAATAGCTATTTCTACAATTACATCTAATCCAGCAGATATTCTTCGCCTCAAAGGAAAAGGTAAGGTTGAAGAAGGCTATGATGCTGACCTTTGTATTCTTGACCAGGAACTTCAGCTTGTTGAAGTAATTGCAAAAGGGAATACGGTTTATACAAAATAAAGTATATTAATGTTAAAAGCATCAGTCATTCAGTTGGCTGGTGCTTTTTGCAATATTAAATTCACTTTAATAAGCACTTTATGATATAATGGGCTCGTAGTCTTTTACAGACATAAGAACGGGTATAAGGAGAATATAGTATTGATTAATCAGACAGCGAAGAAGATTTTGAAAGCTCTGTCTTTTGATGGTGTGGAAGTAGAAGCATTTCGTCATATGGCGGATTTAAAACGATTGGATCCGATGAAGATTTTTATAAAAAATAGATGAGAAAATATATAACGGGAGTCATGCAGTCCCGATTCGTATTTTCTTTCCAACTGAAAAAAGTTTTCGTGAGAGTGAAGAAAAGAAACATAATATTCAAGATAAAAAGATGCTTTTGTTTATACATGGCGGCGGCTGGGTTACAGAGAGTATCGATAATTATGAAAGAATTTGTGCTCGGCTGGCTAATGCAACCGGACAATATGTAGTTGCAGTTGAATACCGACTGGCACCGGAAGATAAATTCCCGGCAGGTCTGGAAGATTGTTATGCCGTTGCGAAAACATTATATTCCGGAGATTTATGCTCAACATAAAACCCGAAAATATTACATTGATCGGAGATAGTGCCGGAGGGAATCTTTGTGCAGCATTATCTTTGATGGCTAGAGATTGTGGAGAATTTATGCCAAAAAGACAGATACTGATCTATCCGGCTACATATAATGATTATACAGAAAATTCACCATTTCCATCTGTTAAGGAAAATGGAACAGATTATCTTTTGACAGCTGGGAAGATGCAGGATTATATTGATCTTTATGCGAGAAATAAAGAGGATAAGAAGAATCCTTATTTTGCACCATACATAGCAGAAGATTTAGCGAATCAACCTGATACATTGATTCTTACATGTGAATTTGATCCACTTCGAGATGAAGGGGAAGCATATGGGAAGCGCTTAAAAGAGGCTGGAAATTATGTGGAGATACATCGGATCAAAGATGCATTACATGGATATTTTGCGTTGGGGATCAAGCAGCTTCATGTACAGGAAAGTTTCACCTATATCAATGAATTTCTGAAAGAGGAAACACTGTGAGTAAGAAAAAAGCACGTTGGAGAAAACTAGATAATGCAGCAAAATTATATTCTGCTGCCAGTAATAAAAAAGATACGAGAGTGTTTCGTTTTTACTGCGAATTGAAAGAAGAAGTAAATCCTGACGTTTTGCAGGAAGCATTGAATCAGACAATAGAAATATTTCCTACGTTTTTAATGGTGCTTCGCAAAGGATTATTCTGGCATTATCTTGAGCCATGTAATTTACGACCGATTGTAAAGGAAGAGTACAAAGAGCCTTGTAGTAGACTCTATATAAAGGATAAGAAGACACTGCTTTTTGAAGTAACCTATTATAAAAACGAATCAACTTCGAAGTATTTCATGTATTGACAGATGGCACAGGAGCGACAGAATTTTTAAAAGAACTGGTAAAAAATTATCTCTATCTTATTCACAAAGTAAATGGATTAGAACCAGTTTCATTGTTACCAGAAGATATGACGGTACAAGATCAAGAAGTTGATAGTTTTTTGAAATATTATTCAAAAGATCAGAAACGACCGAAAAAAAGAAACTACATGCTTTCCAGATACGGAGAAAAAAGAAAGATGGAATCATCTGCACGTCCATGAATCTGT
>ENA-OQCS01000056-OQCS01000056.1-human-gut-metagenome-genome-assembly--contig:-NODE-56-length-46807-cov-3.637211_pt1 | contig 46807 bp, 50 predicted proteins | sample MGYA00242757_ERZ504575 | MGnify/ENA primary metagenome ERZ504575 (study PRJEB26092, sample SAMD00036297) | human gut metagenome | host: Homo sapiens | study: EMG produced TPA metagenomics assembly of... | reverse complement strand
TCATAACCTGCGATAGTAAAAGTATGCCCGTTGGCCTGATGCTTCCTTTGTATGGCAATACAACTCAGAATGAACGTTTTCGTCAACAATTAGGTGCTTCTCTTCCATTGATGAAACAATTGTGGCAACAAACCATTAAGCAAAAGATAGAGAATCAGGCAGCTGTGTTGAAAAAATGTGCAGGGGAAGAAATAAGATGCATGAAAGCATGGGCTGCTGATGTGAAGAGTGGGGATTCTGATAATCTGGAAGCTCGGGCTGCAGCTTACTATTGGAAAAACCTATTTAAAATAGATGGTTTCACGAGAGATAGAGAGGGCATTCCACCTAATAATTTGTTGAATTATGGGGTATGCGATATTGCGTGCTGTTGTGGCACGTGGTTGGTATCGAGTGGACTTTTGCCTACGTTAGGCATTCATCATCATAATCGTTATAATGCGTATTGCTTGGCTGATGATATAATGGAACCTTATCGTCCGTATGTGGATGAACTGGTTTGTGATATTATGAAAAAAGGAGGAGATTATGGGATGTTGACAAAGGAACTGAAAGGACAGCTTTTGACGATTCCGTCGTTAGATGTTATTATTTCAGGTAAGCGTAGTCTGCTAATGATAGCAGTGGGACAAACAACAGCTTCTCTTTATAAATGTTTTAATGGAGAGTTGCGTAAAATAACATATCCGGAAATGTAATGGACCGTTTTAGTGAATATCGCATTATGTGGGTACTGGTGTTATTTGATTTGCCTACTGATACCAAGAAGGATAAGAAGGCGTATGCAGACTTCCGGAAGAACCTGCAGAAGGATGGATTTACTATGTTTCAGTTTTCCATCTACGTACGACATTGTGCCAGCAGTGAAAATGCAGATGTGCACATAAAAAGAGTTAAATCTTTCTTACCGGAGTTTGGACAGGTGGGAATTATATGTATTACGGACAAACAATTTGGTAATATTGAGCTCTTTTATGGGAAAAAAGTTCAAGATGTGAATACACCGGGGCAACAGTTGGAGTTATTCTAAAAGTAAAAATCCCACTTGTTGGTGGGATTTTTAGTGGAAAACTGTTTGCTTTTTGTGATTCAAATTGATTGTTTAACCATTTGATTATTAGATTATAATGAATAGTCTACTGTTTCCAATGGTTCAAAGATACTAAAATGAAAGCAAATCACAACCAACCAGCAAGAACTTATTGACAAGTATAAACTGTTTCCAATGGTTCAAAGATACTAAAATGAAAGCAAATCACAACGTCCTTTTCCCCGTTCTTCCGCAAAATATACTGTTTCCAATGGTTCAAAGATACTAAAATGAAAGCAAATCACAACGTGTGTGCGTGTCTGTGTGTATTTGTTTTCCAAAGATAGTGAATCTTAATAAGACTCTCTCTGATTTCCCTACTATTTTGTATCTTTACACACTTTTCTTTATACATGAGTACTGACTATAAATAAATCATATTGTGGAAATAACCCAACGCATTCGTCTCCTCCTTTCCGAAATGAACCGGGGAGTATACGAAAAAGAAACTGAAATAAACCTCTCCCTGCTGGCAGCTCTGGCAGGCGAGAGCATCCTGCTCCTGGGACCTCCGGGAGTAGCCAAGTCAATGGTAGCCAGGCGGCTAAAGTCGGCTTTTACAGATGCCCGTGCCTTTGAATATCTGATGTCCCGCTTCTCTACGCCCGACGAGATTTTCGGTCCTGTCAGCATTAGCCGACTGAAAGAATCCGACAAGTATGAACGTGCCATCGACGGCTATCTGCCCACAGCCGATGTCGTGTTTCTGGACGAAATATGGAAAGCAGGCCCTGCCATACAGAACACTCTGCTGACCGTCATCAACGAGAAACTTTTCCGCAATGGCGACAAGGAACTGCATCTCCCCCTCAAACTGCTCGTAGCTGCCAGTAACGAACTGCCCGCTCAAGGCGAGGGACTGGAAGCCCTATGGGACCGCTTCCTTATCCGCATTCTCTGCACCTGCGTCAAGCAGGAAGAGTCTTTCTACAAAATGCTGCTGGACGATTCTGCCGACCATCTGGAAACGACTGCCTGCGAATGGCAAATCTCCGACCGCGAGTATGCCGAATGGCAAGCTGAGATACGCCGCGTAACCTTGCCTCTCGATGTTCTTTCCTGCATCACAGCCATTCGCCACGGACTGACAACGTAGAGATGCAAGACTCCGACCTGCGCCGCAATGTCTACGTCAGCGACCGCCGCTGGAAGAACATCGTGAAGCTGCTCAAGACCTCCGCCTTCGTCCACGGCCGCACGGAAGTCTCCATGACCGACCTGCTTCCCGTCTACCACTGCCTATGGAGTGAGCCTGATGAGAGCGTTGCCATCCGTGACATCGTTATCCGTGCCTTATTCGTGTCCCACACAAAACAGATTGCCGGTATCGCCTCCTCGCTGAAATCCGATTTGAAAGTCAGCCGTGTGCGCGAAGCCCTCGACAAAGCCCGCCTTGCCGGCGACCGTAGGACGATGACCTGCTGATAACGGAACACTTCTACTACCAGGTGGAGAAACATGGTACGGGCAACACCTACATCTTTATCGTGGACTACAAAAATCTGAAGGAGTACAGCGCCAAAGATGCCCCCACCTTGGGCGTAATGTATGCCGACCCCATCAATCCCAAGCGTACCATCATCCGCGCCTTTGCCGACACCGGCGCCGTGAAAGAGGAAGGCACCGAACGCGTCACCCTCTACCGCGACGACAAGCATCTCTACATCAACGGTGTGCGCTTCCCCATGCGGCGTCTGCAACGAGGTGAGGAGCAACAACTCTGGCTGGGAAACCTCTCCGTCACCGACCGTGACTACGAGACGGAACTGGACGCCGCCGCCACCAGCATAGACCGCCTGGTAAGAGATTTGTCCGACAACCTTTTCGTCTCCGAAGAAGACAAAAAGAGCGTAGCTCAATACGTCTCCATCGTCCGCAAGGAAATAGCCTGGGCGCGTGTGGACATGCGCAAACTGAGATATGGAGACGAATAATCCTCCAGTAACCAAGAAGAAGATGAACACCACCGTCACCCGATATGACACCGCCTTCTATGTGCAGGCACTGGACCGTTTTGTAGCCACCGGAGAGTGTACTGAGACGGATACCGAGCCCTTGTATGCCTATCTGCTCTCCGTGATGAACGACTCCATGGTCAAGGTGCAGGTGCTGGGCGATGAGGTCTGTGCACGTATCTTTTACGACACCATGATTCAGTTCATCCAATTGAACTTGGAGAAGGAGAGGTACAACCTCCGGAAAAGCCAGTCGGAACGGACCGGGATGAAACTCGTGCTGGAATGGTCCATGGCAAAGCGGAAAGACGGCTGGCAAGCCTTGCTCCAGCAGATTTCCGACAAATACCGGGAGTACGGCTTCGACTCCCGTTTCTACCGCAGCCACTTCGGCACAGAAGGAGGATATGCGGACGATGAAGTCTGGGAGAAAATGGTGGACGACTGGGAAGACGCCTTCCAACTGAAGATGCACGAAGAAAAGGAGAAAGAGATTGCTTTCCGCAAAGATGCCCTCGAGCGCAGGCTCCGTTCCAATCTGAAAGACATCCCCGAGTACATCCGCCAGAACCGGGTGGATAAGGACGAATTCTTCCAGACCTGGGGCATGATGAGCGGCTTGTGGAATACTGTCGACTTTGAGCGTATACGGAAAATCGTGCACATCCAGCGCTCTTGCCCCGAGATAGTGAAAGTGGCCCGCAAGATGGGGCGTATGGCAGACGACGAAGGACGTGAGCAAATCCGCGTTGCCGAGGGAAACGTCTACAAAATGGAGCACTCCTCCAAATGTGACATCCTGGGTATCAGTACCGGCAACGACCTCAATGCCCTGCTTCCCATTGAGCTTGCCCATTCCGCCGACAGCGAACTGGAAGATTTGTTCGTCTACAAATACCTCACCCGCAAGCTCCAGACCTTCCGCTATAAATCGGAAATCATGCAGCCTGCCCGGCGTATCGAAACCAAGCCCGCCCGTCCCAAAGGTCCGATGATTGTCTGTCTGGACACCTCGGGAAGCATGGCTGGCAAGCCGGAGAAGATTGCCCACTCCCTGCTGATAAAGCTCCTGGAGATAGCCGACCGTCAACGGCGGAACTGCTTTCTGATAGCCTTTTCCGTCTCCATTCATCCGATTGACGTAAGGAAAGAGCGGGCAAGGCTGCTCGAATTCTTCTCAAAGACAGCTTGCGGGGATACAGATTCCACCCGCATGCTGGAAGCCACGTTCCACCTGCTCAAAGAAGGCAAGGAGTATATGAATGCCGATGTGCTTTGGGTCAGCGACTTCAAGATTCCTCACTCTTCACCTGCCTTTATGGAGGAGATTCGTCGCTGTCGGGAAGCCGGTACACACTTCTACGGTCTGCAGATTGGCATCACGGACAATGAGTGGACGCCGTTCTTCGACCGCATCTATCGGGCGGAATACACCCCCTTTGCGGAATTACTGAAATAAGGTTTGCCCTGAAAGCGTGCTTATTGAAGCTATATTTCAGCAGTAAATATCCGCCTGCCACTTGCAATCCCATTCCCGGCACACCGATACGGAAATCTTGTACAGCCCGGAAGAAGCTGCCCACCATGGCCCATTCTCCCAAAGTACCTGCTACCTGATAGAAAAGAACTACTGCCAGCAGAATAGGCAGGGAAATGCGCTGGAAACGGTGTGCTGCCCAGCCCGCCGCCACAGCCAGTAATACAGACTTCAACAGAATGGCGGGAAGTGCTGCGGGAAGTGGCATTCCGAATAGCAGGGAGTTGAGGACGGGCGACAGGACGGCTGTCAGCAACCCCACTTTCCATCCGAATTTATAAGCGCCCACCAGCGTGAAGAAATAGATTGGCAGCCAGGTTATCCCTCCCTGGGGAATGAGATGAAAGAGCTGGGGAAGAGCCAGATTGCCAAGAATGAATAGCGAGGCTGCCAGATACGTCTTCACATTATTGTAATCCAGCGAGTAGAGTTTAACTGTTTTTGTTCCATGTAGTTGTAATGTATTAAAAGTTGATATTTACGCCTCCCATCACCGTGGCTTTCGGCATGGGGAAGCCTGCATTGATTTCATAGCGTTGCGCCAGCAGGTTTCACCCTTGACGAAGACGTCGGCAAAACTGCACAGACGGTAGTTGGCACGCAGTTCCAGAGTACGAAGCTTTCCTGCTTCTCCTTACCCGGGGTGACCGAGGTATGGAGACCCTTCACGTATTGTATACCGGTAGACAGGCCCCACGTCCTTGCGTAAGTCCGCACCGGCATAGAGTTTGTGCTCGGGAGCCGCCAGTACCGGATTCTCCATGTGCAGCCAGCTATAATTGGCATTCATCTGCCAGTGGCGGTTGATGCGGTATCCGAGGTTGGTTTCCACACCCCAGTTCTCTATCTCGCCGGAGTTGACGTTCTTGCGCAGGGCAGGGTCCGTCATGATGATGTTGTCCCCGTTGATGTAGTAGAGGTTCACCCCATAGGACATGGCCCCTCCCAAAAGCTGCCCCGTAAAGGAGAGTTCATAGTTCATCAGGCTCTCCGCTTTCAAATCGGGATTCTGTGGAGGGAACATGTACATCTCCCGGATGGTGGGGTTACGGAATCCTTTGCTCACCATTGCTTTCAGTTCTGCCTGCCGCGGCAGATGGAAAGCCAGTCCCCCTTGGGGAATCCATTCCGTGCTACGTGCGAATGGTGGTCTATGCGGACACCGGCGTCCAGTGAAAGCCAACTGTTGATGTCCTGCCTGAAATCCACATAGCCTGCAAATTCATCCATCTGCTTGTCCACGCCGGGGATGCGGTCACCAATCTGCTGTCCGGGTTTTGCCTCGTCGATGGCGACAACCTTGTTCCAGGACTCTCCGCCGAAGTGCTGGTAATCGAAACCTACGGTCAGGCGGTTGCCGGTGAAGAGCGTGGCGCTTTGATACCACGATATGCCCAGCATCCGGTCCTTGGAGTTGAAGTGCGACTTCTGGGGCTCTTCTCCGGGGTGGTAGCCGTCGTTAATCCTGTGCCGGCCCCAGTTATAGAAGAAGCTCACGGCGCCGGAAGTACGGTCGTAACGATTTTCCAGTGCGAAGGAGGTCATGCCGCGTGTGATGCGCGAGTCGTTGTCTATATACGGATTGTCGGCTTCGCCGGGATTGGAGGCGTTGAAGCGGGTGATGTTCACGTCGCCCCACAGCTTCCAGGTGTCGCTGAAGTCGTATCCCAGTTTGGCATAGCGCCATACTGCTCAAACTCCATATCGTCACGGTGTCCGTCGGTACGGTTGTACGAGCCGGTCACCACGCTGCTGAAACGCCCTTTCCTCACGCGGTTGGAGACTTCCGTCTGCAGGGTATTGTAGGAACCGTATCCTATCTGCGCATTGGTTTTCACCCCGTCCTCCTGCATCTTGCGGGTGACGATATTGATAACCCCGCCCATTGCATTGGACCCGTAGAGGACGGAGGCGGGACCGCGCAGCACTTCCACCCGTTCGGCCATCATGCTCTGGTAGGCGTCGGCGATGGGATGCCCCATCAAGCCCATGTATTGCGGGTGTCCGTCTATCAGCACCAGCAGGCTGGTCGTAGGTCCTCCGGCGGCATTCACCCCGGCGCCTATGCCGCGCAGGCTCATGCCTCCTGCGGCTCCCGTGGATACGCCGTAGCCCATGATGCCGCGGCTTGTGGTGAAAAGTCCGGGCACTGCTCGGTCAGTGCAGGCAGGATGGAGGGCTGGTAGGTCTGTTCCAGTTGCTGGCGGCCCACTACGGAGATGGTCATTGGCAGGTGGCGGATGTCTGTTTCATTTCTTGTCCCGGTCACTACGACTTCATCAAGCTTGTAGCTTTTCAGTCGGAGGCTGTCGGCAGGTGCGGACAGCATACTACCCGGAAGGGCGATACTTATTAAAATTGCGGTTAAAATCTTTTTATTCATCGTTTATCTATGGTTCTTTTTGCAAAGTTATACAAAAAGAAGAATCTGTATATGATTGGTAATCCTTAAAATGGACAACCAGGGTTGAAGATAAGTCCGTTAAAGGGTTTCCTGCTTCAGCGCTTCCACAAATCGGTCTATCTCCTGCAGTTTCGCCGGGATGTCGATGCCTTGCGGACAGTGCGGGTTGCATTGACCGCAACCGGTGCAGCGGTTGGCTTGGCGGAGACGGGGAACACTGCGGTCATAGCCTATCAGGAAGGCGCGGCGTGCCTCGCGGTAATTCTCGTCTTGGCTGTTCTGCGGCACGTTGCCCTCGTTGATGCAGCGGTTGTAGTGCAGCAAGATGGCTGGAATATCCAGTCCATAGGGGCACGGCATACAGTATTTGCAGTCGTTGCACGGCACGGTGGGGTATTGCAGCATTCGCTGGGCGGTATCTTCCAGTAAGGTAAACTCCTCTTCCGTACATGGAACAAGCGGGGAGAAGGTACGCAGGTTGTCTTGCAGATGCTCCATGTACGTCATTCCGCTTAGTACGGTCAGCACATCGGGGAAAGTACCTGCGAATCGGAAGGCCCAGGAAGCTACGCTCTCCTGCGGACGGCGTTGTTTCAGACGTGCCATCAAGTGGTCGTTCAGGCGGGATAGGCGTCCGCCCAGCAGCGGCTCCATGATAACGGCGGGAATGTTGCGCTTCACCAGCTCGGCATATAGGTATTCGGCATCCGTGTTGCGGGTATTCACTTCTTTGGCATGTCGCCAGTCCACGTAGTTCAGTTGGATTTGTACGAAGTCCCATTTCAGTTCGTCGTGGCGGGAGAGCAGGTAGTCAAAGACTTCGATGTCTCCATGATAGGAGAATCCGAGGTTGCGGATGCGTCCGGCTTCACGCTCTTTCAGCAGGAAGTCCAGCATGCCGTTGTCCAGATAGCGGGAGCGGAGGGCTTCCATGCCGCCCATGCCGATGCCGTGCAACAAGAGGTAGTCGATGTAGTCCACTTGCAGGTCGCGGAAGGAGCGGTGATACATGGCAAGGGACTCTTCGCGGCTGTGCGTGCTGGGACTGAAGTTGGACAGCTTTGTGGCAAGGAAGAATTTCTCCCGTGGATGGCGTTTTAAGGCAATGCCTGTGGCGCGCTCCGACAGACCTTGCACATAGGCGGGAGAGGTGTCGAAATAGTTCACTCCGTGAGCAATGGCATAGTCTATCAGGTCGTTCACGGCTTCCTGGTCTATTTCGTCTCCATTCCCGTCGGCACGTTTCCGGGTGGGCCATCGCATGCATCCGTATCCTAGCAGGGAAACCCGGTCGCCCGTGTTGGGATTGGTACGGTAGGTCATCTTGTCGGTTGGTATCTCGCCCAGCGCGGCCGATTCGCTCTCTCCGTTGTTCTTGTTGCCCGAACAGCCGTACAGGGCTGCTGCCGAGGCAAGCGTTCCTGCACCGGCGAGTTTGAAGAAATCGCGGCGGTTTATCTTGTTCTTATTGTCTTCTTTCATTGTGATAGGACTGAAATTATAAATGGATATTTGGATGATAAAGCTGCTTCAGATAGTTCTGTGCATCACATGGCCTTCCACATAAATGGCACTGAACGGACGCGACGGACAAAGGTTCTCGCATGCTCCGCATCCGATACAGCGTTCGGCGTTGACTACCGGTATCTTGATGGAGCTTCGTCTTCCGGGTCTGAAGGAACCATCTGTATGGCACCGGCCGGACAATGGCGGGCACAGTTCCCACATTCCATCTTGTCTGTGATGCAGATGCAATTCTCCTTAATCCATACGGCATGACCGATTTGGACGGCCGATTTCTCGGCGAGGCTTGTCAGATGGATGGCATCGGTAGGACACACCTCCGCACACTTGGCACATTCGGGGCGGCAGTAACCGCGTTCGTAGGACATTTCCGGCTGCATCAGTTTTGTCAAGTCCGAAGAAGGACGGAGCACTTGGTTGGGGCATACCGATACGCAGAGCTGGCAGGCTGTGCAGTGTTGTGCAAAGTGGCGGGCGCTCAGTGAGCCCGGAGGAGTGATGGGAGTGGCGCGCTCGGGGATTTTTTTGTCCTCGATGACAGCCAGTCCACCGTCCACTTTCTTCTCCTGCGCCTTGAGGGCTGCCGTAGCAGCAAACACGGCAGTTGTAGAGAGAAATGCGCGGCGGGCGTCGTTTACCTGCTCCGGTGCCACGGAGGTTTCCTGGGAGACCGCAGCGGAGGCCGGCTTGCGGCGTGTGTAAGTGATGGCACCTTTCCTGCACTTGTTGATACAGTCCATACATGCCACGCAACGGCTGTAATCTATCTCGTGTGTCTTGATGTTGATGCACGATGCCTTGCAGTTGCGGGCACAAAGTCCGCAACTGCTGCACTTCTTTGTGTCAATCACCGGTTTCAGCAAGGAATACTTCGAGAGGAAGCCAAGCACTGTACCTACCGGACAGATGGTGTTGCAATAGGTACGTCCGCCCCACCATGTCAGCACGATGAGGACCACCAGAGTGACTGTGGCAATCAGCAGGTAGGGAGACTCTTCATCCATACATCCGTTTCATAGAAGGCATAGCTGTCAGCACGTTCGGCCAGGTAAGCCAGTCCGTTGTTTGCCCATTGGTAGAGCGGGGAGAAAAGGCTGGAAACGATGCGCCCGTATGAGCTGTAAGGGGCCAGTAGCACGACAAAAGAGTTCAGTCCGCCGATAATGGCAAGTACGAATACTCCCAGCACACCGTAGCGTAGCCATTTCAGTGCAGGCGAGTAGCGGAAACGGTTCTTCTTCCGTTTGGCGGAGAGCCAGGAAACAATGTCCTGGAATACTCCCAACGGGCAGATGACGGAGCAGTAGATGCGTCCGAATACCAAGGTCAGCATTGCAAGAAACAGTACTACACCGATGTTCAGTGCCAGCACGGCCGGCAGGAATTGTATCTTCGCCATCCATCCGAACCAGGCATGCAGTGTTCCCGTGAAGTCGAGGAACAACAGCGTGATGAGTGCGAAGAAGATGACGGCAAGGGTCAGTCTGATGGTACGTAGCATAAATGTATTGTATAGCGGTTAGTATTCGTTCTTTATACCTTTTTCCCCATCTCGTAGGCTTCGTGCATGGAAGGCTTGTCGTTTATCTCACCCACTTTCCAGGCACCCACCCCATAAATGGTGCCGCATTCTTTGGGCTCTTCCAGGCAGTCGAGGAAGCCACGGAAACCATCGATGGTACGCTCCATCATGGGGACACTTTCTTCGGCGGCGGCGATGATGAAGTAGAACTCCTTGTCCTTTATTTCAAGGTAGCGTGCGCAACAACGGTCAATCAGTGTCTTCATCTGCGCGCTCATGGTGTAGAAGTAGACGGGGGTTGCCATGACGATGACGTCGGCGGCAATCATCTTTTCCACCACTTCGGCGGCATCGTCCTTTTGCGGGCAGGGTTTGCCGTACATGCTGCATACGCTGCATCCCGTGCAGTAGTTGATGTGCTTGTCTTTCAGGAAAATCTTTTCTACTTGATGTCCGGCCTCTGCGGCACCGCGCATGAATTCATTGCACAAGAGGTCGGAGTTTCCATTCCTGCGGGGACTGGAGGAGAGGATTAATACTTTTTTGCTCATATTCGTTGTTCGTTAGTTAGTAAATGATTACGTGCTGCAAAAATAGGCAGGTTTTATGAGAATGGCAGTATACAAATTACGGTTGTTGTTACCTAAATTACTGATTCATTCCAAAAGTATCTCCCGTTCGATGCCGGTGTCTTTCAGAAACTCCCGGTCGTGGCTGATGGCAATTACGGTGCCGGCGTAGTCGCGTATCGTTGCCGTTATTATTTCTATGCTCTCGATGTCCAGATTGTTGGTGGGTTCGTCCAAAATGAACATGTCCGGGGTATTGTCGGCAATCATCAGGCAGCAGAAGGAAAGACGCATCTTTTCGCCGCCACTCAGTTTGCTGCACGGCTTGTTCCACACGTCGCGGGGAAAGAGATAGCGGTTGAGGATGGTTTTCACTTCATGTTCCGGCAGGTGGCGGTGGTTGAAGGCTTCTGCTTGTTGGAGTACGCTGCGCTCATTACGGACGAGGGAGTATTCCTGGTCCAGATAGACGGAGGTGAAGCCGGCACGCTCCATCACTCCGTCGGTGGGGTGCAATTCGCCCATGATGAGTTTCAGCAGGGTTGTTTTTCCACTGCCGTTTTTTCCTTTCAGGCTGAGGCGGTCGCCGCTTCTCAACTGGAAGGTGAGGGAGGAAGACCAGAGCTCCTTTACTGCCTCCGGACGGGTTGTCTCCATAGGAGAAGCCGCGAGGCTGGGATAATGAAAGTTGACGTCCTTTGCCTTGACTAGAACCTTCCCCACATGCAGATGAGAGGCATTGAAGTCTGTTTTCAGTTTGTCTGTCTGTGGCAGTGAACTTTTGATACCTGACATTTCTGCCTGCAATTTTTCCGTTTTCTCCGTATGAATGCTGCTGAGTCTGCTGCTGCTGTTTTCCGCATTGTTTTTCAGTGCTCCCATCATGATGCGGGGAATCCCCTTTTTAATGGAGTTTTTTTCTCCCCGCACATTCTGTTTGGCCTTCCGTTCTTCTACTTCGCGTGCCACTTTGCGTGCAAGGCGCAGGGCTTTCTGCTTCTCTTCCAGTTGTTGGGTAAGGGCTTTCTGTTGCAGGGCCTTCTGTTTTTTGTAGAAGTCGTAGTTTCCGCTGTAATACGTCAATCCTTGGGAGGAGAGTTCGCAGATGGCAGGCAACTGATTCAGTAGCGTGCGGTCGTGGCTGATGACGAGCACGGTAGCCGACGTCCGTCGTATCAAGTTATACAGACGTTCCCGTCCATCCGCGTCCAGATGGTTGGTCGGTTCGTCCAGCAGGATGGCTGTCGGGTTGTGCAACTCCATGCCTGCCAGGAAGATGCGGGTCTTTTCGCCGCCGCTAAGTCCTTCCATCGGACGGGAGAGTGGGATACCGTCCAGTCCCCAGCTGTCGAGAGAAGTCTGGCGCGTTCTTCCACGTTCCAGTATCATTGAGCGTATTGAAGTGCTTTTCGGTAGCGTCACCGCTTAGGATGGCATGCAGCAGATAGCTTGTGGCTGATTCCCAAAGCTTGTGCTATTGTCTGCCGGTCGTATTGTCCGAAGTGCTGGGGTACGTAGTACAGATGTTCGGGGCGTAGCACCGTTCCCGAACTTGGAGACAAGTCTCCTACCAAAATACGCATGAGGGTAGACTTGCCGCAACCGTTATTTCCGGTCAGGGCTATTTTATCTCCGGAGTTGATACTCAAGTGGAGGTGTGAAAACAAGATTTCCTTATCTGCATGGATATAGCTAAGGTCTTTAATGATAAAGCTCATAAGTTTCTACTGTGTTTTTAGAAGTAAGAATGATAGGGGAGATGCAAGCATTCCCCGAAATTGAAATTCTCGAAGGGGAGGGGTACGGACAAACACAGTATTGGCTAAACATCTATATAGGTGATACTCAGCGTTCAGTCTGAAAAAGCATGTTGATAGTGATGTTTACCGGAATGTGCTGTCTTTAGTCAGATATTCTCATCGGTGGAATTAATTGGTTAATGGGTGCAAAGGTAATGATTTCCACTGAATAACAAAGGTTTTTTGTGATATTAATATCGTGTCGGCAAGAAGTTAATATCGTGTTTGCAAGAAATTAACTTCCTGCAGACACGATGTTAGTACTTTATTGGTTCTGTTACTTCATGGCCGAAGCATCGAACGAGAGTGGCAGTAATTCTCCTACATTCTTCAGCTCGTAGATTCCTTTTTGCCATATAGCAACACCCTCATGGGGATGCTTGAAGCGCTTTTCCGTTTCGAGCATCACTTGCCGGCAGGCGCCGCAGGGAGGAATGGGAGACTCCAGGAACTCGTTGTGCTCGTTGCGTGCGGCAATGGCGAGGGTGGTCACTGCCTGGTCGGGATGTTGGGAGTTGGCATAGAATAGGGTGGTGCGTTCTGCACACAGCCCGGAAGGATAGGCGGCGTTTTCCTGGTTGGTGCCGGTCACTACAATACCGTTTGCCAGTCTGGCTGCAGCTCCTACCGAGAAGTGGGAGTAAGGGGCATAGCTGCGGTTGGTAGCCTCGCGGGCGGCATCCATCAGTTCGCGGTCGGCGGTATCCAGTTCTTCATAGTCGTATATCTTGACGGCGATTTCGATATTTAATTCTTTCATAAGGCAAAGGGTTATATTGTAATTAATGTTACAAAGATAGAAAAGAGATTGGTTATTTCAATTCTTTTACGGACTTTTGTGCAGAACTCAACATTTTAAGCATGAAACGGATTTTCAGACTGACTGCTATCATAGCATTTCTTTTTATTTCCATTACAACAGTGCAGGCACAACGCCGGAATGCCCGCTACAATGAGTATATCAAACAGTATGCCCCCCTTGCCGTGGAGCAGATGCAGCGTCATAAGATACCTGCCAGCATCACGCTGGCCCAAGGGCTGTTGGAGAGCGGTGCCGGATACAGCGCGCTGGCGCGCAAGAGCAACAACCACTTCGGCATCAAGTGCGGAGGCAACTGGCGCGGACGGACGGTGAGGCATGATGACGATGCCCGCAATGAATGTTTCCGCGCTTATCGCAATCCGAAAGACTCTTATGAAGACCATTCCGATTTCTTGAAACGGGGAGCACGTTATGCTTTTCTTTTCAAACTGAAGATTACGGACTATAAGGGTTGGGCGCGCGGCTTGAAGAAGGCCGGCTATGCTACCGACCGTCGTATGCCAACCGCCTGATAACCATTATTGAGGACTATGAACTGTATAAGTACGACAGCCGTGGCATGAGCAAGCGCGATGTCCGCAGTTGGGAGAAGGAACTGAAAAAGAAACCTTGGCTGGCCAATCCGCATCAGGTGTACATTGCCAACGATATAGCTTATGTCGTGGCGCGCGACGGAGACACCTTCCAGGTGTTGGGCAAGGAGTTTGACATCAGCTGGAAGAAGCTGGTGAAATACAACGACCTCCATAAAGAATACACACTGGAGGCGGGAGACATTATTTACTTGAAAGAAAAGCGCAAGAAAGCTGCTAAACCCTATACTGTCTACATTGTGAAGGACGGCGATTCCATGCACTCCATTTCCCAAAAGTACGGTATTCGTCTGAAGAACCTTTATAAGATGAATCGTAAGGATGCGGAATACGTGCCCGAGATTGGCGACAGATTGAGATTAAGATAAAGAAGCTATCCGAAAATGTACAGGGTGTCCGAAAACGGACACCCTTCTTTTTTTGTCTTTTCGCTTACTTTCAGGGGGTTATGATTTTGGCATGGATTTAGTATATATTAAGCGTTATGTTCGCAAACAATAAAATTTAAAGATATGGATAGAGAAATTCCGAAAGAAGTGCGTAATAAAGAACGCAATAAGAAAATCATCCGCTACGGTGCTATCGGCGTGGCAGGTATCGTAGTGGTCAGTGTACTCATTTCATTGATGCGTACGGGAGTGAAGGAGAAAGACCTCGTTTTCTCCCAAGTGGGTAAAGGCACGATTGAAGTCAGCGTTAGCGCCTCCGGCAAGGTAGTCCCGGCATTCGAGGAAATTATCAACTCGCCCATCAATACCCGCATTTTGGAAGTGTACAGAAAAGGTGGCGACAGCGTGGATGTAGGTACCCCCATCCTGAAACTGGACTTGCAGAGTGCCGAGACCGACTACAAAAAGATGCTGGATGAAGAGCAGATGCGCAGCTACAAGCTGAAACAGCTGAAACTTGACAACCAGACCAAGCTGACCGACCTTCAGATGAAAATCAAAGTCTCCGCCATGAAGCTGGACCGCATGAAGGTGGAGCTGCGTAACGAGCAGTACCTTGATAGCCTCGGTTCGGGCACCACCGACAAAGTGCGCCAAGCCGAACTGAGCTACAACGTAGCACAACTGGAATACGAGCAATTACAGCAGCAGTATGCCAACGAGAAGGAAGTGCTGGCTGCGGAATACCAAGTGCAGGAGCTGGATTTCAGCATGTTCCAAAAGACACTGGCCGAAACCAAACGTACGCTCGACGATGCGCAGGTGCGTTCGCCCCGGAAGGCCATCCTTACTTATATCAACAATCAGATTGGTGCCCAGGTTCCCGAAGGCTCACAGATTGCCGTCATCTCCGATTGAGTCACTTCAAGGTGGAAGGCGAGATTGCCGATACTTACGGTGACCGTGTGGCTGCCGGCGGCAAGGCCATTGTGAAGATTGGCAGCGAAAAGCTGGAAGGTTCCGTAAGCAGTGTTACTCCGCTTTCAAAGAATGGCGTCATCTCCTTTACCGTGCAGTTGAATGAGGACAACAACCGCCGACTGCGTTCCGGTCTGAAAACCGACGTCTATGTGATGAATGCAGTGAAGGAAGACGTGATGCGCATAGCCAATGCCAGCTATTATGTGGGACGTGGGGAGTATGAACTTTTTGTACGCAATTCCGACAAGGAAATTGTAAAGCGCAAGGTGCAGCTGGGCGATTCCAACTTGAGTTTGTAGAAGTGGTCAGTGGTTTGCAACCGGGTGATGAAGTAGTGGTGAGCGATATGAGTAACTATAAGAACAAGAATAAGTTGAAGCTAAAATGATAAAGGTTTACTTGAAACAAGCCTGGGAGCTGTTGAAGCAGAATAAACTGTTCAGCATGCTCTACATTGTGGGTACGGGGCTGGCCATTGCCATGACAATGATTATGGCGGTGGTGTATTATGTGAAGATTGCGCCCGTCTATCCAGAGGCAAACCGCATGAATACGCTTTACCTCAGCAATTCAAAATTCACGCAGGGAAGCGGCAACAATACCAGGACCATGCAATGGGCTGTTTCCTACAAGGCGCTGCAAGACTGGTTCTATCCCGTAGAGAATGCTCTTGTCGTTTCAGCCGAGCTGCATAATGATTTGTCGGAAAACAGTTATATACAGCCTGCCGACCGCAGCGGTGATTTTCCGGTTATGGTAAAGTTGACAGACCCTGCTTTTTTCAAGATATATTCTTTCCAATTCCTGGAAGGTAGTCCATTCACGGCATCCGACCTGGCAAGTGGCATTTCCACTGCTGTCATTACCGATGATTTGGCACGCCGCTTGTTCGGTACGACGGAAGAGGTAGTAGGACGCTCGTTCAGCCTGAACTATATCGACTATCGGGTTTGTGGGGTGGTGCGCAGTGCCAGTTACCTCACCTCTAAATCCTATGCACAGCTTTATATACCTTATACGGTGTCGCCCGATTACAGCACTCCCAAGTACGACCTTCCCTATCTGGGAGCTTTCAGTGCTACCTTTCTGGTGCAGGACAGTAAGCAGGGAGATGCTCTGCGGGCTGAGATAAAGGAAATCTGCCGCAAGGAGAATCTTATGCATCCCGATGAATGGAAAGTAGATTTCTGGGAGCAGCCCACCTCCCATCTGTTGAGTGTCTTCAAGACTTATGCAAGTATGGAGTTTGACCTTTGGGCACAGTGCGCCACTTTCTGCTTGTCCTGCTCGTATTGCTGTTGGTGCCTGCCTGAATCTGAGCGGCATGATATCGAGCCGTATGGAGGGACGTCTGGCAGAGATGGGCGTGCGGAAATCGTTTGGAGCTGGACGTAAGATACTGCTTTCACAAGTGATGTGGGAAAACCTGCTGCTGACCGCACTGGGCGGAGCATTGGGCTTGCTGCTGGCATGGCTGGCACTTTACGTGGGACGCGAGTGGATATTTACGGTACTCGACAGCTGGCCGAATATGGTACCCGAAGGAGTGGAGGTCCGCGTATCGGGTGAGATGCTGTTTGCTCCGTTGGTTTTTCTCGCAGCATTGGTGCTGTGTGTCGTGCTGAATCTGTTGTCGGCCCTTATACCGGCGTGGTATTCCTTGCGGAAACCGATTGTGAACTCACTGAATGAAAAACGATAAGACACGGGAGGTTGGTATGTTTAAGTTAATATGGAAGAATCTTTGGGCGCGCGCCGCAAGAACGGATGGTTGTTGGCCGAATTGATATTGGTGAGTATCATCAGTTGGGTTGTATTGGACCCGGTGATTGTGGTCACGCACGATCGTAATATCCCGTTGGGCTATGATGCGGAGCGGCTTTGCCTCATTTCATTGGGCGCATTGCAGCCCCAGGCACCGGGATACGATGCCGAAGCGCAGGACTCTGCTACGTTGGTGGACAACTATTATAATTTGGTGCGTTATGTCAAGGACTTTGACGGTGTGGAATCGGCCACTCCCGTGCTGGGATTCTGTTATCCCAATTCTTCGGGAAGTTCGAATAGTCAATTGTTTGCCGAAGGGGATACGATTCCCTTATCTATTATGATGATACAATTTCTGCCTCATACGAACTTTTTCGATACGTATGGTTTCCGTTCCGGTAAGGGGCGGACACCCGGACAGCTGTCCGACTACGCCTATGCCCCGAATGACATTGTACTGACGGAGAATGCTGCCGAACAGTTGTTCCATACCAAAGACGCGCATGGCAAACGCTGTATAAGCAGAGACCATGGAGATACCTTGTACATGCCAGTTGTCGGTACGATAGGAGCCATGAAGATGTATAGCGAGTGGCGTCCCGTCCCCGTTGCATTTATGCCGATGCTTACCATCGATACAAGTTATATCCCTGAAAGTGCCCATATCCTGGTACGTCTCAAAGAGGGTGTCAGCATGGAGCGTTTTCTGCACGATTTCCGTCCTTGGATGGTGAAGGAGATGAGGCGGGGCAATCTGTTTGCTCGCAGTGTCCGTTCCTATGAGCAGATTATAACGGAGAGCGAAGCCAGCAATTCCACACCGATTTACCGCCGTAATCTGGCGATGGCGGCTTTCTTCCTGGTGAATCTTTGCCTGGGTGTCATCGGTACCTTCTGGTTGCAGACACGTACGAGGCGCGAGGAAGTGGGAGTGATGCTGTCGTTCGGAGCTACACGTAGTGACATTGTCCGCCTGCTGATGGGCGAAGGCACGGTATTGACCGTGGTCGCTTCACTGACTGGTTTTCTGCTTTATTTGCAATATGCACTGAAAGAAGGGCTGGCCAAAGGACAGAATTGGGTGGAGAGTACAGAGAGCTATTGGGTGTCGGATTTCACCTCGCATTATCTGCTCGTGTCGCTCGTCATCTTTCTGATACTGCTGGTGGTAGTGTTGGTGGGAATCTATATCCCAGCGCGCAACATCAGCCGCATTCCACCTACGGAAGCTCTGCGTGACGAATAGATGAAAACGGACAAAGTGTTCATTTTCGGACACCTTACTGCATGTATAAATAGCAGATAATCAATAATAAACGGTTTTGGCACAACTTTTGACCTCTTGAAACAGAAATTGTGCGGAATAGAAACGGAACAGAATAATAACAATTAAATACTTACCATTATGATTAAGTTAACTGGCATCAACAAGATTTATCGTACAAACGAGATTGAAACCGTGGCATTGGAAAATGTAAACCTCGAAGTGAACAAGGGAGAATTTCTCAGTATCATGGGACCCTCCGGTTGTGGAAAATCTACGTTGCTGAACATTATGGGTTTACTGGATGCACCTACAGCGGCACCATCGAAATAGCCGGTACGAAAGTGGACGGCATGAAGGACAAGGAGCTGGCTGCTTTCCGTAACCAGAAGCTGGGTTTTGTGTTCCAGTCTTTCCATCTGATTAATTCGCTGAATGTGCTGGATAATGTGGAGCTGCCTTTGCTGTATAGAAAGGTGTCTGCCAAGGAACGCCGTCATCTGGCGGAAGAGGTATTGAAGAAGGTCGGTTTGAGCCACCGCATGCGTCACATGCCTACACAGCTTTCCGGCGGTCAGTGCCAGCGTGTAGCCATTGCCCGTGCCATTATCGGCAACCCGGAGATAATCCTCGCCGATGAGCCACCGGTAACCTGGACTCCAAGATGGGTGCCGAAGTCATGGAACTGTTGCATCAACTGAACAAGGAAGACGGACGTACCATCGTGATGGTGACCCACAATGAAGAGCAGGCCAAACAGACCTCACGTACCGTCCGCTTCTTCGACGGACGTCAGGTGGAATAATTACTGCTTAACAGCCAACTGTCAACTATTAATTATCAACTATCAATAAATGAAATGCAAACCGTAAGACAAGCTTTTACAATCTTGAAGCAGAATCCGCTGCTAAGTACGATTTCCATATTGGGTACGGCCTTTGCTATCACCATGATTATGGCTATTGTGATTACTTGGCAGACAAAATATGCTGACTTGGAACCGGAAGTGAACCGCAGTCGGTGTCTTTACTTTTCCGCTATGCACGTATACGACAAGGAAAAGGACGGCAATAATAATTGGAGTAATCCTTCGGCGGCATTTATGAAAGAATGCGTGCAGCCGGTGCCCGAAGTGGAATACTGTACGGCATTTTCCCCAGCCGGTTTGTCGTTGGCTTCGTTGACTGACGGTAACAATCGGGTGAAAGTGGATGCTATGCGGACAGATCCCGACTTCTGGAAAGTGTTCAGCATGCAGTTTCTTGCCGGACGCGGCTTCAGCGAAGCCGACCGTGCTGGAGAAAGCAAGGCTGTAGTAGTCTGTGCGTCTGTAGCGCGGAAACTGTATGGAAGTACAGATGTAGTGGGACAGGAATTCCTGCTGAACCGGGAACTTGCACGTATCGTGGGAGTGGTGAAAGATGTTTCCGTCACTGCTAAGGATGCATACGCACAAGTGTGGGGTATGTACAGTGCCGACGAACTGAAAATTACCGGAGTCCACAGTTATTTGGGAGGCATGCAGATTGCTGTATTGGCACGTACATCTGATGACTTTCCTGCCATCCGGGAGGGCATTGCCAAGCAGGTGGAACGTGTTAATGCCGGATTGGGCAACAAACAGATAGACATCATGGAACAGCCGGACAATATCGTGGCGCACGTCAACCACGTATGGGCTAATGTAGGGCCAGACTTGACAATGCTTTATCTTCAATATGCCGTAGCTTTATTTATCATTTTGTTGGTACCGTCACTCAATTTGTGTGGTTGAGTAACAGCCGCATGCAGCAACGTATTACCGAATTAGGTGTACGTAAGGCTTTTGGAGGAACGAAAAGCGTGCTTGTGCGGCAGATACTGAACGAAAATCTGATGTTGACATTACTGGGTGGAGTAGTGGGACTGCTTTTCAGTTATTTGGCAGTATATGCCATGCGTATGTGGCTGTTCACCAATAATCAGAATGTGGGTACGTCGGGCGAGTTCAGCTTGAACATGGAGGCGCTGTTTAGTCCGTGGGTATTCCTGCTGGCATTTGTTTTCTGTGTGGTCATCAATCTGTTGAGTGCGGCACTGCCTGCATGGATAGCGGCACGGCGCACTATTGTAGATTCTTTGAATGATAAATAGAAGGAGGTACTTGATATGAAATTTACGATACATAACTTACGTATGATAAAGGCACGCTTCAGCAGTAACGGCTGGGTATTGGCTGAATTGTTCTTGGTATTCATCGTGATGTGGTTCCTCTGTGACTCACTGGGATGCATGAAATATACTTTCTACCGTCCGCTGGGTTATAATATTGAACATGTCTATAAATTATCCACCGTTGTAGGTGGAGAAGGTCGGGATACGAGTCTGACTGATGCCGATAAATATCTGGGTATATTGGCGAAATTGGAACAAGAGCTTCCGTAGAGGCAGCTGCCCTTTGTTATTGGAGCCTTCCGATGAGTGGCAGTAATAGTTACAATGCGTTGGTTGTGCAAGATACTTCCTGGGTGCAAGGACGCTGTATTTATACGACTGGAGGATATATGGATGTTTTCCGGATAAGTGAGGACCCGCGTCACCGTTCCGGGACACTCCCGCAGGATGGAACAATGTGACACTGAGTAATGCCGCTTTTGAACGTTTTCGTAAGAAAATGCCGGAGTTTTCGCAGACTACGCCGTTAGGTAATGGTGATTCTGTTACAATCATCAAGCAGATGGGGAAGACCGGTGCTTTCCGTTCCTATCGTTATGGAGTTGAGGAACCTTGGTTCTTTTATCATTTGGGAGAGAATATGATTAAGGCAGAGTTTGCGACAATTGGTCGCAGATTGTTTTCCGCGTGAAGCCTGCTGCCGACGGACCGGATTATCGGGAGAAGTTTCTGCGCGAAATAGCGCCTAAACTGGACACGGACAATGCGTTTGTGGCAGATGCCGCTCCCTATACTGAACAACAGTTGCAGTTCGAGGTGATGAATGGCGATACGGATAAGGTGAACAGTCAGGCTGTGGTGGTGCTCTTCCTGCTGGTGAATGTATTTTTGGGGTTAATAGGCACCTTTTGGTTCCGTACTCGCCGCCGCCGTTCGGAGATAGCTCTACGGATGGCGATGGGCAGTACGCGTGGCGGTGTGTTTCGTTTACTGATAGGTGAGGGGTTACTGTTATTGGCGTTAGTGACATTGCCTGCCATGGTTGTATGCTACAATGTGGGGATGGCGGAATTTACTATAGGACGTACCTCTCTCATATCCACTTGGCCGATAGAGTGGAGTGTGATACGCTTCCTTGCAGGTTCTCTAGGGGCTTGGTTACTGATAGCTCTGATGGTAGTGATTGGAATATGGTTTCCGGCACGGCAGGCTATGAAGATTGAGCCGGCAGAGGCGTTGCATGAAGAGTAGTATGAAAAACAATAGAGGATTAACAATAAAAAAGAAGAAAAATGAAAACTAATATAGTAGGTATTATCATTGCATTGATATTGACATTTGTAGGTATGCTGAGTGTTTATGCACAAGATACCAAAGTGAGTGAAGTGCGCAAAGTGGATGCCTTTTCGTCCATTGAGATAACGTCTGTGGGAACAATTTATTTTACACAGAGTGACACTTATTCTTTCAAGATTGAAGGTAAGGAGAAGCACGTGAAGAATACAGAAACCACAGTGAAGGACGGCTGTCTGCTGATAGGCTTCAAGGATAGGAAAAACAAGAGCATGAGAAATCAGAAAGATGGCGTGACCATTTGGATTTCGGCTCCTGATTTGAAGAAGGTGGAGTTTACCGGTGTAGGGGAATTCAATTGTGAGAAGCCTTGAAACTGGATGAAGTGTCATTTGAGGTAAAGGGAGTGGGTGAAGTGAATGTATCCGATTTGACGTGTGACGAGCTGAAGTTACTTTACGCGGAGTAGGTAGCGCCGATATTCATGTAGTCTGCGATTATTTGACTGCCAGAATGAGTGGTGTGGGTGACGTCACTTTGAGCGGAACTGCCGGGCATGCTGACATTTCTAAAGGAGGCATAGGCGGAGTGAATACATGTAACCTGAAGGTGGGCCGTTGAGTAGCGGTAACACCAATCGTAAATAGTAAATCGTCTAATCGTAAATATCAATATGATAAAGCAATACTTCACACAAGCCTGGGCACAGTTGCGGCAGCAACCGATGATTAGTGCCGTCAGCATAGCCGGTACGGCACTTGCCATCTTCCTCATCATGCTGGTGGTGATGATGCAGCAGGTGAAGGTAGCTCCGTTTGCTCCGGAGAGCAACCGCGACCGCTTTCTACATGTGCATTATATGAGCATCACCAACAAAAGCTGGGGAGAGGGAAACAGTTCCAACGGACCGATGGGGATAAAGACTGCGCTTGAGTGCTTCAAATCGCTGAAGACCCCCGAAGCAGTAACGATTTATACCTGTATGGTCATTTCTACCCCCGTGAATCTGCCGGGACAACCTGCAACGGGTATCGACCTGTTGCAGACAGATGATACTTTCTGGCGTGTGTTTGATTTCTCTTTTGTTGCCGGGAAACCTTATGACCAGGCTACATTCGATGCCGGACTACCTGTAGCGGTAATTACGGAAAGTGTAGCGCGCAGGTTATTCCAGACAACGGAGGCTGTTGGTCGCGAATTCCTTTTGAACCATGCTCCTTATACAGTGTCCGGTGTAGTGAAGGATGTTTCTACTTTGGCCAACACTGCCTATGCGCAGGTATGGGTGCCCTATACTTCTACTGAGATAACGAAAAGCACATGGAGTGATGAGCATATGGGGATGATGAGCGTTACCATTCTGGCGAAAAGCCGTGATGATTTTCCCGCTATTCGTGAGGAGACGGAACGCCGCCGTCAGGAGTACGACACTGTAATTGGCGAGAATGGTTATTCGTTGATTTACCGTAACCGTCCTTATGACCAGGAGAAAAATGCCGCAGGAATGGCTGCCAACATCGAACCGGACGTGGACCAGGCACGCAGCAGCGTCTCATTATCTTCATCATTCTACTGATTGTTCCTGCCATCAACCTCAGCTCGATGACGCAGAGCCGTCTGCGCCAGCGTGTGGCAGAGATTGGTGTGCGCCGGGCATTCGGTTCAACGAGACTGGAACTGATGGGGCAAATCATTGCAGAAATCTGGTGGTGACATTGCTGGCAGGGGTGATGGGATTGTTGCTGAGTGTAGCATTCGCTTATTTGGGAAATACACTGCTGTTTGCGCAGGAATTCAGCCAGACGCTGAGTCCTCCGGCAGTGGATGCGAGCATATTGCTGCATGGCTCCACCTTTGGCTGGGCGTTGTTGTTCTGCTTTGTGCTAAACTTACTAAGTTCCGGTATTCCCGCATGGCGTGCATCAAGAATAGGGATTGTAAATGCATTGGGCGGACGTTGCATAAATAACTCCATCACAAAACATTAATCATTGAAGAAAATGACTAAGAAACTTCTTACACAGATAAAGAATGAATGGCTCTCAAACCTATGGTTGGTGTTGGAGTTATTGGTAGTGAGTGTAGTGATGTGGTACGTGGTAGACTATCTCTACACGCGCGCCGCCACCTATCTGGAGCCGAGAGGCTTTAATATAGAGCACTGCTACCTTATAGAGTTGGGGGAACTGACACCCAAAAGTCCCGACTACATAGCCGGGCATACCTCTCAGCAGACCCACGATGACATAGCCGAGTTGTTGGAGCGTCTGCGTCGTCGGCCGGAGATAGAAGCGGTCAGCCTTTCGCAGAATTCGTATCCTTACAACGGAAGCAATTCAGGCGCTGAAGTAAGCTATGACACTTTGCGTTCTCCCGGTTGGACCATCCGCAGGTTAGTGACACCGGACTTTCCCCGTGTATTCCGCTATCGGGGCACGCGTGGCGAGACACCCGAACAATTGGCTGAAATGTTGGAGCGCGGGGAGTTTATGGCTTCGGATAACCTCTACCGGAAATACGACCGCCGGATGACAGATCTCGTAGGCCAGCGGTTCTATCTTTTTGGTGATACTACGAAGACCTACCGGCTGGGTGCTGCACTGCAAAATGTACGCTATCACGATTATGACCAGGCGCGAAGCTCATATTCCATGATGGTGAAGCAGAGTTTCTACTATATCGGTCTCGAACTTTGTGTCCGCGTCCGTGAAGGGCAGGACAATGACTTCATTGAGAAGCTGAAGGCAGACAGTGAGAGCCAGTTCCGCGTAGGCAACATCTTCATTTCGGAGATACGTTCTTTCAAGGATATTCGTCGCAACTACCAGCAGGCATGGACCAATGACATCCGTAACTATGTGATGGGTATGGGATTCCTACTGCTGAACATTTTCCTCGGCTTGCTCGGAACATTCTGGTTCCGTACGCAGCAACGCCGTTCGGAGATAGCACTGCACAAAGCGCATGGAGCGACAGACCGTGCCATCTTCAGCCGGCTGCTTAGTGAAGGGATATTGTTGTTGGCAATTGTCACCCCCGTTGCATTGCTCATCGATTATAATCTTGCACACCTGGAGTTGAATTCCTGGAGGAACGGTACGACGTTGGAGTGGGACCGCCTGCTGCTCTGTGCTGCCATCAGCTTTGTGCTGATTGCCCTAATGATTGTCATCGGTATAGGTATTCCCGCCCGCAAGGCGATGAAGGTGCAGCCTGCCGAAGCATTGCACGATGAATAGAAAGCTATGGAACAAATTTTAGCTCTTATCCGCCAGAATCCCTTTTTCAGTGCTGTTTCCGTCATCGGTACGGCAGTGAGTATAACCTTTGTCATGGTCATTTACATGGTGTATGACATCCAGACGGCTGACTTGGCTCCCGAGTCGCACCGCAGTAGCATGGTATATTCTTCTTATGGATACTCTTACCGCAAGTCCGACCACAGCAATTCCAATACGGGCATGTCTTATCGGGCTGTCAACGCTATTTTTGCAGAACTTCCGGGTGCGGAACTTGTCACCTATCTGGGACCTACCTATCTTAGATACTGTGGGGATTCGCCCGTGCGGGGAATGCGCCGTACGGTTCGTCAGGTGGATTTGAACTATTGGCGTGTCTACGATATCCCTCTTGTGGCGGGCCGTCTTTTCAGTACCGAAGAGTTCGATGCTTGCCGGGATGTCGTGGTTATAGGCGAACAGCTTGCCCGCGAAGCTTTCGGGTCTGCCGAAGCAGCCATTGGCAAAAATTATTTTGTCAACTTTCGCCCTAAGCGCATTGTCGGGGTCACCAAGGATGTGAGCTCTCTGTTCACATTTGCCTATGGAGAGTTGTGGATGCCTTATTCCACCCGGGATTCCGGTCTGGGCAGTGAAGGGCTACGGGGAGATTTCGAGGCTGTGGCCCTTGTCAAGCCCGGTGTCGGCAGAGAGGAACTCAAGCGGCAGATAGAACAGTCGCTTGCCCGCTTCAACGAGATACTGGTCGAATATGAACTGGAGCTTCCCGACCTCAGCACCTATACGGAACGGCAGTTCTTCCGTAATGACACGATGAGTCCTGCCGTAACCTGCATCATCCTGGGTTTGATATTGCTTATTGTGCCCGCTATCAATGTCAGCGGACTTATATCTTCGCAAATGTCCCGTCGCATGGCTGAGCTTGCGGTAAGGAAAGCATACGGCGCCAGCGTTCTACCTTGATGGTGCAGTTGCTCCGCGAGAACCTGGCCTTGGCATTTGCCGGCGCATTGCTCGGTTTTCTCTTTTCGTGCATATTCCTATGGCTGGGTAAGGACTGGATGCTTGGCGATGGTGCTCCCGGAACGAATTTTGATGTAAGCGTCTGGCTCTTCCTCCGTCCTGCGGTTTTCGTGGCTGTATTGGTGGTGTGTCTGTTGTTCAACCTGCTTTCTGTGTTTATTCCTGCCTGGCATGCCACCCGTCGCCTATAGCCGAGGTTCTTGGCGGAGAATGAGCGGATAAACGAATCCCAATTAAAACAGTAACGAGTATGATACATTCTATTTTACACCAGATATGGAACCAGCGCCGCAGTAACGGCTGGCTGTTTGCCGAGCTGTTGATTGTATTTACATTGATGTGGTATTGTGTGGATGTACTCTATGGCTTTGCCCATGCAGAACGGCAGCCTAAGGGGTATGATTTGGAGCATGTCTATAAGATAAGGATTTCCTGCAATCCCACACAGATAGTGCCGTGCACGTCGGAAGACAGCCTGCAGACCTTCTGGTTCAAGCCGATGGAGGAAGTGCTCCGGCGTATCAGGCAATATCCTGCAGTGGAAAGTGCTGCCACGTGGCTGGGTACCGATACTTATACCCGCGGGCGTGTTTACCAGGGGTATACGACGGACAGCGTGCATGTTGTCGAGACTACAGTGCGCTATGTGTCTCCCGAATATTTCGACGTCATGCGCATTCCGCTGTTGCAGGGGAATGTCTCGGATTGGAATTCCACTGCCAGTCCTCTGCCTGCCGTGGTGACCCGTGATTTGGCAGACAGTCTTTTTCAGACAAGTGCCGGGGCGGTGGGCCGCGAGTTTCTGGATTATTACAGCGGAGGTCTCCGTTACCGTGTCTCTGCAGTCTGTGCCTTGCAGAAGACGGATGACTATGCCCGTTACGGACCTTTTGTCCTGACTCCTTTCCCCGGTTGGTTCTATGAGGACCAGTACCTCCCGTTCATCTCCCTACGGATACGTCCGGAGGCGGATACGGATAATTTTGCAGCTCGTTTTTATCAGGATATGATGTCGCAGCTGCAGGTCGCTCCATTCTATCTTTTCGACATACAGAGCTATAAGGACCAGAAGATAGAGCGGGATGCTGCCGAAGGAATCACCCCGTATATCCGCAGCGCAAGGCTCATTGTGATATTCTTTGTTTTCAATGTATTCATCGGGCTGATGGGAACTTTTTGGTTCCGTACCCGCCATCGCCGCAGCGAGATTGCTTTGCGCATGGCCATGGGCAGCAGCCGCGGAAGAATACGCTGGCAATTGCTGGGTGAAGGGTTGCTGCTGTTGGCACTTGCTTCCATCCCCGCTTTGATGATATGTATCAATATGGTTATGGCAGATGTCACTTTTACGGAAGCCACGGATGCCACTTGGGGGAGATTTGTCATATGCGTTTCTATTGTCTGGATATTGATGGCATTGATGGTGATTGCAGGAATCTGGTATCCGGCTTCACGGGCCATGAAGGTACAGCCTGCCGAAGCATTGCACGATGAGTGAGTTTTTTTTGAATAATCTGTGCTCATTCTCAATATAACTTGTATATTTGCGTGACGAATAAGAGTTTTGCGTTGAGTATACAAAATCTATATTATGATGAAACGCCTTTTCTTTCCATTGTTTGCAGGCTTGTTGTGGTTGATGTCGGGAACACTTTCGGCTACGGAACGTACGTACAATGTACTTTTCATACAGTCCTATACAAAAAATACTCCTTGGCACAGCCTTCTGACAGAAAATTTGGAGAACGGACTGGACAAGGGGGGAGTTAAAGCCAATATCACTACTGAATATCTGAATGCCGATTACTGGTCTTTCGCTTCCGAGTGCTTCATCATGCGCCGCATCTGCGAGCGTGCCAGGCAACGGAAAACGGACTTGATTGTGACCTCCAGCGATGAGGCTTTCTTCACATTGACCCATTGCGGTGATTCCCTGCCTTATCAGATACCGGTAGTGGTTTCGGGTATCAAATACCCGGATGAGAGAGTCTTTGAAAGAATGCCCAACGTCTCCGGCTATGTTTCGAAAACGGATTTCGATGTCTTGCTGGATGCGGCTGTCCGCATGTTTCCTTCCCGCAGGGAGTTGGTCTGTCTGTCCGACAGCAGTTTCCTGAGCCTTAAAGGGGTTAAGGCTGTGGAGGAATCCTGGGAACGCATAAAGAGCAACTATCCGGAGCATGAGTTGAAAGTGCTGAATGTGCAGGCCAAGTCCTTGAACTCTATCATCACTTCCATTTGCTATGACTACAATGCCTACAAGCATATTGTCATTGCTCCCAAATGGATTCCCTTTCTTTCCTTGAAGTTGAAGGCCCCCGTGTTTACCAGCCAGAACCTGGCTATGACGAACGGTGTTCTGTGTGTGTATGATGCCGTTCCCGGAGAGGATGCTTTTGCTGCCGGCCGGCAGGCTGCAAGTATTTTGAAGGGCAAGTCACCCGCCTCATTGGAAGTAAAGGACTTGGGGGCAAGTTGCTGTTCGATTACAAACAGTTGCAGTTTTTCCGTGTGGACACGAACGTGCGGAGAGCAAGGGCATCATTTTGAATATACCGTTGATGGAGCGTTACCGTGTCTGGTTCATTCTGTTCTATTCGCTGATTGTCGGGGCATTGGTGCTGCTGGTTGCCTGGCTTTTCCGTGCCAACCGCAGGGATCGCGTAAGCGCATACATGCCAGACCCGCTTGTTGATACAGCACCGCCTGGTGGAGCAGCGCGACGAGTTCGACAATATCTTCTGTTCCATTCGCGACGGCTTGATTACGTATGATACCGACCTGCGCATCCATTTTGTCAACCGTCCGTTGTTACAGATGTTGGGACTTTCTTCCGAAACCTATACGTCCCGTTTCTATGAAGGCAGATGGCCGGCTCCATTTTCAGGATTTACATGAATGGAGAAACATCCTGCAGGACTTGTTGAAGAAAGTACGTACGGAAAGAGACCTATTTCTATTCCGGAGAAAGCCTTCATGCAGGAAAACCATCAGGGAACGTATTTCCCCGTTTCCGGCGAGGTAGTACCTATCTTTGCCAATGAAAAGATGACGGGAATGGCGATTGTATGCCGCAATATCTCCGAAGAAGAGATGCAGAGACGCTTCTTCAATATGGCGGTGGAGGAAAGCTCCATTTATCCGTGGCAGTACAACATGCATATGAACCGTTTCCATTTCCCGGGTGGATTGCTGCGCCGTTTCGGGTATACCGATGATACGGACTTGCTGGCACGTGATGAGATGGACACCCTTATACATCCGGAAGACTTGCTGCATACGCGCAGGAATTTTGATGCCATTCTGTTGGGCAATGAAATCAATTCACGGATGAGTTTCCGGTTGAAGAGTGCGGATGGGAGCTATGAATGGTGGGAGTTCCGCAGTACCGCTTATGACGGACTGACGTTGATACCCCATACATGGTATTGGGAGTATGCCAGAGCATCCAGCGTTACAAGGATACGGAAGAGGCCTTGATTGCCGCACGTGACCGTGCCTTGCAGGCCGACAAGCTCAAATCTGCGTTCCTTGCCAATATGAGCCATGAGATACGCACCCCTTTGAATGCCATTGTCGGCTTCTCGGATTTGTTGAAGGATTTGGACGCTTTTTCTCCGGAAGAGGTAAAGCAGTTCGTCGAAACAATCAACATCAACTGTACATTGCTGCTGGCGTTGATAAACGATATTCTGGACCTCTCGCGCATAGAATCGGGCACGATGGACTTTAAGTTCGGAGCATTCAACCTGGCGTTTATCATGCAGGAGGTCCATGAATCCCAGCGTCTGAGTATGCCTCGGGATGTAGAGCTGCGTATAGAGATTCCGGAAGGGGAAGACAAATTGGTCATCACCGATTCCGTCCGCTTGAAGCAGGTCGTGAACAACCTGATAAACAATGCCAAGAAATTCACGGTAACGGGCAGCATCACCTTCGGCTATGTCACGAACCGGGAAGGATATACCACCATCTTTGTCGAAGACACGGGAAGCGGTATCTCTGAAGACGCCCAGAAACATATCTTCGAACGCTTTTACAAAGAAGACAGCTTTACGCAGGGCGCCGGTTTGGGGCTGAGCATTTGCCAGACCATCGTAGACCGCCTGCATGGTTCTATCTCGGTCTCCTCAGAGTTGGGAAAAGGAACGCGTTTCGAGGTGGTGATACCGGATGCGAACGAGTAATCATTCAATCCGTTTGCAGGCATTGGCTTGCAGGAACTCTTCCAATATATCCTCGTAATTGCCATACAGCATGATGTGGTGGTTGCCCAGCGGTGTCTTGAGGAAATAGTCGGCAGGGGAGTTCATTTTTATCCGCACTTGGGTGCGGCACATATTGATGTAGTTTGTATTCTCAACAAGCGTGCCGGTGCTCAAGTAATATTCGTCCAGGCTTTCGCTTCCGCATTTTACGATGGTTACATCTCCCGTCGGCAGGATTCCCTGAATACCGATGCCGCTTTCCGTCTCAAAATGGTTGCGTATGATGAACTGCTCCGTTTGTGCGATGCCGATGGTGCAGTGTGCCAATATGATTTCATTGGTACGGGCATTTATCATGGAAGGATTGGCCATGAAGGAGTTTTTCCCCGTCAGCACTTTTACGGCCAGCATGGTGAAGACGGATTGCAAATCGCCTTCACATCCGGCAATGATTCCTTCGTCGTTCAGCAAGGCAAGGGCAAGGCAGCCGGTGTTCCCGTTTGGTCTATCAGGCGGAAGCAGCTGAGGGTAATGGCGCTCAGTCGCTCTTCCTCTACAATCCTCTTGATGGCTCGATACAGCCGCATGGCTTTTATCATGTCTTCGGGGCTTGCCTCTCGGCAGGCAAGCGCTTTTCCTGCCAGTCCGGCGCATGCTTCGCCCACCTCGTCGTCCGTTATCTGTCCGTAGTATTCATAAATGCGGTCCAATGAGACGTCTGTGTACTCGATACCCCAGCGGCGTTTGGCAAGCAGATAATCCACATTGCTGGCAACGAGCCAGCTGGACGGAGTGCCCATTACGCCGATGCGCATGCCGAAAAGGCTGCGTTGTGCCACGAAATTGCTGTGCAGGACAAAAATACGCTTGATGGTCTCGGGGAGCTCTCCGTGAAGAATCTCGCTTTTCATTCCCCGGCCGCGCAGCCAGGAAGATATTTCGAGAGCGGCGGCCAGTGAGTTCTGCATGCCGTCTGCCAAGAGGATGGCGGGGCGGGGAAGGGATTCGAAATGCTGGATTACCAGCCGTTCCACACCTCCGGTGGCAATGAATATAATACTGAAGTCATCGGGTGATAACTTGTCTATGTCTTTGTAATCAATGAAGTTGACGGTAAAGTATTTTTCCAATTCAGTCAATATCACTTCGTGGGAGCTACGGACTGATGCTTGTTTATGCAGTATGGAAGCAAAAGTTATAAGGTTGATGACCATGGTGTTATTTACTATTTGACTATTTACTATTTACTATTTACAATTGATTCTACTTGGCTCGTTTGCTTTTTCAAAGATACAAGTTTCTGTTTACATATCATAGAGTTTTTACGATAGATAAGTTTTTTAAAGTTTTTATGGTCTTGCCTTCCTTTTGGTTTCAAATAATTCGCTACATTTGCAACTTTAATGATAAGTGATAGCAATATCACCTATAAATACTCTATTAAATAGTAAATCATAAATCGTCAAATAGTAAATAAACCTCATGCCAACAATATCTATTCGCGGAATGGAGATGCCCGCATCTCCTATCAGAAAACTGGCTCCTCTGGCAGATGCTGCCAAGCAGAGGGGTATACATGTATTTCACCTGAACATCGGTCAACCCGACCTGCCTACTCCGGAAGTCGCGATTGAAGCGATACGGAACATCGACCGGAAAGTTCTGGAATACAGTCCCAGTGCGGGATATCGCAGTTACCGCGAGAAGTTGGTGGGTTACTATGCAAAGTACAATATCAATCTGACTGCAGACGACATCATCATCACTTCCGGCGGCTCGGAGGCGGTGTTGTTCTCTTTCCTGGCTTGCCTCAATCCGGGGGATGAAATCATTGTTCCCGAGCCGGCCTATGCCAATTATATGGCGTTTGCCATCTCTGCCGGAGCCAAGATACGCACCATTGCCACGACCATCGAAGAGGGTTTCTCGTTGCCCAAGGTAGAGAAGTTCGAGGAGTTGATTAACGAGCGCACGCGTGCTATTTTGATTTGCAATCCCAACAATCCTACGGGTTACCTCTATACACGCCGTGAAATGAACCAGATTCGCGACCTTGTGAAGAAGTACGATTTGTTCCTCTTCTCGGACGAGGTGTACCGTGAATTTATTTATACGGGTTCTCCCTATATCTCTGCCTGCCATCTGGAGGGCATTGAGAACAATGTGGTGCTGATTGATTCCGTGTCCAAGCGCTATTCGGAGTGCGGCATCCGCATCGGTGCCCTGATAACGAAGAACAAGGAAATCCGGGATGCTGTCATGAAGTTCTGCCAGGCGCGTCTCAGTCCTCCGTTGATAGGCCAGATTGCCGCAGAAGCATCGCTGGATGCCGATGAGGATTATCTGCGCGACACATACGATGAATATGTAGAACGCCGTAAATGCCTGATTGACGGATTGAACCGTATACCAGGCGTATATTCGCCCATCCCGATGGGAGCATTCTATACGGTGGCAAAGCTTCCGGTAGATGATTCGGACAAGTTCTGTGCCTGGTGTCTGTCGGAGTTCGAATACGAGGGACAGACGGTATTCATGGCGCCTGCGTCCGGATTCTATACTACGCCGGGTTCCGGTCGCAACGAAGTGCGTATCGCATACGTACTGAAGAAAGATGACTTGAACCGCGCCTTGTTTGTATTGCAAAAAGCATTGGAAGCCTATCCGGGAAGAGAAATGAAGGATTAGGGATTAATTTATGAACTTATCTCGCTTTATAGCGTTGCGCATTTATCGCAACTCGGAGCCGGGCAAGCAAGTTTCCCGTCCGGCTGTCCTTATTGCCATGGTGGGCATTGCCCTCGGACTGGCGGTGATGATTATTGCCGTGTCCGTCATTGTTGGCTTCAAGAGCGAGGTAAGGGATAAAATCGTGGGTTTCGGTGCCCATATCCAGATAGCAACCTGGATGCTGCACGCTCTTATGAGACGCGCCCGGTGGTGGTGGGCGACAGCATGATGGCTGCGCTTTCCGATTATCCCGAAGTGAAGCATGTACAACGCTACTCCACCAAGCCGGGGATGATAAAGACCGCCGATGCCTTTCAGGGAATGGTGCTGAAAGGTGTGGGGCAGGAGTATGACAGCACCTTTTTCCACCGCCATCTGCTGGAGGGGGAGTTTCCGCAATTCAGCGATTCCGCTTCGTCCAACCGCGTAGTCATCTCAAAGTCTCTTGCCAACAAGCTGCAATTGAAACTCGGTGACAAGATAGACACCTACTTCATCCAGGACGATGTGCGTGCTCGCCGCCTGAAGATTGTAGGTATCTACCAAACCAACTTCTCCGAATACGACAACCTATTCCTGCTTACCGACCTCTATCTGGTGAATCGCCTGAACAACTGGGAGCCGGACCAGGTGAGCGGTGTGGAGCTGGAAATACGCGATTATGACAAGCTGGAAGAAACCACCTATGAGATAGCTGTCGATACGGACGAGAATCCCGACGCTATGGTGCCGAGTATTGCGTCCGCAATGTAGAGCAGCTCAATCCCCAAATCTTTGCCTGGCTGGGCATCTTGGATGTCAACATCTGGGTCATTCTCATTCTGATGATTGGAGTGGCGGGGTTCACCATGGTATCCGGCCTGCTGATTATCATCATAGAGCGTACCTCCATGATAGGCGTGCTGAAGTCTTTGGGAGCCAATAACTTTACCATCCGTAAAGTCTTCCTTTGGTTTTCGGTCTTCCTCATTGGGAAAGGCATGCTTTGGGGGAACATAATCGGCCTTGCGTTCTATTTCGTGCAGCGCTGGTCCGGCTTGTTCAAGCTCGACCCTGAGACCTATTATATGGCTACTGTTCCGGTATCTTTCAATATCTGGCTGTTCCTGCTACTGAATGCCGGTACATTGCTGGCTTCAGTCTTGATGTTGTTGGGCCCTTCATTTCTGATTACACGCATCCATCCGGCAACTTCCATCCGTTACGAATAAGAGAATCACTTTCTCAGAAAATCGCTTTTCTTGCGGAACAGACAGTACCATTTCCAACGTAAAGACTGTATCGGCTGCAATAAGTCGAAAGCCGGTAGTGTGAAGTAATATCTACGTTGTTCTTCCAGGTCGCGGGCGGTCTTGTTGACAATGACGGCCTGCAGGGTGAAACGGAACAGGAACAAAAGACAAGCGACGCCTGCTGCCAGCCAGTGGAAGTGCAGAATGCCGATGACCATCGCGGCTATCCAGGATGCGTGGAATGCCAGGCGGGTCAGGGTCTCAAAACCGGCCAGCCAGCGTTGCATTCCATGATACAGCCGTGCTGTGGAGGCGTAGCCTATTTTCTCTTCTTTCCAGTCCTTGGTACGCAGAAGCGGCTGCATGCGCACAATGGCATTGGCATCCGTTTCTACCCGCGTGTTCTCCGGGGTAGCCACGTGGTTGATGAACAAATCGTCGTCTCCCCGTTGCAGGTTGAGGTGTGCGGAGAATCCTTCTGTTGGTAGAAGAGTTCCTTCCGGTAGGCCAGGTTACGCCCGATGCCCATGTAGGGGCTGCCTGCCAGGGCAAATCCCAGATAGCGCATGGAAGTGAACAGATTGTCGAATGCCGCCCGTTTGTGCAGCCAGCCTTTGCCGCGTTCGTAGCCGCTGTATCCCAGCACCACTTGGGTACGTGATGTGAAGTTGCGTGCCATCAGTCGCAGCCATTGGTTGCTTTGGGGCATGCAGTTGGCATTGGTGAACACCAGCCAGTCATATTTGCTGGCCTTGATTCCAAGCGTTACGGCCAGCTTCTTGCGGCTGATGTAACGGGAGGAATCGGGTACGAAGCTGTGGTAGAGATGGGGATATTTCTCCTCGAGGATGGTCAGGTAATCCTCGCTCTCATCGGTGTTGCCGTCGTTAATGACGATGACTTCAAATTGGGGATAGTCCTGCTCCAGCACGCGCCCAGGTTGCGGCGCAGATTCTCGGATTCCTCGCGGGCGCAGATGATGACGGATATGGGGGGCAGTTCCTGGGTGAAGTGCGTGTCTCCCTGCTTCACGGCACGGCTGCGCGCATGAATACGGTTGTAGAGACAGAGGTAGTAGATAATTTGAATAAGGAACAGACCACCCGCCGTAGCGAGTACGATAATTTCAGTTGAATCTAATGTAAATGCTTCCATGTGCAGTAGGACGTTTATGTGCTGCAAATTTACACAATTTCCGGCACTACCTCAAACTTTGTTCCGGGAAAGTGCTTGGACAAATACTGCTTGATGTATTTCATCGTGTCTTCCTGGATAGTCTTGTCCTCTACCGTGGGATAGAGGTTGTAGAGTACCGTATCGAGCGCGATGTCCCGGTTCTTGATGGCTTCGAAGCTCAGCAGGGTGTGGTTGATGCTGCCCAGCTTTCCGGAGGTGACAAAGATAAGCGGGTACTGCTTCTCCGCAATGTAGTCTATCGTCAGGAAATCTTCGGTAAGGGGAACCATCAGACCGCCGGCGCCTTCTACGAGCACGGTATCATAGCGATGAGAAAGTTCCCTGGTGGCACGCTCTATTTTTCCGAAGTCTATCGGGCGCTTGTCTATGCGGGCGGCGAGGTGGGGAGAGCAGGGATAGGAGAATATCTCGGGCATGGTCAGCCCCTCTTTGTCTTCCGGCAGGTAGCCGGTTCCGGTGAGGCGGCGGTGCAGGTCGATGTCCTCGGAATGACCGGTGTTGCCGGTCTGGATGAATTTTTGGGTGATGACGCGCAGGCCGCGTTGCATAAGCTCACGGGCGTACCAGGCGGTGCAATAGCTTTTTCCGGCATCTGTATCAATGCCGCTGATGAAGTAGATGTTTTTTGTTTCCATTATTTTGTTTTTTTCGTGCGATGATATAAATGGGGTGATAGGTCAGGTTTACGTTGCCTGCGGCATCACTGAACCGGGTTGTGTATTCTTTGCAGAAGGATTGCAGGCGGCTGCGCGTCCATATCCTTTTTTCCGTTCCCGTCACTCCGGTTTGCTTCAGATGCTTCAGCACTGCCTGAGGGGTGGGGAAGGGCAGGGTTACTACCTCTTCCTCGGCATGGAGAATATCGAAGTGGGGAGACAGCAGGGCTTGCAGCTCCTCAACGGAGAGATAGTCCAGCCATGCCCCGTCAGTTGGCGTATTTCGTGCATGTTTGTGGTGCCGAAGGTGCTGAAGGCAAGCAGGCCGTCTGCCACCAGTGCTTGGTGGCAGCGGGTGAGGAAAGCACCTGGGTCGTGAACCATTGCAGGGTGGAGCACGAGGTTATCAGGTCGGTTTCTCTGGGGAAGTCGAGAGCTTCGGCATCACCCGGCAAGAAGCTGACGCGGGGAGTGCGCGTAGTGCATAGCTCCCTGACGCATTCCTCATATCCCGCAGAGGTCGTTCAGCAACAGCGTTTCCGGTTGCAAGGTGTTCAGCAACATGCGCGAGTAGCTGCCCGTTCCGCAACCAAGCTCTACGATGTGGCGGAAGTGTGTAGGAAGTTGCGGACGGGGTATGCCTGCGGAAAGCAGGGCATCGGTCAGTAGGCGCATCATTTTTTCGGCTACTTGCCGTTGCACGCTGGCTTCGCGGTCGTAGGTGCTTCGCGAGTAGGAGAAGCGTTTTGCTACAAGTTCTTTGTCTATGGGGTGTGTAGGGGTATCTGTCATTTTTTTCAATCCTTTTGTTATGTATCCAGTTCTCTCAGATGGCTTAGAAAATCGTCAATGGGCATCGACCACATGTCTTGCAGCAAGAAGCGGAACATTGGTTCGTCATAGTGGGCGCAGTCTGCAACAATCAGTTTGTCGTCATCGAACATGTAATCGAAATTTAGTTTCATATTTTCTAAAGGGAAGATGCGGTCGTTGACGCCTATGAAAGCGTAGTCATAATCGATGTATTGGTATTTATCGTTTACATAGGCATCCATCTCGTCATCATTGGAGTAGATATAATTGCCGTTTTCATCGATGGTTATCCCTCTCATTTGGGTGTATTTTTTCTCAATGAGTTCCAGCTCTTCCTTAATTTCGTTGAAGTCCCGGCGGGGAGTGATGGCAAGGAAGGCTTTGTAGGCATTGCTGTCTTTGCACATGCGGCGCATGAACTTCTGGAGCGAGGCGGGAGTCAGTCCGCTCAAGGTGTCTCGGAAGGTCTTTTCGGGAATTCCATCTGTGTCACCGATAGGGGTAATGGTACCATTGAAAGCTATAAGCAGCAGTTTCTCCTTGGGCACGGAAGCCAGTGCGATGGGAGCTGCCCATACGCCCATGGACCATGCCACTACGTTCACTTGCCGGTATTGCTCCAGGATGGAGGTATCGAAATCGAGCGTGCGGTAGTCATAGCAAATCATGTAGTCCATGCCTTGGGGGCAATATTGTTTAAAGGGTGTTTCGTCGGCTGCCCATCCTGCGAAGAACAGTAGCAGCTTGGGATTATTTTTTTTGATGATGTAAACTTGTTTCATAATAATATATGTGATGAATTTTCTTATACTATATATATTTAATTATTTCTTCTATCTCTTGTTCTGTAATGTCCGCTGTCAGCGAGAAGCGGATACGTGATGTCCCTTCGGCACCGTGGGCGGGCGTACCGGCAGTGCATAAAAGCCATGCCTCTGCAGCAACTCTGCGCACAGCACGGTGTCGGCACTGGGGCCGATAATCAAGGGGACGATATGGCTTGCGCTAGGGCATCCGTACCCCTTGGCTTGTAATGCTTCGCGCAGCGTCCGGCTGATTCTTGCCAGATGCTCGCGGCGGTCCTGCATTCCGGCAAGTTTCCGCACGATAAACAGTGTCCAGGCAATACTTGTCGGAGCAATGCCGTGGTGAAGATGAAGGTTCGCATCCGGTTGACGAGATACTCGCGTATCGTCCGGCAGCAGGCGATGTATGCGCCGGCAGACGCCGCTGCCTTGCCGAAGGTGCCCACGAGGAAATCTATATCCCGGATGCATCCGGTTTCTTCGGCGCAGCCCAGACCGCGCAGTCCCCTTACGCCGAATGCATGGGCTTCGTCCACATAGAGCAGTACGTTGGAGTATCTTTTTTTCAAACGCACCAATGCCGTGAGGTCGGCTTGGTCACCGTCCATGCTGAAGATGCTTTCTGTGACGATAATCAATTGCCGGAATGTTGCATGGTGTTGTTCCAGCAGGCGTTCCAGTTGCACCAGGTCGTTGTGGCGGAAGCGGATGCAGCGTGCGGTGGATAGCGGATGCCGTCGATGATGCTGGCATGCACCAGCTTGTCTGCCAGTATTAGGGTTTGTGCATCGCTCACGGCGGGCAGAATCCCCATATTGGCATGATAGCCGCTATTGAGCACCAGTGCTGTCTCTGTGCCGAAAAGTGTGGCGAGTTCCGTCTCCAGTTCTTCGTAAATCCCGAAGTTCCCCGTCAGCAGGCGGGAGGAGGAGGAAGTCGGCAGGAAGGTGTCCGGTGTCAGTGTCTGCAGGAATTCTTCCTTTAGCTGGCGGTCGGCAGCCAGGCCCAGGTAGTCGTTGGACGAAAGGTTCAGCATATGCCGGCCATCGGCTATAACCGTGCGTCCCTCGTGTGTCAGTTGCGGCAGGCGGCGCAGGTTGCTGTGTTCTTTCAATGTTTGCAGCTCTTGCTGCATATATTCTATTGCATTCATAATTCTTTTAAAATGTGCCAATGTGGTTTTAATGTGCTAATGTGCCAATGTGCTAATATGCCAATGACCTGCGGCGTGATAGCGCAGCGTAAACATTGCGCAGCCAATTGGCACATTAGCATATTAGCACATTCTTATAATTTTCATCAATCCCCCCGTCAGCTTCCTCAGCTGTTCCGGCTCTATAATGAACGGAGGCATCAGGTATACCAATCTTCCGAACGGGCGTACCCAGATTCCCTCCTCAACGAAGCGTTTTTGCATCCACGCCATGTCTACGGGTTCTTTTGTCTCAATCACCCCGATGGCTCCCAGCACACGTACATCCGTCACTTGCGGTAATCGGCGTGCCGGTTCAAGCTCTTCTTGCAGTTGCCGGCTGATGCGAGTCACCTTGCCTTGCCAGTCGTATTCGGGCGAGGTCAGCAGCTTCACCGAAGCGCACGCTACGGCGCATGCCAGTGGATTCCCCATAAAGGTGGTCCGTGCATAAACACCTCCGGTGTATGGTTGGAGATGGTATCCGCCACTTCATTCGTCGTCAGTACGGCGGACAGCGTCATGTATCCGCCCGTTATGGCCTTTCCTATGCACATGATGTCCGGTTCTACACCCGCGTGCTCCCAGGCAAAGAGTTTTCCCGTCCGTCCGAAGCCCGTGGCTATCTCATCGAATATCAGCAGCAGGCCATGTTCCTTGCATATCTGTGCCGCTTCGCGCAGGTACTGGGGGTGGTAGAACCACATGCCGCCAGCGCCCTGCACCACAGGTTCGAGGATAAGCGCTGCCAGTTCCTCGTGATGCTCCTCTACCAGTTTCCGCAGTTCCACCGTATCCCGTTCATCCCATTCGCCGTGGAAGCGCGAGCGCGGCTGCGGCACGAAATAGCGCATCGGCAATGATGCCCCGAACAGCGAATGCATGCCCGTCACCGGGTCGCAGACAGACATGGCATTCCATGTATCCCCGTGATAACCCGAACGGATAGTCACAAAATTGTTCTTCTTCGCCTTTCCCTTGCCATACCAGTACTGCACGGCCATTTTCAAGGCCACCTCTACTGCCACCGAGCCCGAGTCGGCATAGAATATCTTCTGCATGGACGGCGGGACGAGCGGTAGCAGCAACTGGCCCAGTTCAATGGCAGGGTCGTGTGTCAGCCCTCCGAACATCACATGCGACATCTTGCCCAGCTGTTCCTCTGCCGCCCGGTTCAGTGTAGGGTGGTTGTACCCGTGGACGGCGCACCACCACGACGACATTCCCTCTACGAGTGTTTCTCCGCTTTCCAGGGTGATGGTGGCGCCTTCGGCATGCTTCACCTTGTACACCGGTAGCGGGTTGGTGGTGGAGGTATAGGGGTGCCATAGGTGCTCTCTGTCGAACTGCGAGCCGCAGAACCGGTATCCGGCATCTTCTATCAGTACTTGTCTTCTGACACTTCGAGCCGAGCGTTGTCAGCAGGTCGCCCACGTGGCGGAGTTGATGCCGATGTGTAGCGCTTGCTTTACGGCCTCCTTGCTCAGTTGCGAGCGTCCTCCGGCAAAGCGGAGGAAAGCCGTCGGGTTGATGAAGCGGAAGAGGGCGATGGTGGTCAGTATTTCCTCCTCGCTGAGTGGCGCCTGCCGTTCCAGCGGTGTGCCGGGGATGGGGCTCAGGAGGTTGATGGGGATGGACTGTACTTCCAGCTCGCGCAGTGTGAAGGCGAATTCGATACGTTGCTCCATGCTCTCGCCCATACCGATGATGCCGCCGCTGCAGATGTCCATGCCTACGTTGCGGGCGGCTTGCAGGGTGCGCAGCTTCTCTTCCTGCGTGTGCGTGCTGCACAGTTGGGGAAAGTAGGAGGGGGCTGTCTCCAGGTTGCAGTGATAGCGGGTGATGCCTGCGTCGTGCAGTGCCCGCATTTCGTCTTCGTTGAGCAGTCCCAGTGATGCGCACAACTGGATGGACGAGTGCCGGCGCATGTGCCGGGCGCTTCGCACAGTTTCTCCATGTTTCTGGAGGAGGGCTTCCGTCCACTGGTCACCAGCGAGAAACGTGCCACGCCCTGGGCTTCATTATGCAGGGCATGCCGCAGGCATTCTTCTTTGTCCACCAGGTCGTACACGTCTGCCTGGGTTTTGTAGTGCGACGACTGTGCACACCACTTGCAGTTTTCCGGGCATCGTCCGGACTTGGCATTAATGATGGAGCACATGTCAAACTCCTCCGAGGCCAGGCCCCGGGTTATCTCGTGGGCAGCTTCGTATAGCGCTTCCTTGTCGGGTTGCACAGCCAGCCATTCGGCTTCTTCCTTACTGATGTGGCTGCCGCGCAGCACTTGTTCCTTCAACTTCTGTAGGGTCATATCTTTCTTGGGTTAAGTTCATGGATAAAGACAGAGGTACGGATTGCCGGGGCGGTGCAGCTCGTCATTCTGCTGCATGGCTTCCGGTAATCCGTACCTCTTGTTCTCTTTTGTTTCAGGCTATATGTGTCTTGTCCGCCCGTATTCCCGCAGGGGCGGATGAATTGTGTTTCAAAAAGAATGTGCCGGTTCGTTCCCGGCTCCGTGAGGATACTTGTCAGGACGCTGCTGCTACCCAGCGGAATGCCGGTGTCGGTTTCCCTTCCTTCCGTTTCTCCTTTCCAGGTACTCTCTTCCCCGCATCCGGCATGTCCGGCGGTTCCCGCAGTCTTCTGTTTGGACAGAGAGCTGTCTGCCACGCTTTTGCGCAGGCAACCGATGGTGACACACCGTCCTATGCTGGCAAATGCAGCGTAGGCTTTTCTGCTCCAGCGGCGGAAGCGGATGTAGGTGCGGCGGGTGATGTATTCCTCATGTTTTTTTCAGCCTGATGCGGTTTTGTTTCCTTTTAGCGGATGCAAATGTAGAAAAAATAATTTCATAACGGTAATGGTCATGCATGAAAAAGCCGCGCAAATGCAACTATTGCGCGGCTCTTCTTTAAGCAATGTCGTAGGATTTCACTCTTTGGACGACTGGTAGTAGAGATACCAGTCATTATTGGTGGCACCATTGGACTCTACCCATTTGGCGAAATCGGGATACTCCAGGTCGATGCGTACGGTTTCCTTTGCCGGAGTGAACCGGATGGGGCCTTCCGTGCCGGTTGTGGCCGGCAGCATGATGGCGAATGGATATTTGCCGTCCTTGTTGATGTAGTAGGCATCGTCTTCGGCTCCGATTTGCTCTGCGTTGGCTTTACCGGTCGCTTTCTTCTTGGGCAGATGCACTTCTGTCCGGTTGTCGGCTCCGGCTGTATACTGGGCAATGATGAACGGGTTCAAGTCGCTCTCCAGATTCTTCTTAGGCAATGTGTTGTCTGCAAATGTACGGGTTACGGTAAATTCGTTGCCTGCACAGACTTTGCATCGGGGAATAGGATGACAGAAGAGTCTCTGTTTCATCGACTGCTCCGGCAGGCAGTTCTATGCTGCCTCGCTGGCTGGCCACATATTGCACGGCAAATGCGTTGGAGTATGTGGCGGCACCACTTTGCTGTACGGGTACAAAGGTGTCTTCCACCTTCAGCACATAATTGTTGCTGTTGAATGAAATGGCCCGTTTGTGTTCGATAATCACGTCGTTCAAGTCATAGTCACCGCCATTGGGCCAGATGTCTTCGTAGGCATACGTGCGGTAGGTTGTTTCGGAGCTCGTCACCGTAGGCTCTTCCGGGTCTATGACCGGACGGTCCGGGTCTTGAATGGCTTCATTGGGGTTGGCATCGATACAGAACAGTATGTCTTCGTAGCTGGTATCATCGCCATCTTCTACTCCGTAGACTACCGTGCCGTTGCTGGTGGAGAGGGAGATAAAGCGAGCTTGTTGGCCTGCATATATCTTGTTCCATTCTTTATTGGAATATATATAATTTATAGAGTAGTCGATACCTTTATTGGGGGTATATCCATTGGGGATGATGAAATATCCTATGGTATATCCTGCCGGGAATTTGGTGGAGACATTACCGTTTTCGTCCTGATACAGAAGTTGTATTTTTGTATTCTTCTGTATGGGAGCGTCATATCGGGAATATTTGTTACCACTTCCAGACCATCCGGTATACGGGTCGTCTCCTGCAATGGATGCATTGGGAATGATAATGAATTTGTCTACCTTGTCAGGGCTGTTGGGAATTTCATTGGTCTTGTAGTAATAATAGCCGATGGAAGTCAGGTAACCGGCACGTTCGGTCAGGAAGGTCAGATACAGTTCTGCATCGGTAATCGTTACGTGTTGTCCCTGGTTGTTGATATATGCTTGGGCAATGGTGGTGTTCACATGCTTTGTATCGCTCACCAAAGCTCTGTTGTCCAGATTGCTGGGTTTGCTGTCATAACCTTTCCACAGTGTGTGTTGTAACTGCTTTAAGTTCCGTCATTGAAATTTCCCGTAGTTACAATGTCATTATTATCAATAATCTCACCGTGAGATTGTCCCCATCCAACGATGGAGTATACCCGTTCCTTCCTATCCTTTAGGTCGATAGTCAGGTTGGATTTTGCACGTGTCATGGCAGTTGAGCGGGTGTTGGCATTATTTTCGGTCATATCTACCACCACTTTGCCGTTTTCCACATCCGCTTCCACATACATGGGGGCTCCCCAGCTTTGTGAGATATATATACCTTTTCTGTCGCTTTGGGCAGTTCTACGTTGCCGGTGAAGCGTCCGTCTGCATCTGCAAAGATTTTAAAAACCGCTTCGCCGTTGATGGAGTAGAGGTTGTTTGTCTGATAGGTGATGGGGTCTTCTGTAAACACCTCTATTAATGCGCCTCCTGCGATTTTTCCATAATTCACGTCAAAAGCTACCTGGGCTGTTGTTGCAAAGTCAAAGTATTCGCTCTCCGGCTTTAGTTCTGTTTTTCCACGTTCGGGATTGTATAGGTCTTTTTCGGTACATCCCGTGAATATGCTGCAGGCAATTGCTGAAATGAGGGTTGCAGCACTAACTTTCGTCATAAGTCTAACTTTCATATTTTTATTGTTGTAGATTGCTTGCTTGTTTGTCTTATGAACGCTGTCTATATCACAACCGCCACCCACTTCACAGACGAGTTGTAGATACTACATTTTCTCGAGCGCTTTTTTCATGTTGCAAATATAAACATAGTATTTATAATCTACAACTTTTGGGGTTTAAAAACACTTTTGGTGGGTTAAAAAGTTGTATAAAGTGAATTGATACTAATTGGATGAATCGAATGGTGCGGGCATAAAAAAAGGCTATCTATCCCAGACAGCCAATCTTTTGTTAACCTTAAATCTAATACTATGAAAAACACATTGCAAAGGTACGTGTTTTCTGATAATCTCCAAATTTGCAGTAGATAATATCATGTTTTATAACAAGACTTAATGGTCATTAAGAACTTTATCTGCAATATTCATCGTACATTTGCTCCTGATATATCATCCGTTTGCCCTTTATGCATTATGCATTCGGTGCAGACGGATGATGTGTTTTCGTGAACTTATATACAGACAAACAACTATAAAACAGACGTTTATAATGAAATCAATCCAGAACAAAGGAATAAACCTCACCGCAGAAGACCTCAAAAATCGAATCGCTGACAGAAAAGAACGATATACCAAGCAGCAGGCACGACGCGAGAAATTGGAACAAACCATGGAGAACACCCGCAATGACATCGAGCAACTGGAGTATACCCTTGCACAGATGGAACGTACCGCCAAGCGCTCCCGTAATGCTGCCGCACAGCCTTCCCGTTTTGTTCCCCGCGAGCGTATCGCTAGCTTCTTTGCCCGTGTTTCCCGTTTTTTCGACCACCTTCAGCACCGCTTGCACCGTAGCTTGAACTATACTTGGTTCTGCCTTGTGCTATGCTCCCGATATACTTTTCAGAGCCGCCTGAAAGCGTGGAACGCTGCTGTCTTACACCGGCCACGGTGCTGGGGTACTTCAAGAGGGAGAGGGAGATGTAACCAGTGACTTCGCTCTTATGGTAGAAGCAGCCTTAGGGATTAGTGCGGAACTCCTCGTTAATAGGCAGGCGAGATATAATATGGCTGTCTCTCTTAAAAAAAATCGCTGACCGATAAGTTGCATGAAATACACAAAATGTGTGCTTTACTATTATAGTATGAAAGTGTTGCTTTTATCAATAAGACAGTGAGGGTGTGTCATCAACCGTTTTGACACATTCATTTTTCTTGAGCAAGTTTTCTTATTGCCACTCGAACTTTCCCAGTTTTCCCTCCCATTCTAACTTTGCAACATGTTTTATTAATAAATATATGCAAAATGATAAAAGAACAAAGTTTTGAATGGCTGCTCGAGGGATGCCATCGCATTGCAGATGTGGCAGTGGCCTATTACCCAACTACGCGTATGCCTGCTCGGCCGTAAAGGCCCTGCGCCGTTCCATTGCGGAACACGCTTGCCTGCTGAAGGATCTGACGGACCAGGCTATACCGCCAGGACTGCCCACCTCACCCCCGTACAGATAGGCATCCTCCTGAGCTACTGGGGGATGCCGACCACGTGAAGGATATGACCGTGAAAAATCCGTATCTTCTGGTCTCTAAAAAATATGCGAAATAGAGAATGTATTTCTAATACATTCTGATTATTTTAGTATATTATTATATAGGGTGGTGGAGGATGAGGTGAACCCCTCTCTCGCCACCTTATGTATTTCATTAATTTTTAGCCGATTCTAACTGCTTATTTGTATCCCCCTGGCTGGTCCCTTACCTTTGTCGCATTATCGAATTAAGAATAGACAAAATGGAAAAAGAAATGAGACCCATGACAACGGAGATGCTGAAGAAAGGCTATCTCCTCTTCCCCAAAGCCTTGTTTGAGGAACAAATGAATATGAAAACCGGAGAGAAAGCCGCCGATGCCTTCGAAGCCTTTGTCTTTGTGCTGACACACGTCAACTACAGCACGGTGACCTGCAACGTCAGGGGACACCTTTTCGACTGTGTACGTGGCGAGTCCGTACTTTCCCTGGCCCGCTGGATGGAGATATTGGGGTGGCCCCGCAACCGTACGCGCTACTTCTTCAACAAGATGTTCGACGCCGGCATCGTGGAGCGGGTGGCCAACCCCTACGTGATGCACATCCGTATCCCCGATTATGATTTCCTTACTGGCAATGCCCGTCCTAAAGCAGCCCCGCGGAAGAAGAAGGCAGCGCCGGTGGCTGGGGTGGGAGAGGACTTCTGCATCTTCTGGGAAAAGTTTCATGACATCACCGAGCATCCCAAGGTAAACATCGGCCGGCCCGTCGCGAATGGAAAAATTGACGGCAGGCGAGAAACAGCGGGCACTGGACAACATCGACGAATATTACGACCATCTGAACAACCAAAAATATTGTAAACAAGCCGCCACCTATCTGGCGGACAAATCTTTTGAAAATGAATATGATGACTGAAACTACTTTTTCCCACGACAGTGACCTCGAAGAAGCTGTCATCGGTGCCTGCATGATAGAGCGCGCTGCCATGCCTCTGGTGGTGGACAAACTTCGTCCCGAGATGTTCTACGAGGAGAAGAATCTGGAAATTTTTGCCGCCCTGCAATCGATGTATCGCAGCGCGAAGTCCATAGATACCATCACGCTGAAGAACGAACTGGCAGCCCGTGGCAAACTCGATGCCGTGGGCGGGCCTTACGAACTGTTACGCATCAGCTCGAAGGTCAGCTCCAGTGCTCATCTGGAGTATCATGCGCTCATCCTTAGGCAATTGCACACGCGGCGTATCATGCGTACGGGATTCCAGCAACTGCTGGCGTTCAGTGCCGACGAGTCGATGGATATTGACGACATCCTGGTGGAAGCCCATCGACTGCTGGAGGGGCTGGAGGACGAGAGCGGCGTAGCCGACCACCTTCGCTCCATAGACCGGCTGATGGACGACACGCTGGCCGAGGTGGAGCAGCGTATGGAGCACGGATGCAACGGCATTACGGGTATCCTACGGGTTTTGACGCTCTGGACCAGGTTACGGCGGGCTGGCAGCGCGGCGACTGAACATCCTGCTGCCCGTCCGTCGGTGGGGAAGACGGCCTTTGCCCTCCACCTGGCCCGTGCCGCTGC